>JRYJ01000846.1_pt1 | contig 41928 bp, 44 predicted proteins | sample 235371 | NCBI WGS metagenome assembly JRYJ01 (sample SAMN03074219, study PRJNA261477) | activated sludge metagenome | biome: Wastewater Treatment Plant; feature: Wastewater; material: Activated sludge; isolation source: activated biomass of a wastewater treatment plant treating hydrocarbon... ... | reverse complement strand
CCGAGGCCGACATCTTCTGGGTCCATAAATCGAGCAAGAAACTGTTCGACACCGATGTGCCAGGTACCCAGCTCTTCGGCTACTTCGACAAGAACAACCAGCTCGTTTTCCGCTTGACGCGGCAGTTCTAACCACAAAGGAGACAACACATGTTTACGTTTAGCCCGATTGCAAGCGCGCCGGCCCGGAAGCGGCGCTTTCCCATCCTGATGGCCTGTGGCCTCGCCCTGGCCGGGGCGAACGCGCCAGCGGCGGAACTGGCCGAAGGCACGGTCATCACCAAGGAGAACTACGAGAAACTCAAGGGCGAGACCTTCGAGGGCAAGGCCATTGCCAGCATGGTGCCGGAGAAGCTCGAGTGGATGATCAAGAACTACAACCTGACCATCAAGCTCGCCCATTCGAAGAAGATCGAGATGGATCCGAAGTACGTCGAGGCCACCAAGAGGTACGCCAAGGACGTCAAGTTCAATCCCGCCGACCGCACCATCAGCGGCTGGAAGGCGGGCATGCCCTTCCCGCCGGAAACCATCAAGATGGATGACCCCAACGCCGGCGACAAGGTGATCTGGAACCTGCGCGCCGCCACCTACGGCGCCACCATGGACCTGCGCGACATCGCCTGGGCCTTCCTCGACGCCAAGAAGGGTTACGAACGGGTGCAGGCCTTCCAGTCACGCCGCTACTACATGGAAGGGCGGTTGGACGGCGGCCCGATCACGGTGGGCGACGGCACGGTGGCGCAGAAGACCTACTTCGTCGCCTACTACCCGGAGGATATCCGCGGCCTGGGTACCTTTTCCCAGCGCTACAACCAGGCTGACTCCAAGAAGCCGGACGACGCCTATGCCTACCTGAAGTCCGTCCGGCGCACCCGCCGCCTCTCCGGCGGCGCCTGGATGGACCCCATCGGCGGTACCGACCAGCTCTACGACGATTGGGATATCTGGGACGCCTTCCCGACCAAGTACGTGCAGAACAAGCTGATCGAGAAGCGCTGGGTGCTGGCCATCGCCCACAGTCCCGAGATGAGCGTCGATACCAGCAAGCCCTGGTCGGAGCCGCAGGCCAGATTCCCGCGCATCAACATGAGCGAGGCGCCGTACTTCAACCCGGCCAAGGACATCGGCTGGGAGCCCCGGGAAGTCTATGTGGTGGAGGGCACGCCGCCGCCCGAGCATCCCTACAGCAAGAAGGTCGCCTACATCGAGGTCGAGTTCCCGCGCCCCTATCTCGGCTACGCCCTCGACCACAAGGGCGAGTTCTGGAAGATGTTCATTTTCCAGAATCGGCCGGATGTCGGCGAGGACGGTTACAAGGCGGTCATGCCGGTGGTGGGTCACATCATCGACGTCAAGCACGGGCATGCCACCAACTGGTCGTCGAACATGAAATCGAATCCCAAGGGCGTCAAGGAGAACGACATTTCCCTGACCAAGCTCGAGGAAGTCGCCACCGGCGGCGGCAAGTAAGGCCGGGCGGGAACGCGTGCGGGCCGGCCTGCACGCGTTCCCCGGCCGCGCCAGGAACGGATCTGATCGGAACGAGTGAAGAAATGAGCAAGGTATATGCAAGCGCCGCGGCCGCCCTCGACGGGCTGCTCTTCGACGGCATGACCGTGGCAGCGGGAGGTTTCGGCCTCTGCGGCATCCCCGAGAACCTGATCGGCGCCCTGCAGGCGGCCGGCACCCGCGAACTCACCATCGTCGGCAACAACGCCGGCGTGGACGATTTCGGCATGGGGCCGCTCCTCAGGACACGACAGGTGAAAAAGGTGATCGCCTCCTACGTGGGCGAAAACAAGGAATTCGAGCGCCAGGTCCTGGCCGGCGAACTGGACCTGGAGCTGGTGCCCCAAGGTACTCTCGCCGAGCGCCTGCGCGCGGGCGGTGCCGGCATTCCCGGCTTCTACACCCCCACCGCCGCCGGGACGCTGCTGGCCGAAGGCAAGGAGACGCGGCGGTTCGACGGCCGCGACTACGTCCTCGAGCCAGCCATCCGCGCCGATGTGGCCATCGTCAAAGCCTGGAAGGGCGACCGCGACGGTAACCTGGTCTTCCGCAAGACGGCGCGCAACTTCAACCCCATGATCGCCACCTGCGGCCGCATCACCGTCGCCGAGGTGGAGGAACTGGTGGCGCCGGGGCAACTGGACCCGGACCACGTCCACACCCCGGGCATCTACGTGGATCGCATCCTCCAGGGAGAGCGCTACGAGAAGCGCATCGAGTTCCGTACCATCGCCGGGGCAGCGGCTGCCGCCAAGCACGACCCCTTGCGCGACCTCCTCGCTCGTCGGGCAGCGCAGGAACTGCGGGACGGCTATTACGTCAATCTCGGCATCGGTATCCCCACCCTGGTCGCCAACCACATCCCGCCGGGCATCCGCGTCACCCTGCAGTCCGAGAACGGGCTCCTGGGCATCGGCCCCTTCCCCGATGCCGCCGCCGTCGATCCCGATCTCATCAACGCCGGCAAGCAGACCATTACCAGCCTTCCCGGCAGCAGCTTCTTCTCCAGTGCCGATTCCTTCGCCATGATCCGCGGCGGCCACGTGGATCTCTCCATCCTCGGCGGCCTCGAGGTTTCCGAAACCGGCGACCTGGCCAACTGGATGGTCCCCGGCAAGATGGTCAAAGGGCCCGGCGGCGCCATGGACCTGGTCTCTGGCGTCGGCCGCGTCATCGTCCTCATGGAACACTGCGCCAGGGACGGCTCACCCAAGATACTTCCACGCTGTACCCTGCCGATCACCGGCCGTGGCGTGGTGGACATGATCATCACCGAGCTGGGCGTCTTCACCGTGGCGCCGGAAGGCGGCCTGGTACTGACCGAACTGCAACCCGGCGCCACCCTGGCCGAGGTCCGTGCCCGCACCGGCTGTGGCTTCGCCGTCGCCGACGACCTGGTCGTCCGCCGCCAGAGCGCCGGCGTGGCTCGCCAGGAAGCGCCATGTCTGCGCTGAAATTGCCAGCCCCGCCGCCGGCCGACTATCGCCAGCGCATCGAGCAAGCGAGCCGGCGCTGGAACCTGGAACGCCGCCGTCTGCTCGGCGAGCTCTCGCAGGAAGACTACCGGCGGCAACTGGTCGCGCTGGCCCTCCTGCCGCCGGAGGGCCGGAAATGACCAACGGCTACGAGGCCGGCCTCGCCATCCGGCGCCGGGTCATGGGCGACGAATTCGTGGACCGCGCCTTCGCCCGGGCGACGGAGTTCAGCTGGCCACTGCAGGAGTTCATCACCGAGCACGCCTGGGGGTCGGTGTGGTGCCGGCCCGGTCTCGACCTTGCTACCCGTAGCCTGGTCACCCTGGCCATGCTCGCCGCCCTGGGCCGCGGCCACGAACTGGCCGGCCACGTGCGCGGTGCCCTCAACAACGGCGTCACCCCCGAGGCGATTCGCGAGGTGCTCCTCCAGGCAGCGGTTTATTGCGGTGTGCCTCTAGCGGCCGAGGCGTTCCGCCATGCGGAGGCGGTCCTGGCGGAGCGGTGCTGACAATCTCCCCGAGTGCCGCCGCATCGATTTGAATGGCATAATTTCGCCGGGAGGGCGGCGAGCAAGCTGCCCGTCGGCAATTTCCATCAAACGCTCGTCAGGGGGAGCAATGAAAAAAGCACTAGTGATCGCCGCATTGATCCTGTCCACGCAGGTCTGCGCCGATGAGTCGGGGCGGCAGGAAAAGATCGCCCGGATCGTGGAGGCCCAGGGGTTGCATCAGATGTTCCAGCAGCAACTGGATCAATCCAGGGCCTCGGCGGGCGAACTGGGAAAGGACCTTTATCGCAAGCTGCTTGCCGAGAGCGGCATCGGCGAAGGGCAGGAAAACGAGAAGCTGGAGCAGGTCTTTACGAAATACCTGGAACGCTGCGCGGCCATGTTCTCCGCCAGGGAACTGGTTGCGATGTGGGCCTCGTTTTACGGTCGCGATCTGTCGGACGGCGATCTCGACGACATACTCGCGTACTATCGGTCGCCCGCAGGGAAAAAGGACGTCCGTGCCTCGCAGACGGCGATGGCCGGTTTTTCCCAGGCGGTGAACGCCGAGACCCAGAAGCGCTTGAACGGGTCAATCGGCCAGCTCATTGCCGATCTGAAATCCGCCTTGGCGAACTGAAGCGGTCCATTGCGCGCCTCCGGCGCATCTTTGGGGAGGGGTGTCCACGTGGCTAAAAGACTCTTCGCGGCATGCTGGTTGGGCTTCCTCGCCCTGGTGCCAGCCGCTGTTGGCGCGACCGACGCGGCTACCGAAGCGCCGGCCGCGCTCACGCCGGACGGCGGACGTTACTGGGGACCGCTGGTCGGCGGGTTGCGGCAGGGCGAGGGGCGTGTCGAGTGGAGCAATGGCGCCACCTATTCGGGCGCCTTCGCACACGGCATGTTTTCGGGCAAGGGTCGCCTCCGTTCTCCCGCGGGCGACGTCGTCGAAGGCGATTTCGAGGAAGGCTTGCCCTCCGGCACGATCACGCTGACCACTGAAACGGGGGCCGTCTATCAAGGCCAGGCCCGCCTGGGGCGCCTCGAAGGCCGGGGCCGCCTCCGGGACGGCGGCAACAGCTACGAGGGGGAGTTCCTGAACAACCTCTATCACGGGCAAGGGCGCCTGGTGTCGCCGACGCAGGAGTACGTCGGGGAATTCCGCCAAGGGATGTTCTGGGGCAAGGGCGAACTGCGCCAGAAAAACGGTCGTGTCTATCAGGGCGAGTTCGTGCGGGGCGAATTCGAGGGCAAGGGGCGCTACGCCGTCCCGGACGGACCGGCCTATGAAGGCGATTTCGCCGGCGGCAGGTTCGAGGGGCAGGGCGCCATCACCTATCCGAACGGGGCCAGGCAGGAAGGTACGTTCCGCGACTGGCGGCCCGACGGCCCCGGCAAGTACACCGATGCGGAGGGCAACACTTTCGAAGGGGAATTCAAGGCCGGCCAACTGGTCGGCGCCGCCACTGCCCGCAGGACGGACGGCGCGCGGTATGCGGGCGAAATGCGGAACTGGATTCCCCATGGCCAGGGCGAGCTCCGTCTCGACAACGGCGATGTCTATCGCGGCGGCTTCAGCTACGGCATGTACGAGGGGCAGGGCACCCTCACCTACGCCAAGGCGCAGCCCGACGGCCGCACCCGGGATGCCGGCGTGTGGGAATACGGCCGCCTCAAGAAGCAGGTTGAAGAAGAGCGGCGCCGAACCCGGGCCAACGCCGAACGCGCACTTTATACCCAGGCCGACCAGTTGAATCGTGCCCTCCGGAAACTCAGGCCAAGTGGGGGAGAGGCGATCAACATGTACCTTCTCGCCGTCGCCGGTGACGGCGGCCAGGAGGTCTTCCGGCGCGAAGTGGATTTCGTCCGCACCCAGTTCGGGGCGCGGTTCGGGACCCGGGGCCACGACGTTGCGCTGGTCAACAGCCGGAACACCGTCGGCGCGCAACCGCTGGCGACGGTGACGAGCATCCGCCGGGCCATTGCGGCAATCGCGGCGAAAATGGACAAGGAGCGCGACATCCTGTTCCTTTACCTGACCAGCCACGGCTCCAGGGATGGCGTCATCAGCCTGGAGCTGGAAGGGGTGAGCTTCCCCGGCCTGAGCGCGAACGAACTTGCAGCCGTGCTCAAGGAATCGGGCATCCGCTGGAAGGTCGTCGTTATTTCCGCCTGCTACGCCGGCAGCTTCATGGCGCCCCTGAAGGATGACGGAACGCTGGTGATCGCGGCGGCACGGGCAGACCGACGCTCGTTCGGGTGCTCGGACGAGAACGACTTCACCTATTTCGGTCGCGCCTTCTTCAAGGAATCGCTACCCGCCGCCGAGTCCTTCGAAGACGCCTTTGCCAAGGCGAGCGTCCTCGTCCGGGAATGGGAAGAGCGGGGTGGCGCCGACCGCCCGGCCGCATCGACGGTGCGCAAGGGCAAGAAGGAAGCGGCGGCCGATCGGCATTCGCTTCCCCAGATCGAAGCTCCGGAACCGATTCGCGAGCATCTGAGACGGTGGCAAACGCAGGTTTGGAACAAGGCGGCCGGATCCGACACCGCCTCGGTTCCCGGGGCGACGTCGGCAAAGAACTGAGCACGTCTTCGGGAAAGGCTTGTCGTAAACCGCACAGATCACCTGTCCGTAATCGATTGATTCTTCAAGGCTTGTCCCTGGCGCCCCTCTTGCTTCACCCGGGGCATGAAAACCCATCTCGACTGGTCGGCCTACGACACCTACGGCGTCGGCGACGCCTATGCCGGCATTCCCGCCACCGGGGGCAATTACGCCAAGGCGGTGGCGGTGTGCATGAACAACCACCAGTGCCAGCGCGAAGGCAAGGGGGTGATGTGCCCCAGCTACCGCATCACCCATGATCCGGCCCATTCCACCGGCGCCCGGGTCCGGGCCTTCAAGGCGGCGCTGAACGGAGAACTCGGCGACGACCCCTTCGCCCACCCGGACCTGGCGGCGGCCATGGATCTCTGCGTCTCCTGCAAGGGCTGCAAGAAGGAATGCCCAAGCGCCGTGGACATGACCCTGATCAAGACCGAATACCTGGCCCAACGGAACGAGCGCCAGGGGGTGCCGTTGCGGACGAAACTCTTCGCCGGCCTGCCCCGCTGGCTGCACCGCTGGCGCCAGCCCCTGGCGGCCCTGGTGCGCTGGCGAAACGGCTCTCCGGTCCTGGGCCGGCTGGCGGAGCGCTGGCTGGGACTGGCCGCCCAGCGGCCCATTCCGCCCCTGGCCGCGCGGCCCTTCGACCTGCCGCCGGCTGAACCGGCTGAGGCGCCGGCGGCGCGGGGCAAGGTGCTGCTTTTCGTCGATACCTTTTCCCACCACTACACGCCGGAGGTGGCGGAAGCGGCGGTCCAGGTGTTGCGGGCCGGCGGCTATGCCGTGGAGATCCTGCGCCCGGCCGCCGATGATGCCGAGCCGGCGCGGCCCCTGTGCTGCGGCCGTACCTACCTCTCCCAGGGCATGGTGGAGGCGGCCAGGGTCGAAGCCCGGCGGGTCATGGCCGCCCTGGCGCCGGCGCTGGCAGCGGGCACGCCCGTCGTCGGCCTCGAACCCTCCTGCCTGCTCGCTTTGCGGGACGAGTTCTACAGCCTTTCCCTGGGGCCGGAAGTCGGCCAACTGGGCAAGCAGGCCTTCCTCTTCGAGGAATTCCTCATGCGGGAGGGCAACAAAGGGCTCAAGCTGCCCCTGCAGCCCCTCCCCGGCGGCCGCGCCGTGATCCACGGCCACTGCCACCAGAAGGCCTTCGGCGCCATGAAGGCGATGAAGAAGGTGCTGGGCTGGATACCGGGTTTCGAATTCGACATCGTCGAGGCCAGTTGCTGCGGCATGTCCGGCAGCTTCGGCCTGGAGGCCGAACACTACGCCGCCTCCCAGGCCATGGGCGAACTGGCCCTGTTGCCGGCGGTGCGCGCCGCCCCGGCGGACGCCCCCATCGTCGCCGACGGCTTCTCCTGCCGCCACCAGATCGCCGACGGCACCGGCCGCCAGGCGGTGCACGTGGCGGTGCTGCTGGCGCAGGCCCTGGGTCGGCCTCAGCGGGGCGAGTAGAGGCCCACCCGGTTGCCCTCGCTGTCGAGGAACAGCGCGATGTGCCCGATATCGCTGCCCAGGTCGGTCTTGGGCATGATCACCCGGCCCCCGGCGGCGGGGATGCGGGCCAGGGCCGGCGCGAGATCCTCGCCGGCGTTCAGGTAGATGAGGGCGCCGTTGTCCCGGGGTTCCAGTTGCGGCAGGGCCACCAGCGCGCCGCCGGGGCCCCGCTCCGGGTGCGGGAAGACGGCCATGTCGCCGCCCCCCATGCGTTCCCGCTGCAGGGTGACGGCGAGGACGGTTTCGTAGAAGGCGATGGCGCGGTCGAGGTCGGTGACGGCGATTTCGAACCAGGCGATGGGACTTTGCATGCTTTTTCTCCGGTGAAGGCCAGCGGCGGGGTGCCGCTGATGGAGACGGATTGTGGGCCGGCCCTCCTGACAGCGTGGTGTCAGGAGACCACCGGCCGATGGATTTCGGCCGTGCTATCCTGAAATTCCCATCCTTCCGGGATATGCCGTGCGCCCTGCCGACCGCCTCTTCCAGATCATCACCCTGCTGCGCCACGGCCGCGTCGTCACGGCGGCGGCGCTGGCGGTCGCCCTGGAAGTCTCCGAGCGCACCATCTACCGGGATATCGCCGATCTGGTGAAATCCGGCGCCCCCATCGACGGCGAGGCCGGCGTCGGCTACCGCCTGCGCCGGGGCTACCAGGTGCCGCCCCTGATGTTTACCGGCGACGAACTGGAAGCCCTGGCGGTGGGCGCCAACCTGGCGCGGGCCTGGGGCGACGCCGCCCTCGGCCGGGCGGCGGAATCGGCCCTGGCGCGCATCCAGGCGGTGCTTCCCCGGGCCCTCGACCAACGCCTGGAAACCTCTGGCCGCCGCTTCCTCGTGCCCGATTTCCGGCAACCCGCGGCGCTGCGGGAACCCATGGCCCTGCTCCGCACCGGCATGGAAGAAGGCCGCAAGGTGCGCGTCGACTACCGGCGGGCCGACGGCGAGCCGTCGCAACGGACGCTGTGGCCCCTTGGCCTGGTGTTCTGGGGCCACTGCTGGACCCTCGGCGCCTGGTGCGAATTGCGCGGCGGCTTCCGCACCTTCCGGGTGGACCGCATCGCCGGCGCGGCGGTTCTGGAAGATCGCTTCGACGACCGCTACGGCCACCTGTGGGAGGCCTACCTGGCCACGGCACGGGAAGGCGCCGCGGCTTGCGGGGAGGTGGCGGAAGGTTAGTCCGGATCCTAGGCGGCGTTCACGCCAGCGGCGCCACCGCCTTGATCTGCGCCCACAGGCGCAGGCCGGGTTCCACTGCCAGTTCCCGCCGGGAGCGTTCGGAAATCCTTGCCAGCAGACGGCTTTCGCCGACCTGGAGCTGGATGAGCACATGCCCGGGCTGGTGGGTGGGGGCGAGGGCCGTTACCGTGGCCGGCAGCAGGTTCGTGATGCTGGTGCCGAGGGGGCGTTCCAGGGCCAGGCTGACGTCCCGGGCGTAGATGCGGCAGCGCAGGCGGGTGCCGGCGGTCTCGGGGCGCTGGGCGATGAGGATGTGGCCGCCGGGGAATTCCAGGCGGGAGAGATGGTCGGGTTCGTGGCTGGCGAGCACGGTGTCGAGGACGACGCCGGCGTTGTCGGAAAAGGCCGCCGGGAGGTCGATGCGGGCCAGGGTTTCGCCCAGGGGGCCGCTGGCCGCCACCCGGCCGCCGTCGAGGAGGACCAGATGGTCCGCCAGGCGGGCCACCTCGCCAGGGGCGTGGCTGACGTAGATGACCGGGATGGAGAGTTCGCCGTGGAGCCGCTCCAGGTAGGGCAGGATTTCCCGCTTGCGCTTCAGGTCGAGGGCGGCCAGGGGCTCGTCCATGAGCAGCAGGCGCGGCGTGGCGAGCAGGGCCCGGGCGATGGCCACCCGCTGGCGCTCGCCGCCGGAAAGGCCCGCCGGGCGGCGTTCCAGCAGGCCGCCGATGCCCAACAGCTCGGCCACCGCCTCGGTGCGGAAGGCGCGGTGGTCGGCCGGGATGCGCCTCATGCCGAATTCCATGTTGGCGCGCACGGACAGGTGCTCGAAGAGGCTCGCCTCCTGGAACACGTAGCCCAGTGCCCGGCGGTGGGTGGGCACGAAGTGGCCGCGGGCGTCGTCCTGCCAGACCTCCTCGCCGATGGCGACGTAGCCGCCGGGCGCCCGCTCCAGGCCCGCCAGGGCGCGCAGGAAGGTGGTCTTGCCGCAGCCGGAGGGGCCGAAGAGGGCGGTGATGCCGCGCCCGGGCAGGGCGAGATCGACGTCGAGGCAAAATTCGCTCCGGTCGATGCGGAAGCGGGCGCGGATGCCGTCGCTCATGGCCGCCGCCCCCGCTGCGGGTTGAGGGTGTACAGGGCGAGCAGCACCAGGAAGCTGAACACCACCATGCCCCCCGCCAGCCAGTGAGCCTGGGCGTATTCCAGGGCCTCCACGTGGTCGTAGATCTGCACCGAGACGACCCGGGTCTTGTCCGGGATGTTGCCGCCGATCATCAGCACCACGCCGAATTCGCCCACGGTGTGGGCGAAGCCGAGGATGGCGCCGGTCACCAGCCCGGGGCGGGCCAGGGGCAGGGCCACCGACCAGAAGGTGTCCCAGGGGCCGGCGCGCAGGGTGGCGGCGGCCTCCAGGGGGCGTTCGCCGATGGCCTCGAAGGCGTTCTGCACCGGCTGCACGACGAAGGGCATGGAATAGAGCACGGAGGCCACCACCAGGCCGGGGAAAGTGAAGGGCAACACCCCCAGGCCGAGGGCCTGGGTGAGTTGGCCGACGGGGCCGTTGGGGCCCAGGGCCACCAGCAGGTAGAAGCCCAGCACCGTGGGCGGCAGCACGATGGGCAGGGCCACCACGGCGCCGACGGCGGCCTTGAGCCGGGAGCGGGTGCGGGCCAGCCACCAGGCGAGCGGCGTGCCGATGAGCAAGAGCAGGACCGTGACCACGAAGGCCAGCTTGAGGGTCAGCCAGACGGCGGAAAGATCCTGGGGCGCCATGAATCAGTGACGGGAGAAGAGATCCCGCAGTTTACACAGCGTCGTGGTGATGTCGAAACGGGGGTCGGGCAGGGCCTCGCCGGCCAGGATGCGGGTGATGGCCACGGCCGGGTCAGCCTCGCCGGTGAGCAGCACCTCGGCGCCCCGCTTCTTCATGTGGCGGATGAAGCCGTCGCCGGCACTGCCGGCCACCACGATATCGACGCCGTCGAGGGGGTGGGGGCGGTCGTCCGCGAAGACGTGGAGCACCTCCTCCTTGGCCAGGTCGATGCGCTGCGGCGCCGGCAGCAACTGGCTGGAGCGGTGCTGGGAAAGATCGTAGAGCAGCCAGTGGCGAGCCTGGCCGGCGTGGCCGCTGACGGTGGTGAAATCCTTGGTGGCGATGGCGATCTTCATGGGAGCCTCAGGTCAGGAAGGGGAAAGGGGGCGTCGCGTTCTGCGGCGGCGGAGATGGCGGCCTCAGCGCAGGTCGTAGCCGTAGGACTGGATGACGGCCCGGGCACGGTCGCCCTTGAGGTAATCGAGGAGCGCCCTGGCCGCGGGGTTGCGCATGCCCCTGGCGAGCACCACGGCGTCCTGCAGGATGGGCTGGTGCAGGCTGGCCGGCACGATCCAGGCGGAACCGCCGCTCACCTTGCTCTCCTTGTAAACCTGGGAGAGGGCGACGAAGCCCAGCTCGGCGTTGCCGGTGGCGACGAACTGGTAGGTCTGGGCGATGTTCTCGCCCTGGACGAATTTCGCCTGCAGGGCCGGCAGGACGCCCAGCTTGCCCATGGCCTCGAGGGCGGCGGCGCCGTAGGGGGCGGTCTTGGGGTTGGCGATGGCGAGGTGCTTGAAATCACCCTTCTTCAGGATGTCGCCCTTGCCGTCCACCAGGCCTTCCCGGGCTGACCACAGCACCAGCTTGCCGACGGCGTAGGTGAAGCGGGTGCTGGGGGCGGCCAGGAGTTCCTTTTCCAGGCGGGCCGGCGTCTCGTCGTCGGCGGCGAGCAGCACTTCGAAGGGGGCGCCGTTGGCGATCTGGGCGTAGAACTTGCCGGTGGCACCGAAGGCCAGGACCGCCTTGTGGCCGGTGGCCTTCTCGAAATCGGCGGCGATGGCCTGCATGGGGGCGGTGAAATTGGCGGCGACGGCCACCTGGACCTGATCGCCCCGGGCGGCGCCGCAGAGCAGGGCGAGGCAGATGGCAAGGGCGGGGCGGAAAAGCGGCATGGCGGGTTCTCCCGGTCGGCGGTTACTGGTAGAGGCAGAGGATGACGGCGGAAGCCTTGAACACGGCGCAGGCCCGCTGGCCCACGGCCAGGCCGAGGCGCTCGACGCTGTCGTGGGTGACCACGGCGCAGATGGATTTGCCGCCGGGCATGGCCAGGGTGACTTCCGAATTGACCGGGCCCGCGAAGATGCGGGTGATCTCGCCCCACAGGTGGTTGCGGGCGGTGGTACGCAGGTTGGGGTCGGTGAGCAGCAGCACCGACGAGGATTTCACCAGGGCGGAAACCTCCATGCCGATGGCCAGCCCCAGGGTCTCTGCGGATTCGCGGGTGATGATGGCCACCAGTTCGTGGTCCGGGTCCAGCCGGAGGCGCACCTCGAAATCCACGTCGCCTTCGCGCAGGCCACAGACGGTGCCGGCAAACTGGTTGCGGGCGCTGGTCTTCATGGACATGCGCCGGAGCAACTGGCGAAACTGCTGGAAATCCCCGCCCTGCTCGTCGTTCATGCGCTCGGCGAGGCGGTCGAGGGCGGCCTGGTATTCCGCTTCCAGGGCGCGGTAGAGGGCGATCACCTTGCGTCCGTGGTCGGTGAGGGTGGTGCCGCCGCCGTGCTTGCCGCCGGCGGACCGCACCACCAGGGCCTGGTCGGCCAGGTTGTTCATGGCGTCGATGGCGTCCCAGGCGGCCTTGTAGGAAAGGGGCACGGCCTTGGCTGCCTGGGAGATGGAGCCGTGGCGATCGATGGCTTCCAGCAGGCGGATGCGGGTATCGCCGAGGAAGGTGCCGAATTCGGTGTCCACTTCCAGCTTGCCGCGCAGCTTGTGATGCATCTGGTCCATGATTGTCGTAATAGTGTTGTATATATAACGATTACTATAGCGCACACGATTCGCCCTCGGCCAGCGGGAAATTGGTGCTACCGCTATGGTTGATCGCATCGTTCGCCTTGCCCTATCCTGTCGCTAACCCGACAAACAATCGCTGTTTCCGTAGTGATATAGCGAAAACCGGGCCAGCCTCGGCAACCGTTTCGGAGACCATCATGAAGGTCAGCGCACGCAACGTTTTCGCGGGAACCATCACCGCCCTTTCCGCCGGCCCGGTCAACGCCCAGGTCGAACTGACCACCCCGGGTGGCGACCGCATCGTCGCCGTCGTCACCAGCGGCAGCGTGGAATCCCTCGGCCTTGCCGTCGGCCGGGCGGCCACGGCCTACGTCAAGGCACCCTGGGTCATGGTCCTCGCCGGCACCGGCGACCTACGCTTCTCCGCCCGCAACCAGTTGGCGGGTAGGGTTTCCGTCCTGCACAAGGGGGCGGTCAATAGCGAGGTCGGCATCACCCTGCCCGGCGGCACCGCCGTCTTCGCCATCATCACCAACGAGGCGGTCATGGAACTGGGGCTGAAGGAAGGCGCCGCCGCCACCGCCCTCATCAAGGCCAGCCACGTCGTCCTCGGCGTTTCCGCCTGAAGGGGAGGAAAAAGCGAACCCGGTCGCCCGGGTTCGAAACCGGCGTTCAGGAGGACGCCGGAGGAGAGAGACGAAGGCGACGCCCGGGGGCCGGTCAGGCGTCGAAATGCAGGGCCAGGCTGGCCAGCAGGCGTTGCAGGGGGATGTTCTCCTCGCTTTCCAGGATGCCCGGCACCGGGTGCGGGTATTCGAAGAAGACGCCGTAGGTGCCGGGCTTCTGCCCGTGCAGGAAGACGTGGGCGCGCAGGCGTTCCAGTTCGGCGTGGCGCAGGGTGACCATGCCGGGGTCGCCGCCGTCGGGGACGATGTCGCAGGCGGTGCCCAGCCGCTCGTCGATGGAAACGAGGGCGCGGCGCAGGGCGCGATCCTTGGGCATGGCCCAGGGGTTGGCATTCATGGTGTCATCTCCCCTTTGATCTGGGCCAGCCAGGCGTCGAGGCGGCCTTCGGTCAGCGCCGGCTGGTGGTGCTGGTCGAGGGCGAGGCCGAGGAAGTGGTCGCCGTCGAGGGCCAGGGAAGCGTTGAATTCGTAGCCGGCGGCGGGCCAGCGGCCCACCACCCGGGCGCCCCGGGCGACGACGGCGTCGTGGAGGAGGCCGATGGCGTCCACGAATTCGTCAGGATATTTCTTCTGGTCGCCGAGGCCGAAGATGGCCACGGTCTTGCCGCTGAGGTCGGCGCCCGCCAGTTGGGGCAGGAACTCCTCCCAGCTTGGCTGGGCGAGCCCGGTGGACTGCCCGGGCAGCTCGCCGTCGCCGAGGGTGGGGCTGCCCAGGATGAGGGCATCGTGGGCCAGGAAGTCCGCGAGACTGGTGCGGCCGATGTTGGCTGGTGCCGCCGCCGCTTCCCCCAGCTTCCTGGCGATCTGCTTGGCCACCAGCCGGGTGCGGCCGGTGTCGGTGCCGAAGAAGATGCCGATGGCGCCCATGTCAGCTCCTTGCCGGCTCGTCCTGGGTGAGTTCCTCGGGCAGGCAGCCGACGGGGTTGCCGAGGGTGCCGTCGGGGCCGGACTCGAAGCGGACCAGGTAGATTTCGCGGCTGGGGTCGATTTCCGAGTGGCCGTAATGGACCACCACGCCCCGGGCGCCGACGGGGGCGATGAGGCCTTCCTCCTCCTCGACGCCGGGCATGCCGCCGTCGTTGAGGATGTCCTCGGCGGCGAAGACCATGTCGCCGATGTCGTACTGGACGCTCGCCATGGCCTCAGCTCCACACGTCGGCGGGGGCCTTCAGGCGCTCCACCGGCTGGTCGAACATCAGGTGCTCGTCGATGATGGTGGCCACGTCCTCCGGCTTGATGCCGGTGTACATGAAGCCTTCGGGGTACACGATGGCGCTGGGACCCAGGTGGCAGGGGCCGAGGCAGCCGGTGTTGGTGAGCTGGAAGCCGGAAGCCCACAGGTTGCGGCTGGTGAATTCGTCGGAAAAGGCCTGCCAGACCTGGCCGCAGCCCTTTTCCTGGCAGGAGCCGCGGGGATGGCCCTGGGGACGGCCCTGGACGCAGACGAGAACGTGTTTTTTCGGTTTGGGCATGGAAATCTCCTGATGGACGCCTTTGCCATTGCAAGGGAAATGCCAGGTAAAAGTCTTTATGATTCATTGGCTTGGGTTGTGTCGCCTGTGTCAGGTTTGCGACAAATCAAGGCGGCGCGTTTTTTCCGGCCCGGGCTGTCACGGCGGTGCTAGACTGGCCCGCAGCCGGCAGATCGTGCCCGACAGCGAGCACCGGTCGAGATGGGGAGGAATGAAGATGCCTGCTTCCGTGTCCGAGCATGGCGTCGCCAGCGAGGCGCCGCAGGCCCGCTTTCGCACCTTGCTGTGGCTGGGGGTGCTGGTGGTCAACCTGGCCCTGGCCGCCTTGGCGGGCTGGATCATCGCCGACAGCCGGAAGAACCTGGATGCCAGCGTTCGGCAACTGACCGAGAACTACGCCGAAATTCTCGACGGCAGCCTGGCCGGCTTCCTGCAGAAGGTGGACATGGCTCTCCAGCATACCGTCGAGGTGGTGGAGCAGCACCGGGGCGGCGACGGCGCGGCGCTGCAGTCCTTCCTCCGGCGGGAAGAGGCGCGCCTGCCGGAAACCCTGGGGTTGCGGGTGACCGACGCCGCTGGCGTGATCCGCCATGGCGTTCCCGCCGCCAGCGGCGGCGTGCCTGCGGTCGACATTTCCGACCGGCCCCATTTCCAGGCCCTGCGCGCCGCCGGGCCGGAGGCGGGACTGTACGTTTCCAACCCGATCTTCAGCAAGGTCAGCCACCAGCCCATCATCGCCCTGGCCCGCAGCTACCGGCGGCCGGACGGCGCCTTCGGCGGCATCGTCTATGCCGCCGTGCCGGTCAGCTATTTCGTCGCCAGCTTCGCCCGGCTCGACCTCGGCAACCGGGGCAACTCCGGCCTATGGACGCGCACCACCCTGGTCGCCCGCTACGCCAAGACCGACCCGGCGGGCGCCCAGACCGGCGCCACCACGCCCTCGCCCCAACTCCGCGCCCTGCTCGAAGGCGACGTGCAGGACGCCATCTACCACGCCCGTTCCGGCATCGACGGCATTCTCCGCGACTACCACTTCCGCAAGGTGAGCGGATTTCCCCTCTACCTGGTGGTGGGCCTGGCGGAAGACGACTACCTGGCCGAATGGCGCCGTTCGTCGGCCATCCTGGTGGCCCTGGTGGCGCTCATGGCGGGTGCTACCGTGGCTTTCGGCCGGCAACTGTCCGGCAACTGGCGCACCCTGGAAAGCGCGCGGAGGCAGAGCGAACTGATCCTCGATTCGGCGGGGGAGGGCATCTGCGGCGTCGATGCGCAAGGGCGGGTGACCTTCACCAACCGGGCGGCCCGGGAAATGTTCGGCTGGGGGGAACGCTCGGGCGTCGGCGAGTCATTGCACGAGGCGACCCACCACCACCATGCCGATTCCCAGCCCTATCCGGCCGACGAGTGTCCGGTGGCGGCGACCCTGCGCGACGGCTGCCGGCGCCGGGTGAATGAAGACCTTTACTGGCGCCGGGACGGCACCGCCTTTCCGGTGGAATACACGGTGTCGGCCCTGCGCGGGCCGGACGGCGAAATCGCCGGTGCCGTCAACGTCTTCCGCGACATCGGCGAGCGCCTGCGCAACGAGCGGGAACTGGCGGCCTACCGCCAGGACCTGGAGCGGCTGGTGGCCGAACGCACCGCTGCCCTGGTAGAGACCGAGGCCCGCGCCAGCCTCATCCTCGATTCCAGCGCCGACGGCCTCTACGGCATCGACCGGGAGGGCGTCATCCGCTTTGTCAACCCGGCGGCCTGCGCCATCCTCGGCTACCGTGCCGACCAGCTCATCGGCCGGCCGGCCCACGGCACCCTGCATCACAGCCACGCCGACGGCGAACCCTATCCGGCCAGTGAATGCCCCAGCTACCGGGCCCTGGTCCAGGGCGAGCAGGTCCGCGTCGACAACGAGGTCTATTGGCACGCCGACGGCCATCCCGTGCCGGTGATCTACGCCACCCACCCCATGGTGCGGGACGGCGAGATCGTCGGCGCGGTGACCAGCTTCGTGGATGTCACCGAGCAGCGGGCCGCGGCCCAGGCCCGGGAACGGGCGCTGCTGGCCGCCGAGCGCCTGGCGCTCACCCGCAGCGAGTTCATTGCCAACATGAGCCACGAAATCCGCACGCCCCTCAACGGCGTCCTCGGCTTCGCCGCCATCGGCCTGCGCCACGCCGCCAATCCCGACAAGGCCCGGGACGCCTTCGCCAAGATCAAGGCATCCGGCGAGCGGCTGCTGGGGGTGGTCAACGACATCCTCGATTTCTCCAAGATCGAAGCCGGCAAGCTGCGCATCGAGCAGACGGACCTGGCCGTGGCCCAGGTGGTGCGGCAGGCGGTGGACCTGGTCGAGGAACGGGCCCGGGCCAAGGGCCTGGCCCTGCGGGTGGACCTGGACGGCGACCTGCCGGAGCGCTGCCTCGGCGATCCCCTGCGCCTGGGGCAGGTGCTCCTCAACCTGCTCGCCAACGCCGTCAAGTTCACCGACGCCGGCACGGTCTCCATCGCCGTGCGGCACCGGGACGGAATCCTGGTCTTCCGGGTGGCCGACACCGGCATCGGCATGAATCCGGCCCAGGTGGACGAGTTGTTCACCCCCTTCCACCAGGCCGACGCCTCGGCGACCCGCAAGTACGGCGGTACCGGCCTCGGGTTGGTGATCAGCAAGCGCATCCTGGAACTGATGGGCGGCACCATCCATGTGGAAAGCACGCCGGGGACGGGGTCGGTCTTCGAATTCACCCTGCCGGCGGTGCTGCCGGGCAACCTGCCGCGGCCCGCCCCGGCTGCCGGCCCAACCCCGGGCGGCGAGCGCTCCCTGGCCGGGCTTTCCGTCCTGGTGGCGGAAGACGACGCGGTCAATGCCCAACTGGCCCGGGAAATCCTGGCCGAGGCGGGCGCCCGGGTGACCCTGGCGGAAAACGGGCTGGAGGCGGTACGCCGGGTGCGGGAAAACGCCGCTGCCTACGACCTCGTCCTCATGGATTTGCAGATGCCTGAAATGGACGGCTTCGACGCCGCCCGCCACATCGGCGCCCTGGCCCCGCAACTGCCGGTGGTGGCCCAGACCGCCCACGCCTTCGCCCAGGAACGGGAAAGGTGCCTGGCGGCAGGCATGGTCGGCCACGTCGCCAAGCCCCTTGACGCCGCCGTATTAGTGGACACCGTCGGCCGCCTGGCGGCGCCGCGGGGGGCCGCCGAAGCGGGCGGCGCCTGAGGTTTCCGGGCCAGGGCGCGTCACAGTAACCGGCAGCCCGCCGCTTACTGTGAATACGCCCTAGAACTGTTTCACCTCGATGTTCAGCGTCTGGATGCGGTAGGCGATCTGGCGCGGCGTCATGCCCAGGATGCGGGCGGCCTTGGCCTGGACCCAGCCGGCCTGTTCGAGGGCGGCGATGACCCGGTCCCGTTCCGACAGGGCCGGGTCGTTGATGTCCACCTCGGCCGGCCCCGGCGGGGGGGCTTCCGGCGCCGGGCCGGTCGGGGCGCGGGGGATCTTGGAAGCGCTCCTTTCCCGGCTGCTGGGGAAGCGGATGAGATCCACGTCGATGCGGCCATCCTCGGAGAGCACGGCGGCCCGCTCCAGGCAGTTTTCCAGCTCCCGCACGTTGCCCGGCCAGTCGTGGCTGGCCAGCCGGCGCTGGGCCAGGTCGGTGACGGTCAGCTTGCGCTTCTGATCGTTGCCGATCTTGGCGAGCAGGTGACGGGCGATTTCCGGGATGTCCTCGATCCGTTCGCGCAGCGGCGGCAGGTAGAGGGGCATGACGTTGAGGCGGTAGAAGAGATCCTCGCGGAAGTCGCCCATGTCCACCGCCGCCTCCAGGTCGCGGTGGGTGGCGGCGATGATGCGCACGTCCACCTTCACCGTGCGGCTGCCGCCCACCCGCTCGAACTCGCCCTCCTGCAGCACGCGCAGCAGCTTGGCCTGGAAGGCGGGGGAGATCTCGCCGATCTCGTCGAGGAAGAGGGTGCCGCCGTTGGCCTGTTCGAAGCGGCCCTTGCGGGATTCGACGGCGCCGGTGAAGGCGCCCCGCTCGTGGCCGAAAAGTTCGGATTCCAGCAGGTTTTCGGGAAGCGCCGCGCAATTGAGCTTGACCAGGGCGTTGCGGGCCCGGGGCGAGTTATAGTGGATGGCGTTGGCGATGAGTTCCTTGCCGGTGCCCGTCTCGCCGCGGATGAGGACGGTGGTGTTCCACTTGGCCACCAGGCGGGCCTGCTCGAAGACCCGGCGCATGACGGCGGAGCGGCCCACCATGCTGTCGAAGCCGAACTGGTGGCGCACGGTGCGGCGCAGCAGGTCGCGTTCTTCCACCAGGCTGGATTTCTCCTGCTCCACCTCGAGGGACAGGCGCAGGTTCTGGCCGATGAGGTTGGCGACCATCTCGACGAACTGGGCGCGCTCCTCGATCAGCCCGTCCTCCGGCCCTTCCGGCTGGACGGCGAGGACCCCCTGCAGGTTGCCGCCCACCTTGATGGGCACGGCGATGAAGGGCAACTCCCCGGCATAGACGCCGGATCGGTTGAGGAAGCGGGGCTCGTCGGCGACCCGGGCGAGCTTGATGGTGCGGGGCTTTTCCAGGATGAGGCCAATGATGCCTTCGCCGGGGCCGTACTGGGCGTCGTCGGCGATGTGGCCGTCGGGGGTGTAGATGGTGCGGATGGCCAGCTTGCCGCTTTCCGGATCGACGACGCTGATGAGGCCCCGGGTGAGGCCGGCTTCGTCGTGCAGCACGCGCAGCACCTCGTGCAGGGTGTCCTTGAAGTCGAGGCTGCGGGAAAGGGCCCGGCTGACGGCGTAGAGCGCCGCCAGGAGCTGGATGTTGAGTTCGTGGGTGCGACAGAAGCCGCCCGGTGGCGGGCAGTCGGCGGCGGTGTTGTGGAGGTGGATGTGATCGTCCATGCTGTTCTCGTTCTTGTTCTTCAGATGGGGTCGCCGTCGAGACGGAATTCGACCACGGCCCTGCAGCCGCCGCTGGGGCTTTCCAGCAGGTCGATGATGCCGCCGTGGTCGGCCACCACCTGCTGGGCCCGGGAGAGGCCGGTGCCGACGTGCTTGCCGCTGCCGTTCTTGGCCGTGAAAAAGGGCTCGAAGGCCTTGGTCCGCCACTCGGGGGGGATGCCGGGGCCGCTGTCCATGACCGAGACGATCATGCAGCCATGCTCGACGGCGGTGGCCAGGGAGAGTTCCCGGCGCTTCCAGCCCTTGATGTTCATGGCCTCGATGGCGTTGTCCACCAGAGCCTTGAAGAGCATGCGCAACTGCAGGGGGCGGCCGAGGATGGGTGGCAGGGTGGCGGCGGGCTGCCAGTCCACCACGATGCCGGCGCCGAGCAGGCGGGGGGTGGTGATTTCCAGCACGTCGCGCAGGATTTCGTTGAGATTGACGCTGACCACGATTTCCTGGGGGCTCTGGGGGATGACCTGGCGCAGGGACTCCATGTGGTCGCGGCTGGCGGCCAGGGCCTGCTGCAGGATGGCGGCGCCGGCCGGGTCGCGGCGCTGGAGGACGGCCACCGCCGAAGCCATGACGTTCATCGGTTCCTCCAGGCGGAAGATGGCCGCCGACAGGCCCTCGCGCAGGGCGGCAGTGCGCTCCTCCTCGGCCAGCACGGCGTGGAGCGCGGCGGTGCGGGCGCGCTCCTGCTCGGCCCGCAGGCTGGTGACGTCGGAAATGACCAGCAGCAGGCCGGGCTGGCCGCCGGTGCAGAAATAGCTGTCGGCGCAGTCGCTGTGCATCTCGATCACCGAGGTGGTGACCGAGAGCCAGCGCGGGCGGCCGCTGGCCTGGTCGACGCGGGCCTCGCGGCTGGCGAAGGTGCAGCGGTCCGGGTATGCGCCCATGGTTTCGCGCCAGGCGGGGAGCAGGCTGTCGAGCAGGGTATGGGCCGGCTCCTTGACCCGCAGGTCGGTGACCAGCTTCTTGTATTCCTGGTTGTCGAGGATCACCCGGCCGGTGGGGTCGAGGAGGGCAAAGGCGATGGGGGCGGCGTCCACCACCGACTCGATCAGCTTCTTCTGGTTGCGGACCTGCTTCTCCAGACTGTTCAGCGCCGTGATGTCGCGGTGCATGCCCAGGTAGTGGGTGGTCCGGCCGCCGACGTCCATGACCGGCGAGATGGTCAGTTCGGCCAGGTAGAGACTGCCGTCCTTGCGGCGGTTGAGGAGCTTGCCCGACCAGGGGCGCTGGGCCGAGAGCTCCCCCCACATGGACTGGTACACCTCCGTCGGTGTGGTGTGGTTGGAAAGCATGGATTCGTTGTGGCCCACCACCTCGTCGGGGTCGTAGCCGGTGACCCGGGCGAAGGTCTCGTTGGCGAAGAGGATGTTCGCCTTGGGGTCGGTGATCGAAATGGCCAGGTCCGCCTGGTCCACCGCCTGGCGATAGACCTCGGGCGGCAGTTCGGTTTCCTGCCGTTTGGCAGGGGCCTTGGCGCGGGTGGCAGCCGGCATGGCAATGCTCCTTGATGGTTCGTTGCAGGACCTTAGCAGCTTCCGTGCCTTTGCCCCCGCCGCTCCCGCCGGATAAGGCGCCAGCCGGGGCCAGCCGGGGCTGCGGCGGAAATGCGACGAAATATCTGTCGTGTTTGCGACAAGGGCGGCTACATTTTTTGCACCGATATGGTGCGCGATGTGCAGAACCGTGCGTTTACGGGTGTTTTCGGCCGATTCGAGGCTTTGGCACGGCTTATGCACTGAGGCATGCGGAAAAACGCTAAACCGACTGCCATGAGCGAATTCATCCTTCTGCTGCTCTCCACCGCGCTGGTCAACAACGTGGTGCTCATCAAGTTCCTGGGGCTCTGTCCGGTGATGGGGGTGTCCAAGAGCGTGGACAGCGCCTTCGGCATGGGGCTCGCCACCACCTTCGTCATCACCCTGGCGGCGGGCGCCTCCTGGATGTTGGACAACTGGCTGCTGGCACCCCTGGGCCTGGGCTACCTGCGCATCCTCACTTTCATCCTGGTCATCGCCGCGGTGGTGCAATTCACCGAGATGTTCATCAAGAAGGCGAGTCCCGGCCTCTACCAGTCCCTGGGCATCTACCTGCCGCTGATCACCACCAACTGCGCGGTGCTGGGCGTGGCGCTGCTCAACGTCGAGCAGAAGTTCAGCCTCTTCAAGAGCCTGCTCTACGGCTTCGGCTCCGCCCTCGGCTTCACCATCGTGCTCCTCATCTTCGCCGGCCTGCGCGAGCGCGTGGCGCTGGCCCGGGTGCCGGCCGCCTTCGCCGGTGCCCCCATCGCCTTCGTCACCATCAGCCTTCTCGCCCTGGCCTTCATGGGCTTCTCCGGGCTGAACGTGTAAGGGAGAACTGACATGATTGCCGCCATCCTCAGCCTCACCCTCCTCGGCGCCGCCCTCGGCATCGTCCTTGGCGTCGCCAACAAGTTCCTCGCCGTCGAGGGCAACCCCCTGGTGGACGAACTCATCACCATGATGCCCGGCTCCAACTGCGGCCAATGCGGCTTTCCCGGCTGCTCCGGCGCTGCCGCCGCCATCGCCGACGGCTCCGCCGCGCCCACCTGCTGCCCGCCCGGCGGCAAGGCCCTGGCTGCCGCCATCGCCGCCAAGCTGGGCATCACCGTCGATCTCTCGGCCATGGCCGACGACGGCCCCAAGATCGCTGTCGTGTCCGAGGAACTGTGCATCGGCTGCTGCCGCTGCAGCAAGGTCTGCCCCACCGACGCCATCATCGGTGCCGCCAAGCAGATCCACAACATCTTCCGCGAAGCCTGCACCGGCTGTTCGAGCTGCGTCGAGAAATGCCCCACCGAGGCCTTGGCCATGAAGCCGGTGCCGGTCACCCTGCAGCACTGGGTGATGCCCAAGCCCCTGGCCGCCTGAGGACTGAACACCATGGGATTCATGAACCTCTTCAAGCACTTCCTCGGCGACGACTGGGGTGTGCATCCGGACGACCACAAGCGCCCCGCCGCCGACGCCCCGGTGCGCGTCATGCCGGTGCCGGCGAAACTCTACCTGCCCCTGCAGCAGCATCTGGGCGGCCCCGCCCGGCCGGTGGTGCTGGTGGGCCAGAAGGTGAAGAAGGGCGAGCTCATCGCCGAGGCCCAGGGCATGGTTTCCGCACCGATCCACGCCCCGACCTCCGGCACCATCGCCGCCGTCACCGAGATCACGGCGCCGCATCCCTCCGGCCTCACCCTGCCGGCCATCATCCTGGAGGCCGACGGCGCCGACGAATGGTGCGAGTTGCGAGGCTGCGACGACCCCTTCGTCCTTGAGCCGGCCGAAATCGGCCTGCGGGTGGCGGCGGCCGGCGTCGTCGGCCTGGGCGGCGCCGCCTTCCCCTCGGCGGTGAAGCTCATCGGCGCCTCCCGCGCCCAAGTCACCACCCTGGTCATCAACGGTGGCGAATGCGAACCCTATCTTTCCTGCGACGACCGCCTGATGCGCGACGCCGCCGCCGGCATCGTTGACGGCATCCGCATCATGCTCCATGCCACCGGCGCCCAGGTGGCCCTGGTGGGCATCGAGGACAACAAGCCGGAGGCCATCGCCGCCATGAGCGCCGCCGCTGCCGGCTTGCCCAACGTGCAGGTACGGCCGGTGCCGGCCCGCTATCCCATGGGCTCGGAAAAGCAGCTTATCCAGGTGCTCACCGGCATCGAGGTGCCAGCCGACGGACGCCCCGCCGACGTGGGCGTCGTCGTCCATAACGTCGGTACCGCCCTGGCCGTGCGCGCCGCGGTGCGGGAAGGCAAGCCCCTCATCGCCCGCCTGGTGACGGTCAATGGCGCCTGCGCCAGCGCCCCCGGCAACATCGAGGTGCGGGTCGGCACCCTGGCCGAGGAGGTCATCGCCTTCGCCGGCGGCCTGAAAGGCGAAGGCCTCGGCCTCGCCCGCCGGGTCATGGGCGGCCCCATGATGGGCATGCAGATTCCCCACTGGCGGGTGCCGGTGGTCAAGGGCACCAGCGGCATCCTGGCCCTCGACGCCGGCGAGGTGGCGGAGCAGGAGCCCAACCCCTGCATCCGCTGCGGCAGTTGCGTCAAGGCCTGCCCCATGGGCCTCCTGCCCCTGGAGATGAGCGCCCGCATCCGCACCGAGGCCTTCGACGAAGCCATCGATCTCGGCCTCAAGGACTGCATCGCCTGCGGCTGCTGCGCCTACGTCTGCCCCTCGCGCATCCCGCTGGTGCAGTATTTCGTCCATGCCAAGGGCGAACTGGCCGCCCAGGACCGCGCCAAGCTGCGGACCGAGGCGACCAAGAAGCTGGCTTTGCAGCGCCAGGAGCGGCTGGAGCGGGAAGCGCGGGAGAAGGCCGAGGCGGCCGCCAAACGCAAGGCCGAGCGGGAAGCCGCCGCGGCGGCGAAGGCGGCCGAGGCGGCGGCTGCCGGGGAGGCGGCATGAGGGGAGGAGGCTTTTCTGATGGGCTGGGTTTGGTGTCGGAAGCGCTGGGTTCTGCTCCGGAACCGCTGGTTTCCGCACCTGACGCGGGGGCATACTTTCTTTTTGATGGCAAAAAGAAAGTAGCCAAAGAAAAAGCCACCCCAGGGTCGACGCCGGGCTGCGCCCGGTCCCTTGCGCTACTCGGCTGGCCGGGCGGCTGCGGAACTCGGGGCTGCGCCCCTCAGACAGTCCTCGCCGACCTCCCCCGGCCACCCTGCGTTGCTCAGCGTCTTCCATGGGGACCCGGAACCCCGAACGCAGCCTGCAACGAAGGTGGTATCAGCAACCTTGGGTTTGCCGGGCCCCTTGGGATGTGCCGAGCAACGCAGGCTTGGGCGGAAAAAGGGCGAGCACTGTCCGAGTCCTGGCGCAGCCAGGGGGAGTTGCGCAGCCCCCGCCCAAGACGAGTAGCGCAGGGAAACCGGCGGAGCCGGGCTCCGACCCAGGGTCGCCTTCTTTTTGGTTCCTTTTTCTTGGCGAAACAAGAAAAAGGGACACGCGCGTCAGGCGCGGAAAGCAGCGCATCCGAAAACCCAAGAGGAGCCACCCGATGACCCCCGCCTCCATCACCGCCCAACCCGTCGCCTCGCCCCACGCCCACGGCGGCAATTCCGTCACCCGCACCATGTTCCGGGTGCAGCTCGCCCTGGTGCCGGCCACCCTCTACGGCTTCTGGCTCTTCGGCTGGCCCGCCTTCTTCCTCTGGCTGCTGACCATCCTCTCCTGCCTGGGCTTCGAGGCCCTCTCGCTGAAGCTCATGGGCAGCGCCCGCATCAAGGCCACCCTGCACGACGGCTCGGCGCTCCTCACCGGCTGGCTGCTGGCCATGACCCTGCCGCCCTGGGCGCCCTGGTGGGTGGCGGTGGTGGGCGGCTTCATTGCCATCGTCATCGGCAAGCAGGTGTTCGGCGGCGTCGGCCAGAACGTCTTCAACCCGGCCATGGTGGCCCGGGTGGCCCTGCTCGTCTCCTTCCCCGTGCCCCTGACCCAGTGGGTGACGCCCCTGCCGCTGACCCACCTGGCGGCGCCGGATTTCGTCGATGGCCTGCGCATTTTCCTCTCCAGCCTGCCCCAGCCGGACGCCATCGCCAGCGCTTCGCTGCTGGGTTTCTCCAAGACCGAGATGTCCCGTGGCATCGACCTCATCCACTCCCTGGGCGGCGAACATGCGCCCGCCCTGTCCTGGATCGGCGCCCGCTCCGGCAGCTTCGGCGAGTCGGCCTCGCTGCTCATCCTGGCCGGCGGCGTCTACCTGCTGCTCTGCCGCATCATCACCTGGCACACTCCGCTGGCGGTGCTGGCCGGCCTGGCTATCCCGGCCGCCATCGGCCACGCCGTCGATCCCGCCCACTACCTCTCCGTCGAGACCCACGTGCTCTCCGGGGCGGCGGTGCTCGGGGCATTTTTCATCGCCACCGACTACGTCACCTCGCCCAACACCGGCGCCGGCCAGATCGCCTTCGGGCTTGGCATCGGACTCCTCACCTGGGTCATCCGTACCTATGGCGGCTACCCGGAGGGCATGGCCTTCGCCGTCCTGCTCATGAACGCCCTGACGCCGGTGATCGACCGTTTCGCCAAACCCCGCATCCTCGGCCGCGACCGCAAGGGCAAGGCCCTGGACGTTGCGCCGCTGAAGGGAAACTGAAATGAATCTCGAAGCCATCCGCGAAAAGATCGGCTACCAGCCCGCCCTGCTCGGGGCCTTCGCCCTGCTCGCCAGCGGCGCCCTGGCCTGGGCCTCCGGCGCCACCGGCGGCGCCATCGCCGCCGCCGAGGCCAAGGATCTGCGCGATTCCCTTTCCGAGGTCCTGCCGGCGGGCATGGCCGACAACGATTTCCTCAAGGACACCGTCAGCATCGACCGGGACGGCCAGCCGGTGACCATCTACCGGGCCCGCCAGGGCAAGGACGTCAAGGCCGCCCTGTTCAAGGTGGCGGGCCGGGGCTACGCCGGCGAGATCCAGATCCTGATGGCGGTGGACATGGCCGGCCACACTCTGGGGGTGCGCGTCCTCAAGCACGCCGAGACCCCCGGCCTGGGGGACAAGATCGAGGTCAAGAAGGACGCCTGGATCAAGGGCTTCGACGGCAAGTCCCTGGGCGATCCCGCCCCCGAGAAGTGGGCGGTGAAAAAGGACAACGGCGTCTTCGACCAGTTCGCCGGGGCGACCATCACCCCCCGGGGCGTGGTCAAGGCGGTCAAGGGCGGGCTGGAGTTCTTCGCCGCCCACAAGACGGAAATCACCGGCTAGGAGCCCACCATGAGCGACAATTACGGCAGCATCATGAAGGAAGGACTGTGGGGCCAGAACGTGGTTTTCGCCCAGTTGCTGGCCATGTGCCCGACCATGGCGGTGACCACCAGCGGCACCAACGGCCTGGGCATGGGTCTGGCGACCACGGCGGTGCTGGTGGTCTCCAACGTGCTGGTGTCGATGATCCGCAAGACGGTGAGCTCCCAGGTGCGCATCCCGGTCTTCGTCGTCCTCATCGCCACCCTGGTGACGGTGGTGGACATGGCCATGAACGCCTGGCTCCACGACCTGTACAAGGTGCTCGGCCTCTTCATCGCGCTGATCGTGGTCAATTGCGCCATCCTCGGCCGGGCCGAGGCCTATGCCGTCAAGAACGGCGTCGTCGCTTCGGCGGTGGACGGCCTGGCCATGGGCCTCGGCTTCACCGGCGCCCTCACCGTGATCGGCCTCATCCGCGAGTTCCTCGGCGCCGGCACCCTCTTCGCCCAGGCTTCCAACCTGCTGGGGCCGTCCTTCGCCTTCCTGGAAATGAAATTGCCCGGCTACGGTGGGGCGCTCCTCATGATCCTGCCGCCGGGGGGCTTCGCCGTCCTCGGCTTCCTGCTCGCCGGCAAGCGGCTCATGGAAAGCCGCCTGGAAGCCCGGGCCGCCGCCGATGCAGGCGAGGCGGAACCGGCCGCCGCCTGATCCGAACGACTGGAGAATCGACATGCAAATCGGCGTCGCCTATTCCGAACCCGGCAACCAGATCTGGCTCAACATCGAGGTGCCCGACGCATCCACGGTCAAGGAGGCCATCGAGCGTTCCGGCATCCTCAAACAGTTCCCCCACATCGACCTCGCCGCCCAGAAGGTGGGGGTCTTCGGCCGCCTGGTGAAGCTCGACGCCGCCCTCAAGCCGGGAGACCGGGTCGAGATCTACCGCGGCATCATCGCCGACCCGGCCACCGTCCCCCGCAAGGACATGGCGGACGACGACAGCTAACCCACGAACCATCCAGCCGCTCGTCCTGAGCCTGTCGAAGGACGCTTCAACCACGGGCTTCGACAGGCTCAGCCCGAACGGAGTTTGGAGCACCCGACCAGCCCGCAACGGAACACACGGTTTCCACCTCTCCGAAAGCCTCCCATGCACCGACTCCTGCCCCTGCTCGCCCTGCTGCCGGCCACCGCCTTCGCCGGCGACCTGCCCGCCGTCGGCGGCATTCCCGTGGATTTCATCCTCTTCGCCTTGACGCTCCTGGGCGTCGCGCTCTTCCACGGCGCCACCCTCTACGTCGCCCTGACCGGCCTGGCCACCATCAGCCTCTACAAGATCCTCGTCACCGGCTTCAAGACCGGCGTCGGCGTGGCCGGCTTCTTTGGCCACCTGGGCCATGAATGGGTGACGCTGGCCAACCTCTTCTGCCTGCTCACCGGCTTTGCCCTGCTCGCCCGCCATTTCGAGAAGAGCCACGTGCCGGTCATCCTGCCCAAGTTCCTGCCGGATGACTGGAAGGGCGGCTTCCTGCTCCTGGTGATGGTCTTCGTCATCTCCAGCTTCCTCGACAACATCGCCGCCGCCCTCATCGGCGGCGCCATGGCCCACCAGCTCTTCAAGGCCAAGGTGCATATCGGCTACCTGGCGGCCATCGTCGCCGCCTCCAACGCCGGCGGCGCCGGCTCGGTGGTGGGGGATACCACGACGACCATGATGTGGATCGACGGCATCAGCCCGACCGCGGTGTTCGAGGCCTACGTCGCCGCCGGCGTGGCCCTGCTCATCATCGGTTACTTCGGCGCCAAGCAGCAGCACGCCTATTCGCCGATCATCAAGCACGCCCACGAGCATACCCACGTGGACTGGGGGCGCATCGCCATCGTCGCCACCATGCTGGTTTTCGCCGTGGCGGCCAACGTTTTCATCAACCTCAAGTTCCCGGAAAAGGCCGACAGCTTCCCCTTCATCGGCGTCGCCGTCTGGCTGGCCATCCTGCTCACCATTCCGGTCCGTCGCCACGACTGGGAAGTGCTGCCGGATACCGTCAAGGGCTCGGTCTTCCTGCTTTCCCTGGTGACCTGCGCCTCCATGATGCCGGTGGAGGAGCTGCCCATGGCCTCGTGGCAGACCGCCCTCACCCTGGGCTTCGTCTCCGCCGTCTTCGACAACATCCCGCTCACTGCCCTGGCCCTGAAGCAGGGCGGCTACGACTGGGGCTTCCTGGCCTATGCCGTGGGTTTCGGCGGTTCCATGCTGTGGTTCGGCTCCTCCGCCGGCGTGGCGCTCTCCAGCATGTTCCCGGAAGCCAAGTCGGCGGCCGCCTGGCTGCGCCACGGCTGGCATGTGGCCGTCGCCTACGTCCTCGGCTTCGCCGTCCTCCTGGCCGTCCTCGGCTGGCACCCCGAGGCGCCCCACAAGGTGACGGCGCCGGAGGCCGCCACGGCCGCCCACTGAGCGCCCCCGGACCCGGAACGGCCGCCTGGGGGCGGCCGTTTGCCTTGTGGGGCCGCCATTGTCGGCTTTGCAACAAGCCGGGTGCGTGAAAATTCGTTTAAAAACATTGGCCTGGCGGTGGCATCCATTTTGCTGAACAGGAACGACACCACCTGGAGGCCAGCATGAAAGCCAGCGAAATCCAGGCCCTGCTCGACGAGCCGGCCTGCAGCCACAACAAGAAGGAAAAGTCCGGGTGCGCCCGGCCCAAGCCCGGCGCCACCGCCGGCGGCTGTTCCTTCGACGGGGCGCAGATCGCCCTCCTGCCCATCGCCGACGTCGCCCACATCGTGCACGGCCCCATCGCCTGCGCCGGTTCCTCCTGGGACAACCGGGGCACCCGTTCCTCCGGCGTCACCCTCTACCGCATCGGCATGACCACCGACCTGTCGGAAACCGACGTGGTCATGGGCCGCGGCGAGAAGCGCCTGTTCCACGCCATCAAGCAGGCCATCGACAGCTACGCCCCCGCCGCCGTCTTCGTCTACAACACCTGCGTCACCGCCCTCATCGGCGACGACGTGGAGGCCGTCTGCAAGGCCGCCACCGAGCGTTGGGGCACGCCGGTGGTGCCGGTGGATGCCGCCGGCTTCTACGGCACCAAGAACCTGGGCAACCGCCTGGCCGGCGAGGCCATGTTCAAGCACGTTGTCGGCACCCGTGAGCCGGCTCCCGCCAAGCCCCGCCCCGACGGCCGCCCCACCTACGACATCAACCTCATCGGCGAATACAACATCGCCGGCGAGTTCTGGCACGTGGCGCCCCTCTTCGACGAGCTGGGCCTGCGCATCCTGTGCACCCTCTCCGGCGACGCCCGCTTCCACGAGGTGCAGACCATGCACCGGGCCAAGGTGACCATGGTGGTCTGCGCCAAGGCGCTTCTCAACGTCGCCCGCAAGATGCAGGACAGCTACGGCATCCCCTTCTTCGAGGGCAGCTTCTACGGCGTGCAGGACATGACCAACGCCCTGCGCGACTTCGCCCGCCTCATCGGCGACCCGGACCTCATCGCCCGCACCGAGGTGGTCATCGCCCGGGAAGAAGCCAAGTCCAAGGCGGCGCTGGAACCCTGGCGCCAACGCCTCACCGGCAAGCGCGTGCTGCTCTACACCGGTGGGGTGAAATCCTGGTCCATCGTCTCGGCGCTCCAGGATCTGGGCATGAAGGTCGTCGCCACCGGCACCAAGAAATCCACGGAAGAGGACAAGGCCCGCATCCGCGAGCTGATGGGCGAAGACACCAAGATGATCGACGACGGCAGCCCCAAGGCGCTGCTCTCCACCTACCGGGAATACCAGGCCGACATCCTCATCGCCGGCGGCCGCAACCTGTACACGGCGCTGAAGGCCCGCATTCCCTTCCTCGACATCAACCAGGAACGGGAGTTCGGCTACGCCGGCTACGACGGCATGGTGGAACTGGCTAAACAGTTGGCTCTGTCCATGGAAAGCCCGGTGTGGGCGGCGGTGCGCAAACCTGCGCCGTGGGCGGCGCAGCAGGGGCCGGGGAGCGTGCTGGCGGCATGAAGCCCGCCGCTGCCGCTCCGTCCCGGCGTGCCGCCGGACGTGAGCCCAGGGCGCGGTAGCGCTGCAGCTCCCTGCGTCAACTCAGCGTTTTCGGCACGTCGGCAAAGACCCGGGGATCCTTGCCCTTGATCGTTGCGGTATGGGGGCCGCGCTTGGCGACGACCTTGTTGCTGTCCCCGGTGTCGATGATCATCTGCTCAGCGGTAAAGCTGTAGTCGATGACGTCGTCCTTGTCGAGGGAATTCACCACCGGGCCGGGATTGTCGTTGCTCACGAAATCCACGTCGCCGATGCCGTTGCCGCCGGTATCGTCCGCCCGCGAGTAATTGTCGTCGTGGAGGGGCGGGTTGCTGTGCTTCTGGCCCTTGTGGGGGCCGGCGGTGACCTCGAAGGTGTGGAATGCGTTTTGGCGAAATTCGGCGACGGCCGGGTCGTGGGTGCCATCCTTCTTGAACTTGGCCGAATAATCCAGCCTGAGCTTTGCGGTCGTGGCGCTGTTGCCGGCGTTCTCGCTCCATTTGACGACGAAGGAGTCGACTCCGGCCTTTTTCTTCGGCGCGGCGACCGGGGCGCCGGCGTCCCCAGGCCCGACCCCGGCATCGGGCCCCTTGTCCTCCACGAGGCCGAATCGACTATCGCTGTGGCCATCGACGGACTTGTCGCTGAGTACCGGGATGCGGCTGAAATCGTGCCCGAAAGCGACCTTGCCGGTCGTCGGGCCCTGGGCGTTGCCCCCAGCCTGCCCTTTTCGCCGTGATTGTTCCGGAACAGCGGATCGGGCAGGCGGATAAGCCAGGCTTGGCTTTTGTTTCATGGAGAAAGAGTACATCGTTGCCTCCTTCCGGTTGCTCGGCACTACCGGGCTTTGGTGCGAAAAACCAAAATGCATATTACTCCCCTCTTGCCCGATCGGGTCAAGGGGGCAGATTGCGGAACCAGTCCCTGGCGGGGGTCTCAGATCCAGCGCCGGGTGCGGCGTTTGTACGCCAGAAAGGTGTCGCCGAACTTCGCCTCCAGGATCCGCTCTTCTGGAATGATCTGAAAGCGCGTGACATAGGCGGTGAAGAAGGCCGGACCCAGCCATTCGACCCAGGCGCCCAGGCGCACCGCGTAGGCCACCAGCAGCAGGAGCAAGCTGAGGTAGATGGGGTTGCGCGAGAAGCGGTAGATGCCCCCCGTGACCAGCGCCGAGGCCTTGGCCGGATCGAGCGGGTTGAAGGTGGTTCGCGCCAGCCGCAGCCCCACGAATCCCAGAATGGCAATGACCGAGCTGAGCTGCGCCAGCCGGATGCCCACCTCGGCAAGCAACGGGGAGGCGTCTATGGCGACCCGGGCCGTCTGGGCGTAAAGCTTCATGCCGCCACCGGCGGCGATGGCGATAACCGGGGCGGGGATCTTGGTTTCCAGAGTCTGCATGGCGCGGGCGAGATTCACGTACTGCCTTCCTTGTTGCTCCCGTCGTTCGGCGGGAGATGCACGCATTGTTCGTTTTCGACTTGGCCAGTCGCAATTTCCGCCATCGCAGCAACCGGCGAAATCTCTCAGCGAAGGGTAGCCATCCGGCTCGGGACATCGCACTGCAAATCGCAACCGACGTCGCAGAAGCCTTGTCGTAAATGAAGAGCACTGCGCGCGGCGTGAAGTATCACCTATGCGCCACCTCGCACAAACAGGTTCACGGCCTGAGAACTGGCAAAAAGAGGAGAGACAAAAATTTCTTACCCTCCGCGACCATTGATACCGTGGTCTGTCCCCTCTTGCGTTTCTCTTGCGCTGCTTCCGCCAGAACATTTGGATGACGATCCCGAAGAACTGGCTGATGGTCGGCATGGCTTGTCGTCGGGGTTTGTTACTCGATAAGGTAGCAAGGGGGCAGAGACAGTCTCGCTAGGTTCGCGCTATCAACGGATATGCGTCGGGATGGCGAATCGACTCGATGGCCAGGTCGATATCCAGTTCCGGCCAGTAGAGATGCTGCGGGGAAGGAGCCTCGACGCGGGAGAGTTGGTCGATGGTGGCCTGACGGAACCATGGAAACTGCTCGAAAGGCAGGAACAGTTCCTCGTCGGCCAGGAGCAGCCAGAAGCCGTGCCTTGAGACGTGGGTAATCTCAGGTGCCGAAATGACGGTGCCAAGCATCCTTGATCTCCCCAAGGTGGGTTTCGATGATCGCCTGCGCTTCGCGAAGTACGGTTGGTGCCATGGGTGCACTTTATACCAGTTGCAAGGGCAGCGAAGAGGCGTCACCGTCCAGCTTGTTTTTGTCGCCTTTGCGACAGGGCTGCCGTGCTCTAATCGATTGATTTAAATGATTTCGTCGCTTGGCGCGTTCCTTGCAATGGAGTGCTCAACTTCATTGCGGCGACGACAATCATGGCCGAAATCATCCAATCCAAGAAGGCGCTGGCGGTTAACCCTCTCAAGGTCAGCCAGCCGGTGGGGGCTTCGCTGGCCTTCCTCGGGCTCGCCCGCAGCCTGCCGCTGATGCATGGTTCCCAGGGCTGCACGGCCTTCGGCAAGGTGTTTTTCGTGCGCCACTTCCGGGAGCCGATTCCGCTGCAGACGACGGCCATGGACCAGGTGTCCACCATCATGGGGGCCGACGAGAATGTCATCGAGGCGCTGCGTACGCTTTCCGACAAGAGCAAGCCGGACATCATCGGCCTGGTGACCACCGGCCTCTCCGAAACCCAGGGCACCGACATCAAGCGGGCGGTGAAGGATTTCCGCACTGCCCACCCGGAATTCGCCGGGGTGGCGGTGGTGCCGGTGAATACGCCGGATTACGTGGGCTGCCTGGAAAGCGGCTACGCCCTGGCCATCGAGGCGCTGATCGACACCCTGGTGCCGGAAAGCCGGAGCGCCGGTAAGCGGCCCAGGCAGGTGAATGTGCTGGCCTCGGCCATGCTCACCCCCGGCGATATCGAGGCCATCCGCGAGTGGGTCGAGGCCTTCGGCCTGCGCGCCGTGGTGGTGCCGGACATTGGCGATTCCCTGGACGGCCACCTGATCGAGGCGGAGTTCTCGTCGCTGACCATCGGCGGCACGCCGCGCTCCGAGATCGAGATCATGGGCGAGTCGGCGGCCACCCTGGTGGTCGGGCCCTCGCTCTGCAAGGCGGCGGATTTGCTGAAGGAGCGCACCGGCGTGCCGGACTGGCGCTTCGAGGGCCTCATGGGCCTGGACGACTGCGACGCCTTCACCCAGGCCCTGTCCACCATTTCCGGCCGGCCGGTGCCCGAGCGCATCGACCGCCACCGGGCCCAGTTGCAGGACGCCATGGTGGATTGCCACTTCATGCTCGGCTTCGCCCGCATCGCCCTGGCCGCCGACCCCGACCTGCTGGGCATGCAGGCCCGCTTCCTGGCTGGCATGGGGGCGGAGATCGTCAGCGCCGTGTCGCCCCACAAGCACGAGAGCCTGGGCGGCCTGCCCATCGCCCGCGTAATCGTCGGCGACCTGGAGGACATGGAAAAGGCCGCCCGCGCCGGCGACGCCCAACTGGTCATCGCCAACTCCCATGCCGCGGAGACGGCGGGCCGCCTCGGCCTGCCGCTGCTGCGCGCCGGCTTCCCGCAGTACGACCACGTGGGCGGCTACGCCCGCACCTGGGTGGGCTACCGCGGCACGCGGCAGGCCCTGTTCGATCTCGCCAACCTGATGCTGAGGCAACACCATGAACTCGAACCCTATCGATCACTCTACTGGGACGACGCCCGTGACAGCCTCGGCTCCCGAGACTCCCATGTCCGCCCGTCGCCTGCAACTGGTCTGGTCCATTAGGCAGGAGCCCGACGCCGTGCTCAAGGTCGCCTTCGCCTCCACCGACCGGGTCCGCGTGAACCAGCACTTCGGTGCCGCCGAGGCCTTCGCCATCTACGAGGTGACGCCGGACAAGGCCACCCTGGTGGGCGTGGGCGAGTTCGCCGAGGAGGCCATGGACGGCAACGAGAGCAAGCTGGCCGCCAAGGTGGATTTCCTGGCCGGCTGCGACGCGGTCTATGTCATGGCCATCGGTGCCTCGGCCATCAAGCAGCTCATGGCCAAGGGCATCCAGCCCATCCGGGTGAACGAGGTGGACGCCGTGGACGACCTCCTGTCCGACATCTCGCTGGCCATGAAGGAGGGCGGCGTCGCCTGGATCGACCGGGCCATGGCCGCCCAGGCCAAGGCCAAGAGCGAGGACCGCTTCGCCAACATGGAAGAGGAAGGGTGGGAAGGATGAGCGCGCCCCTGATCGAGCACCGCGGCATCGTCCAGCGGGTGGAAGGCGGCCAGGCGGTCGTCGCCATGGAAACCGCCGGCTGTTCCTCCTGCGGCCAGAGCAGCGGCTGCGGCATCGGCAAGATGGCCGGCCACCGCCCGGCCATGCTCCTCACCCTGCCGGTGAGCGGCGAGGTCAAGGCCGGCGATGTGGTGGCCATCGGCCTCCCCGCCAGCCGCCTCTCCCTCTCGGCGCTCTTCGGCTACCTCTTTCCTGCCTTCGCCTTGCTCTTCGGCGCCGGCCTCGGCGCTGTCCTCGACGGCAGCGACGGCGCCACGGCGCTGGGGGCCATCGCCGGCTTCCTCGGCGCTCTGGCCATCGCCCGGGTGGCCGTCGGCCTGCTGCCTGGCCTCATGCCCGCCCCGCAACTGATTCCCCTTGCTTCCCGTTCCCAACTTTCCCCCCAGGAGTCCCATCATGAGTGACGCCGTCCTCGACAAAGATCCCATCCTCGAAACCGATTTCATCAAGGAGATGGCCCGCCAGATGCGCGCCCTCGACACCTACGGCACCTACCAGGGCTGGAGCGTGGACAAGATCCTCGATCCCTTCGTCCTGACCAAGGAGCGCAAGGCCGAGATTCCGCTGATCGGCGACCCGGACGATGTCACCATCTCCCGCGTCAAGGCCTTCTACAACGCCATCGCCGTGCTTATCGAGAAGGAATGCAAGCTGCTGGCGGTACCCCTCATCCACCTCACCCACGAAGGCTTCGGCCGGGCGCTGATCACCGTCGGCAAGCTGGTGGCGGTGGATCGCACCCTGCGCGACGTCCATCGCTTCGGCTTCGCCAGCCTCTCCAAGATGAAGGACGAGGCCGACAAGATCCTCGCCGTGGCCCTGGAGCGCATCGGCGAGTACCCGGCGGTCGCCGGCCTGTAAGGGGCGCGCCATGAGCGAGGAAGAACTCCACGCCCTCGACAAGGAAGTGAAGAAGCTCAAGCGCATCGCTTCCGAGTGGGCCTCCCAGTTGCACGATCTGGTGGAAGACCGCCTGCCGGCGGCCTACCACGAGATTCCGGGCATTTCCCAATCCACCTACGACGCCTGCAAGGCCTGGGCCGATGCCAACGCCCGCCTGACGGCAGCTCAGAAAGGCTGAAGCAATGATTACCGGTCTCACCCGCGGCGGCGCCGAATGGACGCCCCATTTCGTCACCGACCTCAACCAGGAAAAGTGCATCGGCTGCGGCCGCTGTTACAAGGTCTGCCCCCGCAACGTCCTCGACCTGGTCGAGCGCGAGCTGGACGACGATGACGACAGCGATGAAGACAACATGATGGTCATGTCCATCGCCAACGCCATGGACTGCATCGGCTGCGGCTCCTGCGGACGGGTCTGCCCGAAGAGCTGCTATACCTACGCCCCGGCATGACCTCGGTCGGGCAAGCGGATTCGCTGCCGGCAACAGTTCGCCCTGAGCCCGTCGAAGGGCGGGCCTCCACGGGCTTCGACAGGCTCAGCCTGAACGGAGCAAGGGGTGCCCCGGCGGGATCAGTAACGCCCCCCGACGCCGCCGCCGGGGCCGCCGTCTGCGCGGCCCTGCGCGGCCAGGTGGAAAAGCTCGGTCTCTCCATCGGCAGCGAGCCGGTGTGGGAAGCCGCCGCCTTCGAGGAGGCGGTGGACCCCTTCTCCCGGGAAGTGAGCGTCGTCGCCACTTGGCGCGGGGGCGAGCGTTTCGGCAAGGCGACCTTCTTCCCGGACGGCCGCATCTTCGCCGAATACCAGGTGCTGCAGCCCAACCCGGCGGACGAGGCGAGCTACGTCGATTCCGTCCAGGTCTGGGGGCGCCCGGACAAGCTGCGGGGCGAGGCCGTCATCGCCGAGTACCTGAAATGACCCCGGTAGCCCTGCCCCGGCTGATCCTCCTGCACAAGCAGAAGACCAGCGGCCGCGTGCGTTTTTTCTGCCTCAGTTCCGGCGTGGTGGCTTTCAATCCCCTGCCGGCACTGGCGGCGCTGCGGGACGAGGATTACTCCCCGAAGATCCAGTTCCACCCGACGGCGGTGGTGCGGGAGGCCGAAATCCATCTGGGCCTGCCCGAAGGCGCCATCGAGCCGGAAGCCGAATTCGCCGCCTGGGTGGATACGCCGGAGGGGGATGTGCCGGTGCTGCTCGGCGTCTTCACCGATATCGACCCGCCCTTCGCCGCGGCGGAACGGACCAGCAGCCGCTTCATCGCCCTCACCGAATCCCGCCAGTTGAGCGACGTGGAACGCCAGCTCCTGCGGCGGGCCTACGAGCACGTGCTGGGCTGATTTACCGCTGGCCCGGCGAGCCAACCATTCCCGCCGTTCCGGCTGGGCTCTTCGACGATGCCCAGGGCGAACGGTGGCGGGTCACTCCACCAGCCGGTAGCCCACCCCGGGCTCGGTGAGCAGGTGCCGGGGAAAGCTCGCCGTCACCTCCAGCTTGCGCCGCAGCCCGGCCATGTAAACCCGCAGGTAGTGGGTGTCCTCGGCATGGGCGGGCCCCCACACCTCCCGCAGCAGTTGCCGGTGGGTTACCACCCGCCCCAGGTTGCCCACCAGGATGGCCAGCAGCTTGTATTCGATGGGGGTGAGGTGGAGTTCCTGATCGCCTTGCCACACTTGCCGGCGGGCCAGGTCGATGCGGACGTTGCCCAGGGTGACGACGGGGCTCTCGGCGCCGGCGGCATGGCCGACGCGCCGCAGGATAGCCCGTACCCGGGCCTGCAGCTCGGCGATGCCGAAGGGCTTGGTCAGGTAGTCGTCGGCGCCGGCGTCGAGGGCGCGCACTTTTTCGCCTTCCAGGGTGCGGGCGGAAAGGATGAGGATGGGCACCGACGACCAGCGCCGGATTTCCTCGATCACCTCGATGCCGTCCCGGTCGGGCAGGCCGAGGTCGAGGATTACCAGGTCGGGCTTGCGGGTGCCGGCCTCGATGATGCCGCGCTCGCCGTCGGCGGCCTCGGCGACGGCACAGCCCTCGGCCTCCAGGGCGGTGCGGACGAAGCGGCGGATCTGGCTTTCGTCCTCGATGAGGACAACGCTATGGCGGCGGCCGTCCGTGTTCATGCGTCCGTCTCTCCCGGAACGGCGGGCGGATTGCCGGCGGGCAGGCGGATGACGAAGCGACAGCCGCCTGCCTCGCGGTTTTCCGCGCGAATCGTGCCGTCGTGGGCTTCGACGATGGCGCGCACGATGGACAGGCCGAGGCCGACGCCGGACACCGTCGATTCGCTCTTGCCCCGGGCGAACTTGGCGAAAATGCTTTCCTCCTTGCCGGCAGGGAGGCCGGGGCCGTCGTCCTCGACCAGAATCTCCACCCGGTCGCCGGCGGGGCGGGCCGAGAGGGTGATGGTGCTGCCGGCCGGGGTGTATTTGGCGGCGTTCTCCAGCAGGTTGCAGAAGACGCGCTCCATCAGCACCGGGTCGAAGTAGAGGAGCGGCAGGTCCGCCGGCAACTGCACCTGCACGGTGTGGGCGGCGAGCAGCTTGGCGCGGGACTGCAGGGCGACGCCGATCACCTCTTCCAGGGGTTGCCAGTCCCGGTTGATGGTGACGTTGCCGGTCTGCAGCCGGGCCATGTCGAGGAGGTTGGCCACCAGGGCGCTGGTGCGCATGGCCTCCTCGCGGATGGCCTGGGCGATGTCCGCCTGCTCCTTGGGCAGCGGCGGGCCGGCCAGGCTGAGGGAATCGGCGAGGCCGGCCAGCACCGTCAGGGGGGTGCGCAGGTCGTGGGAGAGGGCGGAGAGCAGGGAGTTGCGCAACTGCTCCGATTCCATCTGGATTAGCGCCTCCTGGGCCACGGTGATGAAATGGACCCGCTCCAGGGCGATGGCGATGAGGGTGGCGCTGGTCTCCAGCAGGCGCTGCTGCTCGGGGGTGGCGCTCCACTGGCTGGCGGCGGGCACCAGGACCAGGATGCCGCGGGTGCGCATGGGCGCCTTGAGCGGCGTGTACAGGGCTGGGGCGGAGGGCAGGGTGCCGGTGGACAGGCCCGCCTGCTCGTTGTGGTCGAAGGCCCACTGGGCGATGCCGATGTCCAGTTCGGGCAGGGAGCCGGCGTCGCCGATGGTCTGCAGGCTGTCCCGGGTGTCCAGGGCCAGCAGCAGGGAGCGGGCGCCGAAGACCCGCTGGGCGAAGCGCTCGCTGATCTCGGCGATCTGCTCGACGGCCAGGGCGCTGGAAAGCTCCCGAGCCATCTCGAAGAGGGCGCGCATGCGCTGTTCCCGGCTTTCCGCCACCGCCGCCTGGAACTTGAGGCCGGCGGTGAGCTGGCCGATCAACAGGGCCACCGCCAGCATGACGGCGAAGGTGAGCAGGTACTGGACGTCGCTCACCGCGAAGGAGAGGCGTGGTGGCACGAAGAAGAAGTCGAAGGCGGCCACGGACAGGAGCGCCGCCAGGGCGCCGGGGCCGCGGCCCAACTTGTAGGCGGCGAGGACGGCGGCCATGACGAAGACCATGACGATGTTGGTCAGTTCCAGGTAGGGCAGCAGGGGCACCGCCGCCACCGCCGCCACGGCGACGATTGCCGCTGCCCAGACGTAGCGCAGCCAGGGCTGGGCCTGCCGTTCCGCCGCCGCCGGCGGGGGCGGCAGGGCGGCGCTTTCCCGGTCGCCGGGGTCGCGGGCCACCAGCACCACTTCTAGTTCCGGGGCAGCCAGGCCAAGGCGCTCGGCGAAACTGCGCCGCCAGGGCCGGAGCCGGGTGGAGTCGCGGCCCACCACCACCTTGCCCAGGTTGTGCTCGCGGGCGTAGGCGACGGCGGTGGCCACCGGGTCGTTGCCGGAGAGGCTGGCGGTGGCGGCCCCCAGGTCCTGGGCGAGCTTCAGGGAGCGCAGGATGCGGGCGCGGTCGGCCTCCGGCAGGCGCTGCAGCTTGGGCGTCTCGACGTAGATGACGTGCCAGGGCACGTTGAACTGGGCGGCCAGCCGGGCGCCGGCGCGGATCAGCCGGTTGCTGCCGGTGGTGGCGCCGAGACAGACGAGGAGCGACTCCTGGGTGGGCCAGACGGTGGTCACCGATTTTTCCCGGCGGTAGGCCAGCACGTCGTCGTCCACCCGGTCGGCTGTGCGGCGCAGGGCCAGCTCCCGCAGGGCAAGCAGGTTGCCCTTGCGGAAGAAATTCTGGATCGCCCGCTCCGCCTGCTGGGGGATGTAGACCTTGCCCTCCTTCAGGCGCTGCAACAGTTCCTCGTGGGGCAGGTCGACGAGGACGATCTCGTCGGCGTCGTCGAAGACGTGGTCGGGCACCGTCTCCCAGACCTTGGCGCCGGTGATGCCGCCGATGACGTCGTTGAGGCTCTCCAGGTGCTGCACATTCACCGTGGTGTAGACGTCGATGCCCGCCGCCAGCAGTTCCTCCACGTCCTGCCAGCGCTTGGGGTGGCGGGAGCCGGGGACGTTGGAATGGGCCAGCTCGTCCACCAGGATGAGGTCGGGGGCCCGGGCCAGGGCGGCGTCGAGGTCGAATTCCTTGAGCTGGTGGCCTTTGTAGTCGATGAGGCGGGGCGGGATGGCGTCTAGCCCCCGCACCAGGGCCGCGGTTTCCGAGCGGCCGTGGGTCTCCACCACGCCCACCGCCAGATCCACGCCCTGGGCCACCAGGGTGCGGGCGGCGCTCAGCATGGCGTAGGTCTTGCCGACGCCGGGGCTGGCGCCGAAGAAGATCTTCAGTTTGCCGCGGCGGGACTGCTCCTGCTCCCTTTCGAGCTGGGCCAGCAGGGCGTCCGGATCGGGGCGGCGGGGCGCTTCGGCCATCAGCTTCTTCGGCCCGGCACGATGACGCGGCCCAGGGCGGTGAGCTTGTCACGCAGGCGCACCTTCTCGTCGGCCAGGGTTTCCAGGAAGTCCGACAGCCGCTTGGAGCGGGCCACCGCGAACAGCACCAGGGCGACGAAGACGACAGTGGCGACGATGCCATGCACCAGGCGCTCGCCGGCCGGTCCCTCGCCGAAAGGAATGATGTTCATGCCGAAATAGCCGGTGGTGACGGTGGCGATGAGGCCGAGGATGGTGATGACGGTGAGGCGGACCACGGTGTTCGACTGCCGGCGCTGGGAGTCGCTGTCCAGGTAATGGCTCATCTCGCGGATCTCGTCCCGCACCTCGTCGTAGAGGTCGTCGTTGCGCAGGTGGTTGGCGCACAGGCGGTAGAGGGCCTGCAGGTGGGGCCGCTCCGACAGCTCGTGGAACCAGTAGCGGTGGGTGAAGCGCAGGAAGGTCTCGAAGTTGGCCCGGATGCGGCGCTTGAAGCGGCGCACCGACACGTCGTCGCGGATGTCCAGGTCATTGACCGCATCCACCAGCACCTCGGAAAAGACCAGCAGCGCCGCCCGGTGCAGGTGGGCGATGAGGAAGACGATGAAGTTCTGGTGGCGGAACTGGGCCAGCACGCCCCGTTCGTTGTCGACGAAATAGGCGGAGCGGGCGTCGCCCACCACGGCCAGGGCGTTGCCGGTGCAGATGTAGCGGGTGTTGGGGCCGGCCTCGCTGTTGTGCCAGTGGCGGTCCTGGCAGTAGCGGCCGACGAAGTCCTTGACGCTGGGGTCGTTGACGGGCAGCGCCTCGTCCGGGTGCAGGGTAGTGGCGAAGCCGATGCGCACCCAGTCTTCCCGCGTCAGCCGCCGCGGCTCGTCCACCGCCAGGTAGGCCATCACCGGCATGCGGTGGTATTCGATGAGGCGGTAGCGCAACTCCCCGGCCTGGTCGGAATGGGCCAGCACCAGGGGATTGAGCAGCCAGGCCCAGTGCTCGTTGATGCAGGGGCTGCGGTGGCGGCAGACGTACTCCAGGAACTTGGTCCGGCGCTCGGTATCGGAGACCGCCACCACCCGGTCATCGGCATCGAGCCATTCCACCAGGTGGACGTTGTGCAGGCCGTCGCCCTGCTCGTCCCAGCCGGACGGGTACGCGCGGCCGAAGCGGAAGAGGATGTCCCGGACCGTGGCCAGCGGCAGGTCCCGGCCGCGCACCTCGACGTTGAGGACCACCACGTCCAGGTCGTGGAAGAAATAGAGGTCGAGGTGCACCACGTCGAGCCGGATCGGTTCGGCGCCGGGGGTGGGCCACAGGCGCAGGCCACGCACGTCGCTGCGGCGGAAGACGTGCACCGGCGAATCCCCCGGCGGATCGTCGGGCGAGGGGCGGCGGGAACGGCCTTCGCCGTAGAGGAAGCGCTGGACATAGGGCAGGAAGGCGACGAACTCCCGGTAGTGTCGTTCCTTGAACTGGGCGGGGTCGGCGGTGAACTCGTCGTCGATCAACCGCCAGGGGTGCCCTTCCAGGGCCTGGAA
>JRYJ01003428.1_pt1 | contig 41997 bp, 41 predicted proteins | sample 235371 | NCBI WGS metagenome assembly JRYJ01 (sample SAMN03074219, study PRJNA261477) | activated sludge metagenome | biome: Wastewater Treatment Plant; feature: Wastewater; material: Activated sludge; isolation source: activated biomass of a wastewater treatment plant treating hydrocarbon... ... | reverse complement strand
CCGCGGCAAGGCGATGACCGGCCAGGTATTGTGCCACTGTCATGCGCCGGCTGTTCGCCGGTTGAATCTCCTGCAGTCGGATGGTTCCGCTCCCCGTCGCAACCTCCAGCGCGTCTTTGGTTACGGTGGTGATTGTCCCGGGAGGGGCCGCTGCCGACTCCGGCAGCACGGCCACTCGCCAGATCGTCCACCGTTCGCCGCGACACTTCGTGTAGGCCCCCGGCCAGGGGGAGAGTCCGCGCACCCGGTTCCGAATCTCCGCCGCAGCCATTGTCCAATCGATGAGCCCATCTTCTTTCTTAAGCATCGGCGCCATCGTGGCCTGCGAGTGGTCCTGCTGCAGAGGCACCAACGTCCCAGCCTTCAGCCGTCGAAGGGTTTCGACGAGGAGCCGCCCTCCGACCTGAGCGAGCCGTGGAGCCAGTGTCCCAGCCGTATCGTCCACCTCAATGGCCACTCGCTCCTGCAGCAACATCGCTCCCGTATCCATGCCTTCGTCCATCAGCATGGTGGTAATCCCCGTCTCCTCTTCACCTCGGATGATCGCCCACTGGATCGGGCCCGCCCCGCGATACTTCGGAAGCAGCGAGCCGTGCACATTGATACAGCCCTTGGGTGGAAGGGCCAAGATCACCGGGGGCAGGATCCGCCCGAATGCCGCCACGGCAATGACGTCCGGTTGCCACCCACGGAGGGCATCGAGAAAAGCAGGATCCTTCATCTTGGTTGGCTGCAAGATGGGAAGACCTTCCCGCAAGCAGATCTGTTTCACCGGGGAGAACACGACCGCTTGCCCTCGACCTTTCGGTCGATCGGGCTGCGTCACGACACCGACCACCTGGTCATCAGATTTGAGCAACGCCTCCAACGATGGAACCGCGAATTCGGGTGTGCCCATGAACACGATGCGCATGCGGAGGCTTTAGCATTCCGCTCCGGTGAATTCAATGGGGGCGAGGGTTTCTTGACTCTCGTTTCGCGCGCCTGTTAGTATCCGCCCGCGGGGTGGAGCAGCCTGGTAGCTCGTTGGGCTCATAACCCAAAGGTCGAAGGTTCAAATCCTTCCCCCGCAACCAACAACAGACCAACCGGGAAAGGCTGACCATCCGGTCAGCCTTTTTTATTTCGATTCGGTGGGCGTCGAGGAAGAGTGTCTTGGGTGGGCCTGACCAGAACTAACTGCACCAGGCTATGAGTCAAGGCACTATTTGACGGTGGGGGAAGGGCTCCCGCCGTAGGCGACCGGCGTCGCCACCGGCTGAAGCTGCAGCGGCTTGTGTTGAATCGCCAGCACCACAGCCTTTCCCGGACTGGTCTGGTAGTGTCCACGAAAGCTCTTGTAATAAATCATCACCTTTCTGACGTAGTCCCGAGTCTCCTGGTAGGGCGGGATCGCCCGATACCGCTCCACTCGCCGCTCTCCAGCGTTATAGGCGGCCACCGCCAGGCGGACGTTCCCATTAAAGCGATCCAGGAGATAGCGCAGGTGCCGCGCGCCCCCGCGAATGTTGTCATCGGTATCGTACAGGTTCTCGACCCCGTGCCGGATCGCCGTTTCAGGAATGAGCTGCATCAAACCGACGGCCCCAGCCCGCGAGATGATGGTCGGATTGAAATCCGACTCAGCCTTGATCACGGCCAGTAGGAGGGCCGGATGGAGGTTGTATTGCCAAGCATACCGTCCCACCGCCTCCTCCACTTCCTCCGCGGAAGCCCGGCGCTGAAGCCGGCGCACCTGCGTCTCCGCCGGTTTGAACCGCCCATCAGTCGGGACGTTGGTCAGTTCCAGGGTGCCACCTGTGTCGACATACCCATAGAACTCGTTACCGGCTTCGACACCATCGCTGAAGACCAGGATCCCTACGCAAACAAGGGGCGCGGTCCACGCCATCGGGCTCCGCTCATCAACCCCACTGTCATGTCGACCGGTTCGATTCATTGGGTGCATCGCATGTCGGGTAGGTCGTCGGGTGTTCATAAGGCCCTCCCGCATCATCGTTGATTTCATTGTTTTTTCCGTCACAGGACGTTGCCTCAACCGGGGTCCCATAGCGCAGAATCCATGCCACCCGATCGGAACGCACAATAGTGTCCGCGTCCTGAAACTCCAGGCGGTTAGGCAAAGTCCTCCTCTCCACCTTTCGTAGGGCGCCAACACACATCGAACCGTTTTTCGGCAACGGCCTGACGCAGTTTGTCGTCTTGCGGGTTGGTGGCCGTTATCTTTATCCCAAAAGTGGCAGGGAAAACCCTCAAGATTGACTACTGAAGTGACCGGTAGAACGTGGGCAAGGCGAAGAAGTGCGCTATTGCTTTACCTCACCAGGCAAGCTGTTAGAATCAGGCTGGCAGTCACGATCCGGCCGGACACACCCGAGGGAGGCTGTTGTGCATTTCGTCAGAATCGGGAATCGCGCATTCAACCTGGATTCCATTACGCATTGCGAATGCCAAGTGTGGCATGACAGTACGACGGTGAAGCTCTACTTTACCGGTGCCGCCAACAACACCCCGGTGGTCTTGAGCGAAGAGGAAGCGAAGCAGCTCTGGAAGTATATGGAGTATATCGCCGAGAAACCGGTCGAGTAGCACGCAGTCCCGCTGGCATCCACTCCGAAATGCCGGTCCTTTCTCGGCGTGTTCACCTCCAGGAACACGCACCTCATGACGATACCCATTACCAAACCGACGATCAAAATACTGCTGGTGGAGGACAACCCGGTCGATGCTCAGTTGACCCAGGACGTGCTTGGGGAATGGGCGAGTGACCGATTCGAAGTGTCCCACGCCTCCATCCTTGCCGAAGGCTTGACTAGGCTGGGGCGTGACCGGTTCGACGTCGTACTCCTGGATCTATCGTTGCCAGACACGCATGGCCTTAGCACCGTGACGCAGGTCTTAGCGACGAGTCCGGGGGTCCCGGTCGTGGTGCTGAGCGGCCATGACGACCATCCTCTTGCACTGCAGGCCCTCCAACACGGCGCCCAGGACTACCTCGTGAAAGGCCAGGGCAGCGCCGACTTTCTTGCCCGCTCGATCCTCTATGCGATTGAGCGAAAACGGGCGCAGGAACGGCTGACCTACCTGGCCCAGTATGACCAGTTGACCGGACTGGTCAACCGCACCCTCTTTCGTGATCGCCTGGTCCACGCGATGGCGCGGAGCAAGCGCAAGGATCAGCCGCTCGCCGTGTTGCTCCTGGATTTGGACCGGTTCAAAGCAGTGAACGACACCCTCGGCCACGACGTGGGGGACCAGTTGCTCAGGATGGTAGCGGAACGCCTGAAGAATTGCGTACGCGAAGTAGACACCGTCGCCCGCATGGGCGGCGATGAGTTTACGGCGATTCTGGAAGGGGTATCGGGGGAAGCAGACGTCGTGGTAGTGGCGAAGCGGATCGTCGAGTCACTCTCAACGCGGTTCGACATCGGACCCCATCCGGTGTCGATCGGCGTCAGCATCGGGATTACGCTCTATCCCTTGGATGATCAAAACATCGACGGGTTGCTCAAACACGCCGACGCCGCGATGTATGCGGCCAAGCAGCGGGGCGGCAGCGGCTTCCAGTTCCATTCCCTCTCGACTTCCAAGCACTCCTAACCGCACCTACCGACCGATGTCGGCCAGGGGTTGCTCCGTCACGACGATGGGCCCCCGAGGGTTCGGCATCAGCTCGTTCGCTGCGGCCAGATCTTCTCGATCCGGCGATGGTTTGCAGTCCGGCGTCATCACCAACCCCCAGTGCTGATTGTCCCGGCAGGCATTGTTCAGCAGCAGGGCTTCGGCATGATGAAATAACAGGATGCCGCTCAACATATTGCTGTGACACACGTTCCGTACGAACTCTGGATGGCTTCCAGGATCCCGCACCGCCAGCCCGAAATGATGATTCCCAAAACACACATTCTGCGCGACCCGCGGCTGAGCGCCCGCGAACACGAAGATGCCGGATTCGCGGTTATAGCACACCTCGTTATCGACGAAGGTTCCGCGCGCTTCCGGGCCATAGATCACCACCCCGGACAGTAAGCCTTCCGTGGCCCGGCATTCGCTCACCGTGCACATCGAATCCAACAGGTCCATAGCCGAGTGTTGGTCGCTGCCCACATAACGGAACGTGATGCCCGTGATCAGCCCTGAAGGGACCCGTTGAAGGTAGAGGGGACCGCCCCGACGACTGAAAATCTGAACATGGTCGCGACCGGCGCCGATCAGAGACACCGCACGGTCGGCCACGAACACTTTGTCCTCGTACACACCCGGGCGGATGAACACCTGATCCGTTTCGCCCGCCTCCTTCAGGGCCTCGCTCGGCCGCAGATAGGCATGCGGATCCTTGGCATCCACAATGAGCGTACGCCCACCCTTGGGATTCGGCGGAGGTTCGATGAGCGGACCTTTGCGCTCCTGAGTTGGACGTTCCCCTGACGGTCGTTCCATAGCTCGGCTTACCGTGCGTCCGAATCACGACTCGATCGTGACGGTTCCTAGAGAGTTACAACCGCCACAAAGGAACACCCCTCGTTTTGTCAACCCATGCGAGGCCGTTCCCGCCCGTTGACAGTTTCCGTACAGCCCTGTCTGATTTCTGCCTCGGTCTTCCGGGAAAACCCGCGTCTGACAAGGTTTTTCAGCCGTCATAACCGTACAATTTGACTGCGGTTTCGGGCCTTTCGCGCTCTTTGGTGCGGTTCTTCCATATCGGGCGCGGTATCGCACTTGCGTAGCACGGTACATGATCAAGCAAAGGGGGTGTTTCTATTCTATGAACACGATTTCATCCCGGCTCGTCGCCCACTCCCTCCGCGGCGCGCTGGCCTTCATGTTGCTGGCTGGCGGCGTCATGTCCGTCTCCGAGGCTGTGGCCGCGCAAGCCCAGGTATCGGATTCGTCCCGCCGATTGTACGATCGCGTGATGGAAGAATTTCGTCACAAGGACTACGAAGCCGCCCTCGCCGGTTTCAAATTCTTCCTCGAGCTCCACGGGCAATCTGCGCTGGCGGCGAATGCGCAGTACTGGATCGGCGAATGCCAGTACCGGATGGGTCGATACAAGGACGCGCTCAACTCCTTCTACAACGTGATCTCGTACTACCCGTTGAGCCAAAAACTCGCCGCATCGACGCTCAAGATCGGCCAGATCTATACGAAGCAGGGTGACCGTGAAAAAGCCCACATGATGTATGAACGCGTGACCGATCAGTATCCCGACAGTGCCGAGGCTGAAGTGGCGCGGAAAGCACTTGAAGCAGCCGTGGCCAAGAGCGAACCGGTCGCGTCCGAGTAGTGCCGACCTCAGGGCCGATCCCGCCGCTCACTCCGGCTCAGCCAAGTCCAGGGCCGCCACAAGTCCCGGCACCGTATAGGCGTCCTGTTCGTGCAGCCGCACGAGCTGGACGCCGGCGGCTCGCAGCGCAGATTCGAAAATGGCATCGGGCGAGCCGTCCGGAAGATCCTCGGGCGCCCCTCGCTCCACCTGCACCACCTTCTCCACCAACCGGCTTCCCGGATGCACGAGCACGAATGTGGCTCGTTTGAGCGCCAGCCCCCGAAGCACATCGACCCGGGGCGTACCGGGCGGCAAGCGCAGGTCCAACAGGCACCACAGGGGAATCTGCGTGAAGAGCAGATACCGGTCTTCCACCGCCATCCGGAGCAGGTTGTAGATCTGAACCTCACGGTCGGTCATGAGGGGTTTGGGCACGAAGGTCGTGCCGGCCGGCAAGGAAGGTGCGAGGTGTTTGGCAAACCCCTTTCGACCGAAGGTTTCCCAGGCCAGGGCCGCCAGAAATACGAATGTGCCGATACCGATCAAAGGAAACAGGACATCCATCAAGAGCCGTGTGCTCACTGCGCCCGGGGTAAGCGTATCCGGTGCCGATCTGGCCGACCCGGCGCCAGCATGCCCAGCAGGACCGCTTCACGCGCACCGGTCACCTGGGGAACGTTCGTGCAGTAGCCGTGATAGGTCTGGTGTGCCAGGACGGCGAACGCCGTCGCTTCGAAGGCCTTGCTGTCCCATCCCAGATCATCAAACCGACGAACCGGAACCTGCCCAAAGACCTCGCGGAGATGCCGCATGACCGCGCGGTTGTGCACCCCGCCTCCCCCCACAATAATCTCATGAATGGGTTCGGTGATCCATCGCCGGGCCGCCCCGATGGCTTCCGCCGTCCAGGCAGCGCAGGTCGCCAGCAAATCCTCCACGGAAAGCCTGCTCTTCCGTTGTCGTTTCACGAGCCGCTGTACGAACGCCTCCCCGAAATCCTCACGGCCGGTCGATTTGGGCGGGCGCTGTCCGAGAAATGGATGGGTCATCAGGTCTGCCAGTAGTCGCCGATTTACTCGGCCTCGCTGCGCGCGCCGGCCGCCGGCATCGTAGAGTTCCTTGCCCTTCGTCAGCGACCGCACGATCGCATCCAGCACCATGTTTCCCGGGCCCGTATCGAACGCCGAGAGCCGGCGCACATTGCCCCCCGGCGGCAGATAGGTCACGTTGCTGATCCCCCCGATGTTGACCACCAGACGCCCATGTTTGGGATGACGGAACACGATCGCATGCACATAGGGTACGAGCGGCGCACCCTCACCGCCGACGGCCATGTCCCGGGCTCGAAAATTTGCGATCGTCGGGATGCCGGTCCGCTCGGCGATGACCGTCGCCTCCGCAATCTGAAACGTCGACCGGACGTTCCCGACGCCCGGTTCACGGATCCCGCGGGGAAGATGGTGGATCGTCTGCCCGTGTGACCCGATAAGGTCCACGCCGGCCGGAGCGTATCCGGCCTTCTTGATCACGCGCAAGGCCGCCTTGGCGAACAACTCACCAAGATAGGCGTTCATGTGACAGATGTCCGCGACGCGGCCCTGGAGCGACAGGTTTAGAATCCGCCGCTGAAGGTCCCGACCGTAGGGGAGCGTACTGAAGGCCACCATTCGGAAATGCGGAGAAGCCGGAGCACCGGAAATTCGAACCAATGCGGCATCCACTCCGTCGGCGGACGTACCGGACATCAATCCGACTACGTGCATCGTTTTGCCTGTCGCCATCGCTGCGTCCCTCGCTCCGGCCATGCCGGGTGCGCTACGCTAATCGAAATGCCGGCGAGGGGTCAAGCGCGCCGTAACAGGGCGACGATGGTTCCCACGGCAGCCCGCGCTCACGTTGACTTTGCCCGGATCGGATGTTACGGTCCGCCCGATGTTTCGGATCTCGCTCGTCCCGTGCATGACCTGGATCGTCCTTGTCCTGTTGTGGAGCCTCCCCGCATTCTCTTCGATCGCCTTCGCCGCAGATCCGTTGAACGTCGTCGTCACCCTGCCGGTGCTGAAAGACTGGGCCCAGCAGATCGGCGGCCCTCACGTTCGCGTCACTTCGCTCATGACGGGCTATGAAAACGAGCACACCTATTCACCGAAACCCAGCGACCTGCTGGCCGTTCGGAAAGCCCGATTGTTATTTGAGATCGGAGCAGGCCTGGAGGTTTGGGTGGCCTCACTGGTCAAAAACGCCGGCAACGCCGCCCTGCGTATCGTCACCACGTCCCGAGGCATCGAGCTCATTCCCGATCCGCACGAGGCGCACGACAAGGAGCACGGCGGCCATGCCGGCGCAGGAAATCCGCACATGTGGCTCGACCCTGAGTCCGCGGCGGTCATGGTCCAGTCGATGTCCGATGCCTTGACTTCCGCCGACCCGGAACACGCGGCTGATTACCGCGAACGGACACAGGCCTATCTGCAAGACCTCCGAACGATGCAGCAGGAAACCGTGGCGATACTCAACAAGACACCCCATCGCCGCGTCATCGTACACCATCCAGCCTGGCCCTATTTCGCCAGACGATACAACATCCAAGTTCTTGGCACGATCCTCGCCCAGCCCGGCGGAGAACCTTCTCCCCGGCACTTGTCGTCCCTCATTTCGGTCATGAAGAAGAACCGCGTAATGGTCATTGTGTCCGAGGCCCAACTGAATCAGAAGGTGCCGCAGTTGCTCGCACGGGAAACCGGGGCCCGCATCGTGATCCTCACCACCCTGCCCGGCGGGCTTCCTGGGACCGAGACCTATCTCGACATGCTTCGCTATAATGTGCTCCAATTGGCCGAGGCCTTCGAGCGCACCTAACACACTTGACGACCCCGGCACCGACCGCAACCCGGCATCCTCAACCTGATACCAACGCAATGGCTCATCCCATCATCCGGTTCGACCACGCCACCTTCGGATTTCCCGGAGTAGTGGCGCTGGAAGACCTGTCCTTGACGATTCCGGAGGGGGAGTTCGTCGGGGTCATCGGGCCCAACGGCTCCGGGAAAACAACCCTCTGCCGAGCCGTCCTGGGACTCATGGCACCGTTGAGCGGCACGCTCCGCGTGCTGGACTGCGCCTGCGAAGAACTCCGCTGCCATCATCGCGCGCTCATCGGATATCTGCCGCAGAAGGGCATGCTGGATCGAAACTTTCCCGTGACGGTGCTGGAAGCCGTGATGATGGGTCGGTACGGTGCCCTCGGACTGTTTCGGCGTCCCTCGCACCGGGATCGGGAGATCGCACTCGAGGCGCTGGGCCACGTCGGAATGGAGCATCATCGGGATTCAGCCTTGGGTGCGCTCTCCGGCGGGCAGCAGCAACGGGTCTTTATCGCCCGCGCACTGGCACAGCAGCCGCGCCTTTTGCTGCTCGATGAACCGACGACCGGGTTGGATCTCACCACCCAACACAATGTGGTGGAGCTGATTCAATCACTGCACCGCACGCTCAAGCTGACGATTTTGATGATCACCCACGACATCAATATGATCCGCTCGCGGGTCGATCGGCTGGTTCTGCTGAAGACGAAACTCTTCGCGGCCGGACCGCCGCAGGACGTGTTGAAACCGGAGATCCTCAGCCAGGTCTATGGGAAGGAGTTGGTCATCACGGACAAGGACTTCGTGATCGTCGAAGATTATCACCACCATTGAAGAAATGTTCGATCTATGAATCCGATGATCTGTCGATGTGAAAGAGCACGGAGTGGGATACCATGTGAGTCACCGGATCGACAGATCAACAGCTTCTCAAAATGCTAGAACTTCTCTCATACGATTTCATGCAGCGGTCGCTCTTGGCAGCGGCCTTGGTCGGATCGGCCTGCTCGCTCATCGGGGTGTTCGTCGTCCTGCGGGGTCTGGCGTTCGTCGGTGCCGGCACCGCCCACGCCGCGTTTGCCGGAGTGACGCTCGCCTACCTGCTGGAGTTTCCGCCGCTGAGTCTCGCCATCCTGTTCGGGCTGGCGACCGTGTGGATTTCCGGATGGGTCGAGGAAAAGGGACGGATGAAGCTCGACGTGTCGATCGGGATACTCTATACCACCACCATGGCCCTGGGGATTTTGTTTCTGGGCCTGATGAAGACGTACAACCCCGAGGTATACGGCTATCTGTTCGGCAGTGTGTTGTCGGTCACCCCGGAGGAGCTCCTGGTGATCGGCGGATTGAGCCTGGTGGTGCTGGTGATCATCGTGCTGTTTTCCAAGGAGCTCTACTTCATCGCCTTTGACCAGGAGATGGCCGAGGCCTCAGGGGTACCGGCACGACAGATCTTCTATCTGCTGCTGTCCCTGGTGGCTCTCACGGTGGTGATCTCGCTGAAGACCGTCGGAGCGATCCTGGTTTTTGCCATGATTCTGATCCCCGCTTCTACCGCCTATCAGTTGACCCACAGCCTGACGGAAATGACGGTCTACTCGGTGCTGATCGGTTTGGCCTGTGCCGTGGGCGGCGTGCTGTGCTCATACGCGTTCGACCTCCCGTCCGGTCCCTCGATCGTCCTGTTGGCCACGAGCGTGTTCTTCCTGTCGATGCTGTTTTCGTCCAAACGGCTCCATCGCGTTCAGACCAGCTAACCCGGTTCAGAGCGAGAGAGCGCACCTCCCTGCGACCGCAGTCGGCACGTCGGTGTCGGAAGGGGATTGGGAGGGCTCGGATGAAAGGACCGGTGTGATTACTCGCGGTGGCTCGATTGCTTCCGGGACCAGACCATGCCGGTTTGGTCCTTTGCGCTGAACCCCAAGCGTTCATAGAAACCGGGCATGCGTGTGCAGAGCCAGAAGAGTTCGACCTTCTTGAGATCAGGATGGTTCAGGATACGCTGCACGATTTCCGTCCCGATTTTCCGCCCCTGGTACTCCTTGTCGACGATCACGTCCCAGATCGAGGCCCGGTACACGTAGTCCGTCAGCACGCGTCCAAATCCGACCAATCGGTCTCCATCCCAGGCGGAAATGACCACGTCCGTATGGCGCAACATCTCCCGGGCTTGGGCCGCCACGCGGTCTTTTGCCCAAGGTGCTTGCCGATACAAACGGATGAGCTGGGTGATCTCGAAATCGCTGCGATCGGAGAACGTGATGGGGCGGACGGTCTTGAGAGCGGAAGCCATCTTGTACTAAATTAACCCTTCCGATCAGGGTTCGTGGCCAACCGTAGTGTAAGGGGAAGGCAATGGGAACGCAAGTCCGAAGCTGTCCGAAGTGCTTTCAATTGATGTGGCTCCGGGAAGAACACTACGAACTCGTGGATGAAGAAACCATCCGCGCCAAATGTCCGCACTGCGGTTCCACAGTTCGATTCCGCCTCGTCACCCAGGGTGCCAACGCCGCCGGCCCAAAGATGGGGCATTAATCGGGACTGAGGTCTGAGGACTCAGGCCTGAGTGACAGCAAATCTCCTCCCTATCTCAGCCCCCGGCATCTCAGCCCTCAATCCCCCGACTCTACAATCCGCGGCCGGCTCCTTCCAGTTCCGGTTGGCTCCCCGGCAGTATCTTGTGTAGCACGCCCCGGTATTCCCGCATGCGCTTCTCTTCTGCGGGACCGACCTTGATCTCTTTGTCCCGATGCATGCGTTCGAGCTGATCCAACACCGCCAAAAGGGGCTGCACCGCCCCCAGCAGATTCCCCACCTCAAACGCTTCCAGCGATTCGATCAGCAGATCCTGGAGGCTTTTGAAGGCCGTCCTTCCGCTTTGCTCCCGAAACCTTGACAAGGTCTGTTCAAAGAGTTCGATCGCTTCCGGCTTCGGTCTGACCCCGGTGGGTGCGACCGTCAAATGCACCACGGGTGGGAGTTTGGCTGCATAGGCTTTCAACTGAGAAATCACTCCGCCGAGCAGATCCAGAACCGCACTGGTTTCCATTATTCACTCCGTTTCCGCCCCGCCACAGTCACCTGCGCTCCCAGCCCCTGTCAAGATCGACTTCCACCCCCTGCAACCGCCGCGGTCAACGTTATCAATTCCACGACCACCTTCTGCATATCCGCCGGGTAGGGGACGTCGAACGCTTGTACCTCTTTCGTCTCCGGATGAACAAATCCCAAGGTACGCGCATGGAGCATGACTCGCGGGATAGGGATGTCGCCGACTGCCATCACCTTTTTGCCTCCGTAGGTATGGTCTCCAAGGATTGGATGGCCGATCGATGCGAGATGCACCCGCAATTGGTGGGTTCGTCCGGTGCGGGGGAGCAACCGGACATGCGCAACCCATTTCCCATACCGTCTCTCGACCTGATACTCGGTGGCAGACGGTTTGGGCCTCGCCGTCCTGGCCGAGAACTTTTTCCGCTCCTTCGCATCGCGGCCGATCGCGAGTTCGATGAGTCCGTGCCCCTTTTTGGGAACGCCCCACACGAGCGCCTCGTACACTCGTGTGATCGTATGCTGCTTGAATTGCGAGGCCAAGGCTCGATGGGCTTGGTCGCTTTTGGCAACCACCATGACTCCCGAGGTTTCCTTGTCTAATCGATGGACCAAACCAGGGCGTTCCTTGCCACCCACGCTGGAAGGGGTCGCTCCCGACAGGGAGAAATGATGCAGCAGGGCATTCACGAGCGTACCTGACCAGTTTCCCGGCGCCGGATGGACCACTAACCCGGGTGGCTTGTTCAACACCAGCAGGTCGGCGTCCTCGTAGAGCACCTCAAAGGGAATCGCCTCAGGCTTCAATTCGACGGGTTTGGGGCGCGGCACGCGGAGAGTGATGCGGTCACCCGGTTTGATCTTATGACTGGGACGGACTGTTTCCCCATTGAGCTGGATGCTGCCCTCTTCGATCAGACGCTGCAATGCCGTCCTGGAAAAGGTGGCATCCCGGTTCGCCAGGAAAACGTCCAGGCGTTTGGACGATTCACCGGCCGTCACGACAAGCTCAATTGGGGTGATCGACGAAATGTTCAAGTTGGTACGGCCAAGATATTGTGGTCGGATGATCGGTAAGCTGCCACATGGTGCGGCCAAAAACAAGTTGTCGTCGGGACGACGACAGTCATTTCACACGTCGCCCACAAGTCATCCACACGTGTACACGAATATTCGGCGCCGACTCTCGGAATCGCTTTCCAGAAATGCTGTGTGCATTTCTGTGAACGTTGCTGCCAATATCACACAACTCTATTGCGCAGCGAGTGGATCGCACCAAATCGGTCCTGCCCCTCAGGACAGAAAATCAAACCCTTAGCCCGCGACCGTTTCATTTGCTGATGGGCACTCGAATTGCTTCGTAATGAGAGCTGTTTGCAACGCCCAACGTCTTGTATGAGCGACGGCACCATGGTCGCCGATTTTATCCACAGAATCCTCAGGTCGTTGACAGGGGCTATCATGACGGATTCATCCCGCCGCTACCCGGCATTGTGGGAACACCACGACGACTCGACATCACCGCGCAGTTCCGATGACCGACGGATCGACGAGCGATTTGCCGTGCGGGGGCCCTGCGCCTACGAGCTGATCGAAGGGCACGGCCCAGACGCCTCCATTGTTCACGGGAAAGCCTACTCCCTCAATGTCAGCTCCGAGGGGCTGCTCCTGCTGCTCGATCGGAAGCCGCAGCCTCGACAGCTCCTGGAGATCCATAATCCGGTTCTGGAGGGTCGCCACGCCGTGACCCTCTTTGAGGTTCGCTGGTCGAAACGGCTGCCATTCTGGACCACCCAGGATCGGTACCTGGTCGGCTGCCACCTGACCTTCGGTCGATTGCCCTATTTCCTCTTCCGACGCAACCACCTCGACCAGAACATTTCCGGTCTCTCGCTATAGACCTCCGCTCCGTCTGCTCACGTCACCTTCCAGGACGAAAAAAGATCCTTCGTCCCCCACCAGGTAGACCCGGGTTTGCCTCCTTCTCGGCGATGGACCATTAATAATCAGGCAGGCTGGCTCCGCCTCTACAAATGAGACGTCGCCATGACGGTCACCCTGCCCCCCCACCATTGTTATGTCCATGCTCACTGCGCTGGTTCTCCCCCTGCGAGGGCATCTGAATAGGTGGGTATTTCCCTTAAAACCGTTGCAGCCGACATCCATGCAGTGATCGAGACGGACCGCACGTTCTGCCATCAGGCCTATTTTTGAGCCATTTACGCCTGTCGGGCCGTGAGCCGGACCTGCGTCGACTGCCACAATGCCCATCCCCGCAGCCCGAAACACGGTGTTAAGATGCACGACGTGGTAGGCGTACGTGTAATCGAGATTCCCGTGGAGAAGTAACCCTCGGAACCTCCGTACAAGACGATGGTTGCGCGGTCGGAGCTGTTTTGTTACCGTTGGTGCCCCCAAGAGAGAAAAGGGAACGACCATGAGGTTTTCAACCTACGATCCGGGGGAGTTCTACGACGAGCTTTACGAGGGAAAGAGCCGGCCCCGACCCGGGAGCGCCCTGTTGCTGCGAAAATTCGCCTCCCTGACCGAGGGTGAGTTGAAAAAACGCCAGCAGGCCGCAGATCGCGTCATTCTCAATATGGGGATGACCTTCGGGGTCTATGGAACCGATGCCGGGCATGAACAGATCTTCCCCTTCGACATCGTGCCACGGATCGTCGAAGCACCGGACTGGGCCTTGATCGAAGCCGGGCTTCGCCAACGGATGCGTGCGTTGAATCTGTTCATCGACGATGTGTACCACGATCAAAAGATTCTCAAAGACGGCGTCGTTCCCGGTGACCTGATTTACTCCAGCAAAGGCTTCCTGCAGGCCTGCCGCGGGCTCAATCCCCCACGCAGCATTTGGTGCCACATAGCCGGAATCGATCTGGTCCGCATCAGCGACAGTCGGTACTATGTCTTAGAAGACAACATGCGATGCCCGTCCGGGGTTGCCTATGTGTTGGAAGCCCGACAGGTCATGAAGCGAACCTTCCCCGAACTGTTCGATGCCTATCGCGTACGGCCTGTGGATGAATACCCCAATCACCTGTTGGACACCCTTCGGTACCTCAGTGACCTTCCTGATCCGACCGTCGTGATTCTCACTCCGGGGATGTTCAACTCCGCCTACTATGAACATTCCCTACTCGCCCAGAAAATGGGAATCGAGCTGGTCGAAGCAAACGATCTCGCGGTGGTCGGTGGATATGTGCACATGCGGACCACCAAAGGATCTCAGCGTGTCGACGTCATCTATCGACGCATCAATGACGACTACCTCGACCCCCTGGCGTTCCGCAAGGACTCCGCGCTGGGAGTACCCGGGCTGATGGAGTGCTACCGACAGGGCCGAGTAGCCCTCGTCAATGCTCCGGGTACCGGCGTGTCGGACGATAAAGCCATCTATGCCTATGTGCCGAAGATCATCAATTACTACTTGGCGGAGGACCCGCTCCTGTCAAACGTGCCCACCTACGTCTGCTGGGAAACCCGTGACCGGACATATGTGCTGGAACATCTCGACCAACTGGTGGTGAAAGCCACCGGCGAATCGGGCGGGTACGGGATGATGATCGGCCCTCATGCTTCATCGCAGGAACGCGAGGACTGTGCCCGCCGCATCGAGGCCGACCCGCGCAACTTCATCGCCCAACCGACCCTCGCGCTTTCCCGGGTCCCAACCCTCGTGGAGGACGGCATCGAAGGGCGACACGTCGATCTCCGGCCCTATGTGTTGTACGGTCGGGACGTGTATGTCCTGCCGGGAGGCATGACGCGGGTGGCCTTACGAAAGGGGTCGCTGATCGTGAATTCGTCCCAGGGCGGCGGAAACAAGGATACCTGGGTTTTGTCGTGAACGGTGCCGGTATGCGGCCATGCCGGTGAGCGGTCCGAACGAGAATATCGATGCTGAGCCGGGTTGCAAGTTCCATCTACTGGTTGAACCGCTATATCGAACGGGCGGAGAACTATGCCCGATTCATCGAAGTCAACCTGAATCTCACCCTCGACCTTCCCCGAGGGACCGCCGAGCAGTGGGAACCGCTGGTCGCTACGACGGGCGATCACGAGGTATTTCTGGATCGGTACGGGAAAGCCACGAAAGAGACCGTCATTCATTTCCTCGTGGCCGACTCCGCGAACCCCAGTTCGATTCTCTCCTGTCTCGCCGCCGCGCGGGAAAATGCACGGTCGGTCCGTGAAATCATTTCCACCGACATGTGGGAACAAGTCAATCGGTTCCATTTGATGGTCAGAGACGCGGTGTCCCGGGGATTTTCCCGCCAGGATCTCCATACCTTTCTGACCGACGTCAAAGCCGCCAGCCATCTCTTCCTGGGGACGACCGATGCCACGATGTCCCACGGGGAAGGCTGGCATTTCGCGCGGCTCGGCCGATTGCTGGAACGGGCGGACAAGACCTCACGCATTCTCGATGTCAAGTATTTCATGCTGCTTCCGACCGTCGCGGAGGTCGGCACCCCTTTCGATATCATTCAGTGGTCGGCATTGTTGAAATCGGCGAGTGCGCTCGAGATGTATTTCAGGCGATTCGGCCGCATCTCCCCGACCGACGTCACCGCCTTCCTGATACTGGATTCCACTTTTCCCCGAGCCATCCGGTACTGCCTCATCAAGAGCGAGGATTCGCTGCACGCCATCTCCGGTTCCGAGCACGGATCCTACCGAAACCAGGCCGAAAAGGGGCTGGGGCGTCTGCGCGCGCAACTGGACTTTGCCGATATCGAAGACTGCGTCTCGGGCGGGCTGCATGAATTCGCCGATCACTTCCAAGCTCAACTGAATCGGGTCGGGAACGCCATTTTTGAAACCTTCTTTGCTCCCCGTCCGATCCACAGTACAATCACAGCTACGGAGGCACAATGACTTTTTGTCTGGGCATGAAAGTCGAGGATGGATTGGTCGGCATTGCCGATACCCGGGTCACGACGGGCGCGGAGTGTATCACGGCGCGAAAAGTGTCCATCCATCAACATGGACGCCACTCGATGTTCCTCATGACGTCCGGACTGCGTTCGGTTCGAGACAAAGCCGTCACGTACTTCGACGAGGCCATCGGGGAAAGCGACCAAACGTTCGACAAACTGTTCAAAGCCGTGAACGTGTTCGCAACCCAGATTCGACGTGTCGCGGACGAAGACAAAACTGCGCTTGACAAGGCCGGGTTGACCTTCAACCTCCACGCGTTGGTGGGAGGGCAACTGGAGAACGACGAAGAACACAAGCTCTATCTCATCTATCCTCAAGGCAACTGGGTGGAGGTGAGCGAGGGCACTCCGTATTGCATCATCGGAGAATCCGGCTACGGCAAACCTCTCCTGGATCGGGTCCTGCGGTACCGCGCTGGCATGGACCTCGCCCTCAAGGTTGGATTTCTCGCCTTCGATGCGACCCGGACAAGCTCCACCAGCGTGGAGTATCCCCTTGATGTCGTGCTCTATCGCCATGACACGTTCGATATCATAGAACATCGCTTCGAGAAGGAAGACCTCGCCGAAATCTCGTCCTGGTGGCAATCCCGCATTTACGAATCGGTTGAAAAGCTGCCCGCCACCTGGGTCGACCGCCTGCTTCAATCGCTGCCTCGGAACACGCGTTCCTCCTCAAACGGTCCCGCCACACCCGCTCCCTGAATCCCATTCAATCTTTCGAAGCCGATGGTGTTAACCACAAATCTTGGCTGCGCGGTCGAGATGCCTCTGTCACATCATGCGTCGTGATCGCTGGACAAGGTGTGGCTCGAAGAGTATGTCAAATCCTCGTATGCGCTGGCGGGCACGACAGTTCATACCGGCAACGGAATGGCACCATGTCTACGGTACCTTCCCCCCACGTGCTCTTCTTTCGATGTGCCGATCATCCGAGTCGCCTTGTTCCGCTTAGTTCAGTTTACTTCCCCTGCATTTCTCGCGGCCTCCTTTATTCCGGTCTGACGAGTACTTTCACATCCCCTTCCTTCGGGAACCTCCGACTTCTTACCCACCGTGCAGTTCACCGCTTCATGGGGACACAACCATGTCCTTGCATGAGATCAACAAGGAGGTCGCCATGACATCGCTTTCAAAGGGATTGAGGGGAATCTTCGTGTTGGTGCTGCTATTGGGAGGGGCCGAATTGATCCAGCCCGACAGTGCGAAGACCGAGAATACGTCGGTGAGTTTGCCCGTCGAAACGGTCGCCGATTATGTTCACGCGGTCATCGAGGCTGACCGGGACGTTTACACCCGACACGTGGTGGAGCGGATGCAAACCATGGGGGTCGTCGTGGCCTCGGAGAACTGGGAACAGAAGAATACCCTTCCCCTGCCAGCCCAGTTCCTCATGGAATCAGGCCGCGTCTTGGCCAGGAAGGGTCTGGGCGTGCAGTATCGCTTGATCAGTTTGTGGCCGATCAACAAGCGAAATGTCGCTTCGACCGAGTTTGAGAAAACCGGTCTTGGCACAGTCCTGACCCATCCGAACCGTCCCCACACCGGATTTGTGAAAGAAGGTGGCACACGATACTTTCAAGCGGTGTACGCAGATCTGGCGGTCACGCAGGCGTGCATCGGCTGTCACAATGCTCATCAGGACAGTCCCAAGCGGGATTTCAAGCTCAATGATGCCATGGGGGCGATTGTGATCAGTATTCCGGTGGGACAATAGCCGGCCCGCGGCTTCTCGACTTCCGACCGGCAGAACAGCCTCGGGTCTGCCGGTCGAGCGGGAGACATCGTGCCTGGACTGTACCGCGGTGAACCATCGCCACCGCTTAGGGTATGGCATGCACCACGATTTGCTGATGCTGATAGAGGAGCAGGGCACGCTCCCTGGCGTCGTCCGCCCGCTGCTCCTCCCCGACCTGGCTCAGCAGATTAGCCAGTAGTGTCCACGCTGCCGCCTCACCGGAGGGATCGCGCAGCAATCGGTACGACGTCACGGCAGATTCGGCAAACTCAATGGCCCGTTCCGGCTGCCCCATCGCTTCCAGCAGTGCGGACAGGCGGTGTAAGAGCTGCGCTTCGAATCGCGGTTGCTGTTGTCTTCGCGCCATGGTGAGTGCTTCCCGATAATAAGGCAGCGCGGCAGCTAGGTCTCCCGCCACCCACCACCCGTCGCCAAGCGCGAGCGAGGCAGCCAAGGCCTGGTTGTCATCACGGCGTGCCTGCGCGTCCTTCAGGGTCTCCTGCAGAAGATTCACCCCTTCCCCGGTTCTTCCATCGCTGATCCAAAGGAGACCGAGTTGAAGCTTGGACGTCCCAAGCCCTTGGAGATCTCCAGCCTGTAGGAACCGATCCCGGGCCCGCTCGAAGAGGCGGCCGGCTTGCTCACGCGCACCCAACCAGGCTGAGACACGCCCGAGCGTCAGCAAGGCGAATGGATACATCGGATGGGCGGGGAACTTTTCGAAGAGGCGCAGGGATTCTTCCAACCGAGCGGCCGCGGCCTCTCTCCGCCCTTGTCGTTCCATAACTGAGCCGATCTTGAACAGGGCCACCGCTTCGTCACGGTGCCGCTTGTTCCTGCGAAACGATGCCAACGCCTGTTCGTAGTACGTCAAAGACTCCAGATGATGGTTCTGCACATCATGGATCTCGCCGATGCGCAACAGTTCACGCCCATTCAGTTCACGGACCGAGATCGTTACGTGGAGCAGGTCGGTCGGAGGGAAGAGCGGCTCAGGAATGGGGAGTAGGACCGCCAGGAGAACGCCCGCTAGCACCATGGCGCCACCCTCGTGATACCAGATCGGGACAGCGTGTTTCCGTCTATGGGGCCGGAGTGGCTTTTCCGTCAGTCCTCAGCACTTTTCAGGATGCGCCCGCCGAACACCTTGGTCAAGTAGGGAAGCCGACGCGGCGAAGGACACATAGGATTGGCCCACTCCCAGCTACTCGAGGGCTCGGAACAAGATGAAGGCGTCCTGGTAGTCACCGTCCGGTTTTCGCACCGCACCCGGAATGATCCCGAGGCTCGTGAAGCCGAGTTTCTCCCAGAGATGCCTAGCGGGACGGTTTTCGGAAAAGACCAAGTTGAAGATGACGCTGCGATAGTGCAACTCTTTCGCATAGTCCAGCATAATCGTGGCGAGCAGCGACCCGAGTCCGCGATTTCGCCATTCCGGGGCCACGATAACACCAGCATTCGCCACGTGGCTGGCCCGCCCCGGCCAGTTGGGTTTGAGATAAAACGCCCCCAAGAGTTGTGGATGTGACCGGCGAGGGCGTTCATAGGCCACCACCGTGACCTTTCCCTTGCCCTTGACCCAATACTCTTGAAACTCCTCCTCCGTAAGCGGATCCTCGTGCGGATAGGAGGTTCCCTCGGCAACAATACGGTCATAGAGCTTGGCCAGCAACGGCCAATCCTGTGCCCCGGCAAGAACCAGCTCGACGGCCGTGGCATCTTTCAATTGGGCTTCGATGGGGAATGGCATGGCGGTACCTTCGGAAGCGGCGGGAGGGTTCGGAACAGAGAAAGGTCGCCAACGGCGGGCCCTGGCTCAACGAGAACGAGATGTGGGGTCGCCGAAGAAGCGACGGGACTAGGAATGACCGGCTTTGCGCGCACGCTCGGCAATCTTCTTGCGGAGCCTGGCTTTCTCGAGGCTGATCTGGGCTTCTTTGACTTCCGAGGGGAGACCGCCAGCCTGTAGGCGCTGCTCGGCCCGTTCGACCGCTTGCTGTGCCCGTTCAACGTCGATATCCTCGGCCTTCTCGGCAATCTCCGCCATGACGGTGACTTTGGCGGGGGTCACCTCTGCATAGCCCCACAGCACGGACATATAGTGCCAGACGTCCTGCGCTTTGTACCGGAGCTCACCGATCCGAAGTGTGGAGAGGAAATGGCAATGACCGGGTAACACGCCGAATTCGCCTTCCGACCCGGGAGCGATGACTTCATCGACCTCCTGACTCAGCAGCAGCCGTTCTGGCGTAACGACTTCCAGTAGTATTTTTCCTGCCATACTCGAAAGCTTTTAGCTAGCGGCCATCAGCGATCAGCAGTTGGCTGAAAGTTGACGGCTGAATACTGCCCTTCTAGACCTTCACGCCCATCTTCTCGGCCTTCGCCACCGCTTCTTCGATCGGCCCGACCATGTAGAACGCCTGCTCCGGCAAATGGTCGTACTTGCCGTCGAGGATCTCCTTGAAGCTCCGCACCGTATCCTTCAGCTTCACATACTTTCCGGGGGCCCCAGTGAAGGCTTCGGCGACGTGGAATGGCTGCGAGAGGAACCGCTGGATCTTCCTCGCACGGGCAACGACCATCTTGTCGTCTTCCGACAATTCGTCCATACCGAGAATCGCGATAATGTCCTGCAGATCCTTATATCGCTGCAGCACGGACTGCACGCCGCGGGCCACCTTGTAGTGTTCTTCGCCGATCACCTGCGGATCCAGAATCCGCGAGGTGGAGTCCAACGGGTCGACCGCGGGGTAAATCCCCAGCTCGGCCAATTGCCGGGACAAGACGGTCGTGGCGTCCAAGTGGGCGAAGGCCGTGGCAGGAGCCGGGTCGGTCAGGTCGTCGGCCGGCACGTAAATCGCTTGCACGGAGGTGATTGATCCGCGTTTGGTCGAGGTGATGCGTTCCTGGAGGGCGCCCATTTCGGTGGCGAGATTGGGCTGATATCCTACCGCCGACGGCATGCGGCCGAGCAGCGCGGACACTTCCGATCCGGCCTGGGTGAAACGGAAGATATTATCAATGAACAACAGCACGTCTTGATTCTCTTCGTCGCGGAAGAACTCCGCCACGGAGAGACCGGTCAAGGCCACGCGCAAGCGGGCGCCCGGCGGCTCATTCATCTGGCCATAGACGAGGGCGGCCTTGGACTTCGTGTAGTCATCCGGATCGATAACTTTGGATTCCTGCATTTCATGCCAGAGGTCATTGCCCTCACGAGTCCGTTCGCCGACGCCGGCAAACACGGAGAAGCCGCCGTGGTGGAGTGCGATATTGTTGATCAGCTCCATGATGATGACGGTCTTGCCGACGCCGGCACCGCCGAAGAGCCCCACTTTGCCACCCTTGCTGTACGGTTCCAGGAGATCGACGACCTTGATGCCGGTTTCGAGCACTTCCGTCTTCGTTTCCTGGTCCTCCAGTTTCGGAGCCGGACGGTGGATCGGATAGGTTTTTTTGGCCTTGATCGGCCCCTTTTCGTCGACCGGCTCGCCGAGGACGTTGATGAGTCGACCAAGGGTTTCGCGCCCGACCGGCACCGCAATCGGTGAGCCGGTGTCGACCACGTCCATGCCGCGGGTCAGCCCGTCCGTCGAAGACATGGCCACGCCGCGCACCCGATTCTCACCGAGGTGCTGTGCAACCTCCAGCGTCAGCCGGACCGCCGGTCTCCCTGCCGCCTTGTTTTCTTCCTGGGTGACCTTCAGTGCGTTGTAAATGTTCGGAAGTTGCCCTGGGGGAAACTCCACGTCCACCACCGGACCGATAACCTGGATCACCTTGCCTGTGCTCACGACATGCTCCTTTCAATCCGTCAATCGTCAATGGTCACTCGTCAATCGAGTGAGTAGGCATCCCTATTCGATTGACCGATGACGTTTGGCGAATGACGTGTTCTCACTTCAGCGCTTCGGCTCCGCCCACGATATCCATCAGCTCCTTCGTAATTGCCGCCTGTCTGGTCTTGTTATAGTACAACGTCACCTTCTTGATCAGTTGACCTGCGTTGCGGGTGGCGCCGTCCATCGCCGCCATACGGGCCCCATGCTCCGCTGCGGCAGATTCGAGAAGGATCCGGAACGTCTGAACCTGAAAATGCTTCGGCACCAGTACGTTCAGCAACTCGGCTTCGTCCGGCTCGTAGATGTAACTTCCGCCGGTCGTTCCTTCTGCAGCGACCGGAGTCGCACCGAATTCGGCTGCAGCGTCGACGGGAAACAGCTTCTCCACGATCACCCGCTGCTGGATGGCCGACTTGAACTCGTTGTACACCACGTACAGCTCATCGAAGGTCCCCTTGACGAAATGGTCGGTGAGGTCGCCGCCGATGTCGATCGCATGCTCGAAACTCAGCTTGTCGAACAAGCCCGTCCATTCCTGCCTGATCGGCCAGGCGCGCCGTCGGAAATAGTCGCGTCCCTTGCGGCCGACGATGCTGAGGGTGACCTGAAGGCCGCGCGCTTCGCACTGCCGCACGAACTCAGTACTGCGTCTGACGATATTGCCGTTGAATCCGCCGCAGAGGCCGCGATCGCTCGTCACGACCAGCACTTCGACTTTTTTCCCCTCCCGCTTCTGCAGGAGCGGATGAGCGGACCGGTTCACGCGTTGGCTCAGGTTGCTCAACACGCCGCGCATCTTGTGCGCATAGGGGCGGGCGGACAGAATCCGGTCCTGCGACCGTTTGAGCTTGGCGGCCGCGACCATCTTCATGGCCTTGGTGATTTTTTGAGTGTTCTTGAACGCCGCGATCTTGCGGCGCAAGGATTGCAGACTCGGCATGGACTCAAAGCTTTCAGCAATCGGCATTCAGCCTTCAGCTCAAAGCTGATAGCTGAACCCTGATGGCTATTTTGCGCCGTATCCCATCTTTTGTTTAAAGGTCGTAATGATCTCTTTCAGTTTGCCGCCGACCTTGTCGTCGATCTTACTGATGCTGGTAATTTCCTTTTTCAGTTCCGGATGATGCTGCTGAATATAGTGGAGCAGATCACTTTCGAACTGCTGCACCTTGTCCACAGCCACGTCATCGAGGAAGCCGTTGACGCCGGCATAAATCGAGAGTACTTGGTCGGCGACGGGCATCGGCTTGTACTGCCCCTGCTTCAACAACTCGACCATGCGGACCCCTCGCGCCAACTGCATTTGGGTGGCTTTGTCGAGTTCGCTGCCAAACTGGGCGAACGCGGCCATTTCGCGGTACTGCGCCAGATCCAACCGCAAGGTTCCGGCTACCTGCTTCATGGTTTTGATCTGCGCCGATCCGCCGACCCGTGACACCGACAGGCCTACGTTGATCGCGGGCCGGATACCGGAATAGAAGAGATCGCTGCCGAGGTAAATCTGGCCGTCGGTGATGGAGATGACGTTGGTCGGGATGTAGGCCGACACGTCGCCGGCTTGCGTTTCAATGATCGGCAGCGCCGTCAAGCTGCCGCTGCCGAGCTTGTCGCTCAATTTCGCCGCACGCTCGAGCAACCTGGAGTGGAGATAGAACACGTCGCCCGGATAGGCCTCTCGACCGGGCGGGCGACGCAGGAGCAAGGACAACTGGCGGTACGCCACGGCGTGCTTGGACAGGTCGTCATAGACGATCAGTGCGTGTTTTCCGTTGTCGCGGAAATACTCGCCGATCGCCGCTCCCGCGAAGGGCGCCAGGAACTGCATCGGGGCGGCATCGCTGGCCGTCGCCGACACGACGATGCTGTAATCCATCGCATGGTGCTCTTCCAGCGTCTTGACGACACGGGCGACGGTCGAACGCTTCTGCCCGATCGCCACGTAGATGCAGAACACGCCCAAGCCCTTCTGGTTGATGATGGTGTCGACGGCGATCGCCGTCTTGCCGGTCTGCCGGTCGCCGATGATCAGCTCGCGCTGGCCGCGGCCGATCGGAATCATGGCGTCGATCGCCTTGATGCCGGTCTGCAACGGTTCGCGCACCGACTGGCGCGTATTGACGCCGGGGGCGACCACCTCGATGCGGGAGAACGTCGACGATTTGATCGGTCCCTTGCCGTCGATCGGTTGTCCGATGGCGTTCACGACCCGACCGACCAGCGCTTCTCCCACCGGAATTTCAGCGATGCGGCCCGTTCGCTTTACCGGATCCCCTTCCTTGATACCGACATCGTCGCCCATCAACACGGCACCGACGTTGTCTTCTTCAAGGTTTAGCGCGATTCCGTACAACCCACCGGGGAACTCCAACATCTCGCCCGCCATGGCGCCGTCGAGCCCGTAGACCTTGGCAATACCGTCGCCGACCTGGATCACCGAACCGGTCTGACTGACGTCGACCTGTTTGTCGAAGCCTTTGATCTTCTCTTTAATGATGGAGCTGATCTCTTCTGCCTTGATCTGCATGGCTACTCCTTCGTCAACAACTGCTGCATGGCGGTCAATCGCCCGCGGACCGTGCTGTCCACCACCGTGCTGCCGATTCGGATGTACAGGCCGGCTACATGCGACGGATCTGCATGAAAGGTGACATCGACCTCGCGGCTCAGGACTTCCTTTAACCGACTTTTGATCCGATCCTGTTCGACAGGCGGCAGGGGGCGAGCGGAAGAGACGACGACTTGTTCCGTCCCTTTTGATTCATCCACCAATCTGGCAAAGGCGTCGGCGATGTCGGAGAGGAATCCGACCCGGTTCTTCTTCACCAACTGGTCCAGGAAATTCTTTCCCACCGGCGGGCAGCCCAGTCGCTGGGCCAACTCGGTGAGGATACCCACTTTGTGTTCTTCGGGAAATGCCGGCGATGCCACCGCGTGGCGCAGTTCGGTCGATCCGGCGTAGGCTTCCCCCAAACCGTGCAAGGCCAGGCGGGCCGGCTCCAGGCTTTGTTTATCAAGGAGATCGAACAGAGCTTTCGCGTAGCGACGTGCGACGGCTGTCTTAATCACAGGGATTGTCCGTTACCGTACCGTGTTTTGAGCAAACGGGAAGCTTTCGTGCGGTGGGCACGACAAAAAGCGCGCCAAGGTATCATTCGGACGCGTGTACTGTCAAGGAGGGAGGAAGGGTCAGAACCGCTGGATGATGCCGCCGCCCAGGACTCGATCGCCGGCATAAAACACGGCCGATTGTCCGGGACTCAGGGCACGCTGAGGTTCATGAAAATGAATGCGAATTGCTCCGTCGCCGTCCGGGACAAGCGTGGCACGGGTTGGCGGTGTCGCATAGCGGATTTTCACCGCCGCCTCAATGGACTGTATGCCGACGGAAGGATCGAACAGATTCAGGTCAGCCGCACGACATTCGGGCTGCGAGAGATGATCCTCCGTGCACAGGACGACCTGGCCCGACTCGGGCACCACCTTCTGCACGTACAATCGCCGTCCCGCCGCAACTCCCAAGCCCCGGCGTTGCCCGGGCGTATAAAAGGCGATGCCCTCATGCCGGCCCAGAACATGCCCTTCGGTATCCACAAATTGACCCGGCTGCTTTGCCTGCGGCAATGCCTGTTCGACGAACGTGCGATAGTCCCCCTGGCTGACGAAACAAATCTCCTGACTCTCTTTCAGTTCCTCAACCGGCAAGCCGAGCGTCTCCGCCTCGCGCCAGACGTCGCTTTTCTGGAGATGGCCGACCGGAAACAGCACCCGCGGGAGCCAGGTCGAACTCATGCGGTACAGGAAATAGCTTTGGTCCTTGCGTGGATCGTTGGCGCGATATAGGTGCCACCCTCTGTCGTCGTGGAAGATGCGAGCATAGTGGCCGGTGGCCACGTAGTCGATCCCCCGTTCCTGCGCAAGATCATAGAGGTGTCGCAACTTGATCCGTTCGTTGCACCGCACGCAGGGATTCGGGGTCGTCCCCGAGACGTAGCCGGCGAGGAAATCCTCGATCACTCCCTGCCGGAAGGATTCACGCCGGTCGATGACCTCGTATGGAATGGCCAGACGCTGCGCGACGAACTTCGCGATCCCGATCTTGCAACAGCCTCGTTCCTGCCACCGCTTGGAGGTTGCCGCGGTTTCGTCCTCTGGTTCCCATACCTGGAGGGTCACACCTCGCACGTCGAAACCCTGCCGCACCAAGAGGGCGGCGGCGACGGAGCTGTCCACTCCGCCGCTCATGCCAAGCAGCACCGTCCGACGTGTCATAACCGGTTAATGGTAGCAGAGGGAGGGAATCGAGAACCAGCTACGAATCCTGTGTCTTCACTTTTCCGCGATGGGCGACCAAGTCGTGAACCCCCGGGTCCTGCGGCTGATTGAATCCCGTGGCGTCCTCCTCAACCCATTTTTCCGTTCCCATGTTGCTCGTTCCGTGGAAGTGGGCGCCGTCCTCGATCGCCAGGGCGGGACTGTGCACGTCGCCGATCAGAATGCCGGACTTCTGGATTTCGACTTTCTGCAAGGCCGTGATCGTGCCCTTGACTCGGCCGCTGACCACGACCGAGCCGGCGGAGATGATGCCCTTGATGATCGCGCTCTCTCCCACAATCACTGCTCCGCTGGTCTGCACTTCACCCTCGACCCGGCCGTCGATCCGGACAGTCCCGTCGAAGGTGACAATGCCCTTGAAGCTGGTACCCTTCCCCAGGAAGGTAAACTTGTCGTCTTCCGCGACAGCTTGCTTTTTTGCTTCACCCCACATCGGCTTCCTCCTTCGCACACCCAACGAATGTGACCGGCCGGGGCGCGGGCTGTATGATGGTGTCGGTGTTCCTTTCTCTTGTATACGGGGTGTGAGACCCGCTGTCTACCGAATTCGTTCTCGGGCCCGATCTGTGTCTAGCTCGAGACGAGCTTGACGCCCTGGGTACGGCCGGATCCCTGCGGCTCACGCGCCTGCGGCTGGCTCATCTCCAGCGTGCCATTGAACACCACACCTTCTTCCATCGACAGCAGCGGCGCCTTCACACCGGCATTCACCACGGCAGGAGCCCGGAGCTTGACCTTTTCGCGTGCGCTGATGTCGCCGGTGATCTTACCTTTGCACACCACCGTGCCGGCCGTGATCTTCGCGGTGATGACGGCTTCCTCTCCGACCAACAATACGCCTTCCGTGTGAATCTCGCCGTCGAGGGTTCCGTCGATGCGGACCGTCCCGTTGTAGGAGATGACGCCCTTGAAACTGACCCCCTTGCCAACGAAGGCATTGATCTCTTCATTGCCCTCACGAGGAGGCGAAGACTCTGTGCCTTCTCCTTCCCCCCCTTCGACCTGACCGGCTTGCCGTTTTCCGTCCTGTTTGTCCTTAGTCCACATGTACGGTTCCTCCTGGGATAATCAACGACTGAGTGATGGTCGAAATACGTGTGTGTGCGAACGGTAAGGTGGATCTGACCCCCCCCACCCACAAGAGGGCGCATTCTAGCGCGGCCGCCACGGGAAAGTCCTCCCCCCCAAAATGAGGGGGTCAGCCCAGGAGCTGTTCTACGATCCCGTCCAGCTCTTCCGGAGAGAAGTAGTGAATGATGATTTTGCCACCGTGCCGCCCCTTCTGGACATCGACGCGTGTCCCCAGCCGTTTCTGCAGCCGTTCCTCGAGATCCGACCGTAGAGGCACGCGCACCGGTCGTTTGGCGGACTTTCGAGCCTGCGCATGGTCCTGCACCGCCTGCTCAGCTTCTCGGACCGACCACTGCTCTCGGACAATTTGTCTGGCCAGTTGCAGCTGGGCCTCGGGAGCGGTGAGTCCAAGGATGACTTTGGCGTGCCCCGTCGATAATTGGTCGGCTTCCACCATCTGCTGAATCTCGTTGGGCAGCGTCATGAGCCGCAGCATGTTGGCGACGGACGACCGTTCACGGCCCACTTTCTGCGCAATGGCTTCCTGCGTCAATCCGAACTCGTTGAGCATGCGGTGATAGGCCCGGGCCGTTTCCATGGGGTTGAGATCATCGCGCTGCAGATTCTCCACCAACGCCAGGACCATCGATTCCTGGTCGGAGACGTTGCGGATCAAGGCGGGAATCCGCTCCATCCCGGCCAGCTTGGCGGCGCGCAGGCGTCGTTCGCCAGCGATCAATTCGAAGATCCCGTCTCCCTTGCGCCGGACGAGCACCGGCTGGAGGATACCGTTTTCTTTGATCGAGGCCGTCAGCTCCGCCAGTTCCACTTCGGAGAACTGCTGACGCGGCTGGAAGCGGTTCGGCACGATCGCGTCCAGCCGAATCTCCTGGCTGTCGCCGCGCTCTGGCGCCGCCGTGGGCTTACCGGTTGGCAACAACGCGTCGAGGCCTCTACCGAGCGCTTTTTTCTCCATGGACTACGAACTCCTTGGCTAAGGACAGATAGGCCTGAGCACCGGCCGACGCGCCGTTGTATAGGAGCACCGGGCGACCGTAGCTCGGCGCCTCAGCCAACGTGACGTTGCGCGGAATCATCGTTTGATACACTTTTTCTGCGAAATGCCCGCGGATCTGTTCCACTACCTGGCGGGCCAAGGAATTCCGGGCGTCGAACATTGTGAGCAGGATCCCTTCGATCTCCAGATCCGGATTCAAAGACTCACGCAGCCGCTGAATGCTCTCCATCAACCGACCGAGCCCTTCCATCGCATAGTATTCGCATTGCACAGGTATCAGCACCGACTGGGCGGCAACCATCGCATTGACCGTCAGCAATCCCAAGGCTGGCGGACAGTCGAGGATGATAACGTCATAGCGCTCCCCGACCTCCGAGAGAGCCTCTCTCAAGCGATGCTCCCGTCCTTCAACCTGGACCAGCTCCACCTCGGCTCCCGCCAGGTGGGGATTTGCCGGAAGCAGTGAGAGCCCCTTAATACCCGTTTCCAGCGTCACAAGAGATATATTTTCATTATTTATCAATGAGTTATATACAGTCTGTGCAAGCGACCGCGGATCGACACCGAGACCGCTGGTCGCATTACCCTGGGGATCCATATCTACAAGCAGGACTGAGGCCCCTTCTAGAGCCAAGACAGCTGCAAGATTGACTGAGGTGGTCGTCTTTCCGACCCCTCCCTTTTGGTTCGCTACAGCGATGATTCGAGCCATTCTTGGCACCACACGGTTAATTCAGGCGAGTCGCTCTCGGCAGGTGTTCCACGTGGAACATCCCCTATGTCTGCGATCTGGAGAAAATAGAAAGAACGCGATGGCCGAGACCAGATGGAAGCTCATACTCGACTTCTCGATCTAAAGCAAGTCCATTCAGTGAAAAACTCTCCTCGGCCCTGGATGCTCGATAAAGGACAGCAATCCCGTCTGGCTTCAGAAGATTGGAAATACTGAGTCCGATGGTCTCCACCCGCAGCGCTCTCACGGTAAGACAATCGTACTGTTGATAGACCCTATTTGTCGGATCGAAGGCATCCAGCTTGCTCGGTATAACCGTCGCGTTTGAGAGCCGTAGCTTCCCGATCACGAACCGCAGAAAGGCAGCTTTCTTTTCGTTTGGTTCGAGAAAGCCGACTGAAAGATCTGGACGAACCAGTTTAATCGGCATCCCTGGGAATCCAGCTCCTGAACCGATATCCAGGAGCGACGCCCCGCTTGGGAGCTCAACCCATCTGGTGATTGCAAGAGAATCGACGAAATGCTTAATGACGATCTCCCGATCGTCCTCGATCGCTGTTAGGTTAATCGATTTGTTCCAATTCCTCAGTTCCTCTAGATAGATCATGAACTGCGGAACACTCGCTGAAGGGAGAGAAATGCAAAGCTCTGCCGCTGATTGGAGAAGGAGCGCAGTGAGGCTATTAGTCTGACGATGTTCCACGTGGAACATCTACTTGAACCGGTCAGGCTGGTCAAGTCACTATCCGGCCTAGCCATGAAGCTTACTGAGCTGGACTAGTGTCCAGTCAATGGAGGATTGGAATCTCGTCTAGTCTGTTTCTCGACAGCCACCATCAGCAGTGAAATTGCAGCTGGAGTGACCCCTGAAATCCTGGAGGCCTGTCCGATCGAATCCGGCCTGACTCGTTTCAGTTTTTCTCGAACTTCTATGGAAAATCCTGGAATTCCATCGTAATCAAAATGCTCGGGAATCCGGCGGTGTTCGAGTCGTTGAGATTTCTGAATCTGCTGGAGCTGCCGTTTGATATAGCCCTCGTATTTGATCTCCAATTCGATTGCTTCAAGGACTTCGGGATCATCGATCATCGGACCGCCGAATACGGTGAGTATCCTCTCATACGTCATGTCCTGGCGTCTGAGAATCTGTGCCAGCGTTTGGTTCGGATCGATAGGACCGACCTCCTGATCCTCAAATAGGATCGCGGCATCCTTCGTCACCCGTGCCCGTGAACCCCGCAGACGCTGAACTTCCTGTTCGATCAAGGTTCGTTTCGACTCGAGCTTGGCATAGGTCTCATCTGAAACCAGGCCAATTCGATGTCCAATTTCCATTAACCGCAAATCCGCATTATCATAGCGCAAGAGGAGCCGATACTCAGCCCTGGACGTGAACATACGATAAGGCTCTCTGGCATCTTTCGTAATCAGGTCGTCGATTAAGACTCCAATATAGGCTTGGCATCGATCTAGGACAAGGGGACTTTCCCCCTTGATCTTGAGGGCTGCATTGATGCCAGCCATGATTCCCTGCGCCCCAGCTTCTTCATACCCAGAAGTCCCGTTGATTTGTCCGGCATGGTAAAGTCCGGCGACGAGCTTGGTTTCGAGGGTGTTGTGCAGCTGTCGCGGGGGGAAAAAATCATATTCGACGGCATAGCCAGGCTTCAGGATTTTGGCCTGCTCCAGTCCAGGGATTGTCTTTAGCATGGCAGCCTGGACATCAACCGGCAGGCTCGTGGAAATCCCGTTCGGATAGTACTCCGGGGTATCCAACCCCTCGGGCTCCACGAATACCTGATGTCGCTGCTTATCCGCAAAGCGCACAACCTTGTCTTCGATAGAAGGGCAGTAGCGGGGTCCGACCGAATCGATCACCCCAGTATACAGAGGCGATCTATCGATATTTTCTTTAATTATATCATGTGTTTGCGAGCTCGTATGGGTAAGATGGCATGGGACCTGCGGGAGCGGAACCTTACCCGTTCGATACGAAAACGGCGGTGGCGGATTATCTCCAGGTTGAAGTTCCATGGCATCGAAGTTGATCGTGCCTCGATCAAGTCGCGGGGGGGTACCGGTTTTCAGACGCCCCACTTCAAATCCAAAATCCCGCATACAATCAGACAGATGCTCCGCCGACGCTTCTCCTGCTCGACCGGCTGGAAAATGGCTGAGCCCGATGTGGATCAGCCCTTTCAGGAATGTCCCGGATGTGAGGATGACGGCATTGGCCTGAACGTGGGATCCGTCGTCCGTCACGACACCGGTCACTGCGCCTGCATGAGTCAGGATACGATCCACTGTCCCGCACCGCAGCATCAGTCGTGGCTGGGCGCGCAGGGTTTGTCGCATGACCTCACGGTAGATTCTCTTGTCGCATTGGGCCCGCAGGGCACGAACCGCCGGTCCCTTGCTGGTGTTGATCATGCGAAACTGAATGCCCGCATGGTCGGTGTTGCGCCCCATCTCGCCGCCCAGGGCGTCGATCTCTTTGATCAAGTGCCCCTTCGCGATGCCTCCCATGGCCGGATTGCAGGACATCTGCGCGATGCGATCGAGGTCCATCGTCAACAACAGCGTGTGCATGCCCAGGCGCGCGGCGGCCAAAGCGGCCTCGCAGCCCGCATGGCCGCCGCCCACCACGATCACATCGACACGCTCGCCCATAGGGTATCCGTCACTTTCCGATGCAGAATTCCGCGAAGATTCGATCGAGGATCTCGTCCGTAGTGATGACGCCGGTGACTTCCCCCAACGCATCGGACGCAATGCGGAGATCCACGGCGACGAACTCGCCAGCCCGCCGCGCCTTGATGGATCCGATCGCCTGCTCAATCCCGTGAAGCGCCCGCTCCAACGCCGCAGCCTGCCGAAGGCTGGTCACCAACACCGATTCCTGCGATTCGATTCCACCGGGCATAAGCTGCCTGCGAATTGTGTCCCGGAGGGTGTCGAGCCCCAGCTTCATCTTGGCGGAGACCTCCAGCAGGCNNAGGTCGCACTTGTTGAGCAACACCAGCGCATCGACGGCGGCAGGGTCGCTCAACAAGCGCCGATCGTCATAGGAGAGCGGCTCGGACCCGTCCAACACGATCAACGCCAAATCCGCCTCGCTCCACGCCACCTGACTGCGCCTGATTCCTTCCGTCTCGACCGGATCGTCCGTCGCACGGATACCAGCCGTGTCCACCAATCGAATGGGGACGCCCCCGAGGCTGAGCGATTCCTCGAGCACATCCCTGGTGGTTCCCGGAATCGGTGTGACGATCGCCCGGTCGGTGCGTAACAGCGCATTCATCAAGCTGGACTTCCCGACGTTCGGTCGGCCCAGAATCGCTACGGCCGCCCCATCGCGCCAGATCCGCCCCTCCTGCTCCGAGGCCACCAACCGTTGGAGTTTCTCAGCGGATCCGTCGAGCAGACGCAGCAGTTCGTTCTGGCCGACAAACTCAATATCCTCCTCCCCGAAATCGAGCGCCGCCTCGACATGGGATAGCGCTATGACCAGCCGCTCGCGGATCTCGTGGACCTCACGAGACAACTCACCGCGTCGCTGAGCCTGCGCAATCGACAGGCTTCTGGACGTCCGGGCGCGAATCGTGTCGAGCACCGCTTCGGCCTGGACGAGATCCAGGCGGCCGTTGAGGAATGCGCGCTTGGTGAATTCGCCCGGCTCGGCCAGTCGTGCACCCGCAGCCAGCAAAGCCCGGCACAGGTGATCCAGAATGATCGGACCGCCGTGACATTGGATCTCGACCACGTCCTCACCAGTGTACGAGCGTGGCCCTCGCATCACGGCCACCAGCGCCTCATCGATGGGGATCGGCATCGAAGGGGATTGTCCCTCCCCCGAAGGACCGACGTCGGCGAGGGAGAGCGTACGGGACGGCACATCCGCGAGGGGAATTCCGGAGCGGAGACGCGCGACTCGGGAGGCGATCTCAACGGCGCGGGGGCCGCTGAGACGGACGATCCCAATGCCTCCTTCGCCGGGAGGAGTCGCAATGGCACAAATCGTATCGTCCAGCGCGCCGGCCATGACGCACCATCTTACTGCAAACGATCCGGATCCGGGCGGCCGCTGGAAATTCGCCAGGAGTGCGCCGCCCTCTGTGCAACGAGGCTACCCACCGCCGCCACTCCCCTCAGAACCCGGGGTTTTCCAGTTCTTCGCGAAGACCCGTTCGGTCACCACTTGCTGCGTGATCGTCAATACGTTGTTCGTCAACCAGTACAGGACGAGTCCGGCTGCGAAATTGAGAAAGAGAAACGTCATGAAGACGGGCAGAAACAGCATGACCTTTGCCTGCGTCGGATCCATCGTGGTCGGGGTGATCCTTTGTTGGATGACCATCGTAATCCCCATGATGATGGGCAGGATGTAGTACGGATCCTGGACCGACAGGTCTTTGATCCACCATACGAACGGCGCCTGCCGCAGGTCGATGGTCATGTACAGAATATTGAAGAGGGCCACGAAGACCGGCATCTGCAGCACCATCGGAAGGCAGCCGCCGACCGGGTTGACCTTGTGATCCTTGTACAGCTTGATCAATTCCTTGTTCAATCGCTCTCGGTCGTCCTTGAACTTGTTCTGCAATGCCAAAACCTTCGGTTGGATGACCTGCATCTGCTTCATCGACTTGTAGCTCTTGTACTGCAGCGGGGCGAACATCAGCTTGATCATGACCGTCAAGAGGATGATCGTTACGCCGTAGTTGTGGGTGTAGTCGTACAAGAACCGCAGGACGTAGAAAATCGGCTTGGCGACACCCTTGACCAGGCTCCAGCTGCCGAATATGAACCAGCCGAAGTCGATCGTATCTTCCAACCCCACGTTCAACGACTTCAGCGTGTCGTACTCCTTCGGCCCGGCATAGAGCTGCATGGACAAGGTCGAGCCGGCGGCCGGCGGATTGAAACGGACACCAGCCGAAGCAAGCTTATCTCCTTCCTTCTTGGCGACCGCAGCCGTCGCCTGTCTGGGGATCAGCACACTCAAAAAGTACTTATCCTGGATGGCGGACCATTTGACGTCACCCTTGCGCTCGGCTTCACCGTCGGGAGTTTCCTTCAGTACCTTGTCGTCGACCAGCGAGGCCGGCCCCATCAGACCGATGAAGCCTTCCCCCCATTCCACGATGCCGAAATTCGTGCCGAGGGTCACCTCCACGGGGGTCGTCAGACCGCGCGCCATCACTGCGATATCGACCACGTACGTACCATGGTGAAACGTCAGTTCCTTGTCGATTTCCAGCTTGCGTGTGGGATCGCGGTACCGGAACGTGAGGCGGCCGACCGGGTGCGCACTATCGACCCTGGATTGGTCTTGGACCACCTGGTAGAGGGAAGTTCCCAACTCGCTCGTCAGGACTGCATCCCCTGTGATCAGGCTCAGCGGCGCCTTGAACTTGCCCCCTGCATAGACCAATTGCACGGGGTTCCCGCCATCCGCCACGGCGGTAGTGTACCGCTTCAACTCCCATGACTTGAGCACCCCGCCCCGATTGGTGAACTTGGCACGAAACAGGTCCGTGTCCACCTCCACCACCTGTTCCTCACTTACCGGCAGGGGACCGCGCTCAGCCGGAGAATCTGCGGTCGCAGAACCGCCTGCGACCGGTGTCGGTTCGCCGGGAGTCGGCGTAGAGATCGGAGCCGATCCGGCCGGCGGCGGGATGGATCCATCGCCTTCGGTCGACGGCCCAGGGGCAGACTGTTCCTGAGGAGGCGGCAGCAGCCCCATTTCTTTGAGCAGGAAATCGTAGCCGATGATGACGGCCAACGAGATGATGAGGAAGACGATGACGCGTTTTTCCATGTGAATCGGGAGCAGCGCGGCAGTCGGACGCCTACCTCACCGGGTCGACCCCGCCTGGATGGAACGGATGACACTTCAACAGCCGGCTGGCTGCCAGGACTATTCCCCGGCAGACACCGTACCGATCGATCGCTTCACGGGCATAGGCGGAGCAGGTCGGATGAAACCGACATGCCGGCCCGAGAAGCGGAGAAATGCACATGCGATACGCCTCGATCAGGGCGAGGCAGATCCACTTCAGGAAGACGGCCGCGCGAATCGTGCCAGTCGTTGTCGCTCCAGTATGCTGTTCCATGCTGTTTGTAAATCTGCAAAAGATAGGGTCAGGCATTCTCGCTTGGGAAACACAAGACAGGCGGATCCAGGTATCCATGCGTTCCGAACCGATCTCGCCAACTCTCGAAACAGTCGCTTCGCCCGATTTCGGCGGACTGCCGTCCCGAACCGACGGCCGATCACGATGCCTACCTGCACGACATCGGGCTGACCGGGACAGATCAGCAGGTTGAACAACGCAGTTGAGACACGACGCCCCGTCTTCTTGATCCGCTGGATATCCCGATTGCTTTTCAAGAAAAGCGGCGAAGGGCCATGCTGAGCCGCCATGCCAACCCCTTGGAGCGCAACGGTTCCTTCACCCGCCCGAGACAAGGGGCATCCTCTCACCCAGGCCCGAACGAATGACCTGGATGGATACGGACGTGCAGATTCCCTGGCTGCGGGAGAGACTCACACGGTGAGACGGGCACGGCCTTTTGCCCGGCGACGTGCCAGGACCTTTCGACCGTTCTTGGTGCTCATGCGCTTTCTAAAGCCGTGCTCGCGCTTGCGCTTGAGATTCGAGGGTTGCCTGTACGTGAACGACATCGCACACTCCTTCTCGAGAGACTGATTTGCAGATAAAGAGGCTGCATTATAGGGACGGGGTCTCAGGGTGTCAATCAATGGGTTCTCGTGCGATAGCCCTCCCGCCCATGCAAATGCGGCGGGGGGACCTATTTCCGTGAGGGTCGCCGGGCATCCCTTGTTCTAACTATACGGTTTTGAGGCGCTTTTGTCCTCATGAAGACAATCCCGCCACAGGGCCTGAAGGCCTGCTCACTCCTGATATGCCGAATAAGTGTTTGTTCTAGAACGAGTTTCTCGAACCTATGACTGAGACGGACACTGGCACCCTGATTGCCTTACAATCTGTCTGAAGGCTCCCGATGAGGGAGGGTGTCTTCCGAGTGGGAATAATCAGAACCTTGTGTACGATCCGGTGTTCAAGAGAGAAACCGCGTCAAACCCGAGGGCAAGGATCCCGACGTGCGAAGCAAGCTCGGTCAAGACGGATCGATCCGAATGGGGTGGGTTCTCCCCTGTCTCCTCTTGATCACCGCTTGTGAGGGTCCACCGTTGGACAAGATCGCTGTGGCCGAACAACTGGTGAAAGAGGTTCAGGTGAGTGGTGCCGCTCGCTACGCCCCGCAAGACCTAGTCCGACTGCAAGGCCAGGAAGCGAACCTACATCGCGAGTTGCTAGAACAAGAGTCGAAGGTGCGGTTTTTCCGAGACTACCACCTGACCGCTGGTTTGGCGAGCCAACTGGAGGCGGATGCTCGGCAGGTCTTGGCCCAAGCCGACCGGCGAGCCAAAGAGGCCCGGGCGGCAGCTCTGCAGGCCCAATCTGTCGCCCAGGAAACCGTGAAGGCGGTCCAGCAGTTGATTGGCAAATCCCCGGAGACCGATGGGAGGCGTCTCCCTGAACAGGTCCGGGACGATGCGAACGCCTTGAAGAAATCGCTGCGCGAGATTCAGCGCGCATTGGAAACTGCCGATTACCTGACGGCGCAGGCGACGGCCAAGGCCATTCATGACAAGGGTAAGGAGATCTCCGAGGAGATCCAACGCGCCGTGGTACGACCGGTCGCAACAAATGGCGAGAAGGCTCGCCGAAAACGCCACGCCCAGGCTAGAATGAAACCATGATCCGGTTCACCTCCATCGCGCGCCGCCTTGGCACGGTGATGCTCATCGCCGTGCTGCTAGCCCCACTCGCCGGCTGCGTTGAAACCGTGCCCGATGAACTCGTGGAGGCCATCGAGGGCATCGACCGCGACCTCGTGACGCTCCGGGCCGCCGATGTGGCGCCCGAGGAATATTCTCGATTTGTGCGTCAATGGATCGCGCTGAAGGCCCGCGTGCAATCCGAAGAGAATATCGTGCGCTGGCCCTGGGAAGAGAACACGCTGGAGAGCGACTTGGAGAAGCTTCACGTCGAGGGCACGCAACTCGCCGCCGAGGTGGGCAAGCGTGTCCAATCCAAGCGGACCGCTGCGGAAACCAAGCTGGCGAGGGTTGAACAGCGGCTGCGCCTGCTGAACACCCGTGTCGGGGATATCGGAAGCCGCGTCGTTCTGGGAGAGTATCCGGTGGAAACGGAGTTGCTCGTCAAGCAGGCTCGGCTCTTCCTGGAACAGGGGCAATACGACCGCGCCATTCAAGCTTCCGAAGAAGCCGGGAAGATTCTCCTGACCCAAACGGCGCTGCTCACCAACGAATTGGGGCGGTACGCCGACGACGAGCTGATTGCGGCTTGGAAAGAAACGGTCCAGCGGACGATCGACTGGTCGCGCACGCACAGGGCGCAGGCCATCGTGATCAGCAAGGCCGACCGTGTGCTCTCCCTGTATAAGAACGGGAAGAAGGTGCTGACCTACCCCATTCGCCTCGGTTCGCGCGGGATTCGGGCGAAGCAACATTACGGGGACGGGGCAACCCCTGAGGGCGAATATCGCATCCAACGCAAGCGAGGCGCGGGGCAGACGCCCTATTTCCGTTCCCTCATTCTGGACTATCCCAACGCCGAGGACCGTCGCCGGTTCGAACAGGCGCAACAGGCGGGGCTCATCCCGAAATCCCAGCAGATGCCGGGCCTGATTCAAATTCATGGCATCGCCCAGGGGATTACGGATCAACCCTTCGGCAGCATCGTCCTGGACAACCCACAGATTGCGGTGCTGTTCGATCGGGTCGCAGTCGGTACACCGGTCACGATCGTGGGCGCGCTCGGCTCGGAGAACTCCGTGTCCTTAGTGCTCGCCGACCTGGGCGACCAAGAAGAAGAAACCTGACGCGACGAATCTCCCGGACGTTCTCTCTTCCGCTCGATTGCCTTTTTCCCTGCCCGAACCTAATATACGTCTCGTCCAACGGTTACCGACTCCGCCCTCACACGAGAGAACACACTATGCCGACTCGTTCGCAGGCGCGATCCCTTCTGGACAACGAATCCGTTCGCAGCACCCTGGATCGTTTGGCCGCAGGGCAGGTCATCGACCGCATCTGGTCCAAGGATCACACACTTTGGAAGCCGCAGCCGACCGAAATTGAGAACCGGTTGGGGTGGCTGACCGTTCTCGATCAAATGCAGGAGAGCCTAGGCGAGTTGCGGACCTTCGCGCACACGGCACGAGAGGCGAAGATCTCCGACGTCGTCTTGCTCGGCATGGGTGGCAGCAGCCTCGGCCCGGAGGTCCTCCGTTGTACCTTTGGAACCGCGAAGGGATTCCCCCGCCTCTGGGTATTGGATTCCACTGTCCCTGGCTGGGTCCGACACGTAACCAACACGATCAAACCTGCCACGACGCTCTTCATCGTGGCCAGCAAATCCGGCGGGACGATCGAAGTGATGTCCCTATTCGCCCACTTCTGGGAACTGGTCCACCAGACAAAAGGCAATCGAGGCGGCGCGCAGTTTTTGGCCATCACGGATCCGGGAACCGGGCTGGAACAACTCGCGCGGGACCGCCAGTTCTGGCGCACCTTCACCAACCCACCGGACATCGGCGGCCGCTACTCGGTCTTATCCTATTTCGGGTTGGTGCCGGCAACCTTGACCGGCGTCGATGTCGGCAAGCTCTTGGCGCGGGCGCAGGGCATGCGGGATGCCTGTCGTCACACAGCCCCGGTGCGGGAGAACCCCGGAGCCGCATTGGGAGCCGTCATGGGGACCATGGCCGAGACAGGCCGCAACAAGGTGACATTAGTCACGTCTCCCGCGCTCGCGTCCTTCGGACTCTGGGTTGAACAGTTGCTGGCGGAAAGCACCGGCAAGGAAGGGACCGGCCTGATTCCCGTCGCCGGGGAACCGCTCGCCTCACCGGACGCCTATGGAACGGATCGCCTGTTCGTGGCGTTGCGACTGAAGGGAGACCGCAATGGTGCCGTGGACCGTGCAGTCACCAGGCTGGAGCAAGCCGGTCATCCGGTCTTTCGGCTCGACCTGACCGATCGCTACGATCTCGGCGCCGAATTTTTTCGATGGGAGTTTGCCACGGCTGTGGCGGGTCATCTGCTCGGCATCCATCCCTTCGATCAACCCAACGTGCAGGAGAGCAAGGACAACACCGGTCGCGTATTGAAAGAGGTGGAAGCCCACGGATCGCTCCCGCCCGCACCAGCTAGGGCGCCCAAGCAGGCCGTTTCTCATCTCCTCGCGCAGGCTGCCCCAGCGCGGTACCTCTCGATCTTGGCCTACACCACCCCGTCGGCACAGATCGAGGCCGCGCTTCGCATGCTCAGGCTGGCGGTCATGCAGCGACATAAGCTCGCCACCACGGCCGGGTACGGCCCACGTTACCTCCATTCGACCGGCCAACTGCACAAGGGCGGCCCCAACACCGGATTGTTTCTGGAATTGGTCGACGCGATGACACCCGATCTCCCGGTTCCCGGCAAGGTTTACTCCTTCGGCACGCTCGCGCAGGCACAGGCCCTCGGCGATCTGCAATCGCTGGAGGCGCACCACCGGCCGGCTGTCAGAGTCCCGCTTGGCTCGAACGCTGCGACCACCATTCGCAGCCTTGCCGCCTTGATAAAACCGATCCGGCGGCCAGCCGCACGCAAGTCCTCCCCCAAGAAACGGATTTCCCGCACCATTCATCGCCGACGCTAACGACATTGATATGACTCGCGCACCGGAACTGCACATCTTTACGGACGCGTCCGAGTTGGCTGCCGAAGCGGCGGATTTCTTTCTGTGGGTCGGCGAACAAGCCATCGCGCAACGGGGACGCTTTCTGGTCGCGCTCTCCGGAGGGTCCACCCCGAAAGCCCTCTATTCGGAGCTGGCAGGTCCCGCCTGTGCCTCGCGGCTCGATTGGTCCCGCGTGCATTTCTGTTTCGGTGACGAACGATGCGTGCCGCCGTCACATGCGGAGAGCAACTTCGCGGCGGCCCAGTCCACGCTCTTCGCACCCTTGGGCATCCCGCCCGATCACATCTATCGCCTGGAGGGAGAGGCCGATCCAGCCGAGGCAGCACGAAGATATGAAGAGACGCTGCGCCGATTGACCGGCACGCTCCAGGGACAGTGGCCGCAGTTCGATCTGATTCTGCTCGGGATGGGCGAAGACGGACACACGGCGTCACTCTTCCCCGGAACCCCCGCGCTTCACGAACGGGAACGCTGGGTGGTGCCGGGGCAGGCCCCTCACGGCATTCGTTCCCGCCTGACACTCACCCCAGGTGTGATCAATCATGCCGGTGTGGTACTGTTCTTGGTGACCGGTGCAAGCAAGGCGGCCGTCCTACGCGACGTCGTCGAAGGGCGAGAGTCAGCACGCGCTCCCTATCCTGCTGCCATGATTCGACCGGCGGAGGGACGGTTGGTCTGGTTCCTGGACCGGGCGGCCGCTTCGGAGCTGACGGTTTCGAAGCAGGGCATCTCATCGGAAGAGGCGTAAATGATTCTGGCAGGCGACATCGGCGGCACGAAGACCAATCTGGCGTTGTACGATTGGACCACCGAGCGCGTGGAACCGGTCCGTGCCGACAGTTTTCACAGCGCGGACTACAAGGCGCTGGAGGAGATTGTCGAAGAGTTCTTGAGTGCGCCGCCGCCCACTCCCCCGGCAGGTGAAGAGACTGCTTCCGACAAAAACGGCGCAACAGCGGAAACGGACGAGGCTGCGCCCGAACCGCTGAAGATCAGCGCCGCCTGCTTCGGCGTCGCCGGTCCCGTGATCGATAACCACTCCCACACCACGAATCTGCCCTGGGTCGTGGATGGCCCCTCGCTTGGAAAGAAATTTGACATCCCCCACGTGCAGCTGTTGAACGACCTGGAGGCCACCGCCTACGGCATTCTGCTGCTGCGCCCGGACGAGGTCGTGGTGATCAACGCCGGCACCCCGCCGAAAACGAAACACGCGCTGGCTTTGATCGCGGCGGGGACGGGCCTAGGCGAAGCGATTCTCTATTGGGACGGCGCCAAATATCGTCCCATGCCCTCCGAAGGCGGGCATGCTGATTTCGCCCCCAACAGCGACAGTGAGATCGAACTCTTGCGGCATCTGCGCGGGAGTTACTTGCACGTGAGCTACGAACGTATCGTATCCGGCCCTGGACTGCATGCCATTTACGAATACTTGCGCGACACCAAGAAAAACGAACCGCTCGTGCACGAGAATAAGCAGATCGAGTGGGGGCAGCCTCAAGGCACGGAGGTCTCGCTCGAGGTGGAAGGTCGCTATCAAAAGGGCCGCGCCTCGGTCGACGAATGGTTGGAGCAGACGTCGATCGCCAACCCGCACGTGCACCTGATCTACCAGACGCCGGAAGGGGAGACGAAGGACTATCCACGCACGTACCACGAACTGCCGCCGTCGCCGAAGGAGATCAAGCCGCATCCCTACGGCATCGAGTTCGGCGTGTTGCTGAAGATGCTGCAGGACACCAAGAGTCATACGGCGGCCGGGTTCCTCGCGACCGATTTTTGCCGTGTGTCGCCGGCGCTGGCGGATGAAATGTGCAAGGCCGCGAAGGTCTCGCCGAACACGAAACCGCGCGAAATCAAAAACCAAGCGGCCGAAGTCCTCTACAAGACGATCCAGACGACCAAGATCATGGCGCCGCCCACGAACTGTATCTCGCCGATCGGGGAACGCGCGATCCTTTCCGGGCTGTACAAGCAAATCAAGGGCGAGTTCTATACGGCCGTGAGCCGTCCACCAGCCGTCTATCGCGGGAACCCCTTCATCATCGAAGCGGGCCTCGCCTACGGCCATCCGCCGGAGAATCAAGAGAAGCCTCGGCAACCGGCGATGCCGAAAGCGGAAGGGGAGCATGAGGACGACGATACCGAGCTGGCCCGTGTCATTCGCTACGCGAACCGCGTGCCGCTGCTCTATCAACAGTCCGCCTGTTCGACCTTCAAAGCGGTGTTGAGCACGACCTGGCGCAACTACGGTGTCACGCAATCGCGTGGCGCCTTGCCCGGCGGACCGATGGTGATCTTCGTGCACATGGCCTC
>JRYJ01005120.1_pt1 | contig 42233 bp, 37 predicted proteins | sample 235371 | NCBI WGS metagenome assembly JRYJ01 (sample SAMN03074219, study PRJNA261477) | activated sludge metagenome | biome: Wastewater Treatment Plant; feature: Wastewater; material: Activated sludge; isolation source: activated biomass of a wastewater treatment plant treating hydrocarbon... ... | reverse complement strand
CCGGTACTCCAGGGCGCGCGCCTGACGGCGTGGGAACTCATGCAGGACAAGATTCCGGTGACGCTGATCACCGACAACATGGCCGGCTCGCTGATGCGGCAGAAGCAGATTCAGCTCTGCGTCGTCGGCGCGGACCGGATCGCCGCGAACGGCGACGTCGCAAACAAGATCGGCACCTATTCGGTCGCGGTGCTCGCCAAGGCGCACGGCATTCCGTTCTACGTCGCGGCGCCGTATTCGACGATCGACCTTGGTACCAAGACCGGCGCGGATATTCCGATCGAAGAACGCAATCCGCTCGAAGTGACCTCTATCCACGGCAGCCATCCGATCGCCCCGGCCGGCGTGGCGGTCTACAATCCCGCGTTCGACGTCACCCCGGCCGACCTCATCGCCGGCATCATCACCGAGCGCGGCGTCTTCAAGCCGCACGAGATCCTCACCCGCTTTCGGTGACCCGCCTTTATCTTGCCAGCACTTCCGGCGCTTCTTTATAATGCCGCCGGAGCTTTTCATTGGTCTGATTCAGCCATGATTCCCTAGACAAAGGAGCCCGAGCCCCATGAGCGAGCGCACGTTAGCCATCATCAAGCCTGATGCCGTGAAGAAAAACGTGATGGGCGACATCATCAGCCGGTATGAGAAAGCCGGCCTCAAACCCATTGCCATGCGCCTGATGCACCTGTCCAAGCAGACCGCCCAAGGATTCTATGCCGTCCACAAGGCCCGCCCGTTCTTCGATAGTCTCTGTACCTTCATGTCGTCCGGCCCCTGCCTCGTCCTTGTACTGCAGGGAGACAACGCCATCAAGAAGAACCGCGAACTCATGGGGGCGACCGATCCGGCGAAGGCCGATGCTGGAACGATTCGCAAGGCCCACGGCACCAACATCGAGTTCAACGCCGTGCACGGGTCGGACTCGCCGGAGACGGCAAAATTCGAAATCGGCTACTTCTTCTCCGAGATGGAGTTGGTCGGGTAGGTGCGGTGAGCCTCCTGAGGACGCAGGCACGTGGTTCTCGGCAGCCCCGCGGCGCCGGGAAACCCCGCGCCTGGTTCCTTGCCCTCGCGCTCTTCGCGGCATTCTGGAGCGGTTGCACCATACCCGAATCATCCCCCGTTGCCCGCCCGCCGGACGATCCTGCGATCGAGGCGGAGACTCGGCTGTGGTACCAAGCCTCGACGGCGTTTTCGGACGGCCGCTACGCCTCCGCCATCCAACTTTACAATCGGTACCTCACGACCTATCCCCACTCCCGTCGTGCGATCGAAGGCCGTTGGGACCTCGCCCAGGCCTACGAACAAATGGGTGACATCTCCGCGGCGCTGAAGGAATACCGGATCCTGGCTGGACCGGAAGGTACACCCAAGGCGAAACTCAGCACCTATGCGGAACGCGCCGTCGACCGAATCGAGAAGTTGCAACGATCGCCGGTCCCGCCGCGGGGGGCGGCCGCAGGCCACACAGCCTTCTATGTCCCACTGAACAACCTGCCGCCCGTGTCGCAAATCGACCAATGGCTCCGCAACCTGAATGCACAGGGCATCACCGCCGTTCTGCTGGACGCCAGCCCGGACTCATCGTTCACACGCCTGCGTGCTCCGACGGGACCACCCGCTGAAACCGCTCCGCCGGACCCACTCGAAGGGGCCTTCTTCTCCACCCAACAGGCGCCGGTGCTGCAGGATTGGTACAGCCAGATCGTTCCGCCGGCCCATGATCTGGGCATGTCGGTCTACGCGGTGCTCGACCTCTTCCATGCTCCGTTGAACAATCCACGCCGGGAATGGCATGTGTTGCTCTATGACCCGACGCGACGCGCAGTGCACCCCTGGACGCAGCTCGACCTACTCTCGTCGGCGCTGCAACCCTTCCTCGGGCAGTTACTGGTGGATCTCTCGGCCAGTGGAGTGGACGGCATCGTGCTGCGCGCCCGCGCCGAGAACAGTTTTCCGTACGAGGTCAGCGACGGCGTCTTGCGCCAGTTCGAAACCCAATTCCAGCAACCGTCGTCGGACGTCGCGCAGGCGCTGCGCGAGAACGTTTCCGTCCGCCGGGACACCGGTGCCCCGGCGTCCGCCCAAACCCTGTGGCGTTGGGTCGGGTGGAAGGCGCGCAAAGAGCTGGACGCGCTCACGCAGTTCAAGAAACAGTTGCAAGCTACGGCCCCTCGGGTTCGGTTGATGCTCGAGGTGCATCCGGAAGCGTTTTCCAACCCCACCTCGGCCTTGATGAATTTCGGCGAGGACGCGGCGGAAGCCCGGCGCCGCGGATTCGACCTCCTTCTGGGCGGAGGTCCGCGCGACGCGGCCGACGTCGCCGCGCTCGCAGCGACATTCAAAGGCTGGAGCCAGGAGGTCGTCCAACCGATCAAGGGAGTGCCCCAGGCTCCTCCGCAAGCCTGGGTCTTGTTGCGCATGCCCAGCGACTCACGAGCAGGCATGTTCACGGGCCTCGCGAATCACGCCAGCACCGTGCGGACGCCGGACCTGCGCCATCTCGTGTTCGTGCCCGATCCCAGCGGGTCCGTTCCTTGACAAAGACAGGCACACCTTTTACGATCCGGCGGAATTCCCGTTTCACCGGTGTGTTCCATCATTCGGTCGCTCTGCCCCTGTTTCTGCCGGACCGCAGACAGGCGGCGCACAGCCGGGGAGAAAATCCAGCGACCCCTCAAGAGGAGTGACATGATACCGTCCGATTTGCGCTACCATCAGGAACACGAATGGGTCCGCGTCCAGGGTCAACAGGCGACCGTCGGCATCAGCCATTTCGCGCAGGACGCGCTCGGCGACATCGTCTTCATCGATCTTCCCAAAGTCGGCACAAAGGTGTCGGCCGGGCAACAGATCGGGGAAGTGGAATCGACCAAGACCACCTCGACCATCTATACGCCGGTCAGCGGCACCGTCGCGAAGGTGAACGCCGACTTGAAGGATCACCCCGAGGTCGTCAATTCCGATCCCTACGGTAAGGGGTGGATGGCGGTCATCGACCTATCCAATGCCTCCGAAGTCAACGGGCTCATGACCGCTCCGCAGTACGAAGACTTCTTAAAAAAACAGAAGCACTGATTGCTCGAATCATTGGCACCTTGGATCATGTGATCATTGCGGTCGCTGGAGCCTCGCTCAGTGAATCGATCGACAATGATTCGATGATCCAGTGACTCCATGAGTTCATTCTGATGTCCAAGCACATCGCTATTCTCGGCGCGGGTCCCGGAGGCTACGTGGCGGCGATTCGTGCCGCGCAGCTGGGCGCGCGCGTCACCGTCGTCGAGAACCAGGCGCTGGGCGGTGTCTGCTTGAATTGGGGCTGCATTCCGAGCAAAGCGCTGCTGTCCGTCGTGGAACTCGGCGACAAGGTGAAGAAGGCCCGCGAGCTCGGGATTACGCTCGAGGGCGCCGTCGGGTACGATCCCGCCGTGATGGTGGCGCGGAAGAACAAGGTCGTCGCCACACTCGTGAAGGGAATCGGCACCCTCTTCAAAACGTGGAAGATCGAGCACGTCGAAGGCACCGGCGAACTGCTGGATGCCCGCACGCTGCACGTGACCAAGGCCGACGGCACGGAAGCCCGGATCACGGCCGACGGGATCATCATCGCCACCGGCTCATCCTGGCCCAACCTCCCGCTGTTCCCCATCGATGGCTCCCAGATCCTCACCAGCAAGCAGGCCCTGGATCTGAACCGGATTCCGGCGCGCCTTCTGATCGTCGGAGGCGGCGTGGAGGGGTGCGAGTTCGCCTCCCTCTATAGCGGGCTCGGCACACAGGTCACGGTGGTCGAGTTGCTTCCGCGCCTGCTTCCGCTGGAAGACGAGGAGATCAGCCAAACCATGGAGCGGGAGATCAAGAAACGGGGGGTGGATGTCCGCACCGGCGTCACGGTGGAGGAGGTCATCCGGCACCCCGACGTGGTCGCGGTGCACTTTCGGGACGGGTTATCCTTAAACGTAGAACAGGTCCTGGTGTCCGTGGGGCGGGGATTCAACTCCCGCGGCATCGGCCTCGAAGCCGCCGGGGTCGAGGTAGGGTCGCGGGGGCAGATCCTGGTGAACGACCGGATGGAGACGAACGTGCCCGGGGTCTATGCAATCGGCGACGTCGTCGGCAAGGCCATGCTGGCCCACGTGGCGTCCACTCAAGGAAAGGTGGCGGTCGAGAATCTGCTGGGCCACCCCCGGACGATGAACTACGACGTCATCCCGGCCGGTATCTTTACGTTACCCGAGATCGGGCGGGTGGGGCTCACCGAACAACAAGCCGCCGAACGCAGTCTCGCAGCCGGCAAGGATCCAAAGCAGTCGTTGAAGGTCGGCCGCTTTCGATACAGTGGCTTGGGCAAGGCGCAGGCGACGGGAGACATGCAGGGTCTGGTGAAGGTGATTGCAGAAGCCGGGAGCGACCGGATTCTCGGTGTCCATATCGTAGGCGCCCATGCCGCCGACCTGGTGCACGAGGCAGCACTCGCCATGCAGGTCGGTGCCACGGCGACGGCGGTCGGCGACATGATTCACGCCCATCCCACGTTGGCGGAGGGTCTGATGGAGGCCATGGAAGACGTGCATGGCTACGCGATTCACCTCGCACGGAGGACTCCGTAAATGCTGCGCTCGCTGTTCATCAAGCTGGCCATGTTGGGAGTGACCCTGGGCGCACTGATCTGGATCGGCTCGGCCACTCCGTCCCGGCATGTGGCTGCACCGAAGTTGGAACCGGCCGCCGCGGTACCGGTTACGGCACCCTCGCAGGCGCAGGCGTCCGCTCCGACAAGCACACAGCAGCGAGGGAACGCACCGCCGGTAGCGGCGGAGGAATCGCCGGCGGCGACGGATGAACTCCCACCGAAGAGCCTCGTCGCAGCCGCTCAGTCTCCCGCACCAGACCCCGCGCTCCCACGCAAAACCGAAACCCGGCGGGTGGATTTGAATCACGCCAGCGTTACCGAGCTCGAAGGGCTCCCCGGCATCGGACCGAAACTGGCCCAGCGGGTCGTCGACCATCGGGCCGCCCGCGGCCCCTTCGGCAAGGTGGAGGACCTGCGTCAGGTGAAGGGGATCGGGCAGAAGAAGTTCGATCGCCTGCGCCCCTACGTCCTGGTGACGAATACCAAGGCCCCATCACGACATTGAGGAGTTCCGTGACACCGTTGACCCAGCAACTCGATCTGATTTTGCGCGGCATCGTGGAGGTGATCCAGCTCACCGAGCTGGAATCCAAACTCGCACGCTCGATCAAGGAAAACCGGCCCCTACGCATCAAGGCCGGCTTCGATCCGACGGCCCCGGACCTGCACCTGGGGCATACGGTGCTCATCCATAAACTGAAGCACTTTCAGGACCTCGGCCATCAGGTGATCTTCCTGATCGGCGACTTTACCGGCATGATCGGCGATCCGACCGGACAATCCGAGACCCGCTTGGCGCTGTCGAAGGACACGGTGCTGGCCAACGCCAAGACCTACGAGCGGCAAATCTTCAAGATCCTCGATCCGGCGAAGACTCAGGTCGAATTCAACAGCCGCTGGATGAGCCAAATGACCGCCGAAGGCCTCATTCAGTTGAGTGCCCATTACAACGTGGCCCGGATGCTGGAACGCGAAGATTTTCACAAGCGCTATACCGAACAGAAACCCATCAGCATCCACGAATTCATGTATCCGCTCGTCCAGGGCTATGACTCGGTGGCTCTCAAAGCCGACGTCGAATTGGGCGGCACGGATCAGAAGTTTAATCTGTTGGTCGGGCGCGATTTGCAGCGGGACTACGGGCAGGAAGCGCAGGTGGTCATCACGATGCCCCTGTTGGAGGGCACCGACGGCGTCCGCAAGATGAGCAAGAGCGTCGGCAATTACATCGCCTTGGAAGATCAGCCGGCGGAGATGTTCGGCAAGCTGATGTCGATCAGCGACGCATTGATGCACCGTTACTACGAGTTGCTGACGACGGAAGACCTCGGCAAGGTGAAGGCCGCCCATCCGATGGAGGCCAAACAGTCGCTGGCCGAGCAGATCGTCACGCGATACCATGGTGCCGAAGCGGGTCGGGAGGCGCGGGCGTCGTTCCAGCAGAAATTTCAGGCACGGGAGTTTCCAGATCAGCCCGATGCACAGGTCGTGCTGACAGCCGCCGACGTCAAGGATCCGCAGGCGCCGGCCGTCCCACTCGTGGAGTTGATCGCCAAGACCGGACTGGTGCCGAGCAAGAGCGAAGCGCGGCGGTTGATCGTGCAGGGCGGGGTGGAGGTCGAAGAACAGAAACTCACCGATCCGAACGCCGCCGTTGCACTGGCCGCAGGCAAACAGTATCGCCTGCGAGTCGGACGCCGCAAGTTCGCACTCGCTGAATATAGACCATAGATCCTTAGATCCTTGCCTTTCTTCTTTCCTCGCTTGCCTTGTCCCTGAACATCGGCGTACTGTTTTGGAGCCCTGCTCAGTTCTCTTGAGGCCTCCTGTGAAGCCGATCTTCCGCCCATCGCAAACACTGATTCCATTCACCGGTGCTGTCGCATTGTTCGTGAGTATCGCTCTGTACAAGCTGAACCCGGCCTGGCGCTGGCACTACGAACCCCTGCATTCCGCGATGGAGGCGATCGGAGGATTGGCGGCCATTGCAATGGGGCTCGTGCTCGTGCAGAAACCAGATCCTGAGGGTGTCCGATGGTATCCAGTTGCGGCGGGATTTCTCGGCATGGGGGTGATCGAAGAATTTCATGCGGTCGCAGGACCGGGAAACGGCTTCATCTTGCTCCGCAACGTGGCCAGCCTCGTCGGAGGGATCGGGTTCGCCCTTGTTTGGTTGCCGATATCGGACCCGGTTCCGCTGAAAAGGACGGCGGTTATCTATGCAGTGACGGCCGTGTCCATCGCGTTCGGCGCATGGGCCCTCGCGTTTCCAGGGCACCTGCCCCTCATGATCCGCGACGACGTCTTTACCCCGACCGCTGTGGCTCCCCAAAGCTTGGCATGCCTACTCTTTCTCGTCTCAGCCGCACGCTTCGCCGCAGAATATCGGCGGGCGGGTAGGCCGGAGGAAGCGCTGTTTGCCTCTCTGGCCATGCTCTTCGCGCTCGCGGAAATCATGTTCATCTATTCCACGCTTTGGGACAGCCGGTGGTGGTTCTGGCACGGCATCCGCCTGACCGCCTACCTCCTGGTGCTCAGCTCGGTCGTGCGGGAATATCGCAAGATGGTGGTGGATCTCAAAGATTCCCTCGTACAGACAACCTGGGCTGAGGAAGCAGCGCGCCGGAGTGAGCAACAACTCCGGGAGGCGTTGGACCGGCGAGAGCGCATGGCTCAGGACCTCCATGACGGCGTCATTCAATCGTTGTTCGCACTCGGTCTCAACCTCGAGCGATGCCAGCGCTTGGTTTCGCACGATCCGCAGGAAGCGATTCACCAACTGGGTCAGTCGCTCAGCGGGCTGAAAGGCACCATTCGTGATTTACGCGGCTATATCTTCGGTCTCGAACCATCCATCGCGGCCGGGCGCAATCTTCAGGCGGTTCTCATGGAACTCGCCAGAACGGTTGAACGTTCGGCCGACCTCCAATGCCAAATCGAGATCGACGACGCTGCGGCCAACATGGTGACGACCGAGCAGGCCACGCACGTGCTCCACATCGTACGTGAAGCGTTGAGCAACAGCCTCCGCCACGCCAATGCGCGCCATGAGATCGTTGCGCTTCGACGCCAGGACAAGGGCATACGCCTTTCCGTCGAAGACGACGGGACCGGATTTGATCCGGCTTCCGTCGGAGGCGGTGGGGAAGGCCTGAAGAATATGGCGGCCCGTGCCAAGCAGCTCGGTGCCAAATTCGAGATCCGGTCCCGTTCCGGGCAGGGCACCCGCATCGTCTTCGACCTTCCCGTGGAGCGTGTCCATGTCTAGGGAAGCGCCATCGCCCATCCGGCTGATGCTCGTCGATGACCATGAGGTGCTCCGGCTTGGCCTGCGAACGCTGTTCAGCGAGGCAGGAGGGTTCGAAGTGGTAGGGGAAGCCGGGACGGTGGCCTCCGCAGTCACGGAGGGGCAGCGCTTGAAACCGGACGTCGTCTTGATGGATGTCCGCCTGCCGGACGGCAGCGGGGTAGAAGCCTGCCGGGACATTCGCGCCACCCATCCGCACACGCGCGTGTTGTTTCTGACCAGCTTTGCCGATGACGACGCGGTACTCGATACGATCCTGGCCGGCGCCGACGGCTTTTTACTCAAGGAAATCGGCGGGGATGAGTTGGTCCGCGCAGTCCGGGCGGTCGCAAGCGGACGGTCGATCCTGGACCCCGCCATTACGCAACGGGTGTTGTCCAGGGTGAAATCTCTGTCCGGATCGCCCGGAAAAGATAACCCGGAAGAGTTGGCGCCGCAGGAACGGCGCGTCCTCGCTCTGGTTGCGGATGGAAAACCCAACAAGGAGATCGCCGCCGCATTGGCGCTCAGCGAAAAAACCGTCGGCAATTACCTGAGCAACATTTTTCAAAAACTAGGCGTCACCCGCCGGTCGCAGGCCGCCGTCTACTTCAGCAAGCACTTTCCCACCTGACCGGCTACGACAGGCCTTTCGGACCCCTCGCGTTCGATCCCGTGCTTCCATGCCGTCGCTTTCGCACCTGCCAGCGTCTCCTAAGGGCATTCTCCTCTATCGGCTAGGGGAATAATCGTTCACGGGTTGGCGTAGGTTGCTCTGGCGACCGACCCTCTCGCGCCGTAGCATAACACCATGATCCTCGTGTCGCCGCAACGATTCCCAACCAAGGAGGCCATCATGTCTATGCGAGTTCCATTCCATACATCGCTGCTCCTCTCCCTAATCGTGTCGTCAATGCTGGCACTCTTCATCGGTCCCACCCCATCGCAAGCTGCGGATGCGTCGTCCGGCGGAAAGGTCAAGGTGCTGTATCACGTGGATGGCAAGGATCCTGAGGTGGCCAAGTATGCGCTGGCATTGATCAACAAACATATCGACGCGGAGGGAGGGCCCGACAAGATCGACGTCGAGCTGGTTGTCCACGGTCCGGCGTTGGAATTGTTCGAGATGGACAAGATGGATGCCGAAATGACGAAACGATTCGATCAGCTCATCGAGAAGGGCGTCAAAGCGGAAATGTGCCAGGTCTCGATGAAGTTCTTCGGCAAGACCATCGACAATCTGGCCAAAGGATTTGTCGCGACGATGCATCCGGTCGCAGTGAAACGTATCGCGGATCTACAACAACAGGGCTATCTCTACATCAAGCCGTAACGGGAGGATATTGCCATGCGTTCCATCGTCATCGGCAGCGCAATCATGGCGTTGGGTGTGATCACGCTCCTCGGCGGCACGCAGGAAGCGAGTGACGCGGGCGCCGCAGCGTCTTCCGCCCCAACATTCGAACTCATCACCTCGGTGGGGGAAGCAGTGAGCAATGCCTCCGTGAAGGGCAAGCCGACGCTGCTTGTGTTCTGGGCCCCCTGGTGCAAGGTTTGTCAGAAGGAACTGCCGGAGCTTGCCGCATTCCATCAACGGGAGAAGCCGGCGCACCTTCGCATGGTGTCGATCGGATTTGCCGACCTTAGATCCAATGTCGAGGCGTTCGTCGATGCCCACCGAGAGCTGTTTGTCTTCCCGACGGCGTTCGACGAGGATCGGTGGGTGGCCCAGGCGTTCAAGGTGACCGTCACACCGACCTATGTAGCGTTGGACTCAGAAGGGCGCATCGCGCTGATTCACCGAGGCGGCGGCATCCTCCACAACTGGCAATTCCACGAGTTTCTCGCGGCGTCGAAAGGCTGACTCGTACGGCCGGGGAGGAGCCAGTCGCATCGCCGGATTTCGCCGGGCGAGGCGACTGGACACCTATTTGACGTTCATGTATAAATAAACGGCGTCCTTTCCGTCGAGCGGGCGTAGCTCAGTGGTAGAGTCCTAGCTTCCCAAGCTAGTTGTCGTGGGTTCAAATCCCATCGCCCGCTCCATACCACACTTCGTGTGACCCGGCGGCTCATCAGGCGGAGCCTCTCTTCATGGTCGCCGCCGGATAAACACCTCCAGTGATCGTCTTGATTCCAAGCTCGCCCGCTCCATACCTCGCTTGCGCGACCCGGAGCCCCTTATAATTGCCTTTGGCGACGGGATAAAATCCACCAGTGATTTTCCCCTCTATGCCCTGCTTCCCCAGACCGCGAGCGCTGTATCGCCTTATCGAATCTATTGCGAGCGGCTAAACCCCGCCAGTAATTCCTTCTCTTTTTGTGCGCTCCCGCGGCTCATCAGGCGAAGCATTTCCCCATTGCCGCCGCCGGATGACACCCTTCAGTGTTTCATTCTTGTGTTCAAATCCTCGCTTGTGCGTTGTGCGCGCATCATCGCCGTATCTGACTCGTCTCCTACGCCGAGGCCGTCAATTCAACCAACCCGGCCTGATGGGCGCGAATGAGAAGCTTCTGCCGATTTGAGACTCCTAATTTGTCGAAGATACTCGTGAGATGATGCCGCACCGTTGTCTCGGAGATACAAAGACGGTCGGCAATGTCTCGGTTTGACAGCCCCTGGCCAATTAACCCCACCACCGATCGTTCCCGATCGGTCAGTGAACCCGCCCAAGAAGCCTCGCGTGATACCGGCCTGCTGGGAGCAGGTTTGGCAACCTGCTCGATCAACACGGACGGGGAAGTGGCTTTACTGGCCGGAGCAGTTTGCGATTCCATCGCACTTTCAACCGTCGCGAGCAAGACAGCCGTGGACTGACATTTCAACACCATGGCCTCGGCACCCGAGGTCAACCCTTGCCTGGCACGTTCGACATCGCTCCATCCACTTAGGAGGACGATCTTCGACTGAGGTGCGGCCTGCTTGTAACCGGCCACCAGCTCCGCCACGTTGACCTCAGATTCCAAATCCATGACGACAAGATCCGGACGTTCTAATTTGAGCATGGAACAGGCATGCGCCCCGCCACAGGATTCACCCACGAGCAGAATCCCGACGTTCGCTTCCAGCACCCGCCGCAGCCCCACCCGCACCAGGTGGTTCCCGCTCACCACGATGACCCGCACAACGCCGGATTGTTTTCGCTGCGAATTCATGCTTAGCATCCTTCTTCTTGAATATGGATACGTAAATTATATTACGAATATTACGCTGTATGCCTGTCCATACACCGGCGCATGATGGCACACCAGACACGGACGCAGCAAGGGCCAAAATTACCTAGGTGGAGCAGAAAACCCTTGTCCGCCGCAGACTCGCACGGACACCCCGGACGTATGTGCCAAACAGCGGTGGTACATTTTTGCACACCACGCAACGGTTCTTACGCAGTATGCACAGTGTATAGACTACAGATATTGTCAACATGACTATGGCCGTATCGGAACAGACCAAGGCTCTGGCGCGGGGCCGAACCACCGACGGGCGCATAAACGACTACGTGTATTTCCGGCTCGTCGTGTTTCTCACGACAGCCCTGCGGTGGCTTCCCTCTGGGCACAAATGTGCCGACCACCGGCGACGGAGACTGCAAAAGAAAAGCACAATGCTCCGATGCGCAGTTCTGCGTAGTCACATATAAGACGTCACACTCCACGCTGTGAGTCACGGGGCGAAGCTGTGTCGACCGACGTCCATCCTGCGCTCTACAAGCCCGATGCCGCCTGGCCCACGCTTGGCACGGCGCTGCAGTGGTATGCCGTTCGCACGAAATCCCGCCACGAAAAGCAAGTGCGGGATCGATTGTTCGCTGTCGGCATCGAACCCTTCCTGCCCTTAACGAGACAGCAACGCCAGTGGTCGGATCGCCGGGCTCAGGTCGAAATGCCGCTGTTCGCAGGCTATTGTTTCGCCCGCTTCGCACTCAGTAATCGTCTGACCATCATGCAGACCCCTGGCGTCGCCGGTATCGTCGGTACGCTCCGGCCCGAGCATATTCCTGATTCGGAAATTGAGTCGATCCGCTCCGTGTGTGCGAGCACCGGCGTGATCGAACGGGCAGATTACTTTGCAGAAGGTACGCCTGTGGAAGTCGTTTCCGGTCCTTTCCAAGGACTCCGCGGTCAATTCGTCCGGAATGCAGGCCGGAATTACGTCGTGCTCCGAATCCATTTGATCCGACAAGCAGCAGCGGTCCACATCCACGCCGACGACGTCATGCCGCTCCACTAGGGGGGTTCCGCTCCTTCACGCCGCTCGGGCCGGCACCACGCCGCCTGAAGGAGGGGGCGCTCCATCCCGTTGCATCCCAACACCCTATGGCCAAATCTCGGCACACCCAAGCCGATATTGAAAAGATTCTGCGGGAGGCGGAGGGAGGATGTCCCTTCCACGTCATCTGTCGTCGCCACGGCATTTCGGTCGCGACCCTCTATCGCTGGCGGGCGAAAGCAGCGAGGACGGCATCCGAGCAGACCGAGCGCATGCGGGCGCTCGAACTTGAAAACCGACAACTCCGGCAGCGAGTCGCCGAGCTGTCCCTTGACTATCATGCCCTTCGGACGGCCATCGTCACCGAGACGACGCCCGAGTGCTAGGTAGTGCGCGGCAAGGCGAAGTTGTCCAGGAACGACGTGCGGAATAGGATCACCACATGGCGACTGCGTGGGCAGAGACCTCGGCGAACCCGACAGGCACTCGGGCTCTTTTTTATCGCGTGGCTCGGCCTCGCGACGCCTCAGGCTTGGTCTCAACAAACCGGAGGGAGCGCAGTGCAGCCGCTCCCGCAAGGAAGCGTCTTCGGCGGGCAGGGGTATCTCTGGTTGTCGCAGTTCGCCAACCCCGGCATTCTGGGCGCCTTGTACCAAACGCCGACCTTTCCCTATACCGGAATCTATCCTCTCTATCCCGGAAGTCTCGTCCGGGTCATCGAAGAGGAGAGCATCAAGACGGGGCCTCTGTTGCTGCATCCGCACATCGGCGTCGCGGAAATGTTCACGGACAACGTCCTCCGGACGACCGCGAAACGGAGTGATTTTTTCACCACCATCGCACCGGGACTCCAGGCCCAGCTTCCGCTCGGAGGACGCCATCTGTTGGTCGCCGACTACCGAAGCAACCTCCAGTTCTTTCACCGGACGCCGTCCAACAATGTGCAGGATCAAACCGCGACGCTGGCCACACGCCTTAACCTCGCCAGCGGATTGAAGGTCGACCTGCAGGGCGAACAGAAGTTCGGCCACGATCCTCGCGGCTCCGCGCTCGATCTTCAAACTCCAGAGTTGAATCGCTGGTCCGCGACAAGCTTCACGGGACGGGCCAATTACGAGGGCGGCGTCATGGGCGCAACCCTGAACATGCAGACCATGCGCTGGCACTATCTGAACAACGGCCAGGCCCTGATCCGCGATCGTCTGAGCAACTACCTGGGAATGACCGTTTCGGCAAAAGCCTTGCCGAATACGGCCTTTCTGGTCGACTTCAGCGTGCGCCAGGAGAACTACGACGACAACAAGAATCTGGACAATGCCATTTACACGGCGAGCGGCGGAGCCAAATGGGAGATCAGCGGTAATACGACCGGCGAATTCCTCGTGGGCTACCAGCACCTGCGGTTCACCCGGGCCGCCGTCGATCAACCAGGTCCCGTCTTGAGCCTCTTCCGCCGCGACCGGGATTCGTTCGACGGTCTCTATGTGATGGGACGTTTGTTCTGGAGTCCGTTGGCCGATCTCCAGCTCGCCCTTCAACCGTATCGGACCATTCAACAGACGGTCGTGGCCGGCACCGCATTTTTCACCGCCACCGGTATCAACCTCGCCGCCCGCTACCCCCTCGGGACCCGCATGGAGCTCACGACGAATTTGGGCTACGAGAAGGACGACTTTTCCAACCCGGCCGGCACCACCGCTGCCACGACTCCGCGGACCGATACCTTGAAGAACGCGGCGATCGGCGTGAACTATCGTGCCGTGCGCTGGTTGGGAGTCGGCCTCCAGTATGTGTTCGAGGACCGCAGTTCGACGGCTCGCGACTTCACGTACCAGGCCAACACGGCCATGCTGTCCGTGCAAGGCATGTTTTAAGAGGAACACATCATGAACACCTCGACGGAAATACTTTCACTCCCCGGCCAGACCGGCGCTCAGACCGAGACAACCTGGAGTGAGTATCTTGGGCTCTTGTCGCGCTACGCGTGGCTCATTGGAGGACTGGCCATTGGCGGAGCGGTCACGGCAGCCGCTTGGTCCTACAGCCAGAAGCCCGTCTTTCAGGCCAAGGCCACCGTGGTGGTGCAGCAGGAAGGACCGGATGCCCTGCAACGGGACCGCGCGCGCATGCTCGATAACAGTCCGGAGTATTTTCAAACCCATTTCGAATTGATGAAGAGCCACTACGTGCTGCAACAAACCGCCGTGCGATTGAAACTGGCCGATCAGGCGGAATACCGGGAAGAGGCCAAGGGACTCGGAACCTGGCTGGTCGACCGCATGCCAGGGCTTCGCGGGGTGTTGCAGACCGGAGAGGATGCAGCCGCGGCACCGGGCCTCAAAGAAGACCTGCTCCTGAAACGATTCAGCCAACAGATCGACGTCATACCGATCCGTGGCGCCCGGTTGGCTCACATCACGGTCAGCTCCGAGGATCCGCAGTTCGCCGCCACTGCGGCCAACACGCTGGTAGCGGTCTATGTCGAACGGGCCCAGGCCCTCGACCTGGAAGCCAAGGAAAAGGCGGCCCAGTGGTTTACGGCCCACCTCAACGAGCTGCGGAAGAAGGTCGAAGAGTCCCATCAGGCCCTGTACGTCTTCCGGCTGAAACACGGGTTGCTGCAGGCGCAGGAGCGCCAAGCCGTCACGGCCCATAACCTGTCCGAGTTGAATTCCGAATTGGTACGCGCGGAAATGCGGAAGGCCGAAGCTCAGGTGCGGTTGCAACAACTGCAGTCGGCGTTGCTCGGCAAGAGCGGCGGGCAGGCCATGGACTGGGATAAGTTGGATGCTGCGACCGAAGTCCTGAGTTCACCGCTGATTCAAGCCTTGCGCACTCAAGAAGTCAAACTCACCGGTCAACTGGCCGAGCTCTCAGACAAGTACGGCACGCTTCACCCCAAGATGGCCAAGGTCCAAGCGGAGCTGCAGGATCTGCGGGAACGCATTCAACAAGAGGTCCGCAAGGTCTATGAATCGGCCAAACAGGAATACGAGACCGCGATCGTTCGGGAGAAGACCGTCAAGGAAGCCGTCGGCCGGCACAGGCAGGAAAAAATCAACCTGGAAAAGTTCGACATCGAACACGGCATTCTCGAGCGCGAGGCCGAGAGCTCCCAACACATGTATGATCTTTTCTTAAAAGTAATGAAGGAGGCCGACCTGTCCACCGGCTTGCGGGCGAGCAACGTCTACCTGGCAGACCCCGCGGTCGCAAGCCTGATACCCGTCAAGCCTCAGAAGAAATTGAATACCATCCTGGGACTGCTGGTCGGCCTCATGAGCGGCGTGGGCTTGGCGTTCTTCCTGGATTCCCGCGACCGCAGTCTGAAAGGGCCGGATGACGTGGATCGCTACCTTCCGAACGTGTCGTTGCTCGGCACCGTGCCGCTGATGCCGAAATCCACACGCACAAACGGCACCGTGTTGCTCTCGTCGCAACCGGACGCGTTCGCGTCCGAGAGCATCCGCGCCATCCGCACCAGCGTGCTCCTCGCCAATCCGGCCGGCCTCCCGTCCTGCATCCTCATTACGAGCCCCGGGGCGAACGAAGGGAAAACAACCCTGGCCGTTAACCTCGCGACCGCCATGGCACAGTTAAAGGAAACCCGGGTCCTGCTCATCGACGCCGATCTTCGCAATACCGCACCGCATTCGATATTTTCGGTGTACAGCGAGCGGCCGTCGCCGCCGGGGCTCACGGATTTCCTGCGGGGCGACGCCGAGTCCTGGGACATCGTGTATCAGACCGACCATCCCAACCTGTCGGTCATCCCGCCCGGGGACTGCCCGTCGAATCCCTCGGAACTGCTCCATTCGAACCAGATGCGAAAGCTGCTGAGCTGGTGTCGGTATGAAAGGTTCCACATCATTATCGACGCCCCGCCCGTCCTGCCGGTGACGGACTCGGTCGTGCTGGCCAATCAAGTCGACGGAGTCCTGTTAGTCGTCAGCGCGGGAGAAACGAGCCTGCAATCCTGCCGATGGAGCCTGCGTCGGTTGGCCGGATCCGGCGGAAAGGTGCTCGGGGTCGTGCTCCAGAAAGCCCGCTTGGCCGATCTGCCGTACTATGCAACCACCGCCAGGGTCCTCTAGCCGCCGTTCGCAACCCCACGATGATGAGCGTCCTGCAAGTCGGACTCGAGCGCTGGCACACGTGGCAGACACGGACAGTCAATCGGCGGATTTTCTGTGCTCTCCTGACAGTCGGCCTGTTGACCGTCGCAGCCAAGATTGCATCGGCCGCCAAGGATCTGGCCGTGGCTTACCAATTCGGAGCAGGGGACGACCTCGACGCATTTCTGATGGCATTCATGATCCCCTCCTTCGCCGTCAATCTAATCGGAGGCTCGCTCAACGCCGCGTTGATCCCGACTTACATCCAAGTGCGGAAACAAGAGGGGACGGCGGCCTCCGCAGAGCTCTATGCCGCGGTCTTGTTCGGCAGCCTCGGCCTGTTGATGGTGGCCACGGCACTCCTGTTCGCGGCAGGTCCGTTCCTGCTGCGCCTGGTGGCAGGGGGATTCTCAGCGGACAAACTGGCCCTCACCACGGCCCTTTACGACAGCCTGTTGCCGTGCCTCGCGCTGACCGGACTCGCCACCACGTGGGGTGCCGTGCTGAACGCGCATGAACGGTTCGCGCTCACGGCGGGGACCCCCATCCTCATGGCCGCCGTGACGGTCGTGTCCCTGCTCGCGTTGAGTCGTTCGTTCCACATTTTCGCGCTCGCCATCGGAACCGTCGCAGGGGCGGTCTGTCACGCTGCGCTGCTCGGGTGGGGACTGACCAGGGAAGGGCTGCGACTCCGTCCCTCTTGGTCCGGCATGACGCCGGCCCTTCGAACGGTCTGGCGGCAATATGCCCCGATGCTGGCCGGCGCGGTGTTCATCGGGAGCACGGAGGTGGTGGGGCAAATCATGGCCGCCTCGCTGGAATCGGGGAGTGTGTCGGTGCTGTCCTATGGCACCAAGGTTCCGATGTTGCTCGTGGGCATCGGTTCGATGGCCGCCAGTACGGCGGTGCTTCCCTATTTCTCGCAGATGGTGGCGGCAGGGCGGTGGCATGACATCCGGCAAACCCTGTCGACCTATTCACGATTGATCGCCGCGGTGGCGATTCCGCTCACGATCCTGCTCATCATCTGTTCGGAACCCATCGTCCGGTTGCTGTTCCAACGAGGTGCCTTTACGGAGGCCCATACCCATCACGTGGCGTGGGTCCAATCGCTGGCGCTCCTGCAGCTGACGCCGTTCGCCCTCGGGATTCTGGCCGTGCGGCTGATCTCGGCTCTGCAGGCCAATCACATCCTGATGTGGAGCTCGGCCATCAGCCTCGTGTTGACGATCGGCCTCAACCATCTGTTCATGCAGCGGCTTGGCGTGGCCGGGATCGCGCTGGCCACCAGCGTCATGTACCTCGTATCCATGGGGTTCCTCTACGTCATGGTGTTCCGGTTACTCAAGGCCAGAAGCCTGGCCGCGGCGTCACTGCAGCCCGGAAACTGATGCGGATCACGCTCATCATTTCCTCGCTAAGCGCCGGAGGGGCGGAGCGGGTGCTGTCGACCTTGGCGAACGAATGGATCGGGCGCGGTCATGCGGTCACCCTGATCACGCTGGGTCCTGTCCTCACCGATTGGTTTCCGCTCGATCCCTCGGTCCGCCGCATCGGACTCGACCTGCTCGTGCAATCGATGCATGTCGCCGAAGCCCTGCGCAACAACCTGCGCCGTCTCAGCCGGTTGCGGCAAGCCGTACGCGACTCGGGACCCGACATCGTCATCGCCTTCGGAGACACGACGAACGTGCTCACGCTGCTGGCCTGCACCGGCATGGGAATTCGCACCATCGTGTCGGAACGTGTAGATCCCCGCCAACATCCCTTGGGATCGGGCTGGAACCGATTGCGCTCCTTGAGTTATCGCCGTGCGGAAGCTTTGGTCGTTCAGACCGAGGCGCTCCGCGGCTGGGCGGAGGGGATCGTCCCCAAGGAGGCCGTTCACGTCATTCCGAATCCCGTCCGGAGTACGGCGGCCGGCCGAACTCAGAAAGGCCCGGCTTCAGATCGCTCCGGCCCGAGAGTCATAGCCATGGGGCGCCTCACCAAACAAAAGGGGTTCGACCTGCTCTTGGAAGCATTCGCCCGGTGTCGTCCACACCATGCGAACTGGCGTCTCTGCATCCTCGGAGAGGGAGAAGAACGAAGATCCCTCGAAACCCAGGCCTCCGGCCTTCACATACGGGATTCCGTTGAAATGCCAGGCGTGGTGAAGGATCAGGATGCGCAATTGGCCTGCTCGGATCTCTTTGTATTGTCATCACGTTATGAAGGTTTCCCAAATGCATTACTTGAAGCGATGGCCTGCGGGTTGCCCGTGATTGCCACGGACTGTCCCACAGGCCCGGCTGAAATCATCACCCATGATGAAAACGGCCTACTGGTGCCGGCAGGCGATAGCACAGCGCTGGCCGAAGCGATGCAGCGCTTGATGAGCGATGCCGACGAGCGGCGCCGACTGGCTGCGCGCGCCCCCGAAGTCCGGCAGCGATTCAGCCCCGAAGTCATCCTCGACCGGTGGGACCGGCTGCTCCTTGCTCCATGCACGAACGAACTGTCCAACTGAATCACAGAGACCCGATGACGATCATGTTTCTCGTCCGTTCGCTGGACCACGGCGGCGCCGAACGGCAGATGATCCTCCTCGCGAAAGGCCTGCGAGCCCGCGGACACGACATCATCGTGGCCCTGTTTTACGGCGGATGGCCGGACGAGCAGGAGCTACGCGACGCCGGCGTGCGCGTGGTGCACCTGGAGAAGCACAGCCGTTGGGACCTCTTTTCCTTTGCCACGCGCCTGATTCGCCTCGTGCGCAAAGAGCGGCCGTCGATTTTGCACGGGTACCATGGCACCCCGAATCTGATGAGCCTGGTTCCCAAGCCGTTCTGTCCCGGCACGAAGATCGTGTGGGGGCTCCGATGTGCAAACATGGATTGGCACCACTATGACTGGGCCGTGGCCCCCTTGGCGAAATTGACGGTGTGGCTGTCGCGATGGGCGGACGCCCACATTGCCAATTCCAAGGCCGGAGTAACCCATCACATCGCGATGGGGTATCCGGCCCGCAAATTGATCTGCATTCCAAACGGCATCGATACGGATCGATTTGCTCCCGATCCGACGTCTCGTATCTTCGTACGGCGAGAGTGGGGCATCGGCGACGACGAACGGCTGGTCGGACTCATCGCCCGTCTGGACCCGATGAAAGGCCACCGCCTGTTTCTGGACGCGGCAGCGCGCTTGGCCAAGCTCAACCGTCACGTGAAGTTTGTGTGCGTCGGTGACGGACCCGTCCTCTACCGCGACGAATTACAACAACACGCCCGCACCCTGGGGCTCGAACATCATCTGCTGTGGGCGGGCATCCGCACCGATATGCCCGCCGTGTACAATGCGCTCGATCTCGTGGTGAGCAGCAGCTCGGGAGAAGGCCTTTCGAATGCGCTCAGCGAGGCGATGGCCTGCGGAATTCCCTGTGTCGCTACGGATGTGGGAGATTCCGCCTGGCTAGTCGGTTCGACCGGGGCGATGGTCCCACCGAACGACCCTGAGGCGCTCGCCCAGGCCATGCAGCGGACGCTGAGCGGCCCGAGGCCCGACGCCGCCATGATTCGACGGCGAGTTTCGGACCACCTCTCTGCAGAGACGCTGATCACGACAACCGAAAAAACCCTGTATGCGATCGTGGCCGGCGATGTGCCGGCCCAGCCGCTGTTCACGAGGGCGTCGTTCGGAGCCCCGCAATGACGTTGTCCACGTATCACAAACTGTTGGTGGTCGGCGCGGTGGTGATCTTCTATACCAACGTTCCCGAATTTCTCCATCACCTGGATCCGTCCCATCCGCTCCTGCTGCCGAAGAACTGGATCCTGGCATTCTGCGTGGCCACCATCCCGCTATCCTTCGGCCCGCATGGCTTCCTGAAGATCCTGCGATCCCCCGTGACGCTCTGGTGTTTCGGATACCTCTGGATCAGCGTGATCTGGTTCTTCGTGTCTTCCCAAGATGAGGGCACCTGGCGGGAGGTTCGCCTTCGCCTCTTGGCCGTCATCGAACTGCTGTCCTTTGCGATGATCCTCGGGCATCCGACCGCATTGCAGCTGGCGCGACGACTGCTGGTGGCAGCCGTCCTCGCAGGGGTGGCGGTGAATCTGTATGAACTGTTCTTCCCGGCCACCTTCAGTGAAGTGGTCGGGCGATCAGCCGGACTCTATCGCAACCCGAACCTGTCGGGAGAGGCCTTGCTCTTGGGTATGATCTTGAGTGCGACGGTGCTTCGACCACGGTATCGAACTCTCTTCGTCCTGGTCACGGGCCTGGGGATCCTCGCCACCGTGTCGCGCGCGAACATCCTGGCCTGGGCCTTGGCCGTCGCCGGGTTCGTCATGTTGGGCCAAGTGCGGGGCAAAGATCTCACGGTGTCGTTGTTCTGGATGTGCCTGACGGGATTCGTGCTCCTGCTCCCCCGATTGGACCAACTGCTGACAACGTGGGACCGCGCCGGGCTGTTCAACCGGGACGTCCTCCAGCGCTTCGAGTGGTTCACCGATCCGTTCGGCGTGTCGGACTATTCCAGTTGGAGCCGTGCCCAAGTGGCGAAAGAGGCCTGGGAGAAGTTTGCGCAGGCCCCGCTGGTCGGACACGGTACCGGCGCCTCTTTTCAAGCCTACGTGGAACCCCACAACCAATACCTGGCCTTCATGCTGGACCATGGCATCATCGGCGCCCTCATACTCCCACTGCTCCTACTGGCGGTCACGTGGGGTGCGCGCGGCGACCTACGATGGGTGGGCCTGATTTTCTGTGGTGCCGTGCTGTTGATCTCGTTCGGCACCCACACGATTCTCACCAACGTACACAGCCTGTTCCTCTTTTCCTGCATGGCCGCCCTTGCCACGATGCAGCCTGCGCTCAGGCCCGCTCCATCGTGGAGCCCGGGCCTTGTGCCGCCGATCGGCTTCCGCGGCCTGTTGGGTCCGTCCGCTTCGGGACCGAACCGCTGAACGGAACACCATGTCCCTCCAACCGCGAACCGTGAACGTGCTGATGTCGGTCACCGGACTGTTGCTCGCGATCGTCATCGGAGAAGTGACGCTGCGCCTCGGCGGGGTAAGCTATCCCATCTTGACGCAAATCGACGGAGACCTGGGCGCCTCGTTGCGCCCGGGCGCGGAGGGATGGTGGCGACGGGAAGGGGAGGCGTACATCCGTATCAACAGCGCCGGGCTTCGCGATCGGGAACATACGCTCCACAAGCCCATCGGTCATTTTCGCATCGCCGTGCTCGGCGATTCCTACGCCGAAGCCCTGCAGGTGCCGCAGGAGGAGACGTTCTGGGCGGTGCTCGAACGGGAATTGGTCGCGTGCCCGTCCCTGGGGAACCGCACACCCGAGGTGATCAATTTCGGCGTGTCGGGCTATGGCACGGCGCAAGAGCTGCTGATGCTTCGGCGGAAGGTATGGCCGTACTCGCCCGACCTCGTGTTGCTCACCGTCACCACCGGAAACGATATTCGCAACAACTCTGCGCTGCTCGAACGTGACCCCAAGAAACCCTACTTCCGATTGAACGACGGCCGGCTCGAAGAAATCTTTCCCTATCGCGACTCGGTGAGTTTTCGGTTGCGGCAGAGCCTCCCGGGCACCTGGCTCTATCGTCTCTGGAACTCGTCCCGAATCGCACAGTTGCTTTCCGAAGTCGCCCGCCGATCATACGCGCCTCAGGAGGCGGCGAGTCAGCCTGACAATATCGGTGGATTCCGGCCGGAATTCGACGAAGCCGGACTGGATTCGGCGGTGTACAAGGCGCCTCAAGACGAGGCTTGGACGGACGCCTGGGCGGTTACTGAGGCGCTGCTTCGGTCCATCCGTGACGACACGCGATCCCATCAGGTTCCGCTGGTGATTGCCACCTTAAGCAACAGCGTACAGGTGCATCCCAACCCCGCAGTGCGTCGGGCGGTCGCAGAGAGCCTCGGCATTCTCGATCTGTTCTATCCCGACGACCGAATTCGGGACTTCGCACGACGGGAAGGGTTGGCGGTGATGACGCTGGTGCCGAAACTGCAGGCCTATGCCGAGGAACGAGGGGAGTTTCTGCATGGGTTCGACAACTCCGGACTGGGCCATGGGCATTGGAACCGGCTAGGTCACGGGGTGGCAGGAGAACTCCTCGCCCAAGGCATCTGCAGGTCGTTGAGCGCCCAGGTCGCGGAGTTCGGGGACCGGCCGGCCGGCTCAACACGAGTGCAGGGGATGGCGCAGGTTTCTACTGTGTCGGAGCAGGGGGAATAGCCACGATATAGGCGTCAAAGCGACCGTTCGGCTGCCCCCAATTACTCGTGAACAGAACGAACCGCCCATCCCGGCTGATCGAGGCCTTCGGGGTCGGGTCATACGCATTGTTCAGAATCACACTCCGATGATGAGCGAGCCGTCGCACCCGTTGACTGCCATCGGTCGCCACCTGGACGATTTCGTTGTCCAGAGGATTGACGACAGGGCCGCCGTTGATCGAATAGCGGCTCCCCAGGCCCCAGAGCTCGTTGTCGGCCAGAAAAGAAAAATGATCCTGTTGACCGGCATAACTCCACTTCCCGGGAATCAGGGATCGAATCGAGAGCGGGTTGGCCAGACTGCGCATGGCCAATCCGTTGTTCGGCCCGCCGGTGAAGACGGTTTCCTGACCGGTCCCATAGTGGAAGAACCCGGTTCCCCCTTGAAAGGACAACGCAGTCTTTGCGGGGGGGTCGGCTTGCAGGTTCCAGACTTCGTTGTCTCCAGTTTTGAACCCGACGATCAGCCAACGGCCGGACTTGTCGACGTGCACCTCATCCATGTTGGAGACCGTGACGTTCCGCAGCAGGATCTGATCGGTGCTCCGTTTCCACACGACGTAGCCTTGCACGGCACCTGAAAGCCCCACCACCGACATGGCGAATACATCGTCGTCGAGACTCTTCGAGGGCTGCATCATGGACCCGCCGGCAGGGAGGTGCGCCGAGAGATCTTTCACGAGTGCGGGCCGTTGAGTCTGGACATTGATGCTCCAGATTTCTTTCAGCGTGATTCCATAGGTCACGAGGGGGTCGATCCCGCTCCACAGCAGACTGTATTCCTGAAGGCCGGGTGGCGGTGCGCTCAGCAGGAACCCGGCTCCGACCGAGAACGTCGCCGGATCGAACGGAAAAAACTTGGCGCGCGGATAGTTCAGTTCTTCACGGACGACGACATAGCTGTTGTCCCTATTGAACGCAGGCCAATAGCTGTACATGCTGCCGGCCCCGCGATTGCCGTCTGACCCGTCGGTCAGGCGAAGGATGGAGGTGCCGAACGTAGGATCGACCACTTTGCTTCCCGCTTGCGGCAAGGCCAACAGCGTAGGTTCTGGGTAAACTCCGAGATCGGTTTTCACCGTTACCGTCGGTGACGGCGGTGGCGGCGTTGCCGGTGCAGGAGCAGTCACAATGGGCGCGGTCTGAGGCGGTGGAGACGGCGGAGAGGGCGGTTGGACCGGAGGCGGCGGACTCGTCGCGACCGCTGCTCCCGATACCCCTTCCTGGGCGCGGGATTGACGTAATTCACGCCACCGACTCAACAAACTGTTTCGTTTCCGAGTCGGGCGCTCCTTGCTTGCCGCAGTGACCGTGCTTTGTGCCGAAGCCGTCGCAACCAGCGATGCGTCGACCATCCCTTGCTGAAGCGGACCCTGCCAGGGGGAGAGCGTCAGGGCGAGCCATCCCGCCATCGCGGCAACGCTCCGCTTGATCGACGGTCCATGAGTGGTCCGAATCGGCATGGGGACGGTACCTCCTCCGACAGGATGATCAATACAGGGGATGACGGCGCGTTGCAACTAACGGTCTTGGAAGAGGCAAGTTGGATGCCTTCCTGGATGATGCGCGACGCAACCTGCCGAACCCGCCGGTAATCACGTATCTTGCGGGGATCTTGGGGCATCACGCAGGGCAGTGCTATCAGACAAAGCAGTCCGCCTGTATGGAAACGAACCCCGGAAGGGCAGATTTGTACGCCGCGCTCCGACGCTCGGCATTGACCGCAATTTCACTCGGCTGCGGAGTCCTGTTGTGTTTCGCCCTACTGGAGATCGTATTGAGATGGCTGCCGGTCAATCAGGGGCTCCGGACGCTGCCGGTGAACGACGACAACCCCGTTCCGCGTTTTGCGCCCAACCGCACCTCAACCTGGTCGCGCGGGTGGAACTTCAATCTGATCAATTCCGTGCGGACGAACAACTACGGTTTCGTGAACGATCAGACGTATGAGCCGGTATCGTCAACGCCGTTGCTGGCCATCATCGGTGACAGCTATGTCGAAGCGGCAATGGTGCCGTTCGAGGAAACCGGCGCGGGGAGATTGAGCCGGCAGTCGGCACCCGGGCTCCGCGTGTATTCCTTCGGGTCTTCCGGAGCAGCCCTCAGCCAATACCTGGCCTACGCCCGCTATGTGCGCGAGACCTTCCACCCGGACGGCTTGGTGGTCGTCATCATCAGCAACGACTTCGACGAGAGCCTCCTGAAATACAAGTCGAGCCCCGGCGCGACCTACTTCGCGGAAGGCGAACGCGGGGAACTGGTGCTCACCCGCGTGGATTTCGCCCCGTCGTTCGCACGACGGCTCATTCAAAATTCGGCGCTGGCCATGTATCTGCTGACCAACGTGCAGGTGACGGGCGCCGTGGATCGTGCCAAAGACTGGTGGCACCGCATGACCGATTCACCTGCGTCGCGGTACGTCGGCAATACCCCCGCCGTCGTCGATCCGATCAGACTGGCGGACTCCCACCGGGCGGTCGACGCCTTCTTGGACCGGCTGCCAGGGGCGGCGGGACTCGCTCCCTCGGCCATTCTGCTCGTCCTGGATGGAAACAGGCAGGCGATCTACGGTGAGCCGGGAATGGACGCAGGACAGAACAGTTATTTCGATACTATGCGCCGGTATGTACTCGATCGAGGTCGCGCACGAGGATTCGAGATGCTCGACCTGCACCGGGATTTCTCGGAACACTACCGCCGGCATCGGGCCCGTTTCGAGTGGCGCCACGATTGGCATTGGAACGGGCTCGGGCACCAGGTGTTTGCCGAAGGCGTGGCGCGGTCCGGCCTGTATCGCCGGCTCTCCTTGCACGGGTCGCCGGCTGCGGCGGCCGTCGCGCACTCGCCCGCGCATTGAACGGAGCCTCCCCCGTGACTCCAAAACGCATTCTCTTCCTGACCACCAGTCTCTACGCCGGCGGCGCCGAGCTGATGCTCCTTCGTCTGCTGACAGGCTTGGACCGAAGGCGATTCGCCCCCTCCGTGGTGTCGCTGATCCACCTGGGTCCGGTCAGTGAGAAGATCCGGCAACTCGGCATTTCCGTCCGCTCACTGGGCATGAAGCCGGGCAAACCGGATCCGGTCTCCTTGGTGCGCCTCGTCCGCTGGCTGCGGCAGGATCGCCCGGACATGCTGCAAACCTGGATGTATCACGCCGACCTGCTGGGTGGACTCGCCGGTCGGCTGGCGGGAAGGATTCCGACGGCCTGGGGTATCCGCCACAGTGATCCGCGCACGCATGGGTACGGGCCGTTCACCTCCATCACCGTCACAATCTGCGCGCGCCTCTCCCGGTGGATCCCCAAACGCATCGTCTGTTGCTCGGAAGTGTCCCGTCAGAGCCATGCCGCCATCGGCTATGCCGAGGACAAGATGATCGTGATCCCGAACGGGGTTGATCTGGACCGGCTAAAACCGGACCCCGCCGCGCGCCGGCAAATCCGGCAGGCTCTGGGAATTCCCGACGACGCACCGGTCATCGGTCTCGTCGGACGGTTCCATCCGCAGAAAGGCCATCACAATTTCGTCCAGGCTGCGCGGTTGCTGAGCTCTGCACGACCATCTCTCCGGTTCGTCCTCTGTGGCGAGGGCGTGACGTGGGCCAATCGGAACCTCGTGACCTGGATCGACGAGGCCGGCATCCGTGACTCGTGCCGTCTGCTCGGTCGGCGGGAAGATATTCCCCAACTGATGGCTTCATTCGACCTAGCAACATCCGCATCGAGTTTCGGCGAGAGCTTCGCGAACGTCGTGAGCGAGGCCATGAGCTGCGGCGTTCCGTGCGTCGTCACGAACGTCGGGGACTCCGCCCACATCGTCGGCTCGACCGGCATGGTGGTGCCGCCGCGGAACCCCGTGGCGCTGGCCCAGGCCTGGGACCGGATGCTCGATCTCGGCCGTGAACGGCTGACCGAGACCGGCTTGTCGGCGAGAGAACGTATTCAGGAACATTTCAACCTGCCTCGAATCGTGGATCGGTATCACGGGCTCTTCGACGAACTGACGGCCGGGAGTCCGGCGTAGCGACGCGCGGTCCGTCTGGCCCACGCCACCGCGACGACCGACGACGGCACGACATTCCATCATGTGCGGCATCACCGGTTTCCTCGAACTGAAGCCTTGCAGCACCGGCCCTGAGTTGGAGGCCATGGCCCTGACCATGGCTTCCACGCTCCACCACCGGGGTCCGGATGATTCGGGTGCGTGGTCCGACCCCGCAGCAGGGATCGTCCTCGCACATCGGCGCCTCTCGATTCTTGACCTCTCGCCGTTGGGTCACCAACCGATGCACTCGCTCTGCGGCCGGTACGTTCTGAGCTTCAACGGAGAGATCTACAACTTTCGGGCTCTGCGCGACGAACTTCAAGCGCGCGGACGGCGATTCAGAGGCCATTCCGATACGGAAGTATTGATCGCCTGCGTCGCCGAATTTGGCATCCTCGCCGCCGTGCGGCGTCTGAACGGGATGTTTGCCTTCGCGCTCTGGGATCGGCTCGAACGGCACCTCTACCTGGTGCGCGACCGGATGGGGGAGAAGCCCCTGTATTATGGATACGTGGGCCGAAGCTTTGTCTTTGGTTCCGAACTGAAAGCCCTCCGCGCGTATCCGGAATTCGATTGCCCGCTCGACCGCAACGCCCTGGCCCTGTTCCTGCGTCACAACTACATTCCGGCGCCCTATTCGATCTATCAGGGCATCTCAAAGGTCCCGCCGGGCACGATCGTCAGAATCAGCGCGGAAGGCACCGATCGAGCCCCCACGATCACGCGCTATTGGTCGATGGAAGTGGCAGCCGAGCGGGGGCTGGCCGAACCGTTCTTAGCCTCGGAAGACGACGCACTGGCCGAACTCGACGGTCTCCTACGGGATTCCGTCAAGCTACGCATGGAAGCGGATGTTCCGCTGGGAGCCTTCCTGTCCGGCGGCATCGACTCGACGACGATCGTCGCCCTGATGCAGGCCCAGAGCGCCCGCCCCGTCCGCACGTTTACGATCGGCTTTCACGAAGCCCGGTACAACGAAGCCGACCATGCCAAAGCCGTGGCTCGACACCTGGGCACCGACCACACCGAGCTGTACGTGACGCCGGAAGAGGCGATGGCCGTCATTCCCCGGCTGCCGAGTCTCTACGACGAACCCTTTTCCGACGCCTCCCAGATTCCGACGTTCCTCGTGTCCGAATTGGCCCGCAGAGATGTGACCGTGACGCTCTCGGGTGACGGAGGCGACGAGTTGTTCTGCGGATACGACCGGTATCTCTTCGGGGCCGGTGTCTGGCGCAAGATCCAACGGATTCCAGGTCCCCTGCGATCGCTCGTCGCGGAAGGGTTGAGGCGTTTCCCGGCCCGGTATTGGGACCGGATCATCCGGCCCATCGCAGGGCTGCTTCCCGGAGACGCGTGGCAACGCAACCCGGGCGAAAAAATCCACCGTGTGGCCCGGGTGCTTACCGCCGTCGAGCCGGAGGCGCTGTATCTGGAAATGGTGTCCCACTGGAAACAACCAGCCGAGGTCGTGACGGGCGCGTATGAACCGCCGACCGCCGTAACCGACGATCGCCAACACTTGGCGTTGCGCGAGTTCGAACCACGCATGATGTATGTCGACTGTCTCTCCTATCTGCCGGACGACATCCTGGTCAAAGTGGACCGGGCGAGTATGGGCGTCAGCCTCGAAGCTCGAGTCCCGTTCCTGGATCACCGCGTCGTCGAATTCTCCTGGCGCCTGCCCCTGCACTGGAAAGTGCGGGACGGGCAGGGGAAACAACTGCTGCGGCGACTGTTGCACCGGTATGTGCCCCCGGCCCTGACCGACCGGCCGAAGATGGGCTTCGGTGTCCCGCTCGACGTCTGGTTGCGCGGTCCGCTGCGGGAATGGGCGGAGGGGCTGCTGGATGAAAAGCGGCTGAAGGACGACGGCTTCTTCGACCCCGCTCAGATCCGGACCAAATGGGACGAGCATCAGCTCGGGATCGGGCGGTGGGAATTCCTCCTTTGGGACGTCCTGATGTTTCAATCCTGGCTCGAGCACAATCGGCCGGCAGCCGTGCACCACTGATCGGCCGGAGCCGGAACCGCCTCCACCCCATGCAGGGAACGACCACCGCTATGGCGCGAGACACCATCACCCTGGTTCACGTCACGACCGTCCCGCAGTCCCTGCGCTTCGTCGCCGGACAAGCGGCCTACATGCAGGCGAACGGGTTCGTGATTCATGCAGTGTCCTCGCCCGGGCCGGTCCTGTCGCAATTCGCGGCCGAGGAGTCCGTTACGGTGCATCCCATCCCCATGGCGCGGCGGGTGACTCCGCTTCGAGACCTGGCAGCATTGTCGGCACTCTGGCGGCTGTTTCGCAGGCTTCGACCGCAGATCGTCCATGCGCACACACCGAAAGGTGGTCTGCTGGGGATGCTCGCCGCCCGATTGGCAGGGGTACCGATCCGGATCTACCACATGCACGGCCTGCCCTTCGTCACGGCCACCGGTCTCAAGCGTAAACTGCTCATGACGACCGAAACGATCTCCTGCCGGGTTGCCACCCAGGTCCTGTGCGTCAGCCGGTCGGTCCGGACCATGGCCGTGGGCCTTGGGCTGTGCCCGCCGACAAAAATCGAAGTCCTGCTCCACGGAAGTTGCAACGGGATCGATGCCCAGACCCGGTTCAATCCGGAGCGGCTGTCACCCACGACCGGACGCGAAACGAGGGCGCGATTCGGCATTCCGCCCCAGGCCACCGTCGTTGGATTTGTAGGCCGTCTGGCGCGGGCGAAGGGCCTCTTGGAGTTAGCCGAGGCTTGGACGAAACTCAGGCTTCAACACCCGGATCTCCACCTGCTCCTGATCGGTCCCCCAGAACCGGGCGATCCCCCGCCGCCCGGCGTGCTGGAGCAACTCCAAGCCGATGCACGCGTCCACCTGGCCGGCGAGGATTGGAACACGCCGCCCTTGTATCTGGCCATGGATATTCTCGTGCTGCCCACGCATCGCGAAGGGTTCCCCATCGTCCTGTTGGAGGCGGCGGCGATGGCCCGGGCCATCGTGGCCACCCGCGTCACGGGCTGTCTTGATGCCGTTCAACACAACGTGACCGGCATCTTGGTCGAAGCGCATGACGCAGAGGACTTGGCGGCCGGTCTGCAACGGTACCTCGTGGATGCCGACCTACGACGACGACACGGGTCGGCCGCCCGAACCTGGATGCTGCACGACTTTTCCGATCGGGAGATGCGGGCGGCAATTCATCAGCACTACGTCAGACAGTTGGGGGAACTGGGAGAGAGGTCCGTTGGGGAGAGCCTGGAAGCGTCGGCCGGTACCTCGTAACGGACTATTCAATAAGCTGGTGCGGGCCGATCATAGCGCCGGCACCGCTCTCGTAGAGGCCTATGGCTCAACCGACATCTCGCGCTCGCTCGCATCAACCGACGGCCCAAGACCTCGCCGCGGCAGTCGGGCTTTCCCGCAACCGTGGAAGGCGCATGACATGGGCCGCACTGGTGACCGGAACCGTACTCGGGCTGCTTCTTCTCGAGCTGTGCTCGTATGCCTATCTCCGAGTCGTGGAAGGGTACGATGGCCGGCATTTGCTCCCCCATCAATACGATGACTACAAGCACTTGCAGCCTGTGCCTCACTATGTGAATACCAAAGGGATCATCCATAACGGTCAGGGCTTTCGACGCACGGCGGAGGTCGCGTTGGTCAAGCCGCCTGGCACCTATCGGATTTTCCTTATGGGCGGGTCGACTGCCTATGGATTGGGCTCGCTGTCGCGCTTCGGCCGCGAGCAGTACGGGGTGATTCCCAACGACCAAACGATCGATCACTACCTGGAACAGTATCTCAGATCCGCGCTGGCCCCGAGACCGGTTGAAGTCATCAACGCCGCCGTCACGAGCCACTACAGCCACCATCACCTGATCTATCTGAACCAAACCATTCTCAAATACCATCCGGACATGGTGATCTTTCTGGACGGTTACAACGATTACTTTCCCTATACGGAAGGCTTCGACCAATTTCGCGATTATCCCTATCGTGCCTGGTCCCACCTGTTCCTCGACGAGCCGACGGTCAAGGGCTTCCCGGCCTATACCGGCTGGTGGCTATACCAGAAAAGCCATGCGGTCCATCTGGTGGTCAAACAGTTTCGACCGGTGTGGCAGCGCGTCGTGGGATCGTTTCAGCCGCGCGAGGAGATCAATGTCCCGCAGGCCTTAGCGCATCTCCACAGAAATGCCGACAACAACTTCGTCAAGATGGTGGAACGCAACGCGCTCATTTTGCGCCATGAGGGAATCCTGCCGGTTGTCACGTTGCAGCCCGAAGTGGTCTACCGGCAACGCAAGCAGCTGACCCCGTTCGAGCAGACGCTCTTCGAGGAGGTCTCGACCAGCTGGCCGGTGAACTTCATTCAATTCAAGAACGAAGCACGGGCGCTGGTCGCCGGAAAGCTGCAACAGGCCAGCGACCGCACGGGTGCATATTTTTTCGACCTCACGGACGTGTTTGGCGCCGTGACCGGCGACGCCTATTCCGATCACTGTCATCTGACGGGTATCGGCAACCGGGCCCTGGCGGAAAACCTGAGCCGCCGCCTGCTTCCTTTGATCCGGGCGGATGTTCATGCCTGACCTCTCTGCGACCCCGGCGCGATCGATGAACCGATGCGACGCGACAGTGAGTCGGTTGTTTCCCGGCAAGCGCCTGTTCGATGTGCTCGTCACGGTGAGCCTTCTCCCGCTGTGGCTCCCCGTGGCGGGGCTGATCGGCCTGATCGCATGGGCCTTTCACGGATGGCCCGTCCTTTTTGCGCAGGTCCGGCCCGGACTGCATGGCCGCCCGTTCACACTCTACAAGTTCCGCACGATGACCAACGCCCGCGGCCCGGACGGGCGGCTGCTGCCCGACACGGAGCGTCTGACGACCTTCGGCAAACTGATGCGCAGTACGAGCCTGGATGAGCTGCCCGAACTCTTCAATGTGATCAAAGGGGACATGAGCCTGGTCGGCCCGCGCCCGCTGTTGATGGAGTATTTGGAACATTACAGCCCGGAGCAACAGCGGCGTCACCTCGTCCCCCCGGGACTGACCGGTTGGGCCCAGGTCAACGGACGAAACACCGCCGACTGGCAACAACGGTTCCTCCTCGATCTCTGGTACGTCGATCACCGCACGCTCTGGCTGGACTGCAAAATCCTCCTCATGACGCCGTGGAAGGTCCTGACCCGCGAAGGCATCATGCATCCGGACGATCCGTCCTGGGAGGGCAACTTCAAAGGCACCTCGGAGAACCGGCCCACGAGCTGAGTCACGTGCCGGCACCGGACTCATCCGGACCCTCGCATATGGCAACCAAGCAAGACCTGATCCTCATCGGCGGCGGCCATTGCCGCGCCAGCATCGATGTCATCGAGATGGAGGGCCGGTTCACCATCCGCGGCATCGTCGACGACAAAGAATCGCTCGACCTGTCCATGCTTCCCTATCCATTACTGGGACAACCGGAAGACCTTGCCGTCCTGGCGCAATCCTGTTCGAACTTCCTGATTACCATCGGACAGATCAAATCCTTCGCGCCGCGGGTGCGATTCTACGAACTCTTGAAACAACTCGGCGTAACCCTCCCGATCATCGTCTCTCCCTTGGCCCACATCTCCCGGCAGGCGGTGCTGGGGGAAGGAACCATCGTGATGCATTACGGCATGGTCAACGCCGGGGCGTCGGTCGGGCGCAATTGCATCATCAATACGAAGGCACTCATCGAGCACGATGCCGAGATCGAGGATCATTGCCACGTGTCGACCGCGGCGGTGGTCAACGGAGGAGCACGGGTCCGTCGATGTTCGTTCATCGGCAGCAATGCCGTCCTGCGCGAAGGGATCGTGATCGGGGAGGAGTCTATCGTCGGAGCCGGTGTGGCGGTTACCCAAGACCTGGATTCAGGGTCGCTGGTGCGGCCCCATCGGTGACATCGACGACCGGCAATTCACACGGAGGGACGTCATGACGCCTGCACTGGAACTGGAAGCGCTGTTGCCCTCGGCCAAGGACGTGGCCTTTTACCGTGAGCATGGCTGGTACCGATCACCGCGTATCCTGCCGGATGACTTGCTCGACGAGGCCTTCGCCGGAATCCAGCGTCACTTTTCCGGCGAGCGGGATTGGAATCTGCCTCCGACCAGCGGGTTTTCCGACTGGAAGCCTGGCGACGGCAACGTGGTTCGCAATGCCGAAGTCGTCGCGCTTCAAAACGCCCAGGTGCGCGAGCTGGCCTTGTCTCCGATTCTAGGCGCGATCGCCGCCCGTCTGACGGGGAGTCCGACCATTCGCTATTTCGCCGACACATTGGTCGAAAAGCCCGGCATCCTGCCGGACAATGAATCCGTCGTCGGCTGGCACACGGATCGGGCCTATTGGGGCACCTGCACGTCGGATTCCCTGCTCACCGCGTGGATTCCATTTCAGGACTGCACGGTCGAGATGGGTCCGCTCCTGTATATCGACGGCAGCCACACCTGGCCGGGAACGGAACAGATGCGGACCTTCCGTTGCAAAGACCTCAGCGAATTGGAACACCGGTATCCGGAGCAGGTCCCTCTCGCCAAAATTCCCATGACGCTCCGACGCGGGGAGCTCAGCGTCCATCACTGTCGGTTGATCCATGGCAGCGGGCCCAATACCTCCGGACAACCTCGTCTCGCCCTTGCCGTCCATCTGCAGGACGCCGGGAATCGATACCGCCTGTACCGGAATGAGCGGGGAATTCCCTGGCATATCTTCCTCGACGACTTGGCTCCGAAACGTGAGGATGGTACGCCCGACTATTCAGATCCGCACGTGTTTCCCATCGTGTGGAATCATCCGGCCGGCGGTTGACCGGCGGACATCACATCATTCCATGCAAGCCGATCGACAACCGTTCCTCCTGCTCGACGCTGCCATCCCGGAACAGCGGGCCCAATGGCTCGATCTCTGGCGACAGTGGCCGCACCAGGATGTGGCCGCTCACCCGGGCTACGCGCGACTGTTTGCCCGCCCGGAGGATCGAACCGTATGCGCCTGCCAACCCGGCACGGACGGGGGCATCCTCTTTCCCCTCATCGTTCGCAATTTGCGATCCGAACAATGGGAAGGACTGGCCATCGAGGCCTGCGATCTGGTGTCGCCCTACGGCTACGGCGGACCGTTCGGGTGGGGATCCCACCACGTCGAAGCATTCTGGTTGGGGTTCGACCGGTGGGCGCACTCGATCCGTGCCGTCTCATTGTTCACACGGCTGTCGCTGTTCAAGGAACACTTGATCCCGTTCTACGGAGACACGCTGGTGAAGGGCCCTTGCGTCGTCGTGTCCCTGGCACACGAGCCCGAGGCCCTGCTTCGAAGTTATGACAAAACCGCCCGGGAAAACGTGCGCCAGGCAGAGCGGGCCGGCGTCACGATCGAAGTGGACCTCGAATACCGACGCCTGGATGACTTCCTGTCCGTCTACTACAGCACGATGGACCGCCTGAAGGCATTGCCCATGTACTACTTTCCCAAAGCGTTTTTCCAGATGCTGATCGCCGAGTTGTCGGGACAGGTGGTGTTGATCCACGCGCTTCATCAAGGACGGGTGGTCTCGACCGAGCTGTTGCTGGTCTCGGAGGATCATCTCTACTCGTTCCTCGGTGGAACGCTCGAAGAGGGCCTGCCGATCCGCGCCAATCCGCTCCTACGCCATGGCGTCAATCTCTGGGGCAAGGCGCAGGGGAAACGACACGTGGTGCTCGGCGGCGGGTATGCGGGCCAGGACAGTCTCCTGCGCTACAAGCAACGCTATGCCCCGGCGGGAGGCGCCTCCTTCTGTGTCGGCACGAGGATTCTCGACAATGCTCTGTACCAGGCCCTCATCGAACAACGCGCCGCCTGGGAATCGTCTCAGGGCCGTCACTGGACGCCGCCACAGGATTTCTTCCCGGCCTACCGCGGGTGACTCGGCAACGCATCGCCGGCACACACGATGACCGTTCCCATCGACATCCGTCCCGCAACCCCTGACGACGCCGAAGCGATCGCAGCGCTGATGCGTCTGAGCGTGAGCGAGACCGTCCGACGCATCACGATTCTGGGCAGCCCGCACCTGGCCCGGTTCGTGACGGACGACATCGCCGCCGGCCAGGGTGACGAGTACGTGGTCTCCGCCGTCGGAACACGAGTGGTCGGCGTCTCTGCCTGGAGACGGACCGACCAGGGGCTCCAACTCAACCATCTCTACCTGGCACCGGACGTGCGCGGGCAGGGGCTGGGACCGAAGTTGGTCCTGGAGGGACTCCGCCGACATCGGACGAAAACCGACCTGCGCTTCAGCCTGGATGTCTTCTTCGACAACCCCCGTGCGCAAGCCTGGTACCGCTCCTGGGGCATGCGTCGCGAACAACATCTGAAGTGGATGCAGCTCCCACTGCCCCCGCTGAAGCCGCTCGAGAATGTCCGTTGCACGATTACGGGGCTGAGCGAGGCCAACGCGCGGCACCGGCGCTATGGCTTCTCCCAATTGACCCTGTCGACGCCGACCGCCTCCTACCGGATCGGCCGGCTGGGAGACGGCCTGTTCCGGACCACTACCTTCAGCATTCTTCAGGATCAGGCGGCGCTACAAGGCCTCGCGAGGATCGATTCTGAACGCCACTTGCTGTGTGTCGGTCCCGCACGTGACGCCACCGCATCCCGGCTGGAATCCGCAGCCGTCGTGGCCGAAAGCGAGCGGCTCGTCGCGTCCTGTGCGGCGATCATCGATCATCTGGAACCGTCGGCGTCCGCACGACGCCGCAGTCTTCGACAGACTCCCGTCCACCGCTAACGTCGCATTACCACCGTCTCAAGGTCCGTTCGACCGCCTACGCCGGCACATCGTCCGTCACCATCAGGTTCGTCCGAACAATCCATGGGAGGAGTTACACCATGACGACACTGCCTATTATCCGTCCCACGCTCCCGCCGCTCGATCAATTCATCGATCTCATCAGGCCTTCCTGGGAGACGGGGACGGTCACCAACGGGTCCATGGTCAAGGCGCTCGAGGCCGAAGCCTGCCGGCAAACCGGCGCCCGCTACACGGTAGCCCTCTCCTCATGTACGAGCGGCTTGATGCTGGTCCCACGCGCTCTCGGACTGCCTCCCGGCGGGGAAGTCATCGTCCCGTCCTTCACCTTTACGGCGACGGCCCAGGCACTGCTCTGGAACAGCCTCGTGCCGGTCTTCTGTGACTGCCTTCCCGAAAGCTGCACCCTCGATCCGGAGGACGTCGAGCGCAACATCACGCCGCAAACAGTGGCCATTTGCGCGGTCTCGATCTACGGGTTGCCTCCCGATCTCGATGCGCTGTTGGAGATCGGGCGCCGCAAAGGCATTCCCGTCTACTTCGACAGCGCCCAAGGACTCGGCGCGACCTACCGGGGGCAGCCCCTCGGCGGGTGGGGCGCCTGCGAAGTCTTTTCGCTCAGCCCCACCAAGGTCGTCACGGCCGTCGAAGGAGGATTGGTCACGACGAACGACGCCGCGATCGCCGACCGGTTGCGCTCCATGCGCGATTACGGTCGAGACCTGCAGCACCTCGAAGACATGAGTACGTTGGGTCTCTCCGCACGGATGAGCGAGTTGCATGCAGCGGTCGGCCTGTGGTCGCTGCGACAAATCCACGATTGGGGCAAAGCCCGTCTGGCCCGTATCCAACTCTACCGGGAACGATTGGGCATCCTACCGGGCTGTTGGGTCCAGGAACTGCCGATGAACCGCACGACGAGCGGGAACTACTTCGTGCTCTTCATCACCCGTTCGGCCAAGCTCGATCGCGACACGGTGCAGGCCAGGCTCTACGAACTCGGCATCCAGACCAAGCGGTACTTCTATCCGCCGCTGCATGAACAGACGGTCTTTGAAGGGTTTACCTCGCGCACGAGTGCGACGATGACGCAAACGACCAAGGCCAGCCGGGAGGGCTTGGCACTGCCGTTGTACTCCCACATGTCGATCGAACAGCTCGAAACCGTGTGCCACGCCGTCGAGGCCCTCCTACTTTAGCTTGAGCCAACTCGTGCGGTATGTGATACAACAGAGCATCATGAGTCGTGATTCAGACCTGCGCCCGCAAGGTCACCTCTCGGCGCGACTCCGCCGAATCGTGAACTCCGACCTGGGCCTGTCCCTTATCCTGTGCCTGATGGTCGCCCTCATCTCCTGGGCCGCCGTGACGATGCTCTCCTCACCGTTGCGCGCAGCCGAGGCTCCGTCGACTCCGGCGAGACACACCGAGGCCGTGGTCGTCCTGGCGGGGGCGCCGGAACGCTGGACCTATGCCGCGGCGCTGCTCGAGCAGGGCTATACCTCTCGTCTCCTTTCGACTCTGCACATCCCGGAATGCCTCCGAAATGGCCGTCCCATCGACACCTGCGCCACCGGCGTGCGCAATACCGTGGATGAGGCCATCGCCATGCGCCGCGTGCTGATGCAGGAACGGATTCGCCGGACGACCATCGTGACCTCCGATTATCATGCCTTGCGAACCGGCGCGATTTTTGCCGTGGTCTTTGCGGGAAGCGGCATCGAGTTCAACGTCCTTGGAGCTCCCAGTCCGAAACCGTTCCGCGCACAGCTCTTTTTCCGAGAATTGGTCAGCCTCACACCGAGCATCGTCGGCGCGCTGATCGCCCGGGTTTCCCCTGCCTGGTACGAATCGCTCCTCAGCTTGCGCGAGCGTTAACCGCGTCGGACGCATGCCGTCCGCCTCCGCACATCACACGTAAGACCCATGAGAACCATGCGACATTTTCTGTCGGCCTACGAACGGCCGTTGACCATCGCCCTTCACTTGCTCCTCGCGGCCGCCGCGAACTATGGCGCGTTCTGGTTGAGATTCGACGGAACCATCCCGGAGTGGGAGTTGGCCCTCCACCTGCAGGCTCTCCCGATCCTTTTGGTCATACGCGCAGCCTTCCTCCTGTATTTCGGCTGCTACGAGAGCCTGTGGCGCTACACGAGCGTGTGGGACCTGCGGAATCTCGCATCGGCCATCATGTGCAGCACTGCCGCATTCTTTGTGGTGATGCGCTGGGGGCTGGGACTGTATGCCTATCCCAGGTCCGTCTACATCATGGACGGAATCCTCGTGTTGCTCCTTGTCGGGGGCATCCGGTTGGCCCCCCGACTTCGACGGGAATTGGCGCCGAGTCAAGGCGGCCGGCGGGTCCTGATCTATGGAGCCGGCGACGCGGGCGAGGCGATCGTGTGCGACCTGCGCAGCAGCTCGTTCGAGGGCTACCGTCCCATCGGTTTCGTGGACGACGATCCCGCGAAGACAGGCCGCCGGATCCACGGGGTGCGGGTCTACGGCACGAGCCGGCACCTGCCGCTGATCATGGAGAAGTTGACGCCTCACGTGGTATTGGTGACGATTTCTCATGTCGAACCGACCGTCCTCCGCTCGCTGGTTCGCACTTTGGCGCCCTATCGGGCGACCATTAAGATTCTTCCCAATCTTCGCCGGGTATTGGACGGAAAGATCGAGCTGGGGCAGATTCGCAATCTCGCGGTCGAGGATCTGCTCAAGCGGGAACCGGTGCAGTTGGGACACGACGCGATCCGGCGACTCTGCGCGGGCAAACGGGTCATGGTCACCGGCGCCGGTGGATCGATCGGGTCGGAGCTCTGCCGGCAAATCGTGGCCTGCCAACCGGCAAACCTGGTGCTCTATGAACGGTACGAGAACAATCTCTATGCGATCCGTACGGAATTAGTGCGGCAGGGGCACGGCGACCGGATCGCCGCGACGATCGGAGACATCACCGACGAAGGCACGCTCTCCTCCGTCATGGCGCGCTATCGACCCCAGATCGTGCTGCACGCCGCCGCGCATAAGCATGTTCCGCTGATGGAAGCGAGCCCGTGCGAAGCGGTCAAGAACAACGTGGGCGGCACCAGACTGGTGGCGCAGGCCGCCGACCGGCACGGCGTCGAGCGGTTCATCATGATTTCGACGGACAAGGCCGTGAACCCCACCAGCATTATGGGCGCCACCAAGCGGGTGGCCGAGATGATCATTCAGGACATCGGACGACGGAGCGCCACTTGTTTTGCGACCGTCCGTTTCGGCAATGTACTTGGCAGCAACGGAAGCGTCGTGCCGCTCTTCCTGGAACAGATCAAGGCCGGCGGGCCGGTGACCGTCACCCATCCGGAAGTGCGCCGCTATTTCATGCTCATCTCGGAAGCCGTCCAATTGGTGCTTCAGGCGGCGGCCCACGTGGAATCGGGCACCACCTATGTGCTCGAGATGGGAGAACAGATCAAAGTCGTCGAGCTGGCGCGTAATCTGATCCGACTCTCGGGTTATGTGCCGGACGACGAAATCCCCATCACGTTCGTAGGACTTCGCCCGGGGGAGAAGCTCTATGAGGAGTTGGTCGGATCCGGTGAGCTGGTGGCGCCCTCGGCAGTGGAGAAGATCCAACAGGTCACGCCCTGCCCGTTGCCGTCCAGGCAGGAGTTTACCGCGTGCCTCGCCGAGTTGGAACGCTTCGCCCGCCTTCAGGACACGAAAGCCGTGATCGACGCAATCTGTCGGCTGGTCCCGACGTTCCAACCCGATCAGAGCGCGATGTCGGTCGCACCCGTATCGACGATTCATGAACATGACGAACCCATGGAGGAACGCCCGTGGTTACGCACCCAAGCTTAGAACGACGCTTCCGTATCCTCGCCGTCGGCCTGCTGGCCACCGTCCTCCTTGTACCGATTCCCTTCGCTGCAGGGGCCAACGATCCGCAGGGAGAGGGAACCGGGTACCGGCTCGGACCCAACGATCTCGTCCGCATTCAGGTCTTCGGCGAGGACGATCTGTCCGTCGAATCGAAGGTGGACGGAGATGGCAACATCCATCTGCCGTTGCTCGGCACCGTACCGGTCACCGGGAAGACCGTGGCCGAATTGAAGGCTACCCTGGCCGCGCGGCTGGCGGCAGGGTACGTCAGGAACCCGCGGGTCACGGCGCATATCGTGAAACACCGGAATTTCTACCTGAGCGGGGAAGTGAAAACTCCCGGCGGCTATCCCTACGAGGAAGGCCTGACCGTCCAGAAGGCCATCAGTTTGGCCGGCGGCCTCACGGACAAAGCCGATCGCGCCGACCTGCGCGTCCTGCGTCGCCAGAACGGAAAACATGACACGCTCTCGGTAACCTCGGAGACGCTCCTCCAGCCTGACGATATCCTGCTGATCTCGGAAAGCCAGAAGTTCTATGTGAGCGGGGAGGTCAAGACGCCGGGCCGGTACCTCTTCGAAAAGGGCCTGACGATTTCCAAGGCCCTCAGCATGGCGGGCGGATCGAACGACAACGCGGATCGCGAGATCATCAAGGTCACCAGGATCGTGGACGGGACGCCGCAGATCACCGTCTTATCCCCGTACTCCGCGGTCCTGCCCGACGACATCATTCATGTTCCGGAAAGCCGAAAGGTGTTCGTCAGCGGGGAGGTCAAGGCGCCGGGCCGGTACCTCTATGACAAGGGCCTGACGGTTCAGAAAGCGTTGAGCCTGGCCGGCGGCCGAACGGACAAAGCAGAGAAGAGCTCAGTCAAGATCACCCGCGTGACCAACGGCATCGCAGAGACCTTTCCTGCCACCCCGGAGATCGCTGTCCTGCCGGACGACATTCTCGTGATCGAACTGGAGCATCACCGCTTCTATGCCAGCGGAGAGGTCAAGACCCCTGGCGGGTATCCCTACCAGGAAGGGCTCACCGTCCACCGTGCCCTCGCCATGGCGGGCGGTCTCACCGACAAAGCGGAGCGGGGCAAGCTGCAGATCCTCCGACGCATACGGGGCGCAGAGGAGACGGTAGCCGTGCAGCTCGATACGCTCGTGCTGCCCGATGACATCATCGTCGTCGCGGAAGGCCAGAAATTCTTCATCAGCGGAGAAGTCAGAACCCCGGGCCGCTTCCTCTATGAGAAAGGCTTGACCGTCCAGAAGGCCCTCAGTCTGGCCGGGGGACGGACGGAAAAGGCCGAGCGCATGTCCGTACAGCTCACCCGAATGGTCAACGGAGTGGCAAAACCCGTTGAGGTGTCAGGAGATGCTCCGCTCGAACCGAACGACTTTATCTATGTGCCGGTCATGAAGAAAGTGTATGTGAACGGGGAGGTCAAGCGGGCGGGCGACTATCCGTACGAGCGGGACCTGACCGTGCACAAAGCCATTACCATGGCAGGAGGCTTTACGGACAAAGCCTCCGTCGGCAGCACCAAAATACTCCGTCAAGTGAACGGGCAGGAGCAATCGATTCCCGTCACGTTGGACGGGACGCTCCTGCCGGAGGACATTATTGTCGTTCCGCGGAGCTTCTTCTAGCAGGATGAGGGCAAGGTCCGCCCGCCCCGCAGGTCCTCCTTCAGAATTTCGGTGAGGGCGCCGACGGAATACACTCCGCCGGCATCAGCTCCCCGCCATGGAAGTGTGACCGCTGCGACCAGGTTCGCAGCACCGCCTGCTGGTCGAACGTCAGGAGATACTGCTCGCACCACATGCCCGGCGAGGTGAAACGATTGCCGGGCTGCTGCTCGCGCTTCTCGTAGACCCAGACGGTTTCACCGGAGGCGCCTGCCCTGGTCGCCTTGGGCTCGCCGAGCTGCTGGCGAACCTCCGTTTGTGTCGCATGCCCCATGGCGGAATCGAGGTAGCTTGCGTCCGTGCCTTGCGCATGGCTGCATGCACCCACCAAGAACCCCGATAGCAGCATGACCGAACCGGCTAGTCTATTCATGGCTCCACCCTCCTGATCGGCTGATGATGACTCAAGAACCCCTCCCACCATCGCTCGCCGTTTCATTCTACACCCCGCTCTAGGTGAATTCCCCCCGGTCGCTTGATCAGTACGAACCCTCAATAAGACGACACCCGTGAACGTACGCGAGCGCACGAGGCCGGAGGCCTCAGTCGCGTGGGTCGTTGCACGGAGGGGTGTGCGAAGGAAGCGGGATAGCGCGATACCGCGTACTGGACGGCAATCGCAAGCGCCAAGTTGATGCGCGTGAAGGAAAAGGGGAGAAGTCTAGACGGCTTTACGAACCAATCCTGATCGCAGACAGCGGGTGCAGACGCGAATGCGCTTGGTCGTCCCGCCCACCTTCGCCTTGACCCGTTGCAGGTTGGGACTGAACACGCGTTTGGTCTTGTTGTTCGCGTGGCTCACATTATGTCCCGATTGATGCCCCTTACCACAGACGTCACATGCAAATGCCACGGCCCGACTCCTTTGTTGCGTCACTGAAGACTGGTGATCGAATTTCGCGCATGCTAGCATAGCGACGCGTGCCATGACAAGCCGACAACGCCAATTCGACGGTCGGTGGCTCCTTCGCACCCACCTTGCTCCCAAGCTCCCGAGACCTCACGAATGGATATGACGACAACCATCGGCCTCCTGGCCGGAGCACTGACCACGATCGCCTTCATCCCTCAACTTCAACAAACCTGGCAGACGAAATCCGCACAGGACGTCTCATTGGGGATGCTCCTCACCTTTATTACCGGAGTAGCGCTCTGGCTGGTCTACGGCCTGCTGCTGGGGGCGCTGCCGGTGATTCTCGCCAACCTGATCACACTCGTGCTGACGCTGGCGATTCTCGGGCTCAAGCTGTACTACCGCAGATAACGCCCCTCACCCTTCCCTCTCCCC
>JRYJ01001905.1_pt1 | contig 42354 bp, 46 predicted proteins | sample 235371 | NCBI WGS metagenome assembly JRYJ01 (sample SAMN03074219, study PRJNA261477) | activated sludge metagenome | biome: Wastewater Treatment Plant; feature: Wastewater; material: Activated sludge; isolation source: activated biomass of a wastewater treatment plant treating hydrocarbon... ... | reverse complement strand
TGGCAGACCTATCTGCCGTCTCGGTGGTCGCCGACGTCTTCGAGCAGGATATCGGTCAGGTCAAGACCGGTGCCAAGGCCCAGGTCAGAATCAATGCCTACCCGGACAAGGTGTTCGAGGGCACCATTACCTATGTCTATCCAACCCTGAAGGCCGAGACGCGCACGGTACCGGTCCGGGTCGAACTGGCCAATCCCGGCCAGTTGCTCAAGCCGGCGATGTTCGCCCAGGTCGAGTTGCCGGTCGGCGGCAAGGCTGAGGTCGTCACCGTGCCGACCTCGGCCGTCATCGACAGCGGCACCCGCCGCATCGTGCTGGTCCAGGCCGGAGAAGGGCGTTTCGAGCCGCGCGAGGTCAAGCTCGGGCAGCGCAGCGACAACTACGTCGAAGTGCTCGACGGGGTCAAGAATGGTGAGCCGGTGGTGGTTGCCGCCAACTTCCTGATCGACGCCGAAAGCAACCTGAAGGCGGCGGTCGGTGGCTTCGGCCATGCCAGCCACGGCAGCAAACCGAAACAGGAGGCGGCTGCGCCGGTCGATGAGCATGCCGCCCACCAGGCGGCCAAGCCAGCCGCCGTCGGACATCAGGCTGAGGGGACGGTGGAGGCGTTCGATGCCAAAGCCGAGACGATCTCCATCGCGCACGGGCCGGTTGCCAGTCTCAAGTGGCCGGGGATGACCATGGAGTTCACGCTGGCCAATCCGGCGATGCTGTCCGGGATCAAGCCGGGGGCTGCGATCAGTTTCGAGTTTGTCGAGCGCAAACCGGGTGAATGGGTGATCACTGCGATCAAACCCGCCGCTGCTAAAGCGGTAGTGGCCACTCCCCACGCCGGACACTGACCGAGGTCGCCATGCTCGCCAAAATCATCGAATGGTCGGGACGCAACCGCTTCCTGGTGCTTCTCGCCACGCTCTTCATCACTATTGGCGGCATCTATGCCGTCATGAACACCCCTATCGATGCGCTGCCGGATCTATCGGACGTGCAAGTCATCGTCTATACCGAATACCCTGGCCAGGCGCCCCAGGTGGTTGAGGATCAGGTGACCTATCCGCTCACCACCGCCTTGCTGTCAGTATCGAAATCCAAAGTAGTGCGAGGTTTTTCCGTGTTTGGCGCCTCGTTTGTCTACGTCATCTTCGAGGATGGCACCGACATCTACTGGGCACGCTCACGGGTGCTGGAATACCTCAACTTCGCCTCCGGTCGTCTTCCCAAGGGTGTGACGCCTTCGCTCGGACCGGACGCTACCGGCGTCGGCTGGGTTTACCAGTACGCTCTGCTCGCCAAGGAAAAGACCCTGGCGGAACTGCGCACCATTCAGGACTGGTTTGTGCGCTACCAGTTGACCAAGGCCCATGGCGTCTCCGAAGTGGCTTCGGTCGGCGGCTTCGTCCAGACTTACCAGGTGACTGTCGATCCGGTGAAGCTGCGGGCCTACGGCATTCCGCTGATGAAGGTGAACCAGGTGATCCGCGACTCCAACCGCGACGTCGGTGGCCGGGTAGTGGAAATGGCCGAGATCGAATACGTCGTGCGTGGCAAGGGCTATCTGCGCGGCAAAGCTGACCTTGAAAATCTCGTGCTCAAGAGCGAGGGGGGCACGCCCGTGCTGGTGCGCGACATTGCCCGCGTCGAACTGGCCCCCGACGAGCGTCGCGGCCTCACCGAACTGAACGGCGAGGGCGAGGTGGTGTCCGGTATCGCCATGGCCCGCTACGGCCAGAATGCCTTGGAGGTGATCCACAACCTGAAGGCCAAGATCGTCGAAATCGGCGGCGGCTTGCCGGAAGGCGTCAGCATCGAGACGGTCTACGACCGATCCGAACTGATTCACCGCGCCATCGACACGCTGAAGCGAACCCTGGCCGAGGAATCGATTATCGTTGCCTTGGTCTGCATTGTCTTCCTGCTGCATCTGCGTTCGGCCCTGGTTGCGATTTTGATGCTACCGGTGGGGGTGCTTATTGCCTTCACCGCCATGCGTTCGCTGGGCATGAATTCCAACCTGATGAGCTTGGGCGGTATCGCCATCGCCATCGGCGCCATGATCGATGCGGCCATCGTCATGATCGAAAACGCCCACAAACATTTGGAGCGTCTGCCGGAGGACCATACGACCACGGACCGGGCCGGCGCCATGATCGCTGCCTGCAAGGAGGTCGGACCGGCGCTGTTCTTCTCGCTGCTGATCATCACGGTTTCCTTCCTGCCGGTGTTCACGCTGGAAGGCCAGGAAGGGCGGCTCTTCTCGCCGCTTGCCTACACCAAGACCTTCTCGATGGCTGGCGCTGCGCTTCTCTCGGTGACCCTGGTGCCGGTGCTGATGATCTTGTTCATCCGCGGCAAGATCATGCCGGAGGCGAAGAACCCGGTGAATCGCTTCCTGATCTGGATTTATCGCCCCATCATCGCCTGGGTGATGCGCAGGAAAAAGACCACTATCGTTGCCGCGCTGCTGGCGCTGGTCGTCTCGGTTTACCCCGCTGCGCAGTTGGGCAGCGAGTTCATGCCGACCCTGAACGAAGGGACGCTGCTCTACATGCCAGCCTCGCTGCCGGGCATGTCGATCACCAAGGCAGCGGAACTGATGCAGACCCAGAACAAGATTATCAAGAGCTTCCCGGAAGTCGCCTCTGTCTATGGCAAGGCCGGGCGCGCCAACACTGCTACCGACCCGGCGCCGACCGAGATGTTCGAGACNNAAGGAGATCGAGGCGGTGGTGAAGCAGGTTCCCGGCACGACGTCGGCGTTTGCCGAGCGCGTTACCGGCGGTTTCTACATCAATATCGAGCCAGATCGGGAACAGCTTGCCCGTTACGGTCTGGCTGTCGGCGATCTGCAGGACGTGATCGGCACGGCCCTGGGTGGCGAGATGGTCACCACGACTGTCGAGGGCCGGGAACGCTTTGGCGTGACCGTCCGTTATCCGCGGGAATTGCGTAGCGATCCCCAGTTGATTGCCCGTGAAGTGGTGGTGCCGACTATGGGCGGAGCCATGATTCCTCTCGGTCAACTGGCCAAAGTGGAAGTCGCCAAGGGCGCTCCGAGCATCCGTACCGAAAACGCCTTGCTGTCGGCCTACATCTACGTGGACATCCGCGACCGCGATATTGGTAGCTACGTCGCCGACGCCAAAAAAGCAGTGGCTGCGCAAGTGAAACTCCCGGCCGGCTACTATGCAACCTGGAGCGGCCAGTTCGAGAACATGGAGCGGGCAAAAGAGAAAATGAAGGTCGTCATTCCGGTGACGCTCCTCATCATCTTCCTGCTGCTCTACCTCAACTTCCAGCGCCTGACGGAGACCTTCATCGTCATGCTCTCGGTGCCCTTCGCCCTGGTGGGCGGGGTCTGGCTGATGTGGCTATTGAAGTACAACGTTTCGGTGGCCGTGGCGGTGGGTTTCATCGCCCTGGCCGGCGTCGCCGCCGAGACGGGCGTCGTCATGCTGATCTACCTGGATCATGCCTGGGAGGAATTGAAGGAAAAACGCCGTACCGAGGGCGTAGCTCCCACGTTGGCCGACCTCTACGAAGCGATCATGGAAGGCGCCGTCGAGCGCGTGCGGCCGAAGATGATGACCGTCGTCGCCATCATGGCCGGCCTGTTGCCGATCATGTGGGGTACCGGCACCGGTTCCGAAGTCATGAGTCGCATTGCGGCGCCGATGGTCGGCGGGATGATTTCCTCCACCATCCTGACCCTGGCCGTGATTCCAGCCATCTACGGCTTGGTCAAGCAGTGGCGCTTGAAGCGCGGGAAAGAATGATTTTTTTCAATGCAAGGGAGTTAGCGATGTCGAAAAAACTTTTGGTCGTTGTTGCCGCAGCCATCGTTGTGCTGTTGGGCGGTTGTGCCAGTGACGGATATTCGGGAGGGTCGGGCGCTGACTCTCACGCCGGGCACGCTCACTGAGCGAAGCCAATGCTTTTGGACGGCCACAGTCTCTAGTGGCTTGTCCAGAAGCACAGGGTGACATGCCGTCTTTCGTTGATTCTCTCATCACGTAAGACAACCAAAAGAGGTCTCGATATGCCTTCTGATCCTCATTCCGATACCGGGTCCTGGTACCGCTCGCGGACATCCATCGTCGTGGGCATGCTGGCCGTGATCCTGATCTTCTTTGTCATGCGCGAACACTGGGAGCACCTCGCCGGCCGCTGGATATACCTCTTGCTATTGCTGTGCCCGCTGATGCATCTGTTCGGCCACGGAGGGCACGGCAACCACGGCAAATCGGAGGACTCCAATGGTTAAGCGTTATTTCGGTGGCACGGCGTTTTTGCTGGTGGCCGCTTCAGTCTTCGCCCAGGGCTGGCAGGTGCCACAAGCAAGCGCCGGACTGATGCCCAATCCGGCCCAAGGCAAGAAGCTGTTTTTGCGGCATTGCGCCGCATGCCACGGAGCGGATTTAAAAGGTTCAGACAAGGGTGATAAGAAGGGGCCGCCGTTGTTGCACAAAATCTATGAACCTTCGCACCACGGCGACGCAGCATTTCAGCTTGCCGCCAAGAATGGCGTTCGTGCCCACCACTGGCCCTATGGCGATATGGCACCGGTACCCCAGGTGACGCCCGACGACGTCGCGCACATCACCGCCTACGTGCGTGCCGAACAGCGCAAGGTGGGCATTCAATAAGAAGGAACTGCCATGACCTCCCATGACTTATCTCCGTCGAGCAAGATGCACGAAGGGCATCACCCTGCAATGAAAGACATGGGAGTTCAGGAAGGGAATGTCGATCCCGTCTGCGGCATGACCGTCAAACCAGAGTCTCCGCACCAGAGTTTCCACGACGGCGTCCACTACCGTTTTTGCAGTGCAAAGTGTCAGATCAAGTTTGACGCGGAGCCCCTGCGTTACCTGAAGGCCAAGGCCGAGACGACGGAAATGCCGGTGGGCACCGAGTATACCTGCCCGATGCATCCCGAAATCCGCCAAATTGGGCCCGGGAGTTGCCCGAAGTGCGGGATGGCGCTTGAGCCCGTCCTGCCGGACCTTGAGCAAGGTGAGGACGATAGCGAATATCGGGATTTTCGCCGTCGTTTCTGGGGGAGTCTGCCGCTGACGGTGATCGTGGTTGTCTTGGCCATGGCAGGCCACCGATGGTCGGTCGTATCGCCATCCTGGCGCACCGCAATCGAGCTGCTGCTCAGCATGCCGATTGTCCTCTGGGCCGGGGCGCCATTCTTCATACGGGGCTGGCGCTCGATCATCCAACGCAACCCCAATATGTGGACGCTGATCAGCTTAGGTACCGGCGCGGCTTTCGTATATAGCCTTGTTGCGGCCTTGGCACCAGGGCTGTTCCCCGCATCGTTCGAGGCACACGGGCGAATCGGCGTCTATTTTGAAGCCGCCGCCGTGATCATCTCGCTGACGCTGCTGGGCCAGATGCTGGAACTGCGAGCGCGTTCCCAGACATCAGCCGCCATCAAGTCGTTACTCGGTCTGGCCCCCAAGACCGCCAGGCGCATCGCTGCCGACGGCCGCGAAGAGGATGTTCCGCTCACGCATGTCCATGTCGGTGATGTACTTCGCGTCCGTCCGGGTGAGAAAGTACCTGTCGACGGGGTCGTCGTCGAAGGCAGCAGCGCGGTCGACGAGTCGATGCTGACAGGTGAGCCGCTGCCGGTCGGCAAGCGGCCTTCGGACAAGGTGATCGGGGCCACGCTGAACACTTCGGGCAGCCTGATCATCCGCTCGGAAAAGGTGGGTGGAGAGACGGTTCTCGCCCAGATTGTCCAGATGGTCGCCCTGGCCCAGCGCTCGAAAGCGCCGATGCAGCGCATGGCCGACGTGGTAGCGGGCTATTTCGTAGTTGGCGTGGTCGGCATTGCTTTGCTCAGCTTTCTGGCCTGGGGCCTGTTCGGCGGAGAACGCGGTTGGCTGTTCGGCCTGATCAACGGTGTCTCCGTGCTAATCATCGCTTGCCCTTGTGCCCTCGGCCTGGCGACTCCGATGTCGATCATGGTGGCCACCGGGCGTGGTGCCACGCAGGGCATCCTGTTTCGCGATGCAGCCGCCATCGAACGCCTGCGCGACGTGGACACGCTGATCGTGGACAAGACGGGCACGTTGACCGAGGGGCGCCCCGTTTTTGACCAGGTCCTGGCCGTTCCCGGCATCGCGGAAAACGAAGTTCTACGTCTGGCGGCCAGCCTCGATCAAGGCAGCGAGCATCCTTTGGCGGATGCCATCGTGCGCGCTGCTCGCGAGCGGGGGTTGGCGCTCGACAAGGTCGAACGTTTCGAGTCGTCGAGTGGTATCGGAGTGCGTGGCCTTCTGGGCAACGAAACCTACACGCTGGGCAACAGCACGTTGATGCAGCAGGAGGGGATAGGTATTGCTGCCCTTGCCGGCGAAGCCGAAGCATTGCGGATCAGGGGCGCCAGCGTCATGTATCTTGGACAAGGCAAGCGGCTTCTCGGTCTACTGGCGGTCTCCGACCCCATCAAGGCTAGTACACCGGAGGCGCTGGACAGTCTGAAACTCGCGGGGCTACGCGTTCTTATGGCTACGGGAGACGGTTTCACAACCGCCAGGGCTGTCGGCGACGCTTTAGGAATTGATGAGGTCTTTGGCGAAGTGAAACCGGCCGACAAGCTTGCCCTGGTTGAACGGCTGCAGCGCGAAGGCCATGTCGTGGCGATGGCGGGAGATGGGATCAACGATGCGCCGGCATTGGCGAAGGCAGATGTCGGCATCGCGATGGGCAGCGGAACGGATGTCGCCATGAACAGCGCCCAGGTCACGCTGGTGAAAGGCGATTTGCGTGGCATTGCCCGTGCTCGTCGGCTGTCCGATGCCACGGTAGGAAATATGCGACAGAACCTGGTGTTTGCATTTCTTTACAACACTCTCGGGGTCCCCGTTGCGGCAGGGATTCTTTACCCATTCTTCGGACTGGTGCTGACACCAGTAATTGCCGCAGCGGCGATGAGTTTGTCGTCGGCCAGCGTCGTTGGCAATGCCTTGCGCCTGCGAGGTTCCCAATGAGCGAAGTGACCCAGAAAAAACAAAGCCTACGGATGGTTACCGGTCGTGATCCGGTCTGTGGCAGGCAGATCGAGCTCGAGCAATCCTCGCACTTATTGGTTTATCGGGGGGGCACTTATCATTTTTGCTCTGCCCATTGCCAGGAGCGTTTTACCGACATCCCGGCGTTATATACGGGACCGCAACGGCTCGCTGATATTCGGCCAATCCCTAAACAGCGAAAGTTGCGAGTACTTAACAGTGCGCCTATGAATCTGGCACGTGCATGTCAACGGCTTCAGGAAATGATTGGCGTTTCAGCCGTCACCTGTGCAAAAGATTGCTTGATCGTCGGATACGATCTGCGGCTGACGATCCTTGCGCAGATCGAAGCGGTGGCAGTCACTGAAGGAGTGCACTTCAAGGAAGGACTCCACGGCTTGAGGCGGCGACTCTGGAAAAGCACCGAGGCTAACGAGTTGGAAAATGCGGCCCATCCGGCGACGGGGGCCTGTTGTAATCGCCCACCGGTCAGGCTGCGCTAGTAGCCTGTCGCAGTGGGTGAGCTTTGTCCGCTCGAAATAGCCTCTTTGCCGGCGAGGATTTCGCCGATAAAGTTGCTGTTTTCATAGATGGCTGGATCATGAATAACCAGATCGGCGAACTGATTTCACGGTGGAAGAGCGATCCACACAGTACCTATTCAACCTGGTTCCTCTGGTCGGAGCGCCTGAAGAATTTTCGCTCCATCCGTCGTGGCATTGCGGAGGTCGTCAGAGACATCGAGGCCGGCAGCTTCGGCAATGCTTATCGCGGATCCTCGCTGGAGACGGTCATTGCTTCCGTGGCGGAGCAGCGGCAGATTTTCAAGGGTGCCGATCATGCCTTCCTGTGGAAGCCCAAGCTGCGCATCCCCGACATCTACGAGCACAGAGAGAACCAAAGAGCGTTTGCCCGCTTGCTGCAGACGTGCAATTGCTGCGATAGCGAAGAGAAAATCATCCAGGCCATCGGGGACATCGATGCCCTGAATATCAAGGGACTGGGCCCGGCGGTCGCCAACCTGCTGTACTTCATCCACCCAACCCTGGTCCCGCCCTTCAATACGGCCATCGTCAATGGCTACAACGCCTTGACCGGGGCCAAGGTCAAGTTGGGCCGGTGGGATCACTACCTGACCATGCGTCAAGGCATCGTTGCACTCAATACAGAGCATCGCCAGCTTCTGTCCAACGATCTAGGGGCGATCGCCGGCTTGCTGTTCGATATCGGTTCGGGACGCTATATGGCACCACCCATCCATGGAAACGCGGAGGCAGAGCGGGTTTGGCGGCAGGATCTAGCCAGGGTTCGCGAAGAAACCGCGGCTCAGCAAAAAGCCATTGCCTCGGCGGAAGGGAACGATCAAACCCATACCCAAGTACAAGGCAGCCTGCGCGACATCGGGATTGCCCTGGGGTTTTCCGTCTGGATCGCCGCCAACGACCGCAACCGCTCACATGGCGATGGGGTCCTGGGAGACGGTTGCCTGGTGACACTGCCCGAGGACTTGGCTTGCCAGCCGGGCGCGGACTCCATCAGATTGATCGATGTCGTCTGGTTGGAGCGAGGCAGCGGAAAGCTCGTCGCCGCCTTCGAAGTCGAACATACGACCTCGATCTATTCCGGTATTGTCCGCCTCCTCGATCTGGCCTACGGTAGTGGCCTCGATTCTTGCGACGCACTGTTTCTGGTGGCACCCGATGGTCGTGAAAATGATGTGAGACAACAGATACAACGGCCGGCATTTTCAAAAATTGGGGAACTGAATTTCCGGTATCTGCCCTACGGCGAACTCCGGGACCAGCAGGAGGCCATCATTCGTTTTGGATCGGGGTTGAAACCGCTCGTCAGTATTTCCAAAGCCCTGCAGACAAACGGTAGTTTGTAAGTGCTGCACGGCGAGTTGACCGTTGGATCAACTTTCCATGGGATGGCACGCGAGTCGAGAGCGCTAGCCTACGTGTCACTGAAAACAATCTGACAGCTTCCAAACCAAGCCGTAATCCGCCGGTCATGTTCTCGACAGCCAGAGGAGTTCATGCTGTCTCTCGGTTGATGACTAAGGGGAGATCGAACATGAAATCAAGACTTGGCGTACTTGTTGTTAGTTTGCTCCTGGCAACCTTGGCTGCTTGCAGTTCCGTGCCCTCGGCGAGTGATATTCCGGCGAGCATCGCCAACGCCACGACGCCCGCGGATCACCAACGGATCGCGGATTACTTCAACCAGAAGGCGGTCGCCTACGAAAACGAAGCAGCGTGGCACGAAAAAATGGCCATCTCCTACGCAAACCGCCCCAAGGGTGATCTGCCTGCGATGATGGCGCATTGCCGGTCCCTGCGTGACCAGTTCGCCAACGCGGCAAAGGAAGCGCGTCAGTTGGCCGATGCCCATCGCCAGTTGGCAGGCACTCCGGTTAAATAACGAGCCTGAGTTCATCACGGCCGAACAGAGAGAGCCCGCCGCAGGCAGGGGTGTGCCTGCATATTTCTCAGGGAGTTGTAAATGAAAGGAATTGGTATCGCCGTTGCTCTCTTCGGCGCATCGTCAGCATTTGCTCAAACCGTAAGTACGACGCCAGCGCCGGAACATTCCGTGACCGGTAATCTTGGCGTAGTAAGCCAGTATGTTTTTCGCGGGCTATCTCAAACCGATGGAAAGCCCGCAGTACAGGGCGGCATCGATTACGTTCATTCGTCCGGGTTTTATCTCGGAACGTGGCTATCCAATATTTCCTGGTTCACCGATCAGAATGCCGGCGTGAAAAACGCGCCGGTGTCGCTCGCTTCGCCGGGCAGCGTCGGTGCCCCGTACAGTGCTGGCGCCAGCAATTCCGCCAGTTTGGAGTGGGACTTTTACGGCGGGTATAAAGCCAGTTTCGCCGACGACTGGACTTATGATGTCGGGCTGATTCGCTACTACTATCCTGGCCGCTTCGACAATCTAGGTGCTTATCGCCAACCGGATACCACTGAGGTTTATGGCGCGATTGGCTACAAATGGCTGACCCTGAAATATTCGCGAGGGATCAGTACCTATACGTTTGGGGTCAACGATTCTCGTGGCGCGAGTTATCTGGATCTGACAGCCCAGATTCCGCTGGGCGAAAGCGGCTTCGGCCTGCAGGCGCATGTCGGGCGACAAAATTATCCGGGCAGTGCCAATACAGGGTACTGGGGCGCCTCTGGTGGCAACAATAATTATTTTGACTATACGGACTACCGGCTCGGGCTGACCAAGGAATATCTGGGGTTCAATTTTGGGCTCGCCTGGAGCTATGCCAATACCAAGCATACCGCCCCGGATGGCAACACGACTGCTTACATGAATGCCTATGGCAGGAACATCGGTAGGGATCGGGTCGTGCTGTCGGTGTCCAAGTCGTTCTAAGATGCAACGAGAGATGTCTTGCAATTGAGCCTGTAACCATTCAAATTGCGGTTCCCAAGGTAGTCACATTCTCTCCTGCGTGGCTGCCTCGAAGGCCCTGCTTTTGTGCGAGCAGGGCCTTCACCTTTTTCGCTGGAATTTCCTCGATGGGCATCCAGTGGGGCTTCAGCCGAAACCTTGACCCAGCGTTCGAGTCAGCCCCGGATTAGGAACATTGCATTTCCAATACTGATTTGTAATCCATCGGTCACCCGACTGACAGGCGTACGGTTTCAAGATGACGCTGTCGATAACAGGGTATTTGCACTGGTAGCCGTCTGATAGGCGTTTTTGCGGTTTCTGCACGAAAGTGCCGATGATCAGTTGTAAGCCCTATCTACTAGAGGGGAATCAAATGAACGGCAAACATTCGAGTGGGTGGAAGCGAGCGTTGTTGGCAGTGTCAGCGTTGGTGATGGGCGTTATCACAATGCAAACGGCCCACGCGGTTCCTAGCATGGCCCGCCAGACCGGCTACGAATGCGGAAAGTGCCATACGGTGTTTCCGGAACTGAACCAGTTTGGACGCAATTTCAAACTCGGTGCCTTTGCCATGACTTCGGACAAATGGGATGCCAAGCCCCTGTTGGAACGCATTCCCGTATCCGCGGCCTTGCTGCTTTCTCAGACGAATACCAGCGATACCCGAGCCGGCGGCGTCGAGCGGGACGAGTTCCCGAAAGACGGGAAACCTATCGTCCAAACGGCTGCCATCTATTACGGCGGGAAACTCTTCGACAATGCCGGCGCCTTGATCCAATACAACTACGACAGCCTGGAAAAAATCTGGGCCATGGAGATGTTCGATGCCCGCTACGGCAACAGCTTTACCCTGGCCGATGAGGAGTTGGCTTGGGGGGTGACCTTCAACAACAACCCGACCGTCTCCGACATCTACAACAGCACGTCGGCCTGGGGCTTCCCCCATACCGGAACCGCCGCCGAGCAGGGCCCCCAACGCAGCCTTATCGACGGCACATTGGCCAGCCGAGTCGGCGGCGTCGGCCTCTACGGCTCGTGGAACAATATGGTGTATGCCGAGTTTGCCGGCTACCGCGCGGCCAGGAACGGTGCCTTCCGCTTCATGGGCTGGGGCATCCCCGCCGACGAACTGGCGGAAGACGCGATCAAGGGCATCGCACCATACTGGCGCCTGGCCCTGCAGCAGGACTGGGGGGCTCATTCGCTTGCCGTCGGCACTTACGGCCTGGTCGCGAAAGCCTGGGAGAATGCCAATGACAAGGCGGCGGGCTACAACAAATATCGCGACATCGGCTACGATGCCAACTACCAGTACATCCAGGGCGACCACGCAGCGTCCGTGCGGCTCAACTGGATCAAGGAGAAGAAGACCTGGGCCAGCAACCTCGTGGGGGACGACGCCTCGAACCCAGTCAATAAGCTCAATACCTTCCGTGCCGATTTCAAGTATTTCTTCCAGCGCCAGTGGGGCGGTGGACTGCAGTACTTCAAGACGACCGGCACCGCCGACGACCTGCGCTACAACGTTGGCCGAGATGAACTCACCGGTGGCGATAGCGGCAGCCCGAACACCAAGGGCTGGATTGCCGAAGTGAATTACCTGCCCTGGCAGAGCGTCAAGCTGGCGCTACGTTACACCAAGTACGACCAGTATTACGGCGCTTCGAAAAACTATCGGCCGGGGCGGGACGCCTCCGACAACAACACGCTGTACCTGATGGGCTGGGTGTTGTTCTGAGTTGGACGGGGGCCGGCGGCTTGGTCCCCACGCTCCCAATTCGCGCCATCGCATCCACCAATGTCAAGGAGCATCTCATGAAATACCAACATCAGCGCCAACTCGCTACGGGCTTGCTTGCCGTCGCCGCCTTGTTCCTGGCAACAGCCGCGCACGCAGTCGATGAGGAAGCGGCCCGGTCCTTGGCCCGCGAGAGCAATTGTTTCAAGTGCCATTCGATCAGCAAGAAGGGGGATGGGCCGGCCTGGAAGGAGGTTGCGGCCAAGTACCGGGGCAAGCCCGATGCCGAAGCCAAGGTGACCAAGCACATCACGAGCGGCGAGAAGGTCAAATTCGAAGACGGCCACGAAGAGGAGCACAAAATGGTCAAGTCGAAGGATCCGGCGCAGATCAAGAATCTCGTCGAATTCATCCTGTCGCGCTAAGCCTGAGCCGCGACCGAGGCTTCTTGCAAGATGCCCGATGATCGGGCCGGCAACTTTGGGAGTTGAACATGGGGGACAAGACGTGGATGACGCGTTGCTGGAGCGTGCTCGGGCGACCGAGCGCCAAGTATTCACTGCTGGCGCTGTTGGCGGCAGGTTTCCTGGCGGGGGTCATTTTCTGGGGCGGTTTCAATACTGCCCTGGAAGCGACTAATTCCCTGGAGTTCTGTATCTCCTGCCATGAAATGCGGGATACCGTGTATCAGGAATACAAGGAGACCATTCACTACAGCAACCGGACCGGCGTTCGCGCCATCTGTTCCGATTGCCACGTGCCAAGGGATTGGACGCACAAGATGTTGCGCAAGGCCAAAGCCAGCTTCGAGATTTGGGGGAAGCTGACCGGCAGCATCGACACCAAGGAAAAGTTCGAAGCCAAGCGCATGACCTTGGCCACCCACGAGTGGGAGCGGATGAAAGCAGCCGGTTCCCGTGAGTGCAGGAACTGCCACGACTTCGAGGCGATGAGCGGGGAGGTCCAGAAGCAGACGGTCTTCAGGAAGCACATGAAGGCGCGGGGCGAGGGCCAGACCTGCGTCGACTGCCACAAGGGCATCGCCCACAAGCTGCCCAAGGAATACAAGGAAGAAGGCGAGGACTGAAAGGATGCATGAATATGCTGCGCTCGACCCGGCCCCCCTTGCCGCTCGCCATCCTGCCACCGCCACCCGGCAACCCACGTCCACCGCCCCGGAGATGCCCGGGGCGGTGATCCCTTCACCAACACCTTTTCTATGAAGAGGTATTGATGACCATCGATTCCATTTTCCCTGGTTCTACCACCATAGCCGGCGCGACGACGAGGTGTCGCAGCCGGTCGTTAATGCCCAAGGGCAATCCACGGGGACGTTGATCAACGTCGTCGCCTGGCGAGAAAAATTACTAACAGAAATGTGGATAAATTTCCAATTATTGGCCACTTGGCTTCAGTCGTGCATATGATATGACATTGCCATGACAGTTTTGTAATCTTTGGGTTATGTATCCGTCAGTTTCCCGGCCACATATTTAAATTGTTGCATGATCTCAAGAGGGAGGAATTTATGCGCACCAACAAACTCGTACCGGTCCTGGCAAGCCTTGCCCTCCTGGGCTTAACGGCATGTACTTCTGTGCCGTTGAGCGGAGAAATGGCCGAAAGCATCGCCAATGCCCGCACGGCGGCAGACCACCAGCGGATTGCCGACTTCTTCGCCCAAAAAGCCACCAACTACGATACCGAAGCCGCTTGGCACGAGAAGATGGCGAACTCCTACGGAGGCTACCCGCGAGGTCCGATCTCCTACGTATCCCACTGCCGTTCCCTGCAGCAGGGGTTTGCCGCGGCCGCCAAGGACGCGCGCGCCCTGGAAGAGGCGCACCGCCGACTCGCTGCAGGGATGGTCCAGTAAAGTCGCCTTGTTGCGGCGAAAAACCATTCAGAACCATTCCTCTGGAAGGAAAAACCATCTGAAGGAAGCCGCTGATTACCTGAAAAGGAGAGCAGGTTCAACGGTGGCCTGCCGCTTGCACAAAGACCCGATCGGGCTTATGGAACGAATTAATTCGCCAATCAGGAGAAAATCATGTTGCAATCCCTTGAGCAATTCAAAAAGCAGTTCGAATCCCAACTGGATATCGCCCTTCGCCTTGTTCAGGCCAATGGATCCTATGCGGAAAAAATGGTAACCACGCATTGCGAGATGCTGCGCGAATTGTTGCGGACGGCCAGTGTTCCGGGAAACCACTCCAACGAAGCTTCCTGGACTGCCCTGAATAAGCATGGGAAGGTCTTGGCCGAGTACGGTAAAGCTTATTTACGTGATGGACTCGACTATCAGAACAAGGTGCTGGCTGAATTGTCTCGGAAATAGGCCGTCTGAGCTTATTCCTGACAAAAATGTAATCAAAAAGTCACCACGTTGACGGTTGCGGAGGGGCAAACTGTGCTCGTCCATGCGATTCGGACTTCATCGTTTCCCTCAAAACCCAGGAGCCATGATTATGAAATTTTCTTCTCTTTTTGCCGCCGTTCTGTTTGCCGGTTCTGCCATGACAGGTGCTGTCTTCGCCGATGACAAGGCCGCTGCGCCGAAGGCTGGCGAAGTGCAGACCGACAAGGCGGCGATCAAGCCGCATTCCCATGTTCAGGAAAAAACCGGTATGCAGCAAAGCATGCCGGAGGCTAAAGCTGACAAGCCGAATGCCGCCAAAGACAAGAGCAAGCACTACCATCCGCGAGATATGAAATAAGTTGCCTGAGAGGCCCCGAAATCGGGGCCTCGCCATTTCAGACCATGGATATCCGCAAAGCGGCAAAACACGGCGATCGGTGTGTGTGTCGCACACTGGCGCTTGCGGTCGGATGCGACCCGAAACTCCTGGGTTACAACTACTGCCGGACAGTGCTCCAGAAGCGCTGGATTGTCGAATGCAATCACGGTTGCCTGGCTGCGCCAGTTGTTGCGGACAGCGAACTGAAATGGCATGACGTCGGTCAGATCGACCCGGTGAAGGCCATCCTTATCGTGAACGAGTAATCATCGTCATGGCCGGAGCCTCTTCCGTTCCCCCAGTGACCAACACTTCATTTCCGTCGGTTCAAGGTGGGCATGAGGGGCATGGTTCCCCCCCCCCCGCCAACGCCAATAATGGCGCCTTCTCAAGTGCATTGAATCAGGCGATCGCCCAGCAGGCAACTAACCCGGTGGCCAGCCACGGCGCTCATGGCGGACAAGGAACGGGGGGGCCTGGTTTGGGCGGAGGGCACGGTGCCGGGCACGCTGCTGGAATGGCCGCCAGCAGCGCAGCCGCTCATCCAAATCACTTTTCCATTAGCCAGGGTGGTCATGCCGGCCACAATTTTCAGCAGAAAATGCTTGGCGTTCGCGCCTATCGGCAGCAACTGCTGGCCTCGAACATCGCCAACGCCGATACGCCGGGTTACAAGGCGGTCGATATCGATATTGATGAGGCTGCCCAAATCGTCAGGGGGGCTTCAGCATCGTTGCCATTGGCCACCACTGCTGCCGGCCATCTCTCGGGAAGCGGGGAAACTCCACCTTTTCCCCTGAAGTACCATGTACCGTATCAAGCTGCAGTCGATGGCAATACGGTGGAAATGGATGTCGAGCGACAGAAGTTTTCGGAAAATTCGCTGATGTACCAGTTTTCTCTGGATAGGGTCAGTGGCCACTTCAAGCACTTCATGGAACTGCTACAGAGCCTGAAATGAGAACCGTTGATCTCCCCAAAACCCACGGGCAATTGCGTCGCATGCTGGCCCTACGGCTTGGCATCGGTGCGCTCCTGATCGGTGGATTGGCGGGAAGTCTAGCCTATTGGGTCGAATCGTATCGTGTCGAGCAGCGAACTCTTGAGCATGCCGTTGCTGGGGTCAGGCATTTCGAGTCGCGTGCCATGCAAGTAGCGGTCAGTGGTGAAAAAATTGGGGAACATCCCGCGATCTCAACGTTGCTCACAGACGAGTTCGTCGGGATCCGGGTCTTCTCGCCCAGCGGCGAGAATCTGTTTGATGCCTGGGGCCCATTGCCGGAATCGCTGAAGGAAGCAGTCCGAGCACAAAGCCACCCTTGGCCACTCCCCAATAATAACCATAGCAAACGCATCGCCATTGCAGGCGAAGAACTGGTCCAGGTCATTCTGCCGATGACCAGCAATGATGGTCGCCTTGCCGGCTACGTCGAGGGTGTCAGCCGGGTCTTCCCTTCGGCACTACAGGACCGAAAACTCCAGATACGAGCTGCGGTGCTGACAGCCTCGATATCCGTATTCGTGGCAGCGCTGTTGCTTTACCCATTGATGTCGGGACTGCTGGGTCGTACGGTGGCATTGTCGTCGCGACTTCTCGATGCCAATCTCTCGTTGCTGCGATCGCTTGGGAATGCCGTTGCCAAGCGCGACGCCGATACCGACGCCCATAACTACCGGGTTACCTGTTACGCGGTCATCCTTGCCGAAGCAATGGGCGTTGGCCAGGCAACCATCACCGAGTTGGTACTAGGCGCCTTTCTGCACGACGTCGGCAAAATCGGCATCCCGGACCAGATTCTGCTGAAACCGGGACGGCTGACCAGCGAAGAAATCCAGGTCATGCAGACCCACGCCGTGCTGGGTATCGAGATCGTCGCCGGCAATCCCTGGCTGGCAGATGCAGAAAAAACCATCCGGCATCATCATGAACGCTTCGATGGAAAAGGTTATCCGGATGGACTTGCCGGAGAGGCGATCCCGCTTACCGCGAGAATCTTTGCCCTAGTCGACGTATTCGATGCATTGACCTCTGTTCGCCCGTATAAGCCAGCCCTGTCATTGGAAGAGACGCTGAGCATCATGGAAAGGGAAGTGGGTCAGCATTTCGATCCGGCGATCCATTCGGTTTTCCGGGAGATTGCGCCGATGCTGTATGAGCAAGGCCAATCCAGAGATCACGCCCAATGGAGCCGGGAACTGAAGGCGATGCTTGAACGGTACTTTAAAATGAAAACGGCCCCCGAAGGAGCCGCCGAATCCGCCTGATGTGTAGAGGTTAATTAGGCAGGCTCCGTCCTTCGGCGTGCCCACTCTGGAGTAGTGAATCGAGACGCATGACCTCATCCCCATGCATGATGATCTTCTGACCATCCTTGGTTTCCATCACGGTGTCCTTCTTCATCCGGGTGGCGCGACCGTACTTGTCTTCCATGCCCATCTTCCCATCCTTGAAGATGTAGACCGTCGAGCCGTCCTTCAACTCGATCACCTGTTTAGCAGCAGCACGAGCGGCATCGCCAGCGAAGGCAGTCACCGAGACCGCGCTCATCAGAGCAACCATCAGCATTTTCTTCAACATTTTTATCTCCTTAAGGAAGTTGTACTGCATTACAAATAGTAGGGAATCGATCCTGACAATTTGCCAACCACTGGATGACGATTGCGTCACCCAGTGGTCAGAATTGATCAGCCGCCTTGGTAGGCGGGATTCTCGGCCACGTAGACCGTGATGCCGTCAGCCCCCGGTACGACCTTGGAGAGCGGGAAGGAGGCGGTGCCGAGGGTGTCGAAGGTCCAGACGACGCTCTTGCCACCGACGTTGATCTTGATGGTCTCCAGGCGCGTGACGTTCAGATACTTGCTGCCGCTGGAGAGGGTTACCTCACGATCGGCAGTTTTTGTGGCGGCATAACCAAACGGGGCCAGTTGATTGGCCGTCGGCTGGCTCTTGGTTTCCGAAACGTGGCCCACCCAGTGGAGGGACGCTCCTTCCGAGTAGTCTTCATGGGCGTATGCCGTTCCGGCAGCAGCAACACTGATCGCAGCCATCAGGGCCAGTTGGGAAAATTTCGCTTTCATGATTCTCTCCTTGTGACATCGGGTTAATCGTGTCGGACTCATTTCGTCCAACCGTGATGTCATCTTAGGAGTCCGATACCAACAGAACGCTGACCCTGGCGTTACGTTTTTGAAAGCCTTTGAAAGCAAAATGTCAGGGAGCAAGAAAGACGATAATGTCATGGTTTGAAATGACATTCGCACTACCTACCTCGTGGAATCTCCTTGCGGATCTTTCCAATGGTGCTGCACGATAAACTCGCGAATGGCACTATTTCCGCCGAGCTTGGGTAAGAATTCGTACGAGGATATTTCAACGTGCGGTTGCGCAATTTCATGGACGTGGACAGTTTCGTACTGCGCCTGTCTGATCGGCACCGGCAGTACCCATTGGCGACCCAGGTTGATGTGCTTCTTGTAGCGATGGCGAGGATCCAGTCGCGGGTTTTGAACTGGATTCGGTGCTGCACAATTCCGACGAAGCAGCGCGAGTAGGATCAGTTGAAGGATGTATTGTTCTTACTGGCTGCCATTCCTCTGGTCCGTATCCGGGCTGACGACACGGCACATGTGCGGGCTGAGGACTTTTAGGATTTGCAGGTCGCCGACAGTGAAATTGGACCGTTTGTGCCCCCGCAGGAATCACGACATGCTGATTCCCGCCGACATGCAGGTGCGTCGATCTGCTGCAAGAGCATACCCGTGATCGGTTGGGTATCGATTCTTCAGGCAGACTCTGATGGTGATGGATCGAAGGTCGGCAGCCCTTCGATCACGGCGGCATCGCTATCAAACTTCAACCAGAAGATGCCGGCTTCTGCCGCGACCTCGAAGATTGTAGCCAAGTCGGCTTCCGTCGGCACCCGGTAACGGGGTACGCCGACATAGATGATGCCGCCGCAGTCGGTCGGGTAGGCGTTGACCGACAATTCGTCATTGGCCAGTTTCAGCCGAGTGCATGAACTCAGGTGCGAGATCGATAACGAGGCCAAAGGTTCAGCCTGCGCTTGCAGGCTTGCCGCAGCGGGTGTTTCCATGCGGTCCTCCTTTCTATTGATGAGACGTCGACGTGGTATTGGGATGCGTGCCAGTCTGACGACTGAAGTTCATGCCGCAGTCGCGACAACGGAACCAGCGCAGGCGGCCCAGCGTACCCAACGGCACGCCATCGCCCGCGCAAACAGGGCAATGAGGCAGGATTCTCGTGGACATGATGATCTTCTCATGCGACAGCAAAGGCGTCCCGACCCGATGAGGTGGGCATGCCTTTGAGCATCGTACGCAACGCGGTTGGCCGGCAGCGCATAGCGTTACACCAGCCCGCGTTCGGCAAACGACACTACCGTGTCGCCGGCGACGACGAAATGGTCGATCACCCGCACATCCACCAGGCTCAGCGCGTGCTTCAGGTTCTGTGTCAGCAGCTCATCGGCCCGCGAGGGCTCGGCTTCCCCCGATGGATGGTTGTGCGCAACGGCCAGTGCGGCGGCGTTACGGGCGAGTGCTCCCTTGACCACTTCCCGGGGATAGACGGAGGTCTGGGTCAGGGTTCCCCGGAACAACTCCTCGGCTTCGATCAGGCGATGCTGGGCGTCCAGGTAGAGCGCCAGGAACACCTCATGCTCAAGGCCAGCGCAATACAGCCGCAGCCAATCGCGCAGGACTTGCGGCGAGGTCATCAGCGGGCCGCTGCGCATCTGCTCACGCAGGTCGCGCAGCAGCAGTTCGCGGGCAATGCCCAAGCGATTGGCCAAGACGGTATCGGTGGTGCCGAGCGTGCCCAATTGTGCCACGGCATCGCTCACGTGCAAAGGGTTTGCACCCGATGCGCAAACCAGGGGCGACAGTAATTCGCGGACCAGATCGGCGCGGGACAGGGCAGATAGATTCATGGCGTTCTCCTCTAGAAAACAAGAAAAGCGGGAACGCCACTCCCAAAGGGGACGAGGTCCCCGCTTGGGATGAATGTGCGGACCTGGGTCGGCACGATGAATGAGGCAGGTATCGACTGCGACGCCGGCTCGGGGCCAGACTTCATTCCACGATGGAATGCAGGTATGCCCAGTCAGTTTCCGACACCCCTAGGGGGGATTCAAGGGGATGCAGAGAACGCAACGTTCAAGCGGCCGGAATCCGACGGGCTTGCGAATGGTGTTGGTGATGAGGGCGTGCCGATCGCTTTCGGGGAGGTGCCGCCAGCTTGGTCAAAATGGCCTACTTGCACTCCAGTGTGACCTGGATGCCAGTCTATTGGTACTGCATAAATTTTTTCCGTGACCGCCCTAAAACCCGCGACAAGCCTGAAGAATTTGATCAAGATGAAGGCTCAACCCTTCACTTCGAACGACCATGATCCGCCTCGGCTCGCAAATTCGACTCACTCGCCGGGAGGTCGAGCGCTTCCGGAAGATCACCGACATCGAGCCGGTGGACATCCGCACGCTCGACGACCTGGACGCCTACGTCGCCCGATGCAAGGCGCATTACTGGGGTGTCTCGAAGGACACCCAGTTCCTGCACTGGCTCATCGACCGCGAATACGCCCAGTGCCGTCTGGCGGCGTAGCACGGTCGGTTTTCTGCGGGCGACCGCCTTCCCAGCGTTGCTGCCGGGAAGACGTGGCTCCATCGAGTACTGCCATCGAAGTCACTGGAAGACTCGCGGCTCGATCGTCGCGCCGCGCATGAAGGCGAGGTAGGCGCCGGCCTTGCTTATATCCTGGAAACTGGCGACGACTTCTTCGCGCCGCAGCGCGTTCCAGGACCGGTCGGCGTCGCCCGAAGGCTTGATGCTCAAGTCGGCTTCGCGGTAGGCGGCATGGCGATACAGGAAGTCGCCCGATTCCCAATCCACGATGGCCAGGACGCAGGCGCACAGGATGGCGCTGCCGTCATGCTCGCCGGGCTCGATCAGCAAGGGGACCTTCAAACTCCCCGTCGAGCGGCCGATCCGGCCGACGACATCGTGCTCTTCCAGCCAGGGTTCGCCGGTGCTGGTGTCGCCCAGGATCAGGCGGACCTTTCGTTCATGCGTGCGGCAGGATTCCAGGACCCTGGCGGCCTTGGCATCGGTGCCGGGATCGAAGTAGGTCGTGCGCGTCAGCGGGGACAGGCTCCAGGCCTGGACGGCTCGGCCATACTTTTCGTAGCCGGCGAGGGTCGCGTAGTCCTCGTCCGTGAATGACAGGTCGGCACGGCCCAGCTTGCTGGCGATCTGGTTGGCGTGATCCCGGGCGTTGGCGAAGCCGAGGCAAGTATAGCCCTCGCCGCAATCGATCACGTAGCGCTGCTGTCCCGCATTGATACTCACCTTGTTCATCTGGGGTTCCTTTCGAAATGTCGTGGAACCCCACCCCGTCGGGCGTGAGCCCCACGGGGTTGTTGCGTGTCCGGCAGGCCGGAGGTCGGCGAGCCGGTGGTGTCGCTGCGACTCAGGCCGCCTGCGCCACTGCCTGGAATCCTTGCGCCAAGGCGCCGGCCTCGGTGGCGACGACGACCTGGTCGGACAGCAAGCGGTCCAGCTTCAGCAGCAGGGCGTCGGCGTGCTCCTGGTCATCCGGGTAGAGGGACGGGCGCAGTTTCTCGACCTCCTTCTTGATGAGGCGAAGCTCTGGGACGTTGGCGCGCTCAGCGTGCGCTTCGATGGCGTTCAGGATGGCGGTGATAGTGATCATCAAAGGCTTCCTTTCATTGCTAGAAAATTGGGCCGGCATGCCAGGAGCAGATCGGCGGGCGGGGTTTGGCCCGACGCGCGCAGACGGTGTAGCGGGCGGGTGCGGGCGCCCCGCGAAGTCGCCTTACCGGCGTTCACGGGCACTCGATGCGGTGTGCGGAGATCGGGACGAGCACCGCACGCACCGCTGGGGGAACAGCGGGCGTGGGCGTTCGGCGATCCGGATGCGACGGCGGGTGCCGCCGCATCACAGGCCGGGCCGGTGATGGCCTGGCGCTTCTCGGGTCAGGCGGCCGAGCGCGGTGTTTTTGCGCTGGGCGAGGCCTGGGCTTCAGTGGATGCGGGTAACGGATCGGGCGCAGACTGGGCCGCCTGTTGCTCGAAGGCCGTGTGTGCCGTCGTGAACTCGGTTTCCCGAGCAAGGCGGCGCACTTGGGCCACGGCCGGCTCCTTGACCCCTTCGGGCAGGCATTCGACGGCGATGTCGCTGCCGTAACGCAGACCCTTCTGCAGACTGTGCAGCGGCCGGACGAACAGGCCGTGGCAGAGCCAGCGGATGAACTGACCGATCCGCTTGTTGCGTGCCTGACGGGCCTTGTGCCGACGCAGGGATTCCTTGCAGCACAGGTACAACGCCAGATGGGCACGCTTCATTTCGGGATCGGACTCGAGCTGGGCCATGACTTCCGTCGCGATGGCCGGATCACGGCCGACGCGCTGGTAGAAGCCGACCCAGGCACGCTCTTCCTCGGACTCGATACCGGAGCGCCGGGGGCGAGGACGGGGTTTCTCAAGGGACATGATGTCTTCTCCAAAGACGAATAGAGGGAACACCTGTCCCTGGTCGGGGAGGCGGTGGACTCCCCGGGGTTGCACGGACATGCGGCGCTGCTAAGCTGAACGCTCACAGATCAAGAGGTGCCCACACCATGCTGCGTGCAGGCGATGCGCTACGGTTCACGCCCGACGAAATCGAGGCCTTCCGAAAACTCGGTCTCGACTTCGACGGGGCGCGAACACAGGGCGACATCGACCAGGCATTGGCCCGATGGACCGACACGCTGAACGAGGAACGTCCCGATCTGCTGGAAAAGATCGCTGCGGCAATGGCGAAGGCCAGGGGCATCCCGCTACCCGCGCGCTTGACGCGGATACGTTGATGCGGCGTGCCTGCCGTTGTCCTCGGCAATTCTCATCCAGCGGTCGGCGATCCGGTCCAGGTAGACCAGATCGTCGGCTTCGATCTCGCCCGACTCTCGCAAGCGGGCGATCACCTCCTTGACCAGGGACGGATCGTCCTTGGCCAGTTGGATCACAGTGGCGGCAATGCGCCGGCGGTAGAGGCTGATCGGCATGATCAGCCGCCTGACGCGCGGGACTCGGAAGCGCAGCCGGAGCGCCCGGGGGCGTTGGGCTGCAGCTTCAGCAACGCCGGCACGGCGGGCGTGCGAACAGCGGGCGTCCGGGCATGTCCGGAGCCTCCCAGCAGTACGGCGACCGGGCGCGACTCTCTCGTTACAGGGATTGCGAACATGGTGTTCTCCTTCAGGAATGGAAGGGAACACCCATCCCTGGCGGGGAACTTGGGGTTCCCCGTTCGGGATGCTCCGCCGTGGACGGCAGAGCGGCTCGGCGACGTGCCAGGCGGCACGTGCAGGATGAAGGCCCACGGTTCTTGCGAACGGGCCTTCGCTCGATGCCGATCGACCCGAAGGTCGCGCGGCAGGACACTGCGTTCAGCCGGGTGGCTGAGCAAGACACACGGCCATAGACATGGCCGGCCCCGATCGAAGCCGGGTATCCTTGAGGCAGGTAACGACTGCGACGCCAGCTAGGCTGGACTTCAGGGCGACCGGGGTCGCCGATGAAGGCTGTGCAGACGCGATGTCCGCAGAAAGCCCTTGCAGTATGGCGCCAGGATCAATCGAGGTTCAAGGCCGCGGTAGGAATTGCCACCCGCAAGCGCCTGGAATTCGGGGCGATCCCCGTAAGTGGCATTCAAGTCCTTGTGTGGAGTCCGGTCGCTCGTAACCACCGAAACCGATCCAGAATGCTCTGCGTCAGCGGTTTGTCGTGACGGGCGTCCCGACGACATGAACAAGCGGCCGACCGGAATCGACCCGAGGCTATGTGCTAAAAGGTATTAACAGGGAGCGGTGGAAAATTTTGGTCTCGCGAAGCCGCTACCGATTCTTATTAGTGGGGTTCGACTGTCGCCAAGATTCGATAGCATTGCCTAAAGTGGGAAATCGAGTTGGCTAGTAAGGGTATTCCCGCGTTCGTATTACACATTGCTTCGTCCCACTCCGGCCACTCGGCTTGCTGCAAACCGGACACCCAGTAGCGGACATGGGTCCATCGAGGCCACCACTATCTATCTCGACGCCGAGGACGACCTGCATCACGAAAAGACGACCGGCCAAAAAGTGGAGCGCTGACCTATTTCCTAGCTGCTCGGAACGTTTCAACTGCTGCAAGTGACCTCGTTTACAGCCCTGATTGCCCGCCCCGCACGCCGTCGGTACGCGGTTGAGATAGGCTATTGAGTATCCCGCAATCCCTGGCCTGCCGGGAAGCTCCGCACAATCCTCGCAACGCCCGCAGTTGCTGTTGGAGCCGCTGAAGCTCGTCAATGCGGGCGGTGACCTGGCCGATATGGGTGTCCAACAGCGCATTGACCGCTTCGCAGTCGGCGTCGGGAGCATCGTGAAAGCGCAACAGGACACGAATCTCGTCGAGGGTCATATCCAGCGACCTGCAACGACGGATGAATGACAACCGCTCCACGTGCTGCCCGGTATAGAGACGGTAGTTGCCGTCGGAACGAGCGGGCGCAGGCAGCAAGCCTTCGTGCTCGTAATAGCGGATCGTTTCGATGGGGCAGCCAGTCCGCTTTGCCAATTCCCCGATCTTCACCGTCGTCTGCATGTTTTTCTCCTCAGCAGGCCTTGACTCTATAGTAGCTATAGGGTGTGGAATGAACAATGAGCAAACATGGAGATGCCCTGAGTCCCGAATGAGTACGTGCAATTCCCAAGCCTGCGGCTGCACAGGCCCGGCACCTAACCCGAACACCGCGACCCCGGCCGCGGACATCACCGACGGCACACGCACGATGCTGGTCATCGCCAAGATGGATTGTCCCACCGAGGAGGCGCTGATCCGCAGCAAGCTCGCCGGCATGGCGGGGATCGGCGCTCTTGAGTTCAAACTCATGCAGCGCACGCTGACGCTTACCCACACCCCGGCGGCGCTAGCGCCAGCCATCGAAGCCATCCGGTCGCTGGGCATGGAGGCGGTTGTGCAAAGCGGCCTTGGTGGCCAGGCCGAAGCAGCCCCCCCCGAGAAGACCCGCTGGTGGCCGCTCGCCCTGTCGGGCCTGTTGGCGACCACCGCCGAGGTGGTGCACTGGTTCGACGGCGGCGACCATACGGCAGAAGCGATCTTGGCCGTTCTGGCCATCCTGATCGGCGGCCTGCCCACTTACAAGAAAGGCTGGATCGCCCTCCGGAACCGCAATCTCAACATGAATGCCCTCATGTCCCTTGCGGTAACCGGAGCACTCCTGATCGGCCAGTGGCCCGAGGGAGCCATGGTGATGTTCCTCTTCGCCTTGGCTGAAGTTATCGAGGCCAAGTCACTCGACCGGGCACGCCACGCGATCCGGGGCCTGATGGCGCTCGCCCCGGAGACGGCAACAGTCTGCCAGGCCGATGGCGATTGGAGTGAGGTCGCAGCCGGCGCCGTTCCTCTGGATGCCCGGGTGCGGGTCAGACCCGGGGAACGCATCGCGCTCGATGGGGTCGTTATTGCCGGCGCCTCCACGGTCAACCAGGCGCCCATTACGGGCGAAAGCCTGCCGGTCGAGAAATCCGCAGGCGCTCCGGTATTCGCCGGCACCATCAACCTGAGCGGATCGTTCGAGTTCCGGGTAACCGCCACGGCCACTAACTCCACGCTCGCCCGCATCATCCATGCGGTCGAGGCAGCCCAGGGCTCTCGGGCACCGACGCAGCGCTTCGTCGACCAGTTCGCCCGCATCTATACGCCCGCCGTTTTCGTGGTCGCCCTCGGCATGGCCATGGTGCCGCCCGTCGTACTTGGCCTGCCTTGGTTCGATGCCGTCTATCGGGCGCTAGTGCTGCTGGTGATCGCCTGCCCATGCGCTCTGGTAATTTCGACGCCGGTGACTATCGTCAGCGGGCTGGCGACCGCCGCCCGCCACGGCATTCTCGTCAAGGGAGGGGCCTATCTGGAGGCCGGGCGCCAGTTAGCGGTGGTGGCCATCGACAAGACCGGAACGCTGACCCACGGCCGACCCGAACAGACCGACTTCGAGCGTCTGGCCGACGGCGATGACGGGGCGGTCCGCAGCCTTGCGGCCAGCCTCGCCGGCCGCTCCGACCATCCGGTCTCCCTGGCCATTGCCCAGGCGGCAAATGAGGCCGGCATTCCCGTCCGGGAAGTGGAGGACTTCGCCGCCATTCCGGGACGGGGTGTCCGTGGTCGAATTGATGGACGGCTGTACCAATTGGGCAACCACCGCCTCATTGAGGAATTGAAACTCTGCTCGCCGGTGCTGGAGAACCGGCTCGATGCCGTGGAGCGCCAGGGCAAAACGGTCGTGTTGCTGGCGGATGAAACGCAAGTGCTGGCGATATTCGCCGTTGCCGACACGGTGCGGGGTTGGAGCCGCGAGGCGGTTGCCGAACTGCACAGTCTCGGCGTAAAGGTCGTCATGCTCACCGGCGACAATCCCCATACCGCCGAAGCTATCGCAGCCCAGGTCGGCATCACGGATGCCCGAGGCAACCAGTTGCCCGAGGACAAGCTCGCCGCCATCGATTCCCTGCGCTCGCCCGCCGGCCAGGTCGGCATGGTCGGCGACGGTATCAACGACGCCCCGGCGCTCGTCCGTGCCGACATCGGTTTCGCCATGGGGGCCGCCGGCACCGACACCGCCATCGAGACGGCCGACGTGGCTCTGATGGACGACGATCTGCGCAAGATCGCACTGTTCATTCGCCTCTCGCGCCGGACGGCCTCCGTCCTGCAGCAGAACATCGCGCTCGCCCTCGGCATCAAGGCCGTCTTCATCGGCCTGGTCTTCATCGGCCAGGCAACCATGTGGATGGCGGTCTTCGCCGACATGGGCGCGAGCCTCTTGGTGGTAGCCAACGGTTTGCGGTTGCTGAGGAAATGAAATTTTCCGCGGCATGTCTCACGACAGCGAAGGAATTCAGTGGCACATCCCATTCGGGACTGCCGTGTGTGTAACCCGCTTCAAGGAGAAACGACCATGAAGAAGACGATGTTAACCGTTGCGATGTCCGCTGCCCTGTTTGCCGCCATCCCTGCTCAGGCACAACCAGCAGGTCCTGCCGACCGAGGTGCTGCCACGAAGCCGGCAGCGCCCAGTCCGGCGGAATTCGACAGGCAGATGGCCCTGGTCCAGGAGAACATGAAGAAGATGCAGGAGCAGATGGACAAGATCCGCCAGACCCAGGACCCGCAGGAGCGGCAGAAACTGCTTCAAGAGCACTGGACCACCATGCAGAACAACATGCAGATGATGCACGGCATGGGCGGGCCGGGGACGATGGGCTGTTGCATGGGCGGGGGGCACATGATGGGCGGCCGCATGATGATGGGCGGGCCGATGATGGGATGGCAGGACTATTCGAAGCTCACGCCGCAGCAGATGAAACAGCGCCAGTACATGATGGACCGGTACATGGGCATGCAGCAGATGATGATGGACCACATGATGCAGCATCAGCAGTACATGTGGATGCGGTGACCGGGCGTCCTGGTTCCTGCCGGCCCCGGAACGAATCCCATGGGATATTTCGGGGCCTGAATTGACTGCGCCCCGCCAAATAGGAATAATTTTCAACCATGATTCGCCGTTCCCGCTTCCGCTCCCTGATTGCGATGCTGCTGGCCTTTTGCCTGGTCAGCGTGTCGCTGTGGAGCTATGGGGCGGAAGCGACCGCCGATGCAGTGTCGGACGAAATCGCCCACTTTTTTCCGACTCCGGGCGATTTGCCCGATCCAGGCTTCGCCGACCTGCACTGCAACCACGGTTGCCATGCGCAATCCCATCTGACCGGGACGGAGTGCGGCCATGCGCCACTCTTCCCGATGCTCTTTGCTGCCCAGGAACACCTGAGCCTGCCAGACCGGGCGAGAGTCCCGAGCCGTCCGAGCGACGGTCCCTTCCGCCCCCCGCGAACCTCCTTTCAAGCCTGAGTCCAGTCGTTCGTCTTGACCCACGGCGGGCGCCGTCGCGCCTGCCAGTGCTTGAAAGGTATTATCCATGCGGTTTTGCGGCTATCTTGCCGCGGTGCGCCCGTCGCGGCGTGCCGTCGTTATCGTCGCCGGGGCATGTCTCGCCCTGGCCCTTCCCCTGGCGCCGGCCCGAGCGGCGGCCTCCCTGACCCTCGAAGAAACCTGGCGCCTCGCCGAAGCCGCCAATCCGACCCTGCGCACCGCGCAGGCCAGGCTGGCGGCGGCCGAAGGCGAAGTCGCCGACGCGCGCAGTCTCCTTTGGAACAATCCCCAACTCGCCCTCGAACGGGTACGCCGGACGGTCCCGCAGACGGGCCTTGCCGCCGACCAGCAGCGGGAGTGGAATGCCGGCCTTGCGCAGACCTTCGAAATCGCCGGGCAGCCGGGCTACCGCCGTGAGGCGGCCAGCCAGGCGCTGGCGGCCCTGCAGGCGGCGCTGCAGGAAACCCGTCGCCAGGTCCGTGCCGATATCGAGCGGCGCTTTGTCCAGGTGCTCGCGTTGCAACTTCGCATCGCCACCGAGGCAGAGGCGCTCAAGCTGGTCGAGGACGCCGCGGCAGCCGTGCAGAAGCGAGTGACGGCGGGCGAGGACAGCCGCCTCGACGGCAATTTGGCCGCGGTGGAAGCGGAGCGCGGACGCAACCAGCTCGCCAACCTGCGGGAGCGGCTCACCGAAGCCCGGGCCGAGCTGGCCAGCGCCCTGCAGATGGCGCCCGACAGCCTGCCCGAGGTCGCCGGCGATCTGATGCCCGCAGCCCCGACCTATACCCTCGACCAGTTGCTCGAAACGGCCCGCTCGCGGCCGCAACTGCGCGCCCTGGAACTGCAGGAAGCGGCGGCGGCCAGCCGCCTCGGCCTGGAACGGGCCGCGGTCTACCCGGACATCACCGTCGGGCTGACGGCCGGCCGCGAAGGGCCCAATGACGCCCGGGAAAAGGTGGTGGGCCTCAACCTGTCGTTGCCGCTGCCGCTCTTTCGCCGCAACGCCGCGGGCATCGGCCGGGCCAGCACCGAACTCACCCAGGCGCAGATCGAGCGGCAGGTCGCCGGCCGGGACATTCCCGCCCAGGTGCGCGCCCTGTGGCTCAACGTCGACAGCCTGCGGGCCCGGGTGAAGCGCCTGGAGGAGAAGGTGCTGGCCAGCCTCGACCAGAACCAGCGCCTGTCGGCCACCGCCTATCGCGCCGGCGAGATCGGCCTCCTGCAGCTCATCGTGGTGAATCGGCAGGTGCTCGACGGGCGCCGCGACCTGGTCGATGCCCGCAGCGAACTGCGGCTCGCCACCATCGCCCTCGAAGCAGCGGCCGGCTGGCCGGGAGCAGGCGACACGCGATGAACCGGCCACTGAAGCTTTTCAACCACAAGAATTTTCCCAGGGGGCAATCCATGCCAATACCTTCCCTTCGGCGCGCCGCCTGGCTCGCCTGCCTGGCCGGTGCGGTCGCACTGGCTGCCTGCAACAAGTCCGATCCGGCGCCGGCCGAGGCGAAGCCGGCGCCCGTCGCCAAGGAAGAAGCCGCCCCGGCCAAGAACCCGGAGGACAAGGAGGCCGACGGCAAGTCGGCCGAAGCCGGCGAAGCGGGGCAATTGAAGCTATCCGCCGAGGAAATCGAGACCGCCGGCATCCAGGTCGAAGCGCTGGCGGCGCAATCGGTCGCGGACCAGGTGGTGCTGACCGCCACCATCCGCGCCAACCAGGAGCGCATCGCCCATGTCGCACCGCGGGTGGCGGCGCGCATCACGCAAGTCAAGGCCAAGCTCGGCGACAACGTGAAGGCCGGCCAGCCCCTGGCGCTCCTCGACAGCATGGAGCTGGGCGAGGCCCACTCCGCCTACCACCAGGCGCAAAGCCAGTTCGCCCTGGCCAAGGCCGATTTCGAACGGGCCCAGAAGCTCAAGGCCGAGGAAATCATCCCCGACAAGGATTACCTGCGCGCCCGCAGCGAATACGAAAAGGCCCGCGCCAGCCTGCGCGCCGCCGAAGATCGCCTGCGGCTCCTCGACGCCGCGCACGACGACTCGGACACGGGCCCGGTCTCGGTATTCCCGGTCAAGGCGCCGTTTGCCGGCACGGTCATCGAGAAGAGCGCGGTGCTGGGCGAACTGGCCCAGCCGGACAAGAGCCTCTTCGTCGTGGCCGACCTGTCGAGCCTGTGGATCGAAGCCAACCTGTTCGAGAAGGATCTCGGCCGGGTGAAAGTCGGGGCGCCGGCCACGGTGACGGTGAGCGCCTATCCCGGCGAAGCCTTCCCGGGCCGGCTGACCTATATCAGCGACACCGTGGACCGGGAAACCCGGGCGGTGCGGGCGCGGGTCGAGGTCCCCAACCCGGAGCGACGCTTGAAGCCCGAGATGTTTGCGACGGCGGCCGTCGCCACCGCCGCCACGACCCCGGCACTGACGCTCCCGCAGACGGCAGTATTGCTGGTGAACGGCCAGCCCACCGCCTTCGTCCGCGAGGCGGGCGGCTTCGAACCCCGTGCCGTCGAGGTGGGCGACAAGGTCGGCAGCCGCATTGTCGTCAAGGGCGGCGTCAAGGCCGGCGAAACGGTGGTGGTGGCGGGCGCCTATGCGCTCAAGGCGCGCCTCCTCAAGTCGCAGATCGGCGACGCGGACTAAGGGGTCGCCATGCTCAACAACATTGTCGACATCTCGCTGCGCTACAAGCTTCTGGTGCTGGTGGGATTCCTGCTCGTCGTGGTCTTCGGCATCCAGGCGTTCCGCACGGTGCCGGTGGATGCCTTCCCGGACGTGACGCCGGTGCAGGTCAATATCTACACCGAATCGCCGGGACTGGCCGCCGAGGATGTGGAGAAGCTCCTCACCTTCCCGGTGGAAACCGCCATGGCCGGCCTGCCCGGGGTCGAGGAAATCCGCTCGGTCTCCCTGTTCGGGCTCTCCTACGTGAGCGTCTATTTCAAGGACACCGTGGACATCTACTTCGCCCGCCGCCTGGCCGGCGAAAAGCTCCTCGAAGCCCGGGAGCGGATTCCCGAGGGCTACGGCGAGCCGAGCCTGGGGCCGAATACCTCGGGGCTGGGCCAGGTGTTCTGGTACACCGTCGAGGCGGCCGACCGGAAGCTTTCGACCATGGACCTGCGCACCCTGCAGGACTGGAACGTGCGGCTCATGCTGCGCACCGCCGCCGGCGTGGACGACGTGGTTTCCTGGGGCGGCGACGAGAAGCAGTTCCAGGTGCTCATCCAGCCGCAGAAGCTGATCAAGTACGGCTTGAGCTTCAAGGCGGTGATGGAGGCGCTGACCGCCAACAACCGCCAAGTCGGCGGCCAGTACGTGAATCTCGGGCAGGAGCAGTACCTGGTGCGCGGCCTGGGATTGGTCACCAATAGCCGCGACATCGGCAACATCGTGATCACCCAGCACGAGGGCGCGCCGATCTATGTACGCGACGTGGCCGAAGTGAAGGAGGCGCCCAGCCTGCGTTTCGGCGCGGTGACCAAGGACGGCCGGGAAGTGGTGCTGGGGCAGGCGCTGGCGCGCATCAACGAAAACGCCAAGAACGTCGTCGATGCGGTGAAGACCAAGCTCAAGGTGGCCCAGCAGGCATTGCCGGCAGGCGTCACCATCACCCCGGAGTACGACCGCACGGAGCTGGTCGAGAAGGCCCTCAAGACCGCTGAGAGTGCGCTGCTGGAAGGGTCGATCCTGGTGGCGGTAGTCCTCTTCCTGTTCCTCGGCGAAATCCGCTCGGCCATCGTCGTGGTCGTCACCCTGCCGCTCGCCATGCTGATCGCCTTCATCCTGATGCAGCGGTTCGGGCTGTCGGCCAACCTGATGTCGCTGGCGGGGCTCGCCATCGGCATCGGCATGATGGTGGACGGCGCGGTGGTGATGGTCGAGAACAGCTTCCGCCTGCTCTCCCACCAGGCCGGCAAGGCGGTCAACCAGACGCATGTGATGCTGGAAGCGGCGCGGGAGGTGATCAACCCGATCGCCTTCGCCATCCTCATCATCATCGTCGTCTTCCTGCCGCTTTTTTCGCTCACCGGCCTGGAAGGCAAGCTGTTCAAGCCCATGGCGCTCACCATCGCCTTCGCCATGATGGGCTCGCTCATTCTGACGCTCACCCTGGTCCCGGTACTGGCGGCGCTGATCCTGAAGCCAAAGGAAGAGAAGGACACCTTCATCCTGCGCCACGCCAAGCGGCTCTACCTGCCGCTGCTGGACTGGGCTCTCGACCGCAAGAAGCAGGTGATCGGCAGCGCCCTGGCGCTGCTGGTGGCGGCACTCGCCGTCTTCCCCTTCCTCGGCAAGGAGTTCATGCCCACCCTGCAGGAGGGCACGCTCATGTTCCGCGTCACCGGCATTCCCTCCACGTCGCTGGAGGAGAGTCTCGGCGTGGCCAAACGCATCGACGCCGCCCTGAAGCAGCAGTTTCCCCAGGTGAAGTCCACCCTCGCCACCATCGGCCGTGCCGAGAAAGGCGAGACGGCGGACGTGAATTACATGGAAGTGCTGGTGGACGTGAAGCCGGCAGAAGAATGGCCGGAGCGCATGAGCATGCCGGAACTCGCCCATGAAATGCAGGAATCCCTGGAAAAGGCCATTCCCACCGTGGTGTTCGGCGCCACCCAGCCCATCCAGATGCGGGTCGAGGAACTCATCTCCGGCGTGCGGGCGACCCTGGCCCTCAAGATCTACGGCGAGGACCTCTCAACGCTGGATCGCCTGGCCGGCCAGATGAAGGCCGTGCTCGACCAGGTGCCCGGCGTCGCCGACCTGTCCCTGGAGGCGAACAAGGGCAAGCCGCAGATGGTGATCAAGGTCAATCGCGACGAGGCGGCCCGCTACGGCATCAATGCCGACGAGATCCTGGAAGTGGTGCAGGCCGGCATCGGCGGCAAGACGGTGTCGACCATTATCGACGGCGTCAAACGCTTCGACCTTCAAGTCCGGCTGGATGCAGCCTTCCGCGACAGTCCGCAGGCGATCGCTGACATCCCCATCCGCACCCAGTCCGGGGCGCTGGTGCCCTTGTCCCGGGTGGCCACGGTTGAGATGGACGAGGGCTACTCCTTCGTGCGCCGGGAACAGCTGCAGCGCTACGCGGTGATCCAGATGGACGTCAAGGGGCGTGACGTGGACGGCTTCGTGCAGGAAGCCGAGGCGAAGCTGCGGCAGCAGGTGAAGCTGCCGGCCGGCTACTGGATCGAGTGGGGCGGCGCTTTCGAGAACCAGCAGCGGGCCATGGCGCGGCTGGCGGTGATCGTGCCGCTCACCATCGGCCTCATCTTCATCCTGCTCTACACCGCGTTCAACTCGCTCACCCACGCCACGCTGATCATCGCCAACGTGCCCTTTGCCGTCATCGGCGGCGTCTTCGGGCTGGCGCTCACCGGCCAGTATGTGTCGGTGCCTTCCGCCATCGGCTTCATCGCCGTCTTCGGCGTCGCCATGTTGAACGGCATCGTGCTGGTGTCCTTCCTCAACGACCAGCGACGACGGGGCCTGTCCATCCGCGAGGCGGTGCGCCAGGGGGCCGCCTTGCGCCTGCGGCCGGTGCTGATGACCGCTTCCGTGGCCATCCTGGGCCTCATCCCCATGCTGCTCTCGCAAGGGGTGGGCGCCGAAACCCAGCGGCCGCTGGCCACCGTCGTGGTGGGGGGGCTGTTCACTTCCACGGCGTTGACCCTGCTCCTGCTACCCCTCATGTACGAGTGGGTGGAAGGCCGGCGGGAACGCAAGCAGGCATCCATTTGACCGGACGCCGCGGTCCCACTCCCTGGGGCTGCGGCATGGAGAATCGACATGAAAGAGATCAAGGCATTCATCCGTCAGCACCGTATCGCCGAGGTGCTCGAAGCATTGCGGGATTCGGGACTATGCCAGTCCGGCGCGGGCGCCGGCTGCCACAACGTCACGGTATCCCGCGTGCAACGCCCGCTCGTGGAAACCGACCCGACGCAGCAGCATTACTCGATGGATTTGGCCGAACCCGTGGTGGCCGAATACAAGCTGGAACTCCTGTGCGCGGACGATCTGGCCGACACCCTGGTAGACCTCATCGCCAAAGCGGCGCACACGGGGCAGCCCGAGGCGGGGTGGGTCGTCGTGAGCGAAGTTCAGCGGGTGGAGGAGATTCGATGAGACTTCAGGAAGCAGGCAGGTGCGGCAACAAATCAATCGCAGTTCGTTCTTGATCAATTGAATCACTTGGTGAGGAGATGTTTCGATGAAAATTGGCAAACAAGCAATGGCGCTGCTGGCCGGCGTCACCCTGTCGGCTTCGGCCGCCCTGGCGGCGCCGCTGGCCTATGTGCCCAACGAGAAAAGCGGCACGGTCTCTGTCATCGATACGGCGAAAGACGAGGTCGTGGCAGAGATCAAGGCGGGGAAAAAGCCGCGTGGACTCGCCGTGAGCGCGGACGGAAAACGCCTGTATGTGAGTGACCAGCCGGACAATGCGCTGCTCGCCATCGACCTCGACAAGCGCGCCGTGGCCGGAAAGATCGAACTCGGCGAATCCCCCGAGGGCGTGAGCCGATCCCCCGACGGCAACTGGGTCGTTGCCGCAGTCGAGGTCAGCAACAGCGCGGCCTTCATCAACACCGCCACCCAGCAGCGGGAGTTCAGCGTCAAAACGCAGGGCAAGAACCCCGAGCACGCGGTCTTCAGCCCCGACGGAAAGTGGCTTTACGTCAGCGCCGAGGACGCGGAGCAGGTCGACGTGGTCGACGTCGCCAAGCGCGAACAGGTGGGCGCCATTCCCGTCGGCAAACGGCCGCGCGGCATCGGGTTCCTGCCCGACGGCAGCCGCGCCTATGTGGCATGCGAACTGGCGAGCACGGTCTATGCGATCGACGTGCGGGCACAGAAAGTGGTGGCGACCATCAAGGCCGGCAGCTTCTCGAATGGCGTTGCGGTGCGCCCCGACGGCCGGCGGGTGTTCGTTTCCAACGGGAAGGACGCCACCGTGTCGGTGATCGATACCGCGACCAATTCGGTCGTCGCCACCGTGCCGGTCGGCAACCGTCCGTGGAATATGGCGCTGACGCCGGACGGCAAGAAGCTCTATGTGGCCAATGGAAGATCCAACTCGGTGTCGGTGATCGACACCGAGACCAACCAGAAGCTCCGGGACATCGCCGTCGGGGAAATGCCCTGGGGTGTGGTCATTCGATAAAGTCAGGAGGGCGATGATCATGAACGCACCCGATATGAATCCGCCCACCCGCTATCCGCGCCGGGCGGTGGCCTTGCACTGGATCGTGGCGCTGTCGATCATCGCCTTGCTGGCCAGCGGCTGGTACATGGTCGGCATCCCGAAGAACACCCCGGAACGCGCCTTCTTCTTCAATCTGCACAAATCACTCGGCATCGTCGCGGCGGTCTTCATCGCGGCGCTGATCGTCTGGCGCGTGCGGCATGAAGTGCCGGCGCTGCCCGGGAGCATGGCCAGATGGGAAAGGATGGCGGCCGTCGTCAACCACCGCCTGTTCTACGTCTTCATGGTAGTGGTGACCGCCGCCGGCTATATCACTTCCTCCTTCAGCAAATACGGCCCCAAGCTCTTTGGCATCCCGCTCCCGCATTGGGGGTGGGAAGACGCGGCGTTGCGGGGCGACCTCGCGACAGTGCATCGGGTGGCCGCGCTGGTCTTTGCCGTCCTGATTGCGGTTCACATCGCGGCGGCGCTGAAGCACCTGTGGCTGGACAAGGATGGCGTATTCCAGCGGATGATGCCGGGCTGGGGAAAGCATACGCGGACCTCCTGAACCCCTCAGCATGTATGGAGACATTGATGCGAAAACTGATTGCCGCCCTTCTGGCGGCCCTGGCGCTGCGGAGCGCGATGGCGGCACCGCTGCCTGAAGTGACCGTCTACAAGAATCCCGATTGCGGCTGCTGCACCGAGTGGGTCAAGCACCTGCAGGACGCCGGCTTCAATGTGCGGCAGATTCCTACCCAGGACCTGGACGCGGAACGCAATCGATTCGGCGTGCCGCCCCATTTGGCCAGCTGCTACACGGCGACGGTCGGCGGCTACCTCGTCGAGGGCCATGTCCCGGCTTCGGCCGTCAAGAAGATGCTGGCCGAGAAGCCGGCGGTGCGCGGCCTGACCATTCCGGGCATGCCCGCCAATGCCCCGGGCATGGGGCCGCACGTTGCCGGCACGCTCAAGGTGTATACCTTGCCCAAAGCGGGTGAGCCATCGCGCATCTACTCGGTTGAGTAGCCCGGATACTCGAAGCGCGGTCGTGCGGGTCCACGCCCTGCCGCGATGCCGCTTCGTCATCCGAAATGCAAGGATGCTGAAGGTGAGCGCAGGTTCATCCCCTGAACAATCGAAGGAGCAACCGCCATGACCAACCGCAAGAAAGAAGTGGCCAAATTTTTCTCCGGGTTTGAAGCGTTTCATAGTCTTTTCCACGGCTAGCTGCCAGGACGGGCACCGGCCTCGGCCGGGACCACCACTCGCAGCGGGGCTGCCTTGTGCTCCACCGGGCGGTAAGCATCGGCAGGCAGCAAGGCGATGCGCTCGGCCAGGGCCGCCTCCAGATTGCCCTCGAACACGGCAACCGGTACTTCCTCGTAGCCATTGTCCTCGCGGCGGATGCGGCCAATGCAGAACTGCGGGTGCTCGGCGTACCAGGCGTTGATCGGCAGGTAGCGCTCGTAGCAATGGGGGTGCCGGAGACTGTCGGGCACCGTGCCCAGCTTCAACCATTTGGCCTCGACCGCCTCGGCCCGCTGCCGCTTGCGCAGGAACAGGATGTCGGTCTGCACTTCGGTGGACGCGATGCCGGCGAAAGTCCCCTTGGGCAGCCGGATGGCACCCAGCAGATGCGCCTGGGCGGCGATGTACTCGCGCACCGCGTCGTACTGGGCATCCATCGTGTGGCTGCTGGTGATGAAGCACACCAGCCCACCGGGGCGTACCAGGTCGAGGGCGCGGCCGAAGAAGTAGTTGTGGATGCTGAAACGGGCATAGGCCCGGTTGCTCACGTCGGCAACCTTGTACTTGCCGAAGGGGACGTTGCCGATCACCAGGTCGAACCAGTGGTCGGGCAGCGCGGTTTTCTCGAACGGGGAAATCCGCACATCCACGCCGCCGAGCGCGTAGAGCGCCTTGAGGATGCGGCCGGAAATCCGGTCGATCTCGATGGCGGTGACGCTGCTGCGCTCGGCCTGATTCCGCGGCATGGCGCCGATGAAATGGCCAATCCCGGCAGAAGGCTCCAGGATGCGCCCGCCGGTGGAGCCGAAGCGCTCCACCGCTTGCCATATCGCCTCGATCACGTGGACCTCGGTGTAGTGGCTGTTGTTGACGGAGGCGCGCGCCGATTCGTAGTCCTCGGCGGGAAGCAATTCCTGCAAGCGACGGGCGCGTTCGGCCCAGGCGCTGTCGGCGGCTTCGAGATTGAAGCTGGCGGGCAGGCCGCCCCAGCCGGTGTAGCGCAGCAGGACTTGGCGTTCCTCTGCGTCGGCTGGCCGATCCTCGCCTTCGATCCGCCGCAAGGTGGTGATCGCGGCGAGATTGGCTTCGAACTTGGCGGCGGCACCGGTCAGGTGATCCAGGTCGGCGCGGTGCAGCCGTGACCAAAGGGCGCGCGGGACGGCTGCGCTTGCGGCGGTTACCGCCCGCCAGTTGGCGCGGACGGCGGCCAGGGGTTGCTCCGGCTCCGCCGTATCGCGGACGCTATCAACGTGTTCCAGTTCGGCGGGATGATCGGACTCACGTGAGAGGGAAGGGCAAACGAGCTCTGCCTGGGGTGGCAGGGTCGGGGCCGCTGGGTCGAACCCGGGCAGCCATAGGGAAGGCGCGGTAGGACGGGCCATCGGTGCGTTCTCCAAGGGAAAAGGGGAACCCAGCGACCCCATCGGGGAGGCGGGCTCCCCGGGTGGGATGGGCAATGGAAACGGTCGTGGACGACCGGCTGGTAACGCCCCGACGTAGGTGGCCGCGCCGGACTTCATGGCGAAGCCGGCAGCAAAGGCGCTATTGGCGACGAACGCTGGGTGCTTGGGTGCCAGCCGACGAGTGTCGGCAGGCAGTACTCAGTTCAGCGCCGGGCACGCAATCGGTGGTAGCGGTGGGATGCTGTCAATGCAAACGAGGCGGGTAACGACCGCAACGCCCGAGGCGAATCGGGAGCGCTCAAACGAGCGCGTGTTGGCCGAAGCCGAAAGCCCTCGTAGTGTGCCGCTCGGCACGCTGTCTGGTGCACCGGTTGGGCCATTCGCCTGCGAAAGCCATGGCAACGCAGGCGGGTTGCGGGTGGCATGGAGTTAAGCGCCAGCGCGGATTTGGGACTCGCAGTAAGTATCCTGCCAAGCGCAGGCAAGCATCTATCTGATGACTTTCGCCAAACCCTCAATGCCAATAGGTGTTTCAGCCAACCAAGGAATTAACGCACAGCGCTGCGCCAACTCGTCAGCAACCCGGTGGATGAAGGAAGCCTCGTACTGGCCGCGCTCGGCCAGCAAGGGGTTGCAGGTGCCGCTGGCCAGTAGCGACTGATTAATGACCCAGGCGTAGGGCTGGATACCTGCCCGATCCAGGTCGCCTTGCAGCCGTTCCGCCTCATGGACTGGCGTCGCCTCCGGCAGCGTCACAATCATCACCCGGGTAAAGTTTCTGTCCCGCAGGCGGGGCAGCAATTCCCGCACGGACTCCGGCATGTCGCCCTGGGTCCGCATCACCTCCCGGTGGTAGGCCTCGGCGGCGTCCAGCAAGAGGATGGTATGGCCGGTAGGAGCGGTATCCAGTACCACGAAGCCGCGCTTGCCCTGGTCTACCGTCCTGGCAAAAGCCCGGAAGACCGCAATTTCCTCGGTGCAAGGCGAACGCAGATCCTCCTCCAGCATCGCCCGGCCGCCGGCATCCAACTGCTTGCCCGCCTTCTCCAGGACTTCCCGGGTGTATTGAGCCACTTCCTTGGCTGGGTCGATCCGGGTCACCGTCAGGCCGGGGATATGGCCATCGATGGTGGTGGCCACGTGAGAAGCCGGGTCGGTGGTCGAAAGCACGACAGAATGGCCCTGCTTGGCCAAGGCCAAGGCAATGGCTGCGGCGACTGTGGTCTTGCCGACCCCGCCCTTGCCCATGGTCATGATGACCCCGTGGCCCGCCTTGGCGATGTCCTCCACCAAGCCCCCCAAGCCTGGAGGCAGGCAAGTGGTCGGCGGAGCGAGTCCGGCGCGGGGCGGTTCAGCCAGTTCCGGGTGCGCTACCAAGCGCAGCGCCTCCAGACCGACCGTGCCGCGCGGCAAGAAGGGCACGGTGGTCCCCGGCAATTCCACCAGGGCTTCCGGCATTTCCGCCAACGCTTGGTTGGCCCGTCGGGCCATGGCGAGGGCAATGGGGTCGGCGTCACTCCCGGTCGAGAAAAGTCCGTTGACCACCAGCATCAGGTTGGTGACGCCGAGTTCATCCAGTTCCCCCCGGGTCCGTTCGGCCTCCCGCAGCGAGGCACCGTCTGGGCGGGCAACCAGGATGACCGTTGTCTCGCTCGCACTGGAGAGGCGTTCCACGGTGGCGGCATAGAGGGCCTTCTGCTTCTCCAGGCCCGCCAACGGTCCCAGGCAGGAGGCTCCGCCGTTCGACGAAGCGATGAATTCGTTCCAGGCCGACGGCAGAGTCAGCAGCCGGAGGGTATGGCCGGTCGGCGCCGTGTCGAAGATGACGTGGTCGAAGCCGGCCGTCGCCCTTGGATCGCCCAGAAGCTTGGAGAACTCGTCGAAGGCGGCGATCTCCACGGTGCAGGCGCCGGAGAACTGCTCTTCCATGCTCTGGATTGCCGCCTCCGGCAGGATGCCGCGGTAGGGGGCGACCATGCGCTCGCGGTAGGCCTGGGCTGCCGCTTCCGGGTCGATGTTCAAGGCGAACAGGCCTGGCGCTCCCGGGATGGCCGTGGGTAACTGCCCCAACTGTACCCCCAGAACCTCGTCCAGGTTCGACGCCGGATCGGTACTGACGATGAGCACCTGCTTCCCGGCCTCGGCCATCGCCAGGCCGGTTGCACAGGACAGCGAGGTCTTGCCGACGCCACCCTTGCCGGTGAAGAACAGGTAGCGGGTTTGGGTGGTAGGCAAGGCCATCGCAACGACCCTCAGCAGGTGCCCGGCTTGCAGCCGCAACCGCCCGCCTTGACGTGGGGTTTCTCGCCGGTGGCCAAGGCAATCCCGAGCTTGTGGGCAAGTTGCTGGCGGGAGGGATACATCCCCGTCGAGGCGATATGGCCGTCGACCAGGATGATGGGCAGGCGGTCCATGCCGGCCTCCATCTCCTTCACCACGGCCGGAGTGGCAGCGAAAGCCTGCGGTTCCTGGCCGAGGTTGTGGCGCTCGACGGCCACGCCCTGTTCCTCGATCCACTTGAGGTCGGCGGCAAACTGCGCCAGCACCGGGTCCACATCGACGCCGCAGACACCCGTCGAACAACACATTGCCGGGTCAAACACTTCGAGTTTTTGGGTCATGACGAACTCCCTTCTGTATCGATGACATGCTTGGGGGCCGAGGGCAACAGCCAGTTGAACAACAGCGTGGCGGCGGCTCCGACGAGTTGTGCTACGATGAACCCCGGCGTATCGGCTGGCCGGATGCCGGCGAAGGTATCCGTCGCCGCCCGGGCCAGCGTCACCGCCGGGTTGGCGAAGGAGGTCGAAGCGGTGAACCAGTAAGCCGAAGTGATGTAGGCGCCCACGGCGAACGGCGCAGCGCTGGGATGCCGGCGCACGCAACCCCAGATGACGGCCAGCAGGCCGAAGGTGGCGACGAATTCGCTGAACCACTGGGAAGGGCCTGTCCGGACATGGGCCGAGGCGAAATACATGGGAAGGTCGAACATGCCGTGGGCCATAGCGACCCCCAGGAAGGCACCGAGCACTTGGGCGACGATATACCCCGGTACGTCACGCCAGGGCAGGCCGCCCTGCCAGGCGTCGGCCAGGGTCACCGCCGGGTTGAAGTGGGCGCCGGAGACCGGCCCGAAGGTGAGGATGAGGACCACCAGCCCGGCGCCGGTGGGCAGGGTATTGGCGAGCAGGGCGATGGCGACGTTGCCACCGGCCAGGCGCTCGCCCATGATGCCGGAACCGACCACCACGGCGAGCAGCAGGGCCGTCCCCAGCGCTTCAGCGGTCAAACGTCTGGTGAGGGTGTTCGTAGCCCCAAGGCCTCTTTGACCGCCAGCACCAGGCGGGCGCGAATGTCGTCACGGACCTTGATGAAGCTCTCCAGCGGCTCGCCGTGGGGATCGTGGAAAGGCACGTGGATGCGCTTCACCGGGCGAGGGAACACCGGGCAGGTTTCCTTGGCGTTGTCGCAGACGCTGACCACCAGGTCAATATCCTGGTCCATGACCGCCTCTACATCCTTGGGATGGAGGTCGGCAGTGGGCAGGCCGGCGAGCTTCAAGGCCTCGATGGCGCCGTCGGCCACCTTGGGCTGGGGTCGGGTACCCGCGGAAATACCGCGGACGATGCCGGCCACGTCATGATTGAGGATAGCTTCGCCCATCTGGGAGCGGCAGGAATTCCCGGTGCACAGCACCAGGACGGTCTTGGGATGGCTCATGTTGTTTCCGATTGGGATTGGGATAGAGAGAGCGGACTAACTAGGGTCTTTAGCCTGGCCGATGTCATTCAGATGCTTCTGGAGCGACAGGGCATCGAGCTTTTGGAAGGGGAGGCTGAGGAAAAGGGAAATACGGCGGTTGAGCAGACGATAGGCAGTGGACACGGCCTCGCGTTTGGCCTCGTCCGTACCCTCGACAACGGCAGGATCTTCGATACCCCAATGGGCCGTCATCGGCTGACCAGGCCAAACCGGGCAGATCTCGCCAGCCGCCTTATCGCAGACTGTGAAAACAAAATCCAGCCCCGGCGCGCCTGCCTTGGCGAACTCATCCCAGCTCTTGCTGCGCAGATTGCCTACCGGCATGCCTTGCCCCACCAATAGTTCAAGGACCAGGGGATTGACCCGGCCAGTGGGGTGGCTGCCGGCGCTGAAGGCCCGGAAGCGGCCCTTTCCCAGATGATTCAGAAGGGACTCCGCCAGAATGCTGCGAGCCGAGTTGCCGGTACAGAGGAAAAGAACGTTGTAGGTATGGTCACTCATGACACTCCTCCTTCAGGAATTGGGACCCTTGCTGCGCCGCTTCTCGATAGCGTTGCAGGAAGCCGTCTTGGGCAGACAAGCATCACCGTGGCAGCAATTGCTGGTCAGGAAGGCAATCAGCTCGTCCATCGTTTCGTATTCGGCCGAGTAGTGGATGAATCGGCTCTCCCGCTCACCCTTGATGAGGCCGACACGGCTCAGGTGGGAGAGATGGAAGGAGAGCGTGGCGCCGGGCAGGCCCAGCTTCTCGCCGATGGCGCTGGCGTTCATGCCCTCCGGTCCGGCTTCGACCAGCAGACGGAAGATGGCGAGACGGGATTCGTGCCCGAGGGCGGCG
>JRYJ01000501.1_pt1 | contig 42556 bp, 41 predicted proteins | sample 235371 | NCBI WGS metagenome assembly JRYJ01 (sample SAMN03074219, study PRJNA261477) | activated sludge metagenome | biome: Wastewater Treatment Plant; feature: Wastewater; material: Activated sludge; isolation source: activated biomass of a wastewater treatment plant treating hydrocarbon... ... | reverse complement strand
TCGGGCAGGCCCAGGCGCAGGAGCGGGACTTGCAATCCCCGCTCTTCCAGGACGCGCTCGATCTCCGACCCGGCGCCACCGATCACGGCATTTTCTTCGATGCTCACCAGCAGGGAATGGTTCCCCGCCAGATCGGCCACCAGCTCGGCATCGATGGGCTTGACGAAGCGCATGTTGGCCACGGTGGCATCCAGCACTTCGCCGGCGGCCACGGCGGCGGGCACCAGGCTGCCGAAGGCGAGCAGCGCCACGCCCGTTCCGTGGCGGCGGATTTCGCCCTTGCCCACCGGGATGGTTTCCAGGGTTGCTTCCGGCACCGTGCCCGTGCCCCCGCCGCGGGGATAGCGCACGGCGCTGGGGCAATCCAGGCTGAAGGCGGTGGACAGCATCTTGCGGCATTCCGCCTCGTCGGCCGCGGCCATGATCACCATGTTCGGGATGCAGGCCAGGTAGGAAAGGTCGAAGGTGCCGTGGTGGGTGGGGCCGTCGGCGCCCACCAGGCCGCCCCGGTCGATGGCGAAGACCACCGGCAGGTTCTGCAGGGCCACGTCGTGCACCAGCTGGTCGTAGCCGCGCTGCAGGAAGGTGGAGTAGATGGCCACCACCGGCTTCAGGCCCTCGCAGGCCAGACCGGCGGCGAAGGTGACGGCGTGCTGCTCGGCGATGCCGACATCGTAGTAGCGGTCCGGGAATTCCTGGGCGAAGCGTACCAGCCCGGAGCCTTCGCGCATGGCCGGGGTGATGCCCACCAGGCGCTTGTCGGCGGCGGCCATGTCGCACAGCCAGTCGCCGAAGACCTGGGTGTAGGTGAGCTTGCCGCCGCCCTTGCCGGACTGGATGCCTTCCTCCGGCGCAAACTTCGAAACGCCGTGGTAGAGGATGGGGTCGGCCTCCGCCAGTTTGTAGCCCTGGCCCTTCTTGGTGATGATGTGGAGGAACTTGGGCCCCTTCATCTGGCGCAGGTTCTCCAGGGTCGGCACGAGGGCGCCCAGGTCGTGGCCGTCGATGGGGCCGTAGTAGTGGAAGCCGAATTCCTCGAACAGGGTGCCGGGGGTGATCATGCCCTTGACGTGCTCCTCGGCACGGCGGGCGAGTTCCAGCAACGGCGGGGCGAAGCCCAGCATGTGGCGGGCGCCCTGGCGGGCGGCGTTGTAGGTCTTGCCCGACATCAGGCGGGTGAGGATGGTATTGAGCGCCCCCACCGGCGGCGAGATGGACATCTCGTTGTCGTTGAGAATGACCAGCATGTCGGCATCGGCGACGCCGGCATTGTTGAGGGCCTCGAAGGCCATGCCGGCGGACATGGCACCGTCGCCGATGACGGCCACCACCTTCTTCTCCTCTCCCTTCTGCTTGGCGGCAAGGGCCATGCCCAGGGCCGCCGAGATGGAGGTGGAGGAATGGCCGACGCCGAAGGTGTCGTAGGGGCTCTCGGCGCGCTTGGGAAAGCCGGAGACGCCGCCATGCATGCGCAGCCGGTCCATGCCCTGGCGGCGGCCGGTGAGCACCTTGTGGGCGTAGCACTGGTGGCCCACGTCCCACACCAGGCGGTCTTCCGGGGTGTTGAAGACGTAGTGCAGGGCGATGGTCAGCTCGACGGTACCGAGGTTGGAGGACAGGTGGCCGCCGGTCTTGGCCACGGAGTCGATGAGGAAGCCGCGCAGTTCGTCGGCCAGTTGCGGCAGGTGGCAACGCTCCAGGCGACGCAGGTCGGCGGGGGAATCGATGGATTCGAGGAAGCGGTAGGCGGTCATCGTCAGAATTGCCGATGGCAGATGAAATCCGCCAGTTCGGTGAGGCGGCGGGCCTTGCCGCCAAAGGGGGCGAGGGCGTCCAGCGCGTCGCGGCGCAGCTCTTCGGCGTAGGCGCGGGCGGCCTCCAGGCCAAGCAGGCTGACATAGGTCGGTTTGTCGGCGGCTTCGTCCTTGCCGGCGGTCTTGCCCAGGGTGGCGGTGCTGGCGGTGCAGTCGAGAATGTCGTCCACCACCTGGAAGAGCAGGCCGGCGCGCTTGGCGAAGCGGTCCAGGCTTTCCCGCCCGGCGGCGTTCATGGCGTCGCCGGCGAGCGCCCCGAGGAGGACGGCCGCCCGGATGAGGGCGCCCGTCTTGAGGGCGTGCATCAGTTCGAGTTCGGGCTGCTCCAGGGTCTTGCCCACGGCGGCAAGGTCGATGGCCTGGCCCCCGGCCATGCCCCGGGAGCCGCTGGCCTGGGCGAGCAAGGCCACCATTTCGAGCTGGCGGGCGGGTTCGGTGATGGTCTCCCGGCCGAGCAGCTCGAAGGCCAGGGTCTGCAGGCTGTCACCGACCAGAAGGGCGGTCGGCTCGTCGTATTCAACGTGGCAAGTGGGGCGGCCCCGGCGCAGGACGTCATCGTCCATGCAGGGCAGGTCGTCATGGACCAGGGAATAGGCGTGGATCAGTTCCACGGCACAGGCGACCACGTCCAGTCTTGCCGGGTCGGCGCCGGTCAGCTCGCCGGCGGCGTGGGCCAGCAGCGGCCGCACCCGCTTGCCGCCGCCCAGGGCGGCATAGCGCATGGCGGCGTGGAGGCGGGCGGGAATGCCGTCGGCGGCGGGCAGGTAGCGGGCCAGGGCGGCTTCGGTGCGGGCCTGGGCGGCCGCCATCCAGTCGGTGAAGGCGGCGCTCACTGGCCCTCCCGGTCGCCGGCGGGGAACGGCTTCAATTCGCCGTTTTCGAGAATGCGTACCTGTTCCTCGGCGGCGGCCAGTTGCTGCTGGCAGTGTTTCATCAGTTCCATGCCGCGGCGGTAGGCGGCGATGGATGCTTCCAGCTCCAGCTTGCCGCCTTCCATGCTCTGGACGATGGCTTCGAGCTCGTCCAGGGCCGTCTCGAATTTCATGTCGGCGATGGGGGGGTGATCCATGTCAAGCACGTCCGGGGAAACGCGCAAAAATAACCGATTGGGGGGCTTTTGGTCAAATTGAGGGACGGTTAAAATTACAGCTTTTGCCCCGTTGGAGCGTGGAATGTCCGATCTGGCGAGCCTGTCCAAGTTGGCCCCCGCAGTTTCCCAACTGCCGGTGGACTGGTATTTCGACGAGAGAGTCTTTGAACTGGAGAAGAAACTCATCTTCGATGCCGGTCCGGGCTACGTCGGGCACCAGTTGATGGTGCCCGGGGCGGGTGACTACCGTTCCCTGGAATGGACGGACCACGGCCGCATGCTGCTCAATGGCGGCGACACCGGCCCCCAAGCCGGCATCTGGCAGATGTCCAACATCTGCCGCCATCGCCAGGCCATCATGCTGCAGGGGGCGGGCACCCTCAACGGCCCCATCGTCTGCCCGATCCATCGCTGGACCTATGACCAGGGCGGCGAACTCATCGGTGCGCCCCATTTTCCGCAGAATCCCTGCCTCAACCTCGACAAGGTCAAGCTGGAGAACTGGAACGGCCTGCTCTTCAAGGGTCCCCGTTCCGCCAACGTCGACCTGGCGGGCATGAACGTCGCCCGGGATCTCGACTTCAGCGGCTACAAGCTGGACCACGTCGAGATGCACGAGTGCAACTACAACTGGAAGACCTTCATCGAGGTCTACCTGGAGGACTACCACGTCGCGCCCTTCCACCCCGGCCTGGGCAACTTCGTCACCTGCGACGACCTGACCTGGGAGTTCGGCGACTGGTACTCGGTGCAGACGGTGGGCATCACCTCCCTCCTGAAGTCCGGCTCCGCCGTCTACGACCGCTGGCAGAAGGTGGTCCGCGAGTATTACGGCGACCGGGGCGAGACGCCCCCCCAGGGCGCCATCTGGCTCACCTACTACCCCAACATCATGGTGGAGTGGTACCCCCACGTGCTGGTGGTATCCACCCTGGTGCCCCTGGGCGTGCACAAGACCATGAACGTGGTCGAGTTCTACTACCCCGAGGAAATCGTCGACTTCGAGCGGGAATTCATCGAGGCCGAGCGGGCCGCCTACATGGAGACCGCCATCGAGGACGACGACATCGGCGAGCGCATGGACCGCGGCCGCCAGGCTCTGCTGCGGGAAGGCCGCAACGAGGTCGGGCCCTACCAAAGTCCGATGGAGGACGGCATGCAGCACTTCCACGAGTTCTACCGCCGCATCATGGAATCCCGCATCCGCGGCTGAGGTCTCCCATGTCCAAAGGGGCGCCGGGGTAAAATCCGGCGCCCCTTTCCTTTTTTCGCCCGCCCTATGCAATCCCTGTGGATGGTCCTCGCCAGCCTGCTCTTCGCCTGCATGGGGGTCTGCGTCAAGCTGGCGGCGGCGACTCATTCGGCGGTGGAAATCGTCTTCTACCGCAGCATTCTCTCCCTCATCCTGATGTTTGCCCTGGTGCGGCTGCGTGGCGTTTCGCTGGCGACGCCCCACTGGCGCTGGCAGATCAGCCGGGGCGTCGTCGGTTTCTCCGCCCTGGCCACCTACTTCTGGGCCATCACCCTGCTGCCCCTGGCGATGGCGGTAACGCTGAACTACACCTCGGCGATCTTCCTCGCCATCTACCTCGCCCTGGCCGGGTTGCGGCTCACCTCCGGCATCCTTGGCGCCCTGGTGGTGGGGTTGGCGGGCGTGGCATTGCTGCTTCGGCCCTCCTTCCACGCCGACCAACTGATCGGCGGCCTGATCGGCCTGGGTTCCGGCGTACTCGCCGGCATGGCCTACTTCAGCGTGCGCCAGCTCGGCGCCCGGGGGGAGCCGGAAACCCGTACGGTGTTCTATTTCTCCCTGGTTTCCTCGGTCTGCGCTGCCGCCTGGCTGTCCTTCACCGAGTTGCATGCCGTTGACCTCCGCAGCGGCGGGATCCTGTTGGCCGTCGCCGGCTTCGCCACCGCCGCCCAGCTGGCCATGACCCGGGCCTACAGCCGCGGCAAGACGCTCATGGCCGCTGCCCTGGCCTACAGCACGGTCATCTTCTCCAGCCTCTTCGGCATGCTGCTGTGGGGCGAAACCCACGACTGGACGACCTGGCTGGCCATTGGCCTCATCGTCCTTTCCGGGCTGGCTGCCACCCACTTCTCCCGCGCCAACCCGGCGGAACAGGATTAAACTGAAAATATCGTCACAACAAGGAGACACCTCATGATCGTCGTCGATCACCAACCGGGCCGGGTCAACGTCAGCGTCTTCGGTGAGTTCACCCTGGCGGACTACAAGGAGTTCGAGGAGATCGTCAATTACAAGATCAAGTTCGAGGGGCCGGTGGATCTCTATTTCGATCTCACCCAGATGGCTGATTTCACCCTCGACGTGGCCCTTGAGGAAATCAAGTTCTCCCGCGCCCACGCCAACGACTTCAACCGCATCGCCGTGGTCACGGAAAGCCAGTGGGTGACCTGGAGCGCCTGGCTGTCCCAGACCTTCGTCAATGCCGACGTCGAGGTCTTCACCAATGCGGACGAAGCCAAGGAGTGGCTCGGGGTCGCTGCGTGAGCTTCACCACCCTGGTCGATGCGGCCACCCTGGCCGCCAACATCGGGGCGCCGGGCTGGTGTGTCTTCGACGTCCGCCACCAACTGGCCGATGTCGGCTACGGCGAACGTTCCTACGCGGCGGGGCACATCCCCGGCGCCTTCTTCCTCCACTGCGACCGGGATCTGTCCGGGGCCGTCACGGGCACCAACGGTCGCCATCCGCTGCCTGATCCTGCGCTCCTGGCGGCCAGGTTGGGCAGCCTGGGGTTCGGTCGGGACACCCAGGTCGTGGTCTATGACGACAGCCAGGGCATGATCGCCGGCCGCCTGTGGTGGCTGCTGCGCTGGCTGGGGCACCAGGACGTGGCCGTGCTCGATGGCGGCCTGTCCGCCTGGCAGGCGGCGGGCGGGGCCCTGGAGACGGCAGTGCCGCAGCCTTTGCCCGCTGATTTCCGGCCGGCTGTTGGCATGGAGACGGTGGATGCCGCCTTCCTCCTCGCCCACTTGCAGTCGCCCGGACTGCAGATCGTGGATGCGCGCAGTCCGGACCGCTTCCGGGGCGAAAACGAAACCATCGACCGGGTCGGCGGCCGCATTCCCGGCGCGGTGAACCGCTTTTTCCGCGACAACCTGGCCGCCGACGGCCGCTTCAAGCCGGCCGCCCAGTTGCGTGCCGAATGGCTGGGCGTGCTGTCGGGCAAGGGTGCCGAAGCCGTGGTGCATCAGTGCGGCTCCGGCGTCTCCGCCTGCCACAACATCCTGGCCATGGAAATCGCCGGCCTGTCCGGCTCCCGTCTCTATCCAGGCTCCTGGAGCGAGTGGTGCAGCGACCCGTCGCGGCCGGTGGCGGCGGGGTAAGGCCGGGCCGCGGCTTCTCGCCGGAAAAATCCGCTAGACAGGATTCGTCCTACAGCCGTTTCAGCGCTTTCCGACAGTAAGTTGCCGGCGGCTTCCCTATGCTGAGATCAGTTCCCGGCAGCCTGGCCGCGGAAGCCTTTGGCACATCCCCAGGTGCCGGTGGAGATCAACCATGAAACCCAAGAATAGTTTTGACTCCTGCCACTCATCGCCTTCCCCTTGGGCGGTCCGCTCCCGCTCTTCCTGCAAGTGAGGTGTTGTCGCGACGGCTGTGCAATCGGGGAAATCCGTTGCTTGGCCCGTCGAGCAGGGGAGAACTCATGTCCATGAAAACCCGTGATATCCGTGTGTCGCCGCAGCCCATTCGTAACCGACAATGCCGAGTGGCCGCTTTCGAACTCCTCCACCGTCATGGCGATGCCGTCGCCGCGCAGATCGCGGACGACGCCTTGGCCACCGATCAAGTCATTCACCTCGTGTACGACGGCGCCGGGCGTGGCCGGCAGGCGCTTCATGGCCTTCCCGGGTTCATCAATGTCGATGCCGAGATGCTGTTTTCCTCGCGGATCGAGTCCCTGCCGACCACGGAGGTGGTCCTGGAGCTTCTCGAAACGGTGCGGGTCGACGAGCGCGTCATCTGCCGCTGCGCCGATCTCAAGCGCCGTGGTTTCCATCTCGCCCTCGATGACGTCTGCGATTGCCGGGAAGAGTACACGCCATTGTTCGACCTCGCCGACATCGTGAAGGTGGATCTTCCGAGCCTCGATGACGAGCATCTCGAGCTGTTGGTCAGGGAACTGCGCCGGTTTCCGCTTCAACTTCTGGCCGAGAAGGTCGACTCGAGCCAATGCGCGCAACGGTGCGTGGATCTGCAGTTCGACCTGTTCCAGGGCTATCACTTCGATCCGCCGGTTCCCGCCCCGGCCAGCGCCTGAGCGAAAGTCCAGCCGAGCATGCCCAAGTCAATACAGGCCACTCAGTCAGAAGGCGCGACTTCAGTATTCCGGATTCTCGATTCGGCCGGCCGGGGCTATGTCACAAGGGCCGCCATCAAGGCCCTGGCAGGCTTCGATCGGTTTTTTGACAGGGCGGATGCCGAGCATGCCGGCAGACTGGATGGCGCCCAGTTCCGCAAGGCCTGGCGCCAGTACCTGCTGGCGCCCGGGCTCGATGATCGCCTGCGCCTGCAAAATGCGCTGATCCTGCGCCAAAAGGAAATAGCCATCCTGAAGAAGCGCCTGCGCCAGGCGAGCGCGGCCTTGCCTCGCGGTGCGGCCGCCCCTGCCCGTGCATCGAAGGGCGTTCCGCCCGGGCAAGCGCCCGAGGCCGAGCCGGCGCGACGGGAATACCGCCTGCGGCGCCAGGCGGAAGCCGAAAAATCACGGCTTGCGGGGGTGCTGGAAAGCGTCAGCGATGTGGTCATCGACGTTTCCAGCAGCGGCAAGATCACCTACCTGAACCGACTCGCACCGCAACGGGCAAAGCGGCCGAAAGACGGGTTGATCGGCCGGGACCTGACCGCCATCTTCCCCGGGGAAGTCGGCCATATGGTGAAAGAGAGCCTGGCGCGGGCCTCCCGGGAGAAGGCGCCCACTCGCTTCGAATACTTCAGCAAAGTTCATTCGTGCTGGTTCGAGACGCGAATTTTTCCGACGGCCGATGGCGCAGTGATCATCTCGGCCGACATTTCCCGGCGCAAGCAGGGCGAGCGTCGATTGCGCGAAGCGCTGGAGCGTTTCCGCACGGCGAGCGAGATGGCCATGCTGGGATTCTGGGAGTGGCAGCTTGCCAACGACGCGGTGTACTTCTCGCCGGAATGGAAAAGGCAGCTGGGCTACGCGGACGCCGAGCTGCCCAACCGGATCGAGGAGTGGCAATGCCGCCTGCACCCGGACGACCGGGAATACGTGCTGCAGCAGGTGGCAAGAGCCGTCGAGCAGCCCGCCGGCGATTTTGAAATCGAGTACCGGCTGGCGCACAAGGACGGGGGATACCGCTGGATCAACGCCCGCTGGATGGCCTTGTCCGAGGATCGCCATGGCGGCCCGAGCTTCGCCGTGACCCATCTGGACGTCACCAGCGTCAAGGAAGAAGCCGAGCATCTCGACTATCTGGCCAGCCATGACTTATTGACAGGCTTGCCCAACCGCTCGCTCCTTCACGAGTTTGCCGACCATGTCCTGAGCAGTGCCCGCCGCCAGCATGGCAAGGTAGCGGTGCTGTTCCTCGATCTCGATCGATTCAAGGCCGTCAACGACACCTACGGCCACAAGGCCGGGGATCGGGTCCTCCAGGAGGCGGCGCGAAGAATAGCCCGTAGCCTGCGGGCCGAAGATCTGGTCGGTCGCCTGGGCGGCGACGAATTTGTTGCGGTGCTCAGCGAAATTGCCGGATTCCAGGACGTCACCCGGGCGACAAGCCATTGTCTGGAAGCGCTGAGCCAACCCTTCGTGCTGGGCAGACGCAAAGTGAACGTATTGCCCAGCATCGGCATCAGCATCTTTCCGGAGGACGGCGACTCGATCGAAACCCTGATCCACAATGCGGATATCGCGATGTACGAGGCCAAGCGAAGCGGCGGCGGCAAGTTCTGTTTTTTTGCCAGGGAATCGGCCCCTTCATAACAAGGCGAAACAATGTGTTACCGGTGACTACAGAACCTCTGGTCCCCCGGGTGGAATCTACCTGAAAGGTAGCAACGAAAGGAGGATAGGCATGAAACGCTTGCTAGCAGCCATTTTCTGCAGCTTCTGTCTGGCTGGTGCCGCACTGGCTGAAGAAGGTGCGATCCAGAAAACCGAATCGGCCATCGAGCGTGGAGCCGACGCGACGGCTCATGGCATCAAGCGCGGTGTCGATGCGGCGAGTCACGGCATCAAGCGTGGGGTCGAGGCCGCCGGCCATGGGATCGAAGTCGGGTTGTCGGCCGCGGCTCGAGGCATCAAACGCGGCGCGGAAGCGACCAGTAACGCCCTGCACAAGGTGGCGGAAAAGATCCGCCCGTCGTCTGATGATAGCTGAGGCGGGTTAGGGGGCCGTTGAGAACGGCAAAGGAGACGGGATCCTACCCACCACTCCTTGCCACGCACAGCCGTGCCAACGCCCATTCCACATGTTCCCGCACCAGCGGGGAAGGGTGGTCCGCCCTTGACTGGAGCGCCGCCAGGGCTTCACCTGTCGCCGGTCCGTTGCCCAGCGCCACCGCGATATTGCGCAGCCAGCGCTCATGCCCGATGCGGCGGAGCGGGCTGCCGGCGAGGCGTTCGTTGAACTGCGCTTCGGTCCAGGCGAAGAGTTCCACCAGGGCGGCACGGTCCAGGCCCTGGCGCGGGGCGAAGTCGGGGTCGCCCAGGCCGGCGAACCGGTTCCAGGGGCAGCAGAGCTGGCAGTCGTCGCAGCCGTAGATGCGGTTGCCGAGGAGGGGCCGTAATTCCTCCGGGATGGGGCCGGCCAGTTCGATGGTGAGGTAGGAGATGCAGCGCCGGGCGTCCACGCGATATGGGGCAGTGATGGCGCCGGTGGGGCAGGCCTTGAGGCAGGCAGTGCAACTGCCGCAGTGCTCGGCTACCGGTGCATCTGGCGGCAGGGGCAGATCGGTGTAGATGTCGCCCAGGAAGCGCCAGGAGCCTTGGCGGGAGAGCAGCAGGGTATGCTTGCCGCGCCAGCCGATGCCCGCCTGGCGGGCGAATTCCACCTCCATGACCGGGGCGGAATCGGAAAACACCCGATAACCGAAAGGGCCGGCCAGGGCGGCGACGCCGTCGGCCAGCTTCTGCAGGCGGCTGCGCACGGTCTTGTGGTAGTCGCGGCCCAGGGCGTAGCGGGAAACGTAGGCGCGGGCGGGGTCGGCGAGATTGGCCCCGGCGTCGGCGGCGTCGGGCCGGTAGTCGAGGCTGGCGCTGATGACCGTCACCGTGCCCGGGACGAGGGCCTGGGGGTCGGCGCGCAGTTCGGCGTGGCGGGCCATATAATCCATTTCGCCGTGGCAGCCCTCGGCCAGCCAGGCCCGCAGGCGGGGTGCCGCTTCGCCGACCTCGGCGCGGGCGATGCCCACCGCGGCGAAGCCGAGCGTAGCGCCCAATTGCCGGATGTGGCCGGCCAGGGCAGCGTAATCGACCGTGGAGTCCTGATCGTGCATAGCCCCGATGTTACCGCCCTTTTCGACCTGCCCGACGAAGCCGCCACCTGCCGTTGCGGCGAGGCCCTTGCCCCGCTGCTGGCGCCGGGAACCGTGGTGTATCTGGAAGGCGACCTGGGGGCGGGCAAGACGACCCTGGTGCGGGCCTTGATCCAGGCCCTGGGCCATGCCGGGCCGGTGAAGAGTCCGACCTATTCTCTGGTTGAAGTTTACGTAATTTCGAGCTTATACTTATATCACTTTGATTTTTATCGCTTCGAGTCGCCTGAGGAGTTTCTCGATGCGGGTTTGGGTGAATATTTCCGCGACGATACGGTCTGTCTGGTCGAATGGCCGGACCGCGCTGCTGGCTGCATTCCGCCGGCAGACGTGCGGCTGCGCCTTCATCATGCGGGTGTCGGGCGTCGCCTCGAAGCCTTGGGAGCTTCGGAGAAAGGCGCGCAATGCGTAAACGCCCTGGCCACAGCCTTTCCCGCCGGCGCCTCCTGCATTTCGCCGGCGCCTCGCTGATTCTTTCCGTGACGCCGCTCGCCCGGGCCGCAGCCAAGCTGCCGTCGGTGCTGGCGGTGCGCATCTGGCCGGCGGCCGACTACACGCGGGTGACCCTGGAGCACGACGCTCCCCTGAAGTTCACCCATTTCACGGTGGAGAACCCCGACCGCCTGGTGGTAGACATCGAGGGCGTCGAGTTCAACAGCGTGCTCGACAGTCTGGCCCGCAAGGTGGCCACCGACGACCCCTACATCAAGCTCTTGCGCGCCGGCCGCTTCAAGCCTGGGGTGGTGCGCCTGGTGATGGAGCTGAAGACCAAGGTCAATCCCCAGGTGTTTGTCCTGAAGCCGGTGGGGGAGTACGGCCACCGCCTCGTCCTGGACGTCTATCCGACGGAACCGGCGGATCCGCTGATGGCCCTGCTCGAAGGCAAGAAGGACGCCGTCGAACCCATGAAGGCGGAGCCTGAGAAGAAGCCGGATGAGTCCCAGGTGGCCCGCAAACCGGAAGCCGCCCCGGAAGCGCCGGAAGTGAAGACCAGCAAGAAGTCGGGCAAGCCCATCGTCGACCGCCTGGTGACCATCACCCTCGATCCCGGCCACGGCGGCGAGGACCCGGGGGCCGTGGGCAAGGGCGGCACCTACGAGAAGACCGTCACCCTGGAGGTGGCGCGCCGGGTGAAGGCCCGGCTGGACGCCGAACCCAACATGCGGGCGGTGCTCACCCGCGATTCCGATTTCTTCGTTCCCCTGGGTATGCGGGTGGAAAAGGCCCGGCGCATCCGCTCCGACCTCTTCGTTTCCATCCATGCCGATGCCTGGATCAAGCCAGATGCCCGCGGTTCCTCGGTGTTCGTGCTTTCCGAGCGCGGGGCGACGAGTACCGCCGCCCGCTGGCTGGCCCAGAAGGAGAACGAGGCCGACCTCATCGGCGGCGTCAATCTTGGCGTCAAGGATCCCTTCCTGGCACGCACCCTGCTGGATCTGTCCCAGACGGCCACCATCGCCGACAGCATGAAGCTGGGCAAGTACGTTCTCGGCGAGTTGGGCAGCATCAACACCCTGCACAAGGCCAGCGTCGAGCAGGCGGGTTTCGCCGTGCTGAAGGCGCCGGACATTCCCTCCATCCTCATCGAGACGGCCTTCATCTCCAATCCGGAGGAAGAGCGCCGCCTCAACGACGACGCCTACCAGGACAAGCTGGCCGAGGCGGTGGTGCGGGGCATCCGCCAGTACTTCGCCAGGAATCCGCCGGCCCCCAAGGCCAAGATCGCCGCCCTGGGCTGAACCGCCTATATTTTCGGGGCGGGTTCTTCGAACAACTCCACTTCGCCGGTACGGATCGTCTTGGGCATCAGGCTGCCGGCGGCGACCAGGCGCTCGTAGCCGTCCACCTGGTTGCGCCCGTGCCGCTTGGCGAAGTACAGGGCTTCGTCGGCGCGGTCGATGGCGTCCGAAGGGGTGTCGTAGGCGCGCAGATGGCTGTAGCCGACGCTGACGGTGATCTTGCCGACGCGGGCGAAATCATGGGTCGCCACGGCGGCGCGGAAGCGTTCCAGGGCCTTGAATGCGTTTTCCGCGGTGGCGGGCTGCAGGACGATGATGAATTCCTCGCCGCCAAAGCGAAAGAGCTGGTCGTCGAAGCGGAAGCTCTGGCGCATCAGTTGCGAGAGGGTCACCAGTACCTCGTCCCCCATCAGGTGCCCGTGGCTGTCGTTGATGTGCTTGAAATGATCGATGTCACAGACGGCGAGCCAGTGGGGGGCGTTGCCGGCGGCCGCCCGCCGCCGGAGTTCGTCGGCACCGCCGGCTTCCGCTTCGTCGCCGCGGGCCTTGCCCAGCACTTCGAAAAGGTGCTTGTCGAAGGTCTTGCGGTTGGCGAGGCCGGTGAGGGTGTCGGTTTCGCCGTAATCGAGGAGGGCAATGTGGTTGCTGAAATATTCGGTCAGCCCCATGAGCACGACGCGACGGTCGGCACTGGTGGTTTCCGGCACGGTGACGTCGATGAGATAGACCAGCCGCTCCATCTGGATGACGGGGAAGATCAGGCGGTTGGCACCGTCGTCCAGCACGTCGAAGGTGACCGACATCTCGGCCTTGCAGCGGCGCAGGAGGGGGTCGGCGTCGATGGGGCGGCAGTAGCGGCGGTCGGGGAGATAGGCGTTGCGGCTGAAGACGCCCTCCGGGCCGATGCCGGCGCAAGCGAAGACGACGGTCTTCCGGTCGCTGGCAAAGCAGCGGTAGATGGTCAGTGCCCGGGGATGGAAAAGATCCTGCATGGCATCGACCATGGCCGCGTTCACGTCGGTCCGGTCGCGCATGGCGGAGGTGCGGACGACGTGGCTGATCAGATCGAGCATGGGCAAATGATGAAAGACCGATGGATGCGAAATTATATGCCCGCTCAGGTGGCGATTGCGGGCGGTGCCGCCCGCGGCGAGGGATAGGTCGTTATAATTCAAGCTTTTTTCGGGTTGCGCATGCGCGTTTTTCGCGGCTATTCGTCGCCGGTTTGCGGGCCTACGGCCTTGGCGATCGGCAACTTCGACGGCGTACATCGGGGCCACGCGGCCCTGGTGGGGCGTCTGGTGGCCGTTGCGTCCGAACTCGGCCTGCCGCCCACGGTACTCACCTTCGAGCCCCATCCGCGGGAATTCTTCGCCCCCGAATCGGCGCCCGCCCGTCTCACCACCCTGCGCGAAAAGCTCGAATTGCTGGCCGACTGCGGCGCCGCCCAGGCCATGGTCTGCCAATTCAACGCCGCCTTCGCCGCCCTGACCGCCGAGCAGTTCATCGAGCGGGTGTTGCTGGCCGGCTTGCAGGTACGGCACCTGATTATCGGCGACGATTTCCGCTTTGGCGCCGGGCGCCGGGGCGATTTCGCCCTGCTCCAGGCCGCCGGGCGGGAGCACGGCTTCGCCGTCGAGGCGATGGGCAGCGTGGTGGTCGATGGCGAGCGTGTCTCCAGCTCCGGCGTCCGCGATGCCCTGGCCACGGGCGACATGGAGCGGGCGGCGCGGCTCCTCGGCCGTCCCTACGTCATTGACGGTCGCGTCGTCCATGGCGACAAAATCGGCCGCCAGTTGGGCTTTCGCACGGCCAACATCCGCATCAAGCACAACCCCCTGCCCATGACCGGCGTTTTCTGCGTCGAGGTGGGCGGTCTCGGCGACCGGCCCCTGCCCGGTGTCGCCAACTTGGGCGTTCGCCCCACCCTGGGCGGCACCCGGCCCCTGCTGGAAATCCATCTCTTCGATTTCGACCGCGACATCTACGGCGCCCACCTGGCGGTGCGCTTCGTCCATAAGTTGCGGGACGAGCAACGTTTTCCCAATTTCGACGCCCTCAAGGCCCAGATCGCCGCCGATGCTGCCGCCGCCCGGGCCTACTTCAAGCTGTGAGCAAGCAAAATGGCTGACTACAAGGACACTCTCAATCTTCCCGATACCCCCTTTCCGATGCGGGGCGACCTGCCCAAGCGCGAGCCGCTGTGGGTCAAGGAATGGCAGGAGAAGAAGCTGTACCAGAAGATTCGCGAGGCCTGCGCCGGCCGCCCCCGCTTCGTGCTCCACGACGGCCCCCCCTACGCCAATGGCGACATCCACATCGGCCATGCGGTGAACAAGATCCTGAAGGACATCATCGTCCGCTCCCGCACCCTGGCTGGTTTCGACGCTCCCTACGTGCCGGGCTGGGACTGCCACGGCCTGCCCATCGAGCACCAGATCGAGAAGCAGCACGGCAAGGCCATCCCTGCCGACCGCGTGCGCGAACTCTCCCGCGCCTACGCCGCCGAGCAGGTGGAGCGGCAGAAGAAGGACTTCATCCGCCTCGGCATCCTCGGCGAGTGGGACAACCCCTACCTGACCATGGCCTTCAAGGCCGAGGCCGACGAGATGCGCGCCCTGGGCAAGATTCTGGAGCGGGGCTACCTCTACCAGGGCCTGAAGCCGGTGAACTGGTGCCTGGACTGCGGTTCCGCCCTGGCCGAGGCCGAGGTGGAGTACGAGGACAAGACCTCGCCCGCCATCGACGTCGCCTTCCCGGTCCATGACAACCATGCCGAGAAAGTGGCCCACGCCTTCGGCCTCACCCACCTGCGGGGACCGGCCTTTGCGGTGATCTGGACCACCACCCCGTGGACCCTGCCCGCCAACGAGGCGGTGAGCGTCCATCCGGAACTGACCTACGACCTCATCGAAACCGCCAAGGGTGCCCTCATCCTGGTCCGCGAACTGGCCGAGGCCTGCTTGAAGCGCTACGGCCTGGAAGGCACCGTGGTCGGCTCCTGCTCCGGCGACAAGCTGGACCAGGTGGCGCTCCGCCATCCCTTCCAGAACCGCGACGTGGCCATCATCTGCGGCACCCACGTGACGGTGGATGCCGGTACCGGCCTGGTGCACACCGCCCCCGCCCACGGCGTGGACGACTACAACATCGGCAAGAAGTACGGCCTGCCGGTGAACAACCCGGTGGGCAACGACGGCAAGTTCCTCGGCAGCACGCCGGCGCTGTCCGTCGGCGAACTGGCCGGCAAGTCGGTGTGGGAGGCCAATCCCCTGGTGCTGCAGGAACTGGAGGCCCTGGGCCGGCTCTTGAAGGCCGAGAAGATCCAGCACAGCTACCCCCATTGCTGGCGCCACAAGACGCCCATCATCTTCCGCGCCACCACCCAGTGGTTCATCGGCATGGAGAACAAGTCCTCGGACGAGGCGCCCACCCTGCGCTGGATCGCCGAGCGGGCGGTGGACGAGACCCAGTTCTTCCCGGCCTGGGGTCGCGCCCGCCTGGAGGCCATGATGAAGACCCGCCCCGACTGGTGCGTTTCCCGCCAGCGCAACTGGGGCGTCCCGATTCCCTTCTTCCTGCACAAGGAGACGGGCCTGCCCCATCCGCGCACGGCGGAGCTGATCGAACAGGTCGCCCAGCGCGTCGAAAAAGCCGGCATCGAGGCCTGGTTCAGTCTGGACGCCGCCGAACTGCTGGGCGCCGAGGCCGACCACTACGTCAAGATGAAGGACACCCTGGACGTCTGGTTCGATTCCGGCACCACCCACTGGCACGTCATGCGCGGCTCCCACGCCGCCCAGCACGCTTACCCGGCCGACCTCTACCTGGAAGGCTCCGACCAGCACCGGGGCTGGTTCCAGAGCTCGCTGCTCTCCGGCTGCGCCATCGACGGCCGGGCGCCCTACAAGGCGTTGCTGACCCACGGCTTCGTGGTGGATGGCAAGGGCCACAAGATGTCCAAGTCCAAGGGCAACGTGATCGCCCCGCAGCAGGTGTCGGACAAGATGGGCGCCGAAATCCTGCGCCTGTGGACGGCTTCCACCGACTATTCCGGCGAGCTCTCCATCTCCGACGAGATCCTCAAGCGGGTGGTCGAGGCCTACCGCCGCATCCGCAACACCCTGCGCTTCCTGCTGGCCAACACCGCCGACTTCGACGCTGCCAAGGACATGCTGCCGGTGGAACAATGGCTGGAGATCGACCGCTACGCCCTGGCCCTGACCCGGGAGTTACAGGCCGACTGCACCGCCGACTACGAACGCTACGAATTCCACCGTGTGGTGCAGGCCCTGCAGACCTTCTGCTCCGAGGATCTCGGCGGCTTCTACCTGGATATCCTCAAGGACCGGCTCTACACCACGGCCCCGGCCTCCACCGCCCGCCGCTCGGCGCAATCGGCCCTGTGGCACATCCTGCAGGCTTTCGTGCGCCTGATGGCGCCCATCCTCACCTTCACCGCCGAGGAAATCTGGACCATCGTCAGCGGCAAGGCCGACGACTCGGTCATGCTGCAGCTCTGGCACGACCTGCCCAAGCCGGAAGGGGAGGGCGACCTGCTGGCCAAATGGAGTCAGGTGCGGGCAATCCGCGGCGAGGTGACCAAGGCGCTGGAAGAACAGCGGGAAGCCGGCAAGATCGGCTCCTCGCTGCAGGCGGAAGTGGAAATCCGCTGCAGCGGCGAGAAATACGACCTGCTGGCATCCCTGGGCGAGGACCTCAAGTTCGTGCTCATCGCCTCCAAGGTGACCGTGGTCCAGGCCGATGCCGAGGCCGTCGCGGTGACCCCGGCGCCCCACGCAAAGTGCGAGCGCTGCTGGCACGTGCGGGAGGACGTCGGCGCCGACACCGATCATCCCACCCTCTGCGGGCGCTGCGTGAGCAACCTGTACGGCGAAGGCGAGGTCCGCTCCTGTGCCTAAGCCCATGCATTGGTACGGGCTGGCGGCACTGATTGTCATCCTCGACCAGATCAGCAAATGGGTGGTGCTGGGCAGCCTGCGGCTGGGCGAGACGGTCTACGTGGCGCCCTTCTGGAACTGGGTGCTGAGCTTCAATCCGGGGGCGGCGTTCAGCTTCCTGGCCGACCAGCCGGGCTGGCAGCGCTGGTTCTTCGCCGCCCTGGCCCTCGGCGTCTCCGCCTGGATTGCCGTCATGCTCCGCCGCCACGCCCAAGAGCGCCTGATGGCTTTGGCCCTGGCCCTCATCATGGGCGGCGCCCTGGGCAACGTCATCGACCGCATCCGCTTCGGCGCCGTGGTCGATTTCGTCCAGTGGCACGCCGCCGGCTACTACTGGCCGGCCTTCAACGTGGCCGATTCGGCCATCACCGTCGGCGCCGTACTGCTGGTCTGGGAACAGCTGTTCCTGGCCGGCCGCAAAGTCTCCTAGGAAATACGCAATGACCGAAGCCGCCAAGACTGTCCGCGCCGACAGCTATCTCACCCTCCATTACCGCATCTCCACCCTCGACGGCGACGAGTTCCTCTCCACCTTCGACATGAGCCCGGCCACCCTGCAGATGGGCGGCGGCCAACTGGCCGAAAATCTGGAATCGGTCCTCATCGGCCTGCCTGCAGGCGAACGCTTCGTCTTCCAGCTGGAGCCGGAAGAAGCCTTCGGCGGCCACAACCCCCGCCTGGTCGAGCGCATCGCCCGCGCCGCCCTGCCGGCGGACATGGAACTCAAGGAGAACTCCGTCGTCGAATTCGGGGCGCCCAACGGTGCCACCTTCGCCGGGTTCCTGCGGGAACTGTCCGCCGACTCGGCCCTCTTCGACTTCAACCACCCCCTGGCGGGCAAAGCCATCCGCTTCGAGGTGGAAATCATCGGAATCATGTAATGCAGGTCATCCTCGCCAACCCCCGCGGCTTCTGCGCCGGCGTCGAACGCGCCATTGCCATCGTCGAACGCGCCCTGGAAAAATTTGGCGCCCCCATCTACGTGCGGCACGAAGTGGTGCACAACAAGTTCGTCTGCGATGACCTGCGGGCAAAGGGGGCGGTGTTCGTCGAGGAACTGGACGAGGTGCCGACGGGTTCCACCGTCATCTTCAGCGCCCACGGCGTTTCCAAGGCGGTGCGCGAGGAGGCGGAAGCCCGCGGCCTCAAGGTCTTCGACGCCACCTGCCCGCTGGTCACCAAGGTCCACGTCGAGGTCGCCAAGATGCGCGCCCAGGGACGGGAGGTCATCATGATCGGCCACAAGGGGCACCCGGAGGTGGAGGGGACGATGGGGCAGGGGGGCGACGGGATGCATCTCGTCGAATCCGTGGAAGATGTGGAGCGGCTGACCGTGAAATATCCGGAAGCCCTGTCCTACGTCACCCAGACGACCCTCTCGGTGGACGATGCGGCCGCCGTCGTCGCTGCCTTGCGTCAGCGCTTTCCGGCGATCCAGGGGCCGAAGAAGGACGACATCTGCTACGCCACGCAGAATCGGCAGGATGCTGTGAAGGTGCTGGCGGAGCAATGCGACGTGGTCGTGGTCGTGGGGAGTCCCAACAGCTCGAATTCGAACAGACTTCGGGAGGTTGCCGTCCAGCGCGGACGGCGGGCCTACCTCGTCGATCGTGCCGATGAGGTGGATGCCGCCTGGCTGGGCGAGGGTGAGACGGTCGGCGTCACCGCCGGGGCTTCTGCCCCGGAGGTACTGGTGGCCGAGGTTCTCGACAAGCTGGCAAACCTGGGCGGCGAGGTCCGGACACTGCAGCCGGAGAGGCGCGAGGACGTGGTGTTCCCGCTACCCAAGGAACTGCAGGATACGGCTCGGCAGTAGCCGGCTGCCTGAATCGTAGCGGGCGAAAAAAAAGCGGGCCGGTTTCGGCCCGCTTCCTATTGGCATTTCCCGTCTCTACTTGAACTTGATGAGTTCCCTCCAGGCAGCGCGCCGCCCGGCTGTACTCGGGGTCGGGAAAGGAAGGTTACCGCTCTTGGTTTCGCCGCTACTCGTTCTGACGAGATACTTGAGACCCTGAGTCGTCTTGATTACCACGACGCGGCTGGCGAGGGCATCGCCCAGGTATTTCGACGACCATCCGTTCTCGAAGCGGCCACCCGTCTGATAATCGAGTACGTTCAGCCAGCTTGACCCTCCCGGTATGCATGCGTCGGAACTGGGGATGTTGGAGGTGAATACCAAGGCCCCGGAAACGATGGTGGGGTGCGTGTTTACTCGCTCGGAGGGCGCCGTGGACGTATCGGGCAAATCGACATACCAGCCTTTCTTCGTCGAAAAGTCGACGCTGGTTCCCGTGGCAGTTCGTTCTCCGGAAGCCGTCGTGGTCAAGGTCTGAACCTGCAGATTCGACCTGGTCGGGCTATCGGCGATCACGGGTGTAAGTACGTCAGCCAGGTTGATAGCTTGAGAAAGATCATCTATCAGCCCATACATCGTTTGAGTTTGGGAATCGGTAACGTCGGCATCGCCAAGGTATTTGCCGGTTCCGACATAGATGAAGCGCTTGTAGGTGCCGTCGCTAATCTTGATTTGTGCCAGCGCCGGTTCCGTCGTCACGGGCTGGGTGGCACTGCTACCGTCCTTCAGTACGGCCAGACGACGTACCCCCCAATTGGCGGTATCGGCATCGGTCAGGTCAAAACGCCAGACGTTGCCTTTCAGGTCCCCGCCGTATACCTGGAGGACTTGAGGGTTATATTCCGCATCCTGAACAAAGGCCGCGATATGCGCCAGCCCTGAAGGGTCGGCAGTACTGCCGACGGTCGTGCTGATGGCCTTGATCAATTCTCCAGTGCGGGCGTTCAGGACGAAGAGGTAACCCTTGCCATCGCCGCCACTGTTGTCTGTCCCCGTGCCGTTATTGTAGCCGGCAGCCACCAGGACCACCCAGCCCTTGGCCCGGGTACGCACGATGACGGGGCGCCCGAAGACATACCCGACGTTGGCTGCAACGGTACTGTTGGTCGAAGCGTTTGGGAACTCCCAAAGTACTTTCGTAGTGGCGTTGGACTCGCTTGTTGCGTCGGGAGTGGTCATGTCGAGCGCGTAGACTCCGCGTCCCCCCTTGCCAAGGCCTCCCACCACGATGGTTCGCCAGTCAGTGGCTCCGGTCGTGCACGAGGCGTTCGCCGTGTTACAGAAATCCGCATCACCTTGAGTGGGAGTGGCGTCTACGTACATCCGATGAGAATATGTCTTCCGGGACAGCATGTTGAGTACGCTGGTGCCCGAATTCGCAGGGTCCGACATGGCGATGAGCCGGTTCGGTACGTAAGCCCAGTTTTCGATACCGCCAACGCCTGTCGTGGCGCTTCCGTTGAATACGTGAACCATTCCGTCGTTGGCGCCTTGGACGACCATCTTGGTCCGGGAGGCTTGTGCCACCTTCCAGGTCAGATAACCCGGGTCCGTATAACGGCGGAACGGCGCCCTGATGACAACAGGTTCAGAGTTGATGATATCGCCCAGAAGATGGGCGCGAACCCGATAGGTGCCGCTGCTCTCGCCGCTCCGGTCTCCTCTCAGATAATCGATGACCGCCCCTGCATCGGACACCGATGGGGTGGCAAGCCGACTGGTCTGGGAAGCGCTTAGCTTGGTGGTGGTTGAGGCACTGTCGGGCTGGAACTGGACACCAGACGAGGAGTAGCCATCACCACTGTAACTCACGATAAAACGTGAAGACGCTGCCCGTGTGTCCAGCAGCGACTGGGCGCCTCCCTCGGGCGGGGTCAGTGATGGTGTCCACAGCGAGGTGCTGGAGGGGATGCCGGTGGTGACGTCGACAGCAAATGCATTGAGCGTACCCGTCCACGTTCCCGAGTTGTAGCTGGACGCATAGGAGGTATTGTCGCCGGCAGTCACGTTTGCGTTGGCCACGGCCACGGCCGCAGCGGCGCCGGCACGTGCATTAACGTCATTGAGCGCATCCGTCAGGGCGTCGGCAAATTCGTCCGGATCCGAGGCGCTGAAATAATTCCCCCGCCCGTTGATGGCAGCGTGAGCGAGGTCGTCGACGTTCTCGGTAGTACATGTATCGCACGGCGTCGGCCAGTTGATGACGGGCGTTGTCATGACCATGTTGGAAGTCGGTGCGGGCGTCAGAGGAACGGAATTCATCGCGGTGAACGCTGCTTCGATGGTGCTCTTGGGGATTGTTCCGTAAACACCCAGGCCAACGGTGAACGTCACCATGTGCTGCCAGAAGGCCGGATCCTTGTTGTTGGCGGGGACGACCTTGTTGGCGATATCCGCGCGCAGGTCGTTGACCCAGTAATACATCGCCACGTCGGCGAGAGTGTTTGAATTCCCATCGCTGTGCGGGTTTCGGGCGATGTACTGATAGGTGGTGCTGTCGGTGCGAGTTTTGGTAGATCCGTTGGTATTGTCGACGTTGCCGGTCGCAACCGACGCCCCGGAGCCGTTCCAGTATCCGTCTGTCATCAGGATGCTGTAGTTCTGTCGGCAGGCCCATTGCGTTCCGCCGCCGGTGCCCGGGAATTCACCCCAGGGGCCCTTGTCGTCGGTTCTCTTGAAGTACTGGCCAACGTCGTCGAGTGCCTGGCGCAGGGGTGTCCCGGCGGTCGGCATGGTGTAGTCATAAAAATTTGTGAACCAATTTGAACGGTCCGTGCCGGTGAATGCACGCACGCCAGTTACGATCTTCCGGGTCGAAGAAACGCCGTCGACTGTGGTGGAGCCTTTGTTGATGGTGGCAAAGCCGACGCGCATGCCCGTTCCTTGCAGGGCAAACGCTCTACCTGCGCCGGCGCGGGCGGTCAGGATGCGCGAGCGGTAGTATGAGTACCAGTTGGCGAAATTCTGGATTTCCTGGGCATAGGTACAGGTTGCGGTGGTTCCAGAAATGCTGCAGTCCGTACGACCTGAGGCGTTCGTATGGACAAACGGTGCAGCCGCGGATTTAATCTCCACCTTCGTGTAGTTGGCGGCGGTATTGTTCGCTGCCCCGACGGTGGTAGGCGCGGTTCCGCTGCCCGTATATTCGAAATAGGTGGCTGGATAGAACGTCAGGCTATAGGAACTGTCGCTGCCGTCATTGGCCACCCAGTTGCGGGTGTATGTCTTGTTGGTGGTGAGATCGGTGGTTCCCTCGCTGCTCGCGCCGGAGCAACGGTAAGGATTGTGACAGGCCGCCGTGGCCACCATGTTGGCCATGGAAGAACCATCGGCGTTCAACCAAGGTTTGTACAACTTGCTCGGGTTGTAATAGAGCGCGTTGCACTGGGCATTGCGGTAACAGCGCGCATACTTGTTGGCGATATCGAAGGTCGGAATCTGGTCGAAGGTGCCGTAGCCGTAATACGTGGAGCCATACAGAGTGCCTGGCCGGGGGAAGGTCAGATAGACCTTGGTGCTGTCTGGAATGACCTCCCACTGCATGGAGCCTGAATCGTCGAGAACGAACATCAGGTTGGGCGAGACGACATTTTTCACGACCATGGGGACGTCGGATATGTCGGTGGCCATGGCTGCGGGGGCGATAACCTGCAGGCAGGCGAGGAGAAAGGCTAACTTGCGTTGACGACGGGTTTTCATGGCATCGCTCCGAGTCAATAGCGAATAAAGGTGGACTGGGCCCAGCCGACGGTATTCCTCGGCCCGGAAACGCGAATGGTGGCCCGGTAGTAGATTCCTTGGGGGATGCTGCATTCCTCCATCTTGTTCGGGTCGTGGCTATCGCACTTGGGGCTTTTCTTGGTGACGTAACATAGATCCGGCGCGGTTTCTTCCGTTACCGCCGTCGTGCTGCACAGGCGATCGACCACGTACCGAATTTCGTAGGCTCCCCCATTTGCGGTTGTGGCGACCGCGAGGTTTTTCCAGTCGACGGCAGGGGTGGTGGTAGTGGTCAGCTCTGAGGGTTCTTGCGCAAACATCGTCGCGTAGTAGGTCTTGTCTGACGCATTTGCGTTCAGGGCGGCGAGCGAGGCTGCGCTCTGCACCGCGGTGAAGGCCGCTTCCATCCCTAGGTCGACGGCCTGTACAGCCGATTGGCGGAAGGCAAGGTTGCCGGCGATGACGTTGCCCGTGTCAACGGAGCGAAGCAGTGCCATCGCGGTCAGGGACATGGCAATGAGGGCGATCAGCGACATCAGCAGGGCGACGCCGCGTACATGCTTGGGTGCCAGGGCCTGCAAGGTTTTCCTGGCGGGGGGCATGGCAACTGTGGAAATCATAGGCCGGTCCATATGAGGTTGCGCAGGGGAATGATGGTCTGGTAAGTGCGGTAGCGATACCGTTTCCAGTCGGGATCAGCTCGCAGATCGATCAATGGCGCCTTGTCGGTCGCGGTGTCGTCCCAGGCGCAGGGGCCATAGTTGGTTCCCGCGTTGTTGCTGCAGGTATCGGTCACGTCTCGGGTTTCCTTCTTTGGGTTGCGCAGAACGATCGCAATGCGAACGGCGACGATACGCTTGACGTGAGTGCTATCCAGGGCAGTGGCAGCCCATTCGCCGGTTGGTTCGACCCAGTTCGCTATCGTTGGGGTGCTGGGCGCAGCAGATACACCATATTGTGCCTGCAGGGCGACTACGTCATTGGCCAGAAGGTCCGTGGAGTCGGCAGCGGAGGCCGCCTGATTCAGAACCTGTAGTTGCAGCGAGGAGTTCACAGAATAGGTACGGAAAGAAAGGAGGCCCGGGGAATACACACTTACTTTTTCGGTGATCTTTGGCCAGCCATGGGCCGTCTTGAAGGCTGTGTCCGGATTCCAGGTGTTTCCGGTGCCTGGGGCAATGGACATGCGGTTGGGGGTATTGGAGTCCGGAATGCTGCTGATTTCATAGACAGCACAGGTTGCGCCATCGGTAAGCATGACCACGGTGTTTTTGGGGAAACCGATGCCGCGTTCCACAATTAATAGGTATGGGTCCTCCGAATCGTTGGGTACCACGCGGGTGGCCACCGATCCTTCCACGTCGTGCCCGATGCGAATGGCAATTGTGTCCGATCGCTTTTCCAGCGAGGCATCGGCAACATTCCCGTTGGTGATGACCACTGGCGAAAAGAATTGGCTATACCCTGGGACGGGGCTGGTTTCCACGGATGTGGACACGTTCTTGTAATAGCTGTAAGTGGTAGCGGATGCACATTGCGTGACTTCGTCTGCAACGATGCCCGCCCCGGCAGAACGAATTGCCTGTTCCATTTCCGTGACGACCATGGTTCCGCTCGACTGGGTGTCGGAGGCGACGGTGGTGACCCGCTTGGTATTTTCAAAATTTGCAAATACGAATGAAATTACCAGGAAGATGATCATGGCGATGACCATCCCGACCATCAGTTCGATGATGGAAAAGCCCCCCATGGCGGCCGCCGCGGCAGCCCTGGGCTGAACGGGTTCTCGCAGGTTTCCGGTGTTCATGAGGCATCCATTTCCGAAGTGGTGACGTGGTTTCGCCAAGTGGTTTCCTGGGGGCGTTTCCAGCAGACGACGATGGTGACCTGGCGGCGCTTGTATTCGTTGCCGTTGATGGTGGCGGTGGTGTCGACGACCCGGATCTGCTGCCTGTTGGCGGTCGCGCCTGGCAGCGTTTCGGCCACCTGCTCGGTCCAACTGCCACCAGTGGTGCCGACGACCTTGGGGTTGGTGGAGGCGGCCCCGCCGGGAGCACAGGCGTCGGCGGCGTTTTCCGTGGCGTAATGGGCGTACGTATTGAGGTTGGCACGATCCACCCACATCTGCGCAAGAATCTGGTTGGCAAGGTAGGAGGCGTCGGAGCGGTGCTTGGCATCGATGCTGAGGCCGATGGCCGAACCCTGGATGCCGATCAGGCCCAGCAGGCTCAGGGAGAAGATGAGTATCGCGATGAGGGCTTCCAGCAGGGAAAAGCCCTGCTGCTTGTTTCCTGGTGCAACGTGGCGGGCAGTCATGGCTAGGGGCACTTTCTTACGTCTGCGGCATCGCTGACGTTGGGGTTGCAGAGCTTTATGAGACCGCCGGTCAGGACGCGGATGCGCAGGTCAGGGCTCTTGTCGGCGGCAAGCACTGTGGTCTTGACATCGACGTCGACGGTGCTGAGGGAGGCGGAGCCGTCCGTATTGGCTATGACACGCCCGAGGGGGCTGAAGGTGACCAAGGAGGCCTTGTCGGGGTCCGTGGCCACGACGAGGTTGGTGGAGCTGTCGCCGGCAGGCTTGGTTTGAACGATCTTGGTGGCATCGGTATTGCCCGCCGGCTGGACGACCCAGCCGCGGGTGAACTCGCCGGAGACCACATCGAGGGAGAATTCGATGCTTTCGTTCCGCTGGACGGCGGTCGCCCGGGCGACCTGGATGCCGTTGGTGATCGATTCCGCCAGGGCGCGAATCTGGTAACCGATGATCAATTCCCGGAACGAAGGCAGGCCGATGGCCAGCAGGATTCCCATGATCGCTACGACGATGCCTAGTTCGATGAGGGTGAATCCACGCTGAATGCGGTTCATGTCAGCACTCTCCCCCATTCACCAGCCAGCATTTCTTCGTGCCCGAAGCGTAGGACGTTCCCTTGAACTTCGTGGTGCCGCGGGTGTTGGTTTCGGTCAGGGTGAAGGTGTAATCGCCGTCGGTGTTCCCAAGTCCTTGCCCAGCCCTGCTGGCGGCGGTCAGGACATAGGTTTCCGCCGGATTGCCGACGACACAGCCGTAGGTGAAGTACAGGCTGTCGGGCGTGGGGGTGGCGGCGCAGGTCCCGCTTGCCGGGCCGTACTCGCGTTTGTCCTGGAAATACTGTTCCAGGCGAACGCGGTATTCCGNNATTCCGACATCTTGGCCGTTCCGTCGGTAATCTTCGCCCGGCGCATGTAATCCGTGTACTGAGGAACGGCGATGCCGAGCAGGATACCGATGATGACCACGACGATCAGCAGTTCGATCAACGAAAAGCCGCCGACATTGCGTGGATAGAATGTGGACTTGCAATTGGACGCCATGTATAGAACCCCCCGAGAGTTGTATGCACTATATCCGTGCCAAAATGCCCTTGGGCTGGCAGGCGACCAATGGTTTTTTTTGCGGGATATGCGGTAGCTTCCAGGACGAGCCGCGGGGCTTGCTATTAGTCGTTGTTAAAAGTACAATCGCCTGTTTCTGCAACCGGATTCGACTTTAGGAACATTCATGGCCAACAGCGCACAAGCCCGCAAGCGCGCCCGTCAAGCTGACAAGCAGCGCGCCCACAATGCCAGCCTGCGTTCGACGCTGCGTACCGCGATCAAGCGCGTGCGCCAGGCGATCGAAGCCGGCGACAAAGCCGCCGCCCAGGGCGTCTATCAGCAATCTGTGGCGGTGATCGACCGTATCGCCGACAAGAAGATTGTCCACAAGAACAAGACCGCTCGCACCAAGAGTCGCCTGTCTGCACAGATCAAGGCGCTGGCTGCTGCCTGACCTGTTCTGTCGGACAAATGAAAATGGCGCCTGAGGGCGCCATTTTCATTTGTTGTCCTGGTTGCGTGCTGCAGGGCTACTTCTTCTTGTTCTCGATGGAGCAGACGCCGTCGACAATCTGCAGGTCGTTGTCCTGGGCGAAGTTGAGCATGAAGCGATAGGCCATGGGTTCGATTTCGCCGAGGCGGCCATCGACGAATACGGCCTTTTCGCCGTTGTAGTCGCCGGGGCCGACGTAGGGGGAGTATTTCATCTTGCGCTCGGCGCCGAAGGCGGACATGACGCCGCAAAGTCGTTCTGCCCAGTCGCTCGGCCGGAACTTTCTGCCTTCCCTGGTCAGGCCGACGATGATGAAGGTGGTTGATTCGGGCGTCGTCATTGCTCCACTCTGCTTATATTGGCTCTGGCGGCCTTGGATCGCGGCATTCTAGCAGAAGGTGCCGGGCTGTGGTGCGGACGCCATAATTATGTATAAATACCCTTTGCCGAGAACGGGATGCGTTGTGATTGCAGAATCGACTGCATATACTCCCGATATATCTTTGATATGCAGGGGGTTTTATGCAGCCTACCTCGATCATGAAATATGATTTCCGCATCCGTACCCGCAATGGTGCGGTGGTCGAGAATCTGTCGATTCACGGGCGGGACGAGGCAGACGCCCGGCGCAAGCTGCAGCAGATGTACCTCGGCTGCGAGATCCTTCAAACCGGATGTCATCGGGTTGCGGTCGGCCATCGTTGCAACGCCAACTACGAAGACGTGATGGACCTGATTACCTCGGGTTAGAGGTAGCCCCCTGCCTTCAACTCGTCATGCAGCGCGAGGTAGTCTCGCGCCCCCGTGCTGGCGGGGTTGTGTCGGAAGACGTCGCGATTGTGGGAAGGACTTTCTGCCACGGTGACGTTCTCGGAAATGACCGTGAAAAATACTTCGTTGCCGTAGCGATCCCTGAGTTTGGTGCGCACGTCGTCGCTCATGCGGCGTCGGCGGTCGAAACGGGTGAGCAGGTAGCGGCGCTCGACGCGGCGCTTGAGCACGGGCTCCAGCACTTGCAGGGTGCGGGTGATGTGGTCGGCGGCCTGCAGGGAAAGGTAGTCCGTGGAGATGGGGACGATCAGCAGGTCGCAGGCGAAGATGGCATTGAGCGCCAGGACGCCGATGTAGGGGCAGCAGTCGATGAGGGTGGGGCGCGGCGGGGCGGCCGTTTCGAGAGTGTCGAGGCCGCTGCGGAGCTTGTTCAGGATGGTCGGCCCTTTGCCGAAAATGGAGTCGACCTTGATCAGTTGCTGGTGGGCCGGGACGAGCTGACCCACGTGTTCCCACGGAATGCAGAGGTCCGCCAGGGGCTTGGTGTCCTGGTAAAAGGCGAAAAGGCTCCGGCTGGCCTCGATGGGTGCGTTGCCATGGATGCTCGAGAGGTGCCCCTGGGGATCGAGGTCGACGAGGAGGGGAGGGGTGCCTGCGCGTTCCAGCGCGGCGCCGAGGTTGAGGGTGGTCGTCGTTTTTCCGACGCCGCCCTTCTGGTTGAAGACGGCAATCCGCATGGCGCTCTTTGTGTTGGATGGGTCCCGGGCCGCCACGGCCGGGTTTGCGGCCCGGGCGCGGCTATACAAGCCGCTATTTTTCACTTAACATTCAGCTTTCTGCAACCTTTTCCGGGTTGCGGTCGTTCCGGCGGCGTTGGCCGCCGTTTTTGTTTTCAGGTCGATGCCCATGTCGCATGTCATGAATACCTACGCCCGCTTGCCGGTGGCCTTCAGTCACGGCCAGGGCAGCCGGATCACCGATACGGAGGGGCGCGAATACCTTGATGCCCTTTCCGGCATCGCCGTGAATACGCTGGGACACGCCCACCCCAGGCTGGTGTCCGCCATCGCAGGACAGGCCGGGCGCCTGTTGCACACCTCCAATCTTTATCGCATCGTCGAGCAGGAAACCCTCTCCGACAAGCTGGCGGCCCTTTCCGGGATGCAGGAGGTATTCTTCTGCAATTCCGGTTGCGAGGCCAACGAGGCGGCCATCAAGCTGGCCCGCTACTACGGGCACAAGCGGGGGGTCGAGACGCCGACCATCATCGTCATGGAAAAGGCCTTCCACGGGCGCACCATGGCGACCCTGTCGGCCACTGGCAACCGCAAGACCCAGGCCGGTTTCGAGCCGCTGGTGGCAGGCTTCCTGCGGGTGCCCTACAATGATCTGGAAGCCATCCGCAACGTCGCGGAACACCACCAGAACATCGTTGCCGTAATGCTCGAAATCGTTCAGGGCGAAGGCGGCATCAACCTCGCTTCGGCGGAGTTCCAGCGCGGTCTGCGGGCGCTCTGCGACGAGCGGGAGTGGCTGTTGATCTGTGACGAAGTCCAGTGCGGCATGGCCCGTACCGGCAAGTGGTTCGGCTACCAGCATGCGGGGGTCCAGCCGGACATTGCCACCCTGGCCAAGGGCCTGGGTTCCGGCGTGCCCATCGGCGCCTGCCTGACGGGCGGCCGGGCGGCGGGGCTGTTCGGCCCGGGCAACCACGGTTCCACTTTCGGCGGCAACCCGCTGGCCTGTACGGCTGCCCTTACCACCATCGCCACCATCGAAGAGGACGGGCTGATGGCCGCCGCCGAGCGCGTGGGGAGCACCATCCGCCAAGGGTTGCGGGATGCCCTGCAGGGTGTGGCCGGCGTGGCGGACATCCGCGGCAATGGGCTGATGATCGGTATCGAGCTTGACCGTCCCTGCGGCGAACTGGTTGGCAAGGCGCTGGCCGCCGGCCTGCTCATCAATGTCACGGCCGACAAGGTGATCCGCCTCTTGCCGCCCCTCGTCTTCGGCGATGCCGAGGCGAGGGAACTGGTGGAGCGCCTGGTGCCCCTCGTCAAGGAATTCCTGGGAGCCTGAAATGGAACGACCCCCACGCTCATTGCATTCGCTGCCCCCCGCGGGGGTGCAGCCTTCCCTTGGGGCGGCCCGGCGGGAGGTCTGATATGCCGATCAAGCATTTCCTGCAGTTCAAGGATTTCACCGCGGCGGAGTTCGCCTACCTGTTCGAGCGCACCCGCTGGATCAAGGATCAGTTCAAGGCCTACCAGCAGTACTGGCCGCTGACCGACCGCACCCTGGTCATGATCTTCGAGAAGGCCAGTACCCGCACCCGCCTTTCCTTCGAGGCCGGCATGCAGCAACTGGGCGGATCGGCCATCTACCTCAACACCCGCGACTCGCAACTGGGCCGTGGCGAGCCGGTGGAGGATGCGGCCCAGGTCATCTCCCGTATGAGCGACATCGTCATGATCCGCACCTTCGAGCAGGAGATCATCGAGCGCTTCGCCGCCAATTCCCGGGTGCCGGTCATCAACGGCCTGACCAACGAATACCACCCCTGCCAGATCATGGCGGACATCTTCACCTTCATCGAGCACCGTGGTCCCATCCAGGGCAAGACGGTGGCCTGGGTGGGGGATTCCAACAACGTCTGCAATACCTGGCTGCAGGCCGCCGAAGTGCTGGACTTCAAGGTCCGCGTATCGACGCCGCCTGGCTACGAGGTCGAAGCGGAGCGGGCCGGGCTGCACGGCACCGGCCATTTCGAGCAGTTCGCCGATCCGATGGAGGCCTGCCGGGGCGCCGACCTGGTGACCACCGATGTGTGGACCTCCATGGGTTTCGAGGCGGAGAACGAAGCCCGCCTCAAGGCTTTCGCCGACTGGTGCGTCGACGGGGACATGATGCGGGTGGCCAATCCCGGTGCCGTCTTCATGCACTGCCTGCCGGCCCATCGCGGCGAGGAGGTCACGGCGGAAGTCATCGACGGACCCCAGTCGGTGGTCTGGGATGAGGCGGAGAACCGGTTGCATGTTCAGAAGGCCCTGATGGAGTACCTCCTCCTGGGCAAGGTTGAAACGAAATAAGGGAAGCGAAATGAGCGACATCAAGAAGGTGGTGCTGGCCTACTCCGGCGGTCTCGATACCTCGGTCATCCTCAAGTGGCTGCAGGACGTCTACAAGTGCGAGGTGGTGACCTTCACCGCCGACCTGGGGCAGGGCGAGGAGCTGGAACCGGCCCGCGCCAAGGCGCTGAAGCTGGGCATCAAGGCCAAGAACATCTATATCGACGACCTGCGGGAAGAGTTCGTGCGCGACTTCGTCTTCCCCATGTTCCGCGCCAACACCATCTACGAGGGCGAGTACCTGCTGGGCACCTCCATCGCCCGCCCGCTCATCGCCAAGCGCCTGATCGAGATCGTCAATGAAACCGGCGCCGACGCCATCTCCCACGGCGCCACCGGCAAGGGCAACGACCAGGTGCGCTTCGAACTCGGCTACTACGCGATCGAGCCGAACATCCGCATCATCGCGCCATGGCGCGAGTGGGACCTGCTGTCGCGGGAGAAGTTGCTCGCCTACGCCGAGAGTCACGGCATTCCGGTGGAGATGAAGCACAAGAGCGGCGGTAGCCCCTACTCAATGGACGCCAATCTCCTGCATATCTCCTATGAAGGCCGCATTCTCGAAGACCCGGCGCGTGAGGCGGATGAGGATATGTGGCGCTGGACCGTGTCGCCGGAAAAGGCGCCGGATGCGGCGGAATACGTTGATCTGGAATACGAGCGCGGTGACATCGTCGCCATCAACGGCAAGCGCCTGAGCGCCGCCGAAGTGCTGACCGAACTGAACCGCTTGGGCGGCAAGCACGGCGTCGGCCGGTTGGATCTGGTGGAGAACCGCTATGTCGGCATGAAGTCGCGCGGCTGCTACGAGACGCCCGGGGGCACGATCATGCTCAAGGCGCATCGCGCCATCGAGTCAGTCTGCCTCGACCGGGAGGTCGCGCACCTCAAGGACGATCTCATGCCGCGCTACGCCAACCTGATCTACAACGGTTATTGGTGGAGTCCCGAGCGCCAGGCGCTGCAGGTACTGATCGATCACACCCAGCAGGGCGTCAACGGCTGGGTGCGGGTCAGGCTCTATAAGGGCAACGTCATCGTCGCCGGGCGCGACTCGAAGACCGATTCGCTGTTCGATCCTGCGATCGCCACCTTCGAGGACGATGCCGGCGCCTACAACCAGGCCGACGCCGCCGGCTTCATCAAGCTCAACGCCCTGCGCATGCGCATCGCCGCCAACCTGGCTGCCCGGAAGGCCGGCAAGCCTGCTGCTCAGAAGGCAGCCAAGGCAGCCAAGCCGGCCACTGCCAAGAAGCCGGCCGTGAAGGCTGCTCCGGTGGCGAAACCGGTGGCCGCCAAGGTGGCCGCCAAGCCTGCGGCGAAGCCGGTTGCGGCCAAGGCGGAGGCGAAGCCGGTGGCAACGAAGGCAGCCGCCAAACCCGTGGCCAAGAAGGCCGTCGCCAAACCCGCCGCCAAGAAGGCGCCGGCCAAGGCAGTGAAGAAGAAGGCTTAAGGCATGGAAGGTGGCGGTCTCTTCGGGTTTACCGAAGAACAGATTGCGGATTTCGGTGCCACTTGGGGTATCGGCGCCTTCATCCTGTTCATGCTTTTCATCATCGGCGAGATCGCCTGGAAGTCCAAGGCCGGCAAGACGGGCACCTTCGTGCTCTTCTTCGTCCTGGCCTTCGGCATGGTGGGTTTCGTCGCCAAATCGATCATCCAAAAAATCTGGGGTATCTGAATGTCGCAATTCGACAATGTGTCCGTGGTCAAGAAGGCCAACGTCTATTTCGACGGCAAGTGCGTCAGCCACACCGTCCAGTTCGCCGATGGCACCAAGAAGACCGTCGGCGTCATCCTGCCAGCGAGCCTCACCTTCAATACCGGCGCGCCGGAAGTGATGGAAGGCGTGGGCGGTACCTGCCGCGTCAAGCTCAAGGGCGAGAGCGAGTGGAAGACCTACGGCGAAGGCCAGTCCTTCAACGTGCCCGGCAACTCCAGCTTCGAGATCGCCTGCGACGAGCCGTATCACTACGTCTGCCACTTCGGGTAATCCCGCCGGAGCCTGAGCTTTCGACTGCCCGGCCCCGCGCCGGGCATTTTCCATTCAGGAGTTGCAAATGCCGTCTTTTGATTTCACTTCCGAAGCCGACCTGGTGGCGCTCAAGAATGCCGTCGACGTGGCCGCCCGGCAGATCGACAACCGCTACGACTTCAAGGGCACCTCGGCCAAGGTCGAGTTGAACGAGAAGGACAAGATCATCACCCTGCACGGGGATTCCGACTTCCAGCTCGACCAGATCAAGGACATCCTCTTTCCGGCCATGGAGAAGAAGGAAACCGAGAGCACCAAGCGCCTCGACCTGCAGCCGGTGCAGAAGGTGTCTGGCAACAAGGTCAAGCAGGAGTTGAAGATCAAGATGGGTATCGAGACGGAGCTGGCCAAGAAGATCGTCAAGCTGGTCAAGGACGCCAAGCTCAAGGTCCAGGCTTCCATCCAGGGCGATGCCGTGCGCGTCCAGGGGGCCAAGCGGGACGACCTGCAGGAATGCATCGCCCTGATCCGCAAGTCCATCACCGATTTCCCCATCAAGGCTGGGAACTTCCGCGACTGACCGGTTTTCGGGGCCAACGAACGGCGGCGCCTTCAGGCGCCGTTGTTCATGGTTTCAGGCCCTTGATCCAGGCCCCGTAAAGCTGGTCGGCCAGTTGGCGCATGACCGGCAGACGGGAGGCGATCTCGCCCTGCATGGCTGCCGGCGTCTGCACGCTCGGCTGCTCTGCCACCGCGGCGGCTTCCTCGGCCCATTGCCCGCACCACGTGGCAATCATTTCCGGCGTCATCTCGACGTGGCATTGCATGCCCAGATGGGGGCCCTTGACGAACATCTGGTTGGCGCAGTAGCCGTTGGCGAAGAGGCGGGTGGCGCCGGGCGGAATGCTGAAGGTTTCGCCGTGCCACTGGAACACGGTACCGGCCTGGCCTGCCCGGTCACCCAGCCAGTGGCGGGCGATGTCGTTCTGTTCCGCCAGGGCCTCGCCCCAGCCGATTTCCTTGACCGGGTTCTTCGTCACCTGGCCGCCCAGGGCTTTGCTCATCAACTGGCCGCCGAGGCAATGGCCGATCACCGGGATATCCTTGGCGACGGCGTCGCGGATCAGGCTGCAGACCGCATCGATCCAGGGCAGGGGATCGTTCACGCTCATCGGCCCGCCCATGAAGCAGAGGCCCGAGTAGGCGTCGGCAGCGGCGGGAACGGCCTCGCCGGCGTCGATGGCGACCAGCCGCCAGGGGATCCCGTGGCGCTCGAGGAATATGGCAAAATAACCCGGACCTTCGGTAGGAGAATGGCGAAAGATGGCGACAGGGCGCATGGCGAGTCCAGTGTTGGGAAAGGTCGGCAAGGATTTTATGCTGGCCGCCCTGGCTTGCCTATCCGCCGCCCAGGTTAATGCCACCGACGTAGGATTGGCCGGGGTGATGGGCAGCAAGGCCATGCTCATGTTCAACGGTGGCGAACCGGAGACGGTGGCGGTTGGCCAGTCCCTGAACGGGGTGAAGGTGATCGCCATCCAGGGCGACCAGGCCATCGTCGAGGTGGATGGCAAGAAGCGGCCTCTGCGGGTGGGACAGCACGCCGTCGGCAACGCGCCGGCGGAGGGGAGCGGCGAGGTCATCCTCAAGGCCGACGGGCGGGGACACTTCCGCGCCCAGGGCAGGATCAACGGGGTATCCCAGGGCTTCATGGTGGACACCGGAGCCTCGGCCATCGGTCTGGGCAGGAGCGACGGCCAACGCCTCGGGCTCAACCTGGATCGCGGGCAGCGGGTGCGCGTCAGCACGGCCAATGGCCAAGTGCTGGCGACGCGGATAACGCTCGATACCGTGGAGGTCGGCGGCATCCTGTTGCACAATGTGGATGCCATCGTGCACGAGGCCGACATGCCCTATGCCCTGCTCGGCATGACTTTCCTGAACCGCATGGAAATGCGGCGGGACGGCGATACCATGACGCTTAAAAAGAGATTCTAGGAGAAGAGAGAGATGCCCCATCGTGACGAAGAAGTGACCCTGCTGCGCCAGGAGCTCGAAATGCTCATGGGCGAGCGTGAACTGCTCCTGCGGGTAGTGGGAGGCGCTGCCGTGCTGATCGCCAGCCTGGAGAGCAAGCGCCTGCCGGTGGGGGCCGTCGAGGCGGCGGACGTGGTTGCCACCTCCATCAACCAGTTGTCGGAAGAAACCCTGCAGGACGCCCTCAATTCCGTCCATGCCGAAATCGAGGGGGACGCCGCGGCGGCATGACGGTGGATCTCGACCGCCTCCGGGCAAGCCTGCTGCCGGCCCCGGTGGCGGGGCATTTCGTCCTCGAGGATGGCGCCGGTGACGCTCCCCTGACCCCGGCGGCAGTGCTTTTCCCCATCGTTCTCCGGGACGGCGGTCAGACGGTGCTGCTCACCCAGCGTACCGCCCACCTCAAGGACCATCCGGGCCAGATCAGTTTTCCCGGCGGGCGCGTCGAAGAAGAGGATGCCTCCCCGGTCCATACCGCCCTGCGGGAGACCGAGGAAGAGATCGGTCTCGACCAGGGCCGGGTGGAGATTGTCGGTTTCCTGCCGGAATATCGCACCGGCACCGGATTCCGGGTGACGCCGGTGGTCGGGCTGGTGACGCCGCCCTTCCACGTCCATCCCGATCCCTTCGAGGTGGCGGAGGTTTTCGAGGTGCCGCTGGCGTTCCTGCTGGACCCGGTCAATCACCAGCGGCATTCCCTCCACTATCGCGGCGCCCTGCGCCAGTATTTCGCCATGCCCTACGGGGACTATTTCATCTGGGGCGCCACGGCAGGGATGATCCGCTCCCTCGCCGAACGCCTTGGCCTGCTCCCCTGACAGGGGCATCGGCATCGTTCCTGCCAATGTGATATTGTTGCAAAACACCACAAAAACAGCCTGTCCTGGCCGCCCCGGCACCGCATGAGCCTTCTTTCCCTGATTGCCGTATTCCTGCTCGAGCAGTTGCGGCCGCTGTCCTACCACCGACTGGTGGCCACGCCCCTCTTCGGGCTGGCGGATGTTCTCGAATCCCGATTCAATGCCGGCGGCTACCGGCACGGTGCCTTCGCCTGGGCGCTGGCGGTCGCGCCGGCGGTGGTCCTGGTCGGGCTTCTTTACTGGTTCCTGCATGACCTCAATCCGCTCCTGGCCTGGGGACTCAATGTCGGCGTCCTCTACCTGACCATGGGATTCCGTCAGTTCAGCCACCACTTCACGGAAATCCAGCTGGCCCTGCGCCAGGGGGATCTGGAGCGGGCCAGGCAGCAACTGGGGCAATGGCTGGGGCGCCCGGTTTCCAACCTGGGTTCCGGCGATATCGCCCGGCTGGCCATCGAGGAGGCCCTCGGCGCCTCGCACCGCCATGTCTTTGCCGTCCTGGTCTGGTTCGTGCTGCTGCCCGGCCCCTGCGGCGCGCTTCTCTACCGCCTTGCCGCGGTACTGGCGGAGCGCTGGGAAAAGGGGGCGGCCGCCCCGGCGGGCGAATTCTTCAAGTTTTCGCAACAGGTTTTCGGTATCATCGATTGGCTGCCGCTGCGAACCACGGCGGCTGCCTTCGCCATCGTCGGCGATTTCGAGGATGCGGTCCATTGCTGGCGTACCCAGGCCAGCCAGTGGGCGGATCGCGGCCTCGGCATCGTCCTGGCGAGCGGTGCCGGTGCGCTGGGTGTCCAGCTCGGCCAGCCGGTAATGGAGGGCGGGGAAGTGACAGACCGTTCGGAGTTGGGCCTGGGTGATCCGGCTGACGTCGATTTCATGCAGAGCGCTGTGGGCCTGGTGTGGCGTGCCATCGTTCTCTGGATGTTGTTGCTGTTCCTGTTGGGGCTCGCCAGCTTGGTGGGCTGAAGTATTTTCACTGGAGAAACAAAAATGAGCAGAGAAGTCGTTGTTCTGAGCGCAGTCCGTTCCGCCATCGGTACTTTCGGTGGTGCACTGGCCGATTTCGAATCGTCTGAGCTGGCCGGCATCATCATGAAGGAAGCCGTGGCCCGTTCAGGCGTTGACCCCCAAGCCATCAACTACGTCACCGTCGGCACCACCATGCCGACCGATTCCCGTTACGCCTATGTTTCCCGCGTGGCCTCCATCCAGGCCGGCCTGTCCATGGACTCCGTGGCCATGCAGGTGAGCCGCCTGTGCGCCTCCGGCCTGCAGGGTATCGTCACCACCGCCCAGAACATCATGCTGGGCGATGCCGACTACGGCATCGGCGGCGGCGTCGAAGTCATGTCCAAGGCGGCTTACCTGTTGCCGGCCCTGCGTTCCGGCGCCCGCATGGGCGACACCAAGGCCATCGACTCCATGGTCGGCGTGCTCACCGACCCCTTCGGCGTCGGTCACATGGGCATCACCGCGGAAAACCTGGCCGCCAAGCACGGCATTACCCGCGAGCAGCAGGACGAGTTCGCCGTCGAATCCCAGCGCCGCGCCGCGGCCGCCATCGATGCCGGCTACTTCAAGTCCCAGATTTTCCCCATCGTCAAGCAGACCCGCAAGGGCGAAGTCGTGTTCGACACCGACGAACACGTCAAGCGCGGCACGACCATGGAATCCCTGGCCAAGATGAAGCCGGCCTTCAAGAAGGACGGAGGTACCGTCACCGCCGGCAACGCCTCCGGCATCAACGACGGCGCCGCCTTCTTCGTTCTGGCTGCCGCCGACGTGGCGGCCAAGGCTGGCCAGAAGGGCATGGCCCGCCTGGTCTCCTACGCCGTCGCCGGCGTGCCCAACGACGTCATGGGCGAAGGTCCGATCCCGGCCACCAAGCTGGCCCTCAAGAAGGCCGGCCTGACCCTGGACCAGATGGACGTCATCGAGTCCAACGAGGCCTTCGCCGCCCAGGCACTGTCCGTTTCCAAGGTGCTCGGCCTCGATCCGGCCAAGACCAACCCCAACGGCGGCGCCATCGCCCTCGGCCACCCGGTCGGTTGCTCCGGCGCCTTCATCGCCACCAAGGCCATCTACGAACTGCAGCGCATCGGCGGCAAGTATTGCCTGGTGACCATGTGCATCGGTGGCGGCCAAGGCATCGCCTGCATCTTCGAACGCATGTAATTGGTTCGGCGATTCGCCACGACCCCGGCTGCGGCCGGGGTTTTTTCGTTTACAGATGCCAGTCGAGCAGGGATGTGCTGTGGGGGATGCGGGCGAAGCGATGGTAGGCCGCCGGTTCCAAGGGGCGGCTGATCAGGTAGCCCTGGGCCACGTCGCAGCCGCTGTGCCGCAGGAAGGCCAGTTGGGCCGGGGTCTCGACGCCCTCGGCCACCGCCCGCAGGCGCAGCACGTGGGCCATCTGCGTGATCATGCGGACGATGGCGTTGTCTTCCTCGTTGGCCGGCGAGCCGATGATGAAGGAGCGGTCGATCTTGAGCTTGTCCACGTTGAAGCGGCTGAGGTAGGACAGGCTGGAGTAGCCGGTCCCGAAATCGTCGATGGCGATGGTGCTGCCGAGACCCTTAAGTTCGCGGATCACTTCGCGGACTGTCTCGCTGTCGTGCATGAGGGTCGATTCGGTCAGTTCGATCTCGATCAGGGCGGGAGGAATACCCGCTTCGCGGGTGCAGCAGGCAAGCAGGGCGGGGACATCGGAGCGGTAGATCTGGACGCCGGATACATTGACGGCGATCCGGGCCGGAATCCCGGCGTCCAGCCATAGCCGCGCCTGCCGGCAGGCTTCGCCCATGGCCCACTCGCCGAGGGGCAGGATGAGCCCGGTTTCCTCGGCGACGGAAACGAAGTCGCCGGGGCCGATCTCGGCACCTCCCGGGCGATGCCAGCGCAACAGCGCCTCGCAGCCGAGAATGGTGTTGTCGGCGACTGCGACCTGGGGTTGGTAATGGAGCTGGAATTCGCCGGTTTCCAGGGCGCGGTGAAGATCGTTGACCAGGGTATGGCGGCGGACGGCATCGTCGTTCATCGACTGGCGGAAGAAGCTGAAGCCCCCGCGGCCTCGCTCCTTCGAGTGGTACATGGCCATGTCCGCCTTCTGGAGCAAGGTGTCGAAGTCGGTGCCGTCCGCCGGCGCCAGGGCGATGCCGATGGAGACCGAGGTATTGATCTGGTGGCCGTCGATGTCGAAGGGATGGGCCATGGCGTGGATGATCTTGCCGGCGGCGCTGGCGGCGGCGACGGGATGGTCGACGTCGGAGAGGAGGACGATGAACTCGTCCCCGCCCTGGCGGCTGATGGTGTCGGTTTCCCGCAGGCATTCCCGCAACCGCTGCACCACGTCGACAAGCAGCGCGTCGCCGGTGCGATGGCCCATGGAATCGTTGATGCGCTTGAACTCGTCGAGATCCAGGAACATGAAGGCGAGGTTCTTGCCCGAGCGCCGGCTTTGCTCCATCGCCAGGCTGAAGCGGTCGCGCAGCAGCAGCCGGTTGGGCAGGGCGGTAAGCGTGTCGTGATGGGCGAGGAACTGTATCTTTTCCTCCGCTGCCTTGCGTTCCGAGATGTCCTGGAAGGAGCCGATGAAATTCAGGATTTCTCCTGAAGGGCCGCGTACCGTGGAGATGGACAGCCATTTCGGATAGCACTCGCCGTTCTTGCGCCGATCGATGACTTCCCCGTTCCACTGGCCGGCGGTCAGCAGCGCGGCCCACATCCCGGCGTAGAACTCGGGAGGATGCCGACCGGATTTCAGGATGGAAGGAGTGCGCCCGACGATTTCCTCAGGGGTATAGCCGGTGACCCGGGTGAAGGCCTGGTTAACCTCGACGATGACGCCCCGGGCATCCGTGACCATGAGGGCGTCCGAGCTGTGTTCGAAGACGGTCCGGGCCAGGCGCAACTGGGCTTCCTGGGCGCGCCGCTGGGTGACATCGGCGAAAACCCAGATCGATCCGGCCTGGGGGTCGGCCTGGTCGAGGGGGCGGCCGCTGCGGTGGCACCATAGGGGGCTGCCGTCCTGCCGGACGAAACAGCATTCGCGGTCGCTGTAGCCGCTGTCGGTCAACTCACCGTAGGCGATGCGGCCGTCGGCCTCCCAGTCGTCGTGGCTGGCGTAGATGACTGCGGTGCTCTTGCCGATCAGGGCGGAGGCGTCCGGCCAGCCGAAGATCTCGGCCATGCGGTGATTGCAGTTGACGAAGACGCGATCCCGGACATGGACGATGCCGACGTGCGCGTTCTCGAAAATCACCTGCATTTCGTCGAGCAATTCGCGGATGCGGTTTTCCTGGCGCCGCCGCAGGGTGATGTCGGATACGGTCATCATCTGGCCGCCCTGTGGCATGGCGACGTACCGCAGGTACAGCGTCCGGCCGTCCGCCAGACAGGTTTCATCGGGCGTATCGCCGGCCAGGACGGAAGGCAGCGTCGACCGGGGCATGCCTTGCACGAGATCGCCGGTCCCCAGGTCGAGCATGGCGACGAGGCGGTCGTTCCAGACCAGCAGACGGTCGTCGGCGTCGAACACCGCCACGCCCTGGGCTAGATTGTCGAGGGTGGCCTGCAGCAACTCGGCCTGCCGGGCCCGCTCCCGTTCCCGGCGCAGATTCTCGCGCCGCTTGATTTCACTGATGTCGGCGTAGGTGCCGACTACCCCGCCCTCCGCAGTCGGCCGCTCGGAAATGCGTAGCCACTGGCCGTCGCCGATGCGGATTTCAGCCACCGCCGGCGTACCCGTTGCCGCCCGTTCATGGTTTTCCTGCCACTGGGCGAGCCAGGCGGCCGGCCCCGCCACCGCTTCGAGGCGGGCGATGAACTGGGGGAATGATTCCCCGATGACGGCGACCGGGCCGCTCCCCTCGTGATTCCAGGGTGGGCGAAACTGGGGGTTGGCCACCATCAGCCTGCCCTGGGGGTCGAACAGGGCGAAGCCGTCGGAACTGCAGCCAATGGCCTCGACCAAACGGGCACGAGCCGCATCGGCCGCTCGCCTCTCCTGGTCGAGGGCGGCGTTGCTCCGTTGCAGGGCGGCCATGGCTTCGTCGAGGAGGCGGGTCCGTTCCCGTACCTGATCCCCCAGAAGCACCGCCGTCTGGAAGAAGCTGTAATCGGAGCCCTGCTGGTCCATGCCCTGTTCGACGCGGTCCATCAGCACCTGGATGATCTTGTCGCGGCGGGCGAGTTCGACGGCCAGTTCCTCGGCTCCGTCCGGGCGGGGCAGGTGCAGCGGGTTGGGAGGAAGGGACGCGCTCACGGCCGTTCCCTTGTCGCGTCCGGGTAGCCGAAGGCGACACCGGTGAAGGTCTGGTTGACGTGGATCCCCATGTGCAATTCGCCGAAGGTCGAGAAGCCGAAGACCCGGTGGGCACGGAGGGCTGCCGACATGATCTCGGTCTGGCCCCGTTGGCGGAACTCCAGGCTACGCAGGATGCAGTCGCACGCCAGCACGGCCTGCAGCGGACCGATTTCGGCCGCCGCCGCGTCAATGGCGCCTTCCAGGTTGGCCAGGGCGTCCAGCCCTTGGGCGCGCGAGAGCACGATGCCTTCGTCAATGGCGCAATAGAAGCTGAGGCTGTGGTCGGGATTGACCTTCTGGATGGAACGGACATATTCCTGGCCGCCGACGCGCACCACCACGGGATAGGCGGCGAAGGCCATGGGGCTCAGTTCCTCCACCGGCAGGCCGATGATCCTGGCGTACTCGAGGGCGGCCGGGAAACCATTGATTTCTGTGACGACGCGCTCCGCTGGCCGGGCGCCGGTGACAACCATGCGACCCTCGGTCCGCTCGAAATGCTGGGTCTTGATGATGGAAAAAGGGGTGTCGGTACTGATGACGGCGAGCACCGCCGCGTTGTCGATCACCCGGTCGTCGTGGAAGACCGCGGTTCTTTCGAAATGCAGGGAATCCCCGGCGGAGCCCCCGATGACCGGGATGTCCCCAAGGACGAGCTGGACGGCCCGGCCGAGGGGTTCCTCCCGGCGGGAGAGGCCGTCGACGAGCAGAAGGGCAAGGCTGTCGCCAAAGCCGCGGGATTCCCGCTGCCAGGTGGCGCGCCGGAGGGCCTCCTCCACGAGGGCGCGGCAATCGGCCATGGCGAAGACGCCGAGGTTCTCGATGGCGACGGTGGCGGCGGCGAAGTGTTCGGCGAGAAAGCCGATGGCGACGAGGGAACCGTTCTGGTAGCCGGCGCTGCCGATTTCGCCGGCGGTGGTGCAGCCGATGATGGCGGTCGGCGGCGGAAAAGCCGCGCGCATGGCCGATGCCAACGCCGGCAGGTCGTAGCTGTCGGCGCAGAAGAGGACGAGCAGGGAAAAGCCGCCATCGCCCATTTGCCGCTTCACTTCGCCGGCTGCCGTTGCGGCCGCGGGCGCAAATGACACTCCCACCCTGAGGGAAGCCATGGTCTCTCTCCTTGCTACTCCCTGCGGCGCTGTAATATTTTGATTCATTCTAGGTTAAAAGTATTACTTTAGTAATGGTGTTGTTGAACAGGGCACCTGTTGGCGGCAATTGATGGTCACTGGCCTGCACCATGGCAGGGGGCGGAGCGCACAGGATTGGTGCGCCCCAATCCTGTGCGCTGGCGTAGGGAGGGCGGACCAGCTTGATTTGGCGGCTGTTTCCCCCGTGGCACGGAAGATGCTGAACGATTGCGAGAGCATTATTGCGACGAGCCCATCATGAATTTTTATAACGAGATGACGAATGCGGGCGGCAACGTTCGCGACCATTACCGCGGCTATGCCGAGTGGCTGGAGGCGACATCGCCGGAGCGCATCGCCCGCAAGCGGGCGGAAGCGGATCTGGCCTTCCACCGGGTGGGCATCACCTTCGCGGTTTACGGTGAGGAAGCCGGCAAGGAGCGCCTGATTCCCTTCGACATCATTCCCCGCATCATCCCGGCGGCGGAATGGCAGGCCCTGCAGTCCGGCCTGCGGCAGCGGGTCAAGGCACTGAACCTGTTCCTGCACGACATCTACCACGATCAGGAGATACTCAAGGCCGGCCGCATCCCCCGCGAGCAGGTGGTCAACAACGCCCAGTACCGGGCCGTCATGGAGGGGGTGGATGTCCCCGGCGGCATCTACGCCCATATCGCCGGCGTGGATGTGGTGCGGGCCGGCGAGGGCGAGTTCTACGTGCTGGAAGACAACCTGCGGGTGCCCTCCGGCGTTTCCTACATGCTGGAAGACCGCAAGATGATGATGCG
>JRYJ01000403.1_pt1 | contig 42751 bp, 42 predicted proteins | sample 235371 | NCBI WGS metagenome assembly JRYJ01 (sample SAMN03074219, study PRJNA261477) | activated sludge metagenome | biome: Wastewater Treatment Plant; feature: Wastewater; material: Activated sludge; isolation source: activated biomass of a wastewater treatment plant treating hydrocarbon... ... | reverse complement strand
GCCCCGATGCTGCGGGCGAACAGGGTCGTCACCTCGAAAATCGGGTCGCGAATCTCTTGAAAGCCGTAGCGTGAAGCCCATTGCCTGGCAGTCTCTTCGATCAACCGCCAACGGGGCGTTTCCTCCGGCAGGATGTCCTTGACGCCTTTGATCCCGCGAATCATGGCTGAATACCGTTAGGGGTGTTGGGATTGGGGGTAAGGGGTGAGACGCGAGAGGCAAGCCAAGAGGATCGGCCCCTTACGACTGACGTTTCACGCCTTACGTTCGGAGGCGACTATAGCGGCGGGTTTGCGGGCAAGTCAACGCGGCCGGAGGCCGTCCCTCGCAAATGGTCGAGCGTCATTGGGTAGGACGTCCGGCGCCTGGGCGGTACTGTTTCGGTTTCCCCGGATGACGGTTGACGCATGACGTGTGACGATCTACCTCTGCAGTGTTGCACCGTTCTCCCCGCGGGCGTATAGTGCGCATCTCGAAAAAGGACTGCGGACCGACTGCAGTCCGGAGCAGGGATCTCCACCGCAGTCCTGGAAAAGGCATGACCCAACCAGCCCGCCGCGTGCTTGCGATTGCGCCGATGCCGCCGGAGAAATCCGCCTACGCCTTGGCGCGCTACAGCCGTTCCCCGGACTCGATCGAAGACAGCATCAAGTGGGTGCACACCCATTCCTCTGAAAAATTCTGGGAGCAGTTCTACTTCGACTATGGCCACGCGTCGATCGCCGACCTGGGCCACGTCATCGTATGCTTCGAGCAGATCTCCGAGCTCGCCGCGATCCGGCTCGAAGATGAACCATTGTGGGACGGCCAGGCGAAGTCAAGCCGATATCAGAACTTCGCCTCGAGCAATTGGTTCACCCCCGACGGGATTCGCGGGCAGGAGACAGAGGCTTCCTACCTCGGCATCCTGCGCGGCCTCTCCACGGTCTATCGTGCGCTCCATGAGCCGCTCTGCCGATTCCTGACGGAACGGGAACCACGGCCGGAGAGCATGACCGCCGCGGCCTATCAGCGGGCCATCGCCGCCCGGGCCTTCGACGTCACCCGTTACCTGCTCCCGCTGGCCGCGCAGACGAACGTCGGTCAGGTGGTGAGCATTCGCACACTCGAGAAACAGATCTCGCGCCTGCTTTCCTCGCAGCTTTCGGAATTACGTCTGATCGGGGAGGAGTTGAAGGAAGCCTGCCAGAAGCCGCCGGTGAACCTGTGGGGGGAACTGTCCGGCCAGGCCGCCGGTCTGACCGAACCGCTCGCCCCGACGCTCGCGCGGTACGCCAGGGCCAATGCCTACCAGGCGGAGGTCTACAGCGATCTCGCGCGGCATGCCAAGGAGGTGCTCCGCGGCACCGGGCTCGACCAACCGGCGAATTGGGGAACATCCGAGCCGGTCGACCTCGTCGAACCGCACCACCCGCTCGACGAAGTCGTGACGACCCTACTCTACCGGGTCTCGCAGGCACCCTATCGCAAGATCCTCACCGTCGTCAACGACTGGACCGAGAAGCAGAAGCAGGACACGATCGACGTGGCGCTGCACAGACGCGGGCTATACGACGACTTGATCAAGGAATTCCGCAGCGGCTATGCCTTTCTGTTCGACATCTTGATGGATATCGGCGGGTGGCGGGACATGCACCGGCACCGCCGCTGCCAGCAGGTGCAGCAGAATTTCACCACCGTCCATGGTTTCGAGACGCCGCCCATTCTGGCCGAAGCCGGTTTGGAGCAGGAATATCGGGAGGCCATGGGACTGGTAAAGACCGACATCGAGCAGCTCCGCAAGTCGAGCCAAGAAGCGGCGATGTATGCGATCCCGTTCGGCTTCCGGGTCCGTTGTCTGTTCAAGATGGACTATGCGGAAGCGGAGTACATCGCAAAATTGCGCTCGGGCGTGAAGGGACACTGGTCCTACCGTACCATCGCCTGGCTCATGAAGCAGAAACTGGCCGAACGGTTTCCGATTCTGGGCGACCGGATCCAAGCGACGTCGCCGGACGTCCAGGACGCGCTCACCCGTTGACCCGCCCCCCCACAAACCCAAACNNCTCTCCCATGACGGATCACCAGGAACAGATCGAAGCGGCTCTGCTCGCCGGGGACTGGGAACGGCTCGCGCAAGAGGCGAATGCATGGGCGCAGGCGGTCGAGACACGGGCGGAACGAGACGCCCGGCCGTTCTTTGCCGTGAACGTGACACAACTCCTGCGCGGCGACTTTGCCGGGGCGTGGAAATCGCACGCGCGGGCGCTCCAGGAGGCCGACGACATCGAGCACGTCCGGGTGTGGGTTCAGGCACTGAAGGAGCGCCACCCGGACAATGCGCAAGCCCAGCTGGCGTGGGGTCTGTTTCTGGCCCAGTCGGGGCAATCGGAACAGTCGATGGCGGCGTACAAAGAAGCGGCCAAGCTGGCGCCGGAGTCGGCCTATCCCCGTTATTTTCTCGCCCAAATCCACGAGCGAGCCGGGCACCTGGAAATGGCCATCAAGGAATACCGCGAAGCGGTGCGACTCAATCCGTCGTTCGCACCGGCCAGGACCAATCTCGGCGTGGCCTATCAGGAGCAGGGGCGGCTGGAAATGGCGATTCCGCAGTATCGGGAGGTGATCGCGCTGACGCCGGACGACCCGGTGGCCCATGCCAACCTGGGATCCGCATTGGCGGAGCAGGGGAAATTCGAGCCGGCGCTTCGGGCCTACAAAGAGGCGCTGCGGCTCAATCCGAACGATGCCGAGCTCCACTTCGCAGTGGGGGGCCTCTATGAGGGACGAGGGCGGGCCGATCTTGCGTTGAAGGAATACCGCGAGGCGGTGCAGGCCGATCCGAACTTCGCGGCGGGTCACACCGCCATCGGCTTCATGGTGCTGGAGAAGGGGCGGATGACGGAAGCGATGGACTGTTTCAACCGGGCCGTGAAGGCCAACCCAGACGAAGCCCGCGCATACTACGGCATCGGAAAGATCTACGCCGCCAAGGGGAAACGCGAGACGGCGGCCGAGAATTTTTCCAAGGCGCTCAAGCTCGAAAAGGACCCCGACCGCAAGAACCAGATCATGAATGATCTGTTCAAGAGCGGGCAGACGGGAGACTAGCGCACGAACGAAGTGATGAGCTAGAGTTCTCGGATCGCCCCTTGAAGGACGGTGATCTGCGTCACCGGATCGCCGGCGTTCTTGAGCTCGGTGCGGATCTGATCCTTGAGGTAGGAGGAATAGCCGATCTTGTCGAGCAGGAGGTCGAGGAACCGTTCGGCCGGGAGGAGGCTCTGGGCCTTGAGCTCCTCAAGGGTCTCGTCGCTCACCGGCACATAGCTGCTACCGATGTGGAAGATGACGTTGTAATAGCGATCCCGCCCGAGTCGTTCGAATCTCAGTCCCTTCACTGCATCCTCCCTGGCGAGCAGTTGATAGCCCGTCAGCAGAGGGACATTCTAGACAAACGATCGCCGGAACACAAGCTCAGCCGCCTCCGGCGCTCCGGCTGCTCGGCTGCGCTGCGCCGAGCTCAGGTCTTCTTTCCGAAATACTCGCGCCGGCTCACCGACACGTCGGACAGGAACATCACGCCCGAGTATCGCTCGAAGAGGGGCCGAAGCCCGGCCAGAATCGGCTCCACCTTTTCTTCGGGGACCACCGTCATGATCATCACGAGGCTCTCTTGCTCGCTGAACATGAAATGCGCTTCGCGCAGACCATGGTGCCCCTTTCCCGAGATGTTCCCGATGATGGTGTAGCCCGTGGCTTGCACCTTGTCCAACAGGTCGGTCACAAACGGCCGGTGTTCGCCCGACACAATCACGCGGATTTCTTTCATCGGATGCAGCGTCAGTCCACCCATGTCCTCACTCCTTATCGAGTACGAGATAGAGTAGGAGGTCGGTCTCCTTTGGTCGCCCGCCGACCTCTATGTATCCGCGCTGTGCCTGACGCGGCGCCACACGCCCGAGGGCGTGTAGCGATACCAGATTCCGTCCTCCGGGTCCAGCGCCGCCAGGTGCACCCACTCGTTGTGATAGAAATGCTGCAGGACTTCGTGTCGGGCGATCAGTTTTTCGATGCGCGGCCTCGGCGCCTCGATCAGCGTCAGTAGCCGCATCGGCTCGTGGAAGGGCACCTCGCCGTTCATCACGGTCTGCCAGGCCAGCCCCAACCGCAGATCGCTCCAGGGACCGGACATGATGCCGAAGCGCCCCACGACGTTGTGGTAGATCTTGCTTCCGCTGCCGTACACCTCGTTGTCGACGGCCGAAAAGTAGTGCTCCATGTTGATCCACTGCGCCACGACCTGCGGCGCGGTCATCAGCACTTCGAGCAGCCGCTCGCCCGGATCTTCCCGGTAGTCATAGGAGTGCAAGAACACACGGCCGCTCAGATTGAGACCCTTGGTCAAGGCTCGCCGGCCGATGACGAAGGCCGTGTTGCTCGACAGGCCCCATTCCGGTCGAACCTGGCTCCAGTCCGCGCTGCGCTCGCGTACGCGCGCCTCCGCTTCCTCCACCGGCAGCAACGTGCCGATGTCCGGGAGGCGGGCGCAGCGTTCCTGGCTGGTCAGCCGTGAGGCCTCCCGCAGGTCGTCCCATAGACGCGCCACGTCCTTTCGATGCGTGGGGGGCACGTCTTCGAGATCGAACAGCTGTACCTCGTCGGTCGTGGTGTTGACCTGCCCCGCGAGAAAATGCGTGTCCGACGGAATCTCGATACCGCGTTTGGCCAGGTGCTCGCGCACTTGCGGCCGATTCGCCATGCCGGCGATGACCCGCGCGTTGGGCTTTCCTTCATTGCCCCCGCAGGCACCGCAATCCAAGGCGGATTCGAACGGGTTGTTTTCGGTCGTGCTGCCGTGGGCGCAGAACAACACGAGCCGTGCAAAGTTTCGCACGAGCCCCATCATCCGCAGAGCCGTTTCGACCGTGAGGACCTGCTCTTCGAGCGTGAACCCAGTGCGCGTGATCCGTTCCTTCTGGCGCGATGCTGACCGCTGGTTGATCTGGTAGTGCCGGCGCAGTTCCTCCACGAATGCCCTCAGTTGTTCATCGGTGAGGTCCGCATCACGGCCCCCCTCGGTCAGCGCAGAGTCGACGGGAGCTTCCGGATCGAGTGCCCGGCGCCGCAAGGCCTCCACGAACTCGGGATCGAGCTTGGAGGCGTTCAGGTCGAACCGATCCCGCAGGGCCCGCCAAATGAGCGCCCGCTGTTCGGACAGCACCATCTCCTCGGTCTCGGCCGGCGACAGTTTGTCGACGGTCAGGCTGGTGGCGATCGGAGGCACGAAGAGGCGCCGCAGCCACTCCGTGAGGCGCTTGTAGAGGTCCGGTAGCACCGTCTTGCCGACGATCGGGAGGCTGTAGAACCAGCCCAGCGATTCCACCATGACATAGGGTGTGACCACATTCTCTTTGAGGTCGTGCAGCAACGTGTGGCCTGCATGCACCAGCTTGGCCCGCGATTGATGCTTGGAGACATACTGGTCGAGATAACTTCTGGGAATCTCACGTACTTCGTTCCGGGCGCGCATGATGACCGGGAATTGTTCCGTGTCGTGTTCTTTGCCCCAGCCGCGATAGCGGATGAACACGGCAAAGAAGCCGGCGAAGCCGAAGGTCTCGTGGGGTCCGGTCGACTCCAGATGACGGCGGAACGGCTCCGACCGGACGTCGATGCAGAAGACGGATTGCGACTGGGGGCGGACCGGCGGCGAGGGTTCGCGGCGGGCGGCCGCCACAGAGGTCCGCATCAACATGCCGAAAAGCTGTTCCTGATAGCCGGCTTCAAAAGCCTTGAGCCACACCGGGCCGTGCGCCGACTCGGGAAAGCTGTCCATCCAGTCGACCAGCGTCTTGAGATCGCTCGGGGTCCCTTCGAGCAACACGCTCGGCACGAGTTCCAGGGCCTGAGCCAGGATCAGCAGCCGCCTCGCCATGGTTCGTCGTGTCGCGCGGGTGTGACGAGGGCCATACTCGGTTTGGTAGCGCGTCGCGAGTTCCTCCCAGACGGGAGTCGCTCCAGGCTCGTGCCCCAACCGGTCCACTTCTTCCGCGTAGGCAGCGGGCAGCCGTCCCGCCGACCGTTCCTTCCGCATGAAATAGGCGTGGGGTTGTGCCTGCATAAAGACCGTCACGGCCGGGTAGGTCCCTTCAATCCCCAACTCATCGTGGCAGGCTTTCTGAACCAGCTCACGGACGTACCACAACCGGATCGCGAGAAACTTCACCAGACCGACCGGATAGGCCTGTTGCCAGACATAGTTGTTCTCCTCGGCCCGCCACTTGATGTACCCCGCCCAACCGGGCAAAGCGGCCAATTGCAGTCCCAGGTAGTCCTGTCGGAGCTCTGCGGGGATCGCCAGGGCCTCGAGGCTCTCGAAGACGGCATCCTCCGGATGGTCGGGCAGCGCCGCGATCTTACGGCGACTGTTCGGAATGCCGCAGGTCGACCATTCCTTGCACGCCGTCGCTTTCCAGGCGCTGTACAGTCCCTGTTCGCGCCCTGGCATCGACCAGGCGGCATGCCCTTCGTCGAGAAATGCTTCACACCACTTGATCAACTCGCCGTTGATCTGTTGAACGATGTGCGTCCCGAGCGTCCGGTCGCACCAGCTCGACAGCGTCAGCTGTCGGCCGAGCATGGCGAGGTCCTCGCGAACCGCTGCCGCCATGCGTTCCTGCACGGTCGGGGCGGTGAACGGCGCGAGATGGTCCACGAGAGTTTCGAGCTGGTCCTCGGTGGGGCCCAGTTCCATGAGGGCGTCCAGGGGCCCTTGCGTCGGATTCGAAAGGCCGTGGGTCAAACAGGCGCGGAGCACTTCCCGGTGCGAGATGCGACAGGGCCCCAACGCGACCTCTTTATCGCTCGCCAGCGGGCCCAGCGCCTCGTCGAGGTGATGGATCTGAATCCGTCCAGACTGGAGGTAGCGCCGATAGTCGTCGCCGGACAAATACCCCCTGCCGCCGAGAAACTGCTGCCCCCGCTGAACGGTCTCGCCGAACGGAAGGTATTCCAAACTATGCAGCGGGTTGTGGTGGACGAAGGTACGCATCGGCCAGTACTGTGCGATCACTTCGCTCGCGAGACGGATGGTCCCGCGCAATTCCATGCGGCGGGCTTCGAGGTCCGGTGAGGAGACTAGCGGGTCCATGCCGCTCCCCTCATTATCGCGACGTTCGGCGACACCGGCGTTTGGTCGGCTCCGAGGAACCGGGCCGGAACCAGGCCGAGCACGGCCAACAGCGCAAGCACGAGCAGCAGCGAGACAAACTCGTGCGTGCGGAGGTCGTCGTAGGGCACAGTCGACTGACGGCGGCCGAATACAAGTTGCTGCATGAGCCCGAGGAGATACCAGGACGCGCTGAGCCACGCGAACAGGACGATCGCCAGCCCGCCCGACACCTTGAAGGCGGGATCGAACAGCATGCCCAGGAAACCGGCGAAGACGCCGAACGGCGGCATGCCGAGCGCCGCGAGCGCGAGCAGGCAGAGGAGGGTGCTGAAGCGCGGCATCGCATAGACCATCCCGCCCAAGGCTCGCAGATCTACGTCCCCATAGCGGGCTCGGACGGCATACCAGGCCAACAACAGGCCGCTCGAGGCCAGCCCGACGGCACTCACATAGATCCCGGCCTGCGCTCCCGCCGCTCCGGTGACCGCCACCACCCACCACAGAATCGAGAAAAACGCGACACTGGCATAGGCCAGCAGTGGCAAGGGGCGCACTTGCGTCAGCGCCTGGAGCGAGCCGTAGAAGGCTCCTACCAACGCCAGGATTTCGAGTGCCTGTCTGATCGAAGGACTCAGGTCCGGAAGCAGCGCCGGGATCTGCTGCAGGCCCACGACCGGCAGCAAGACGATCAACAGTGCCGGCAGGTTCCCCGGCAGGCGCGTGAGCACGGCGACATGCCCCGCGTGCAGCGGCAACAGCGGCAGCAGCGTCGCGCAGGTCACCAGGGAAGCGATGGCAGCGGATGAGGGCGGAAGCACGAGCGCGGCAACGGCCGCGATGATCCCGATGCCATAGCAGGCCACGGCGCGGACGGCCGGGGCGGGGCCGGTTCCTCGAAATCGGTGCATCGCGGCGGCAACCACGCTCAGGAGGAAAATCCGCGAAACTTGGCGCGCGGGTTCCGGAGCTATGAGCGAGCCGAGCCCCAGGCCCAGCAGGATCAGGGACAGCACCCAGGCTGAGCGGTTGTCCCGGTGCACCGGCTGGCCGAGCAGCGAAATGAAGGAAGCGACCGGCAGGAGGCAGACGAAGAGCTTGCCGGTGGAGAGATCACCCTGCCACCAGATCACGGTCACGATGGCGAGGAAGGTCCCCGCCGTGGCGGTCAGCACATGGGTCTTCAAGCGCTCCGGCTTGGACCAAGCCGCGAGGCCGGACAGTGCGCCCAGACAAGGCAGGGCGATGAGAAGCCAGGGAATCGACCAGGTCGGGATCATGGCCGTCCTCCCGGCAGGGATTTCTCCACCAGATGAGCCGCGCGCAGGAATCCGCGCCCGAGCTTGAGGTAGACCTGGTCGATGTAGAGCCGGTTCATGAACAGGACGTAGAGATGAACGAGCACCTCTTGGATCCAGACCGGCATATGTATCGTTCGCCCGTGGGCCGAGGCATAGAGATAGGTCCAGCTCGCGATAACAAGAAGAGTCGTGCCGACGACCAAGGCATCGAACAGGCGTCCGGGGAGCGCGGCAGCCCTGAAGTAGCCGGCCACTTCGTTTGCGTCCGGATAGAGATAACGGGTGAAGCTCTCGGCTGCGAAGAGGTAGGTGAAGACGACCAGCACCAAGGTGACGAGCATCGCGGCGGACACTTTCCACGAAGCCACAGCTCGGATGCGCGTGAGCGACAGAATGGCCTGCGACGATGTCACCCAGATGAAAAAGAGAAAGATCACGGTGCCCTGCGATTCCAACAGGGGAATGCGCAACACCCCGTGTGTCGCCAGGAGGATGACCAGCGGGAGAAAGAGCGTGGTGAAGAAACCGGTCGACCAGGTCAGTCCCGAGAACTCCTGGTCGTCGGCTTTATGGGCCGCCTGGGGAAACGACGGTTCCTGCCGGGCTTTATGGATGACGTTGCCGCAGTTGAGGAACACCGTGGCCTTGAACAGCCCGTGCGCGATCAGGTGAAACACGGCCAGGGAAAACGCTCCCAGCCCGCATTCCATGATCATGTAGCCCATCTGGCCGATCGTCGAAAACCCCAGCGTCTTCTTGATGTCGTTCTGAGTCAGCATCATCGTAGCGCCCAACAGGGCCGTCAGCATGCCGACCACGAACACCACGTGCAGGGTCGTAGGGCTCAAGCCGTAGAGCGGCGCGAGGCGGTTGAGTAGAAATCCGCCCGCGTTGATGATGCCGGCATGCAGGAGCGCATGGATCGGCGTCGGCGCGTACAGGGAGCGGGGCAACCAGATGTGCAGCGGGAACTGGGCCGACTTGCTCATCGCCCCGATGAAGATCAGCAGGGTCACCGCCGTCGGGCCGCTCATCTCCCACCCGGCCGCCTGCCACAGCGAGAGGGTGACCGGCGTTTCCGCGGCCCGGGTGAACAGCGTCTGGAATTCCACGGTGCCGTATAGGGAATGGGCGAGCACGATCCCGGCAAGAAAGGCCACATCGCCCAATCGCAGCATGGTAAAGGTGCGGAACGCACCGTCGAGCGTCGCGGCATGGGCGTGGTTGTGCGCCAGCAGGAAGAGGAGCCAGGAAATGATCTGCCAGAACACGAAGAGCATCACGAGGTTCGCGCTCGACACCATGCAGAGCAGGACGAACGTCGTGATGCCCAGGAGCCCGAGATAGCGGCGATAGCAGCGGTCCTGGTACATGTACCCGAGCGAGTAGCGGTAGATGAGGGTGCCGACCAGGGAGATCAGGACCATCATCACGGCGCTGAGCCGGTCGATGTGGAAGCCGATCGGGAATGCGAGGGTGGCGGTCGAGGCCGGGTCATACAGCCGCAGGGTGATCGGCCCTTGGGTGGAGACGACGATCAGCGTGGCGACGGCGCCGACGAAGGTGGCCACGATGGGCCAGAGAGCCGCCTTGGCGTTTTGCTCCTGCTCGGCGCGTTCGCCGGTCAGGACGATGAAGGCGGTCAGCAGCGGAAGCACGGGGACGAGGGCGAGGAGGGTCATCGGTCTGTATCGCGCCTAGAGTGTGGATCAAAAAAGGAACAGGCCAGCCGACGGTCCTTGGGCGAAGGAACCAACGACTGGCCTGCACTGTTTCCAGCCGCTCCGCTCAAGGAGATGCCGGAAAACCCTACCGCCTGTCTGAGTCGTATGACGCCGGTGGCTCCGCCTTCACCTGCTCGCCGGCCTGACGGCGGCGCCACCGAAAAACCATGCTAGATGTATCTGCGGAGGCCGTTCGATTGCAAGGGAAATTTCCCAGAAAAAGGACCCAGGTCCCGGTCCGAAGGACCCACGGAACCATCGCGGTTGCCACCGAAGTCGGGAGACGAGGCACTGGAGGAAAGCCGGACGGGTGACTATAATTCGGCCACACCCCTCGTGACGGTCCGGCAGGAGCCGATGAGCATGCGCAGCAAGGGCGAAACGGAAGCCGCAGTCCGCACTGCGATCATCAAGTTCGAGCAGGAATTTCTCGGCCGGGGGCCGGATGACGTGCGCGCGTTCATCGTCCGGGATCTGCTGGTCGTCCGCCTCAAGGGCGTCCTCACCCCGGCGGAGCGGCAACTGGCCAAGACGCCGGAAGGAATCGACATGGTGAAGCGGCTACGCCAGAACCTGATCGCGCAAGGACGCGAGCGGTTGTGCGAACAGGTCATGGAGCTGACCGGCGCCAAAGTGACCGCGCTGTTCACCGACATCGACACGCACGTTGGAGAGCGGATCTTCGTGTTTACGTTGGATTCCGACCTGGAAGCCAGCTTCCGCTGACCGGCGAGGGAGGGGCGGCTCGATGGAAAAACTGATCGAAGGGGTCAAGAAATTTCAGGACCAGGTCTTCCACGCGAAGAAGAAACTGTTCGGGAAGCTGGCCAACGAGCAACAGCCGCGGGCGCTCTTCATTACCTGCTCCGATTCCTGGATCGATCCCTGCCTGCTGACCCAAACCGAACCGGGGGAGCTCTTCATCCTGCGCAATGCCGGGAACATCGTGCCGTCCTACGGCACCAGTATCGGCAGCACCACGGCGACGATCGAGTATGCGGTCGGGGTGTTGGGCGTCAAACACATCATCGTCTGCGGCCATACGGATTGCGGGGTGGTGAAAGCGCTGCTCAATCCGAAGCAGGTCGAGGATCTGCCGGCGGTCAAGGCCTGGCTGAGCCAAGCGGAAACAACCCGTCGTGTGGTACAGGAGAACTATCGGCATCTGAAAGGGGCGGCGTTGCAGGTCATGGCGACCCAGGAGAACGTGCGGATCCAGCTCGAACATCTGCAGACTCATCCAACGGTCGCGGCCCGCTTGCGCAAAGGCACGCTGAAAGTGCATGGGTGGGTCTATTCGATCGCGAGCGGCGACATCTGGGCTTACGAGGCGAAACATGAGCGGTTCGTCTCTTTGGCCGAATGGGTGGCCTGACGCGCCGCGTCATCTCTCGTCCTACTTCCTATGACTCGGCACACCCTCGAAACACTTCCGTTCGACAACAGTTACGCCCGTCTCCCGGAGGTGTTCTACGCCAAGCTTAATCCCACCCCCTTCACGGCGCCGCCGCACCTCATCCATTTCAATCCCGCTGCGGCCGAGCTGATCGATCTGGATCCGAGCGAAGCGAAGCGCCCGGAATTCGCCAGGGTCTTCGGCGGCAGCCTCTTGGCTCCGGGCATGGACCCGTTGGCGATGCTGTATGCGGGCCATCAATTCGGCATCTACGTGCCGCAATTGGGGGACGGCCGAGCCATTTTGCTCGGTGAGGTGGTGAACAGCCGGGGTGAGCGGTGGGATCTCCACTTGAAAGGCGCGGGAATGACGCCCTTTTCGCGGGACGGCGACGGCCGATCCGTCCTTCGATCGGCCATTCGAGAGTATCTCTGCAGCGAGGCGATGCACGGTCTGGGGATCCCGACCACACGCGCGCTCTGCCTGGTCGGGAGCGACGACAAGGTGTATCGCGAGCAGGTGGAGACGGCGGCGACCATCGTGCGGATGGCGCCCTCGCACGTGCGGTTCGGGACCTTCGAGATCTTCTACTATCGGAAGCAATTCGACCATCTCCGGCGGCTCGCGGACTACGTGATCGAGCTGCATTTTCCAGACTTGGCCGGCTCCTCCGACCAGTACATGCGCCTGTTTGCCGAAGCCGTGGTGCGGACGGCACGGCTGGTGGCGGCCTGGCAATCGGTCGGCTGGTCCCACGGCGTCTTGAACACCGACAACATGTCGATCCTCGGACTCACGCTCGACTACGGCCCCTACGGATTCATGGATGATTACGATCCCGGGTTCATCTGTAACCACTCGGACCACAACGGCCGCTATGCTTTCAACCAGCAGCCGTACATCGGCCTCTGGAACCTGAGCTGCCTGGCGCAAACCTTGCTGCCGCTGGCCGAAAAGAACGACTTGAAGGCGGCCCTGGATACCTATCAGCCGACCTTCGATCGCGAGTATAGGCGACTGATGAGAGCCAAAATGGGGCTGATGGAAGAACGGGCCGAAGACGACGAACTGCTGCAGGAGTTGCTCTCGCTTCTGGCCGGCAGTCGCGTCGATTACACGATCTTTTTCAGGAAATTGGGCGATGTTGTGACCGTCACCCATCCCTCCCCCTTCAAGGGGGAGGGCGAGGGAAGGGGTCTCAACAATGACCTCCGGGACTTTTTTCTGAATCGGGAACGGTTCGACGCCTGGGCCGTTCGGTACCGCGACCGTTTGCGCAGCGAGCAGAGCTGCGATGCCGAACGCCGGGAGCGGATGAACCGGGTCAACCCACTGTACGTGCTGCGGAACTATCTCGCACAGATTGCCATCGAGAAGGCACAACAGAACGATTTCTCGGAAATCGACCGGCTGCTCACGTTGTTGCAAGACCCGTTCACCGAACGGCCGGGCATGAGTTCCTACGCCGCGGCGCCGCCCAACTGGGGCAAACATATCGCGGTGAGTTGCTCGTCATGAGCTCGTTTCCCGGCCGGTGGCCGACCCCGCATCACCTCCGAAACTGACGCACGCATGGACGTTCGCACCTTCATCGACAATCCCCGGGTCCGTGCGGCCGTGGAGTCGCTCCGGCGTCATGCCGGCGATCGGGTGGTCTCGGACATCGTCGACGACCATGGCCGCCAGTACGTCGACCTCGTCATGGAGGGCGGGGGGGTCCTGGGCATCGCGCTGGTCGGCTACACCTATGCGCTGGAATGTCTCGGCATTCGCTTCTTAGGTGTCGGGGGCACGTCGGCCGGCTCGATCAACGCCCTGTTGATGGCTGGGCTGGATCGACTGGATCAGCCGAAGAGTCACCGCATTCTCGGCTGGCTGGCCGATCTCGACCTCTTCGCCTTCGTCGACGGCGATAGTGACGCGCGTCGCATGGTGGAGGCGATCGTGGAGAAGGCCGGCACTCCCACGCTGGTCTTCCGCGGTGTGCAGGTGCTGGATAATCTGTTCGGGCACCTGGGGCTCAACCCGGGCGACGTGTTCTATAAGTGGATCACCGAGCGGCTGGCGGAGGTCGGGATTGCCACGAACCTCGACTTACGCAGGCGGATGGGGCCGTCCGACGGCGTGAGGCTACGCACGCGGGCCGGGAAGATCCTGTCGAGCGAGGAACTCGACGCCCGCCTGTCGATTGTGGCGGCCGACCTGACCACCGAAAGCAAAGTCGATTTTCCCCGCATGGCGGGCCTCTATTGGCCCGATCCGGATCAGGTAAACCCGGCCGAGTTCGTCCGCGCCTCGATGTCGATTCCGGTATTCTTCCACCCCCATCGCGTCGGGCCGCTGCCCAAAGGGCCGGCCGCCGAGCGGCGGTGGTCGGCGCTCGCGCATTACTCGGGCAAGATTCCGGACGAAGCGATGTTCGTGGACGGCGGCACCATTTCGAATTTCCCCATCGATCTTTTCCACCAGCCGGGCGTGCCGTTGGCCCCGACCTTCGGCGTGAAACTGGGATTGGAACGGAATGAACCCCGGACCATCACCGGCCCGGTCGAATACCTCCGGGCCCTGTTCGAAGCGGCGAGGAACGGCGCCGATACGGATTTCCTGGTCAAGCACCAGGACTACCGGCACCTGATCGCCTATATCCAGACGGGCGACCACTACTGGCTGGACTTCAAACTGTCCGACGAGGCCAAGGTGGACTTGTTTGCGCGTGGCGTCGAGACGGCGGTGCAGTTCGTGCAGCGATTCGACTGGGAGCGGTATAAGCGGATCAGGGCCAAGCTGGAACATACGGAACGGGAGAGCTGACGCGATGCGCACGGAGCAACTCGGCGGGCTGACGGTACGGGTCACCGGCGGAACGGACGGCCGTGGCGGCGGACAGGGACCGGCCCTCGTGTTGCTCCACGGCTTCGGTGCGCCGGGTGACGATCTGGTCGCATTGGGGGATTATGTGGAGGTGCCCGCCGGGACACGCTTCGTGTTTCCCGAGGCGCCGATCTCGATCCCCATGGGATTCGGCGATTCCCGCGCCTGGTGGATGATCGACATGGCGCGCATTCAAGCGGATCGCGCGATGGGCAAGATCAGGGACCTCTCCGGCGAAGTGCCGCGCGGGATGCCCGAGGCGCGCGAACGCATGAGGCTCTTTCTCGGCGAGCTGCACAAGAAATTCGGCGCCGAGCCCTCGCGGACTCTGCTTGGCGGATTCTCCCAAGGGGCTATGCTGTCCTGCGACGCGTTGCTTCATAGCCAGCAGCCCTATGCCGGGTTGGTACAACTATCGGGCACGTTGGTGGCCAAGCAGGAATGGGGTCCCTTGTTGGCCAAGCGCAGGGGGCTGCCGGTCTTCCAGAGCCACGGCACCCAGGATCCGATCCTGGCCTACGTGATGGCGGAACGCTTGCGCGATGAGTTCGCGCAGGCCGGCCTGAAGGTGGAATGGATGCCCTTCCGCGGCGGGCACGAGATTCCCGAGCCGGTGTTGCGGCAGCTCGGTCACTTCATCAAGGTGGTGCTGAGTAAGTCTTAGAGCCGATGGAACCATTCACACTCCCAGGGCCTGACGGCAAGACGATTCGCGGGGATCGGCTGGAAGGGAAGGACCGTCAAATTCTCTTCATCACCGGGTTTCTGTCCAAACGCTGGGGGAACAAGAGCAAGGCGCTGGCACAATGGTGTCAGGAGCGTGCGTGGGGGTTCTGCTGTTTCGATTTCCGCGGCTGGGGCGATTCCGGCGGGAAGNNGGTTGGAAGACGCGCGGGCGGTGACATTGACGCTCGAACATGGTCCACCGCTCACCATCGTCGGTAATTCATTGGGCGGCTGGCTCGCGTGGCTCGTGGCACAGGAACAACGCTCGGTCGAGTATCTCATTCTGATCGCGCCGGCGTTTAACATGATGGGTGTCCGCGCGGCGGAGATTCCCGCCGCGCGGCGGGAGCGGTGGCAGGCCACCGGAGCGATGCCGTGGGACGACGATCCGCTGCACCGGCAGGCGCCGATCCCCTGGTCGTGGGTGGAAGACAGCCGTACGCTCTGGGAACGTCGCCACAGCAGGCCGCGCCGCGTGAAGACCACGATTCTGCACGGGTTGCAGGACACGGTCATCCGCCCGGAAGGGAGTTGGGCCTTTGTCCAGCACGTGCTCTCGCAGGACCCGGAGTTTCCCATCGAGCTGTTCTTGAAAACCGGCGACCACCGGCTGAGCGGCCAGGAGCATCTGGATGTGATGCGGCGACTGGTGATGCGGGACGAATGAGGGGAAGAGCAGCCTTCAGCAATCAGCTGTCAGCTCCGAAGGCTGATGGCTGACGGCTATAAGCTGAAAGCTAAGGGTCATGGGAAAGAAACGATCGACCTATGCTCAGCCTGATTCACAAAGCCTGTGGCGGGCCGGCGTTGGAGGAATCTCTGGTCGGTGAAGTCTGCGCGATCCCCGCCGATCGATTTCCCTTCACCTGCTTTGACTGTCTCGAGGAAATCCTCGACGAATCGGAAGTCCGACTGTCCGAGGAGTTGGGTATCTAACCCTACTTTCCCTCGACGGCCTTCCGAATCTCCGCGCGCAGGACTTCCGAGTGCGGATTCTTGACCTCCCGGCGCACCACGATGTCCGTCGGGGTGACGGGTTTTCCGTAGTAGGCCTTGCTCCATTCGTCCCGACTGATCAAGGCCGCACCTTCCAACGACACACCGGCGAACAGACCTTTCGCCCGCACGAACGAGAGCAGGTCGGCGCTGAGATTCGGCGTGGTGGCGCCCGAGACGCCCGCTCCGACCGGCCCGACGGCGACCGATCCGTCCGCCCCGAGCTTGAAATTGCCGAGGAGGAGCGAATCCACCCCGCGTTGGGTCAACACGAGCAAAATGACTTCCGAAGCCTGGGCGCCGAACTGGAATCCGAAGCTCGCCGCGCCCATCGTGAAGAAGGCCGGTTCGCTCCATTCACCTGTCTTCTCGTCCTTGGCGACGAACACGCCGCTCCCGCCCGCTCCGCCGTAGAACAGCGCGGCCTTCACGAACTGCGGCACGATGAACAGGCCCTTGGCATCTTTGATGTGGTCGCGAAACCAGGTCATGTTCGAATCGGCGAGAAAGTTGGCCAGGGTCACCTGGGCTTCATCGATCAAGAGTCGCTGCTCACGGTCGTCGGCCGCCTGGGCGACCGACGCCAGACCGATGAACAAGGCCATTGCCATGCTGGCAAGGAACCGGTTGCCTCCCGGGCGGCTGACATGACGGGACACTTTCATAAGACGACCTCCTGCCGCGATGGACTTCACTTTCCCTATCCAACCATGGCGCCGATTCATCCGCAACCTCTCCGGTCCTCCTCCGGTTGTGCAGACCTCCCGGTCTTTGTTATGGTGTCCGGCCGGTTCTATTCTCAACGAGGAAGGCTATGGCGACGAACGATAAACAGGTGATCTTTTCGCTGGTCGGGGTGGGCAAAGTCTATCCCCCGAAGAAGCAGGTGTTGCGGGACATCTATCTGGGTTTCTATTACGGAGCCAAAATCGGAGTGCTCGGTCTGAACGGGTCGGGGAAGAGCTCGCTGCTCAAGATCATCGCCGGCGTGGATCCGAACTACGTGGGCGAGATTACGCGCTCCAAGGGCTACAGCGTCGGCCTGCTTGAACAGGAGCCGCAGCTCGATCCGAACAAGACCGTGAAGGAAGTCGTGGAGGAGGGCAAAAAGGAACTGGTGGCGTTGCTCAAGGAATATGAAGACGTGAGCAACCAGATCGGATCAGCCGATCCCGACACCATGGAAAAGCTCCTCGACAAACAAGCCCAGCTCCAGGAGAAGATCGAAGCGGCGAACGGTTGGGAATTGGAAAACGAGCTTGACATCGCGATGGATGCCTTGCGCTGTCCGCCGGCGGATCAACCAATCTCGACGCTCTCCGGCGGAGAAAAACGGCGTGTCGCCCTTTGCCGGTTGCTGATTCAAGAGCCGGATATCCTCCTGCTCGACGAGCCCACGAATCATCTCGATGCCGAATCCGTGCAGTGGCTGGAGCAACATCTGCAGCAGTACAAGGGGACGGTCATCGCGGTCACCCACGACCGGTATTTCCTCGACAACGTGGCGGGCTGGATNNCCACGATCGGTACTTCCTCGACAATGTGGCCGGGTGGATTCTCGAGCTCGATCGCGGCCACGGCATTCCATTCCAGGGCAACTATTCCTCCTGGCTCGAGCAGAAAAAAGACCGGCTGGAGAAGGAAGAGAAAGCCGAAACGAAACGGAAGAAAACGCTCGAGCACGAGTTGGAATGGATCCGGATGTCGCCCAAGGCCCGCCAATCGAAGGCCAAGGCGCGGTTGAATCGGTACGAGGAGTTGGTCAACCAGAAACAGGAGCAGCTGGCGGAAGACTTGGAAATCTACATTCCGCCAGGCCCGCGGCTCGGCGACGTGGTCGTGGAGGCCAAGGGGGTCACCAAGGCCTTCGGCGACAAGGTGCTCTACGAGAACGTGAATTTCAACCTGCCGAAGGGCGGGATCGTCGGCGTGATCGGTCCCAATGGGGCAGGCAAGACCACGATGTTCAAGATGATCATCGGCAAGGAAAAGCCCGACGCCGGCACGATCAAGATCGGCGAGACCGTCAAGCTCGGCTATGTGGACCAGGACCGCAGCCTCGACGGAGATAAGACCGTCTATGAAGTGATTTCCGACGGGCAGGACACGATCAAGCTGGGCAAGGCCGAAGTGAACGCCCGCGGCTATTGCGCCCGCTTCAACTTCGCCGGGACGGATCAGCAAAAGAAGGTCAAGGACCTGTCGGGCGGTGAACGCAACCGCGTGCACCTGGCGCGCATGCTGAAGGAAGGCGCCAACCTGATCATTTTGGACGAGCCGACGAACGATCTCGACGTGAACACGCTCCGCGCGCTGGAAGAAGGCTTGGAAGGCTTCGCCGGCTGCGCTGTGATCAGCAGCCACGACCGGTGGTTTCTGGACCGGATCGCGACGCATATCCTGGCCTTCGAGGGGGACAGCAAGGTCGTGTGGTTCGAGGGGAACTACAGCGAGTATGAAGCGGACCGTAAGCGGCGGCTCGGCAAGGAGGCCGAACGCCCGCACCGCATCCGGTATCGCAAGCTGACGAGAAGCTGAGCCGGCGCATCCAAACTCCTGTCCTTTCCGTAGATACAGGCATGAGGATCACTGAAGGACTCGGTATGGGCCGATGGGTCTTGGTCCTTCTGCTTGCCGTCACCTCCTGCGCGCCGGTTGGACGACCACCGGCTGCCTCGATCGACCATTCCCCCCTTCGCACGCAAGCGACCCTTCGGCTGGGCGACAAGGAATTGCAGGACGGTCGGTTTGTGGGTCTGGCCCTCTCAGGCGGGGGCAGCCGTGCGGCGGTCTTCGCGGCAGCCGTCATGAAGGAACTGGACCGGCTGGCGATCCTCCAACAAGTCGATGTGCTCTCCGCCGTGTCCGGGGGAGCGCTGCCTGCCGCCGCCTACGCTCTGGATGGTTACCGCGGCCTGGATTTCCGCAATGGCTTCGTCGAGCAACTCGGCCAGGATCTTCAGCAAGACATCATCGGCCCTTGGTATGCGGCACCGGCGAATCTGCTCCGGTACCGGCTCACTCGTACCATTCCTTCCGCCCGTGTGGTCCGTGTGTTGGACGACAGGATTTTTCACGGTGCCACCTTCGCCGACCTGAATCCCTCCAAGCCCCGATTGTTGCTGAACTCGACCGATGCGTTGAGCGGCGAACCCTTCGTGATTTCCGACGAGCGTCTGGCCGAATTGCATCAACCGTTGGCGCCGTGGAGCGTCGCGCTCGCCGTATACATGTCCGCCGCCTATCCTGGGGTCATGGAGCCGGTGGCCCTCTACGATGGGAGGCCGGAGGCGCATGGGAGCGATCGGCCTGCGGCCGTGGTGTACGACGGCGGCCCGTCCGACAACCTTGGGGTTCGTACGCTGATGGGCGTGCTGGATCGCGCCCTCGAGCAGCGGCCGATGCCGGAGCTCTTTCCCCGCGGCTGTCTCGTCATTTCCGTCGACGCGACCGGTCGGCACACGAGCGGGGACGGTGAGCTCCTCTCCGCCTCGGCGGTCCTGCTGAAGAGTCATCGGCGCGAAGTGTTGGAATTGGCCGGTATCCCCGCCGCCCAGCAGGACAGCGCATCGTTCGGCGGCTTTCCCGTGGGCCGCACCGNNGGACCAGGCCGCGCTGGCGCTTGCGGCGGCCCGCCTGGTTGGGGAGGGACGAGCCGAAGCGGAGCGCCGGCCGGACATGGCCCGGTTCTTGGAATCCTCCCCCTCCGTCCAATCAACCCCATGACCGCTCCAATCCCGCGTCGCATCTTCGTGACCGGCGCAACCGGGTATCTCGGAAGCCGGCTGATTCCGTTGTTGCTCGTGCGTGGCCATATGGTCCGTGCGCTGGCGCGCCGTGAATCGGCCAAGAACGTGCCGGCTGGCTGCGAGGTGGTGATCGGCGATCCGCTGGATGCCCGTACCTTCGCGGATCAGGTACAGGCGATGGACACGGTCGTGCAGTTGGTCGGGGTCCCGAAGCCGTCACCCTGGAAAGGCGAGCAATTTCGGCGTGTCGATGGACCGTCAGCCCTGGCGACGATTGCCGCAGCCAAGGAGGCGAAGGTGGCTCACGTTGTATACGTGAGCGTCGCGCACCCGGCTCCGATCATGAACGACTACATTGCCGTGCGAACTGATTGTGAAACGGCGCTTACGCGATCGGGGTTGGTCGCCACGGTGCTTCGTCCCTGGTATATTCTGGGCCCCGGCCATTGGTGGCCGGTGGCTTTGTTCCCTGCCTATTGGATCATGGAACGGCTTCCGAGCACGCGCGACGGCGCGAGGCGGCTCGGTCTCGTCACCTTGAGCGAGATGCTCCGCGCCATGGTCTGGGCCGTCGAACACCCGCCCACAGCGACCCGCACTATCGACGTTCCGCAGATCCGTCGACTGGGACAGGGTGCCGCATGAAGGTCGTCGCACTGATCACCGGCGCCGCCGGACTCATCGGTGGGTATGTGGTCCGCACGGCCGCACGCTGGGCGCCCGAATGGGACGTGTGCGGGGTCACACGCGCCGACTGCGACCTCACGGAGCCGGCTGACGTACGGGCCTTGTGGCGGCGGCACAAGCCGCGATTGCTCATTCACTGTGCCGCGCTGAGCCGCGCCGCCGCGTGTGAACGGGACCCGGCACTGGCCCGCCGCATCAACGTGGAGGCCACGCGGCACCTCGCCGAGCTGGCGCAGGACATTCCCTTCGTTTTTCTCTCGAGCGATCAGGTGTTCGACGGGACAAAAGGGCAGTACGTCGAAACCGACGAGCCGCATCCGCTGAATGTCTATGGTCGTACGAAAGCCGAGGCTGAGCAGATGGTTCTGCGGAACCCGTGTCATACCGTCCTTCGCGTGGCGCTCACGGCGGGCACCTCGCCGGCAGGCGACCGAAGTTTCGTCGAGGACATGTTGCGGGCGGCGGCTCGCGGCACGACGCTCACGTTGTTTACCGACGAATTCCGGTGCCCGATTCCCGCCGGTCCGCTGGTGCGGGCGATCTGGGAGCTGGCGCGCCTGGAACGGCCCGGGCTCTACCACCTCGGGGGATCGGAACGGCTCTCGCGCTGGGAGATCGGGGAATTGTTGTCGCGGTGGTATCCCGAATTGAAGGCCTGTATCCGACCGGGGTCGCTGGCGGGCTATCGCGGTCCGGCCCGACCTCCCGATCTCTCCATGCGCAACGACAAGATCCAGCGGCTCCTGTCGTTCCCCTTGCCCGGATTTCGGCAATGGCTTTCGGCTTCGTTCCGACCCGAGCGCGACGTTTGGGACGACCCGGCCCGCTTCGACATTACTTCGACAGGGATCTGATGTAGGCCAACACCTGCCGACTCTTTTGGGTCGACAGGCGGCCCTTCCACGACGGCATCGTTCCCTTGCCCTCGTGGATCGTTCTCAGCAGGTCGGAATCCGACTTGCTCCCCGTCGCGGCCGAGGTCAGGTTCGCAGGATCTGCCCCGAGGATCTTGTACCCGTCACCCCTGCCCTCGGTGCCGTGACAGCCGGCGCAATGTTTCCGGAAAATGCCCTTCCCTTTCGCGACATCCGCTGGGTCGAGCGTGTTCGACTCGGCGGCGGCCGTTTTCATCGCCGGAGCGCAGAGGAACGCGATCAGAACTCCTGTCAGCATGAGGAAACGTGTCAACCTGTAAGCCCTCAACAAGGTAGTTTTTTCCAAGCATACGTCCACCGCCGCCGCTAATCCATCTCGACCGCTCGGTTTGCCGGGCCGCGCGAAGAAGGTACAATCACCGCCACGGGGCTTGAAAGGTGACATGAATCCGCTCTCCCTTCTTCTCCAGGCCTGGATCGCTTGTGCCGTCTTCATGCTGTTGCTCTGGTTCGTGGAGGAGCGGCTCCGCAACGCCTCGGTAGCCGACGTAGGATGGTGCTACGCCTTCGCGGCGGTCGTGCTCTGGTACGCGACTGTAGTGCCCGGAGAGCCGGCGCGCCGCCTGTTGGTGGCCATGATGGCTTTCATCTATGCCGTACGGCTGGGCACGCACGTGCTCGCCGACCGGGTGTGGCGAAAAACGGAGGATCCGCGCTATCAGGCCTTACGGGCGGGGTGGGGCGATCAGGCCCGCATCAGGATGGCGCTCTACTTTCAAGTTCAGGCGGCGGCGGTCGCCCTCTTCTCCTTGCCGCCGCTCTTGGTGATGCAGAATCCCCATCCTCCATTCCATCTGTGGGAACTCGCCGGCATCGTCGTATGGGGAGTCGCGGTGACCGGAGAGGCCATCGCCGACTGGCAGCTGGCCAGTTTTCGCAGCAAATCTTGGAACCAGGGCCGCGTCTGCCGAGTGGGCCTCTGGTACTTCTCCCGCCACCCGAACTATTTCTTCGAATGGCTGCACTGGTGGAGTTATGTGCTGATGGGATTCGCGCTGCCGATGGGAAATTGGGGGCCGACCCTCGTCGGCCCCGTCGTCATGGGTGTGGCGCTGCTCAAGGTCACCGGAATTCCATGGACCGAGGCACAAGCCCTGGCAACTCGGGGGGAGGAGTACGCGGCCTATCAGCGCAGCACGAATGCCTTCTTCCCCTGGTTCCCGAAGCAACCTCCTTAGGGAAGCTCTCCTCTCTTGCCCTCTCCCCTGAGGGGAGAGGAGAAGGTGAAGGACCGACGCTAGATTGCCTTACGGCCGGCGGGCGGCTTCAGGATGTCCATCATCGCCGACGTGGCGCGCTGGATGCCGAGATCCATGGCGCCCTTGAAGGCGCCGCTGGTCTGCGAGCAATAGTCCAACCCGGCTTCCGTTTCGAGGAAGCCGACGTACTGTTCGAGCTCTTGCTGCCCCACGGCGCGATAGGTATACAGCATCGTCACGAGGACGTGGTTCTGGGCCTGTGGCCTCCAATTGCCCCGCTCGCGGGAAATCTGGACCCGGATTCGATCTGCGCCGATGCGCTGCGTCGCAGGCAGCGTCGCATCGTGGGCCGAGGCGAGACTCACCGTGATGGACTCGGTGATGTCGAGCAACAACTCCGTCGAATTCGTCGCCATGTCCAGGCGGCGGATCAACTGCAGCCGTTCCTGCGTAGGCGGGGTCTTTTCCAACCGTTTCATGAACGCCTGCAAGTCCTGCATCGAGCGGGGGTCGCCCGCGGCGTTCTCCAGCGCAGTCATCTTGCGTCCCAGATCCGACCGCAGCCATTCCATCGTTTTCGCCATGACTTCGGGACGGAGGTTCGTTTGCAGTTCGGTGGCGACGTGCCGCTGCATCATCGGCACATCGAAGGCGTCGACGAGGGCGCGGCGCAACGCCTGGTGTTGCTCCACGGGGAGCTTGCGACCCTGCTGGTCGAATCCGGCCAGGACCTGTTTTGGAATCTGCTGGAGCGTGTGCTCAATTCCCGAGAGGGTCATCAGCTCATTCACGGTGGCTTCTTTGGAGACCGGAGCGGCCCATGCGGTGAGGGTTCCGAAACAGATCGCCATCGTGACACCTGATCCGAGCAGCCGACGCATCATCATGGCCTCCTTCTCATCGCGGGTGGCGGGGCGCGAAATCCCCGATCAAGTATAGCTGGTCGTGGTAAAGCCTTGATCTGACGGGGACCGCGGTGGCGGCACGGCCGATCTTCAGGCGTGGGGCGGGGCAACGACGAAGGGGGCAGAGTGATGAGCTCGGGTCCTGGACCTATGGGGCCGGCTTCAATTGGGCCAGACGGGCTCTCGCTTGGTCTGCGGCGGGACTCGACGGATAGCGCCGGATGATGTCCTCATAGAGCTCCTTGGCATGGGTCTGGTTGTTCTGGCGTTCTTCGAACTGTGCCGTCTCCAGCAGTTGGGCGGCGTCGTCCGACCCACAAGCCGAAGCAACGAGGCACAGCCCCATGACCGCCCTCAGAAACCAGGTACCCACTGTGGATGGTTCATGCTTCATCGTTCAAGGCGCTCGGCGATCGCCGTGCCGGCAGAAATCAGCCGGCCTTTTGCCGGGGCGGTTCTTCCAGCACGGTCGATCTCACTTGGGCATCGGACAGGCTCCGCAGCCGCTCCCACGGGATGAATGCTTGTCCTCCGCCCGTTTCGTGCAGTTTCTGCCAGGAGGCCAGCAAATTCAAGCAGGCATGGTCGATGTGCCAGAGCTCGTCGATGCGAAGATGGATCGCGGCGAGCGGCGGCGTCCGTTCGAGAGCCTGTGCCAGCCGGGGAAGACTCAGGAAGGTCGCGACGCCGGACAGTTCCAGCGTGAGCTGTCGGCTGTGCGGATCGTGCGAGAAGGCCGTTTGGAGCGTTTGCGTGCTGTAGAGGAGCTTTCCCACCGCCAAAGCGAGCCCGAAGAACACGCCTGTCAACAGGTTGGTCGCGACGATGCCGACGACCGTTGCCGCATATATCGCAACTTCACCGGAGCCGTGCTGCTTCAGTTCCTTGATGACGGCCAGGTTCATCAGCTTATAGCCCGTGTACACCAGGACGGCCCCGAGACTCGCCGTGGGAATCAACCGCAGGATGAACGGCAGAAACGAGACGAACAAGAGCAGCCAGGCGCCGTGGAAAACGGTGGCCAGGCGGGTGCGTCCACCCGCCTGGACGTTGGCGGCGCTCCGGACGATGACGCCGGTCATCGGGAGTACGCCGAGGCACCCGCACAGGGTGTTGCCGATACTTGGGCGAACAGCTCCCGATTGTAGCGGGTCCTCGGTCCGGTGTGCAGCTGATCGACCGCCGTTGCCGACAGGAGGGTTTCCACGCTGGCGATGAAGGCCAACCCCAGCGCCTTCGCCCAAATCGCGGTATCCAGCAGATGCGGCAGATCGACGGCTTGAGGGAAATTGATCACCCAGAACAGGTTGTCGCGCACCGTCACGTAGCTCACGGGCAAATGATTCACGCTCGCGACCGCCGCGGCGACGCCGACCCCCACCAACAGGGCCGGAACCAGTCGCAGCGATGGAGGTGCGACTTTCGTCCACAACACGATCGTCGCAATCGTCAGCAGCCCGATCCAGGCGGCTTCGTGGTGACTCGTGGCCGCGTCGTTACCGGTGAGCACACTTTTCCAGATGGCCGACGGGATCGTCAGAAGGTTGGTCAAGCCTCCTCCCTGCGGAGCATCGTCGATCATGATGTGGAATTGGCTGGAGAAGATGAGAAAGCCGATGCCCGCCAGCATCCCATGAATCACCGCCGGGGGAAACGGCACGAAACCAATGCCCGAGTTGAAGCCAGGACGCGAGCAGCTGGATGAGTCCAGCCAACAGAATGATGATGCCGATATGGTCGCGCCCATGCGTTTGCACGAGGTCCCAAACAACGACGGTCAGCCCGGCCGCCGGCCCGCTGACTTGCAGTGGACATCCTGCCAACAGACCGACCACGAGCCCGCCGATGATACCGGTCATGATGCCCTCTCCGGGCGGCACGCCCGATGCGACGGCGATGCCCATGCAGAGCGGCAACGCCACCAGAAATACCACGACCGATGCGAGCAGATCGCGGCGCAGATCGGGGAGGTTCAATCTGGGTATGAATGCGGGCCATGACATGGGCATGGGTGGAAGCCTTCGTCCAGGGGACCGACTGCTTCCACCTTATCAAAGCCTTGACAGGGGTCCAAGCCGAATGCAAATCCATGCCACCGCGGATCGCGGCAGTCTGTCGGACGGGGCACGCTCCCGACCGCGTTCCGTCCGCTCTACCGATCAGCGGTTTCTCTGATGCCGTAGCGGGGGGAGGTGATGGCTTCGCTGCGGCAACGCGGGCACCGGCTTGGCTTGGTCAGGCGCGTCCGGTCGCGGAACGCATACGCACAGTCCTGACACTCGGCCGGCTCGAGCACGAATGTGCGCCCAGGGTCGCGGGCGATCGTCTTCACGACGTGGACCAGATGATCTTCCACTTGCCGCTCCGGCATACCGAGTCGTTGGGCGAGTTGATACGAGGACAGCAGCGTGCCCGTGAGGAGCTCCATGATGCGGCGACGCGGTGTTTGCTCGGGCGGCAGCATGCGTCGCATCATAGGAGAAACCGCCGGCGATGAAAAGGCGAGAATAGGTCGGCGCGCTCTTGGTATACTACGCCGTATTCTCTCATTCATTCCCTCTATCAGCGAGACTTGCGATGAGCGGACCGCCGTGGGATGAGTTGGCCGAGTTGGCGTTGACTCGCGCCCGCGCCGCCGGCGTGGAGTATGCCGACATCCGCATCCTCGACACCACGACCCAGACCCTGAGCGGCGAAGATCGGCGTATCGCTCAGATTCGCGACGTGGCCGACTGCGGGTTCGGCATTCGGGTGTTGCACCGCGGTGCCTGGGGGTTTGCGGCGAGCTCGGTGCTCTCCCTCGAGGAAGTGCCGCGGGTGGCGGATTTGGCCGTCGAAATCGCCAAAGGGTCCGCCTCGCTGGCCATCGAGAAGGTCCATTTGGCCTATGAACCGGTCCACCGGGGCCGCGTAGTCACCGCCTGTCGTGTCGATCCCTTCACCGTGCCGCTGGAGGACAAGACGCGCCTCCTCCTGGAGACGATGGAACGGATTCAAGAACAGCCGGGCGTCGCGCGCAGCCACGCGAGTCTCTGGATGCAGCGCGACCGCAAGCTGTTCGTCTCCACGGAGGGATCGCACCTCGAATTCGACTTGGTGGCCGTGCAGGGCGACTGCACCGCCACGGCCCTGCACGACGGCCGTTTCGCGACCCGCTCCTTCAATACACCGCACCTCCGCACGGGCTACGAGCTGATTCTCGACGCCGGCTTCACGCGGGAAGCCGCACGGGTCGCCGCCCAGGCGGTCGAAAAGGTGAATGCGCCCGCCGTCGAACCGGGTCAGTACGATCTGGTGCTCGACCCAGAACATCTGTCCTTGACCATTCATGAGTCCTGCGGGCATCCGAGCGAACTCGACCGCGCGCTCGGCTACGAGGCCAACTACGCCGGGACAAGCTTCCTGACGCCCGAGAAGCAGGGCACGTTCCGGTACGGTTCGTCGCAGGTGACGCTCGTGGCCGACAATACGGAGCCCGAAACGCTGGCGGCGACCGGGTATGACGACGACGGAGTCGCCTGCCAACGATGGGACATCGTGCGGGACGGCATCTTCGTGGGCTATTGCACGAACCGGGAAGTGGCGCCGCGCATTCGGGAAGAACGGTCGCGCGGGTCGAACCGGGCCGACAGCTGGAGCAGCGTGCCGATCGTGCGGATTGCAAACATCGGCTTGGCCCCCGGCACGGCGACGCTGGATGAGCTGCTGGCCGATGTGAAGCGCGGGATCTATATCGAAGGCCACGGGTCCTACAGCATCGACCAGCGGCGGTACAACTTTCAGTTCGGTGGCGACGCCTTCTGGCTGGTCGAGAACGGCAAGCGGACGCACATGGTGCGCGACGTGATTTACCATGGCATCACGCCCGAGTTCTGGGGACGGTGCGACGGGGTGGCCGACGCAGCCCACCGGCGGCGCTATGGCTTCATCACCTGCGGGAAGGGCCAGCCAGGGCAGTCCGGATGGATGACCCACGCGGCGTCCCACGCGCGATTCCGGCGGATCAACGTGATGACGGGACAGGCCAAGGGATGACCTCCACCATCACCAAGACTTGGCCGAAGATGACCAGCTCGGAGGAATTTCAATTCCTCACCGACCTCGTCATGAAGCACTCGACCGGCGACCACACGGTGGTAAACCTGCACGATACGCACGGCGGCACCACCCGCTTCGCCAACAACCAAGTCGTGCAGAACGTCAACAGCCGAAGAGGCCTCTTCTCCGTCACGGTGGCGTTCGACCGCCGGCATGGGACCGCGACGACGACCGATTTTACGGCCGGGGCCGTCCGTGAGGCGCTCAAGCGCGCCGAACGGATCGCCCGGATCGCGCCCGACGACCCCGAGTATCTGCCGCCCGTCGGCCCTCAACAATATTTGTCGCTCCCGACGTCGCGACCCGAAACGAGCCACGCCGGACCCGGCCGGCGGCTCGAGTACGCGCGCGAAGCCATCGGCCAGTGCAAGATGGAGAATCTCAACGCGGCGGGAACGGTGTCGTCCGCCCTGACCATCGTGGGATTGGCGGCCGACACCGGCTTGCGGGCGTACGAAGAACGGACCGATGCCCGCTTCAGTCTGACGGTGCAAGCCGGCGAGGCGACCGGATGGGCGGCGGCGGCACATCGGTCCATCGACCATCTGCGGATTCAGGAGCGGACGCTGGCGGCGATCAACAAGGCGAAGCGAGGGGCCGACGATCCTCGGGAGCTCCCGCCAGGGCGATATACGGTCGTATTGGAGCCGCCGGCTGTGGCGGGCCTGCTGAGTTGGATGATGTGGATGCTGGAGGCCAAGGCCTTCTATAAGGGGACGAGTCCCTATTCAGGCAAATTGGGAACCCGCGTCATCGACCGGCGGCTCACGTTGACGAATCAACCCGATCACGGCGATCTGATGGGCTACGGGTTTACGAGCGAGGGGCTGCCGGTGACGGCATCCACCTGGATCGATGCGGGAGTGTTGACCCAATTGCAGTATGATCGCTATACGGCGAAGGTCCATGGGGTCGAGTCGCTGCCGACTCTCGAATCCCCCTATCTGTCAGGGGATCGTCCGATCGGTGCCCGAATCGACGACGTGATTCGGACCACGGCCCGCGGTATCCTGGTGACCAACTTCTGGTACATCCGTCCCGTCAATCCGTCGGACCTCACGCTCACCGGGATGACACGAGACGGCACGTTCCTGATCGAAAACGGGGAAATCGTCGCGGCCGTCCGAAATTTCCGCTTCCACGAGAGTCCGCTCCGGGTCTTCAATCAACTCGACGCCTATACAACGCCGGCCGAAGCGGTCACGTCGGAGACCGGCAAAGCATTGGTGCCGGCCATGCGGCTCCACGACTTCAATTTTTCGAGCGTCACCAAGTTCTGATATGTGATTCGAGGACGGACGGCAGGAGGAGAGGCGGCCGATCGGCTCATCTTGCGCGTTCGGTGAGGGGGTATAGCGCCGTATTCTCCCGGTCGATGTGCTTGCCGAGCAGGTCTAACAACCGCTTGGTTTCCGTGACGAACCCGGGGCATCCGCCTGAATGGCGTGCGGCACCCCCCATTTCTTGCCATAGGCGCCGAAGGCTTGGGCGATCGACCCCATTTCGCCAGTTTGCTGGTCAACTGGCTCAGAAGATCCGACACCGGAGTCGTGTCGCTGGCCAGGAGCTCAGGCTTAAGCATCGGGACGATTCGCTTGACGAAGACGGTCAACTCCTCACGCTGTCTCCTGAAGCTGTTCATGCAGGGCATCGCCCCCTTTCTCTGGAAACGGCCACCTGAGCGCAATCACGTATCGGCAGTTACACGTACAGACTCAACGCCGTGTCGGGACGAAGGTACACGCGCTCTCAGCCCCTCCGAATCCGCGGTTCCCAGCTGGTTCGAGTCGACGGCTGAGAGGCTCCGGGGGAGCGACCCAGAGGACCCGCGAGCCCGATCCCGCCCGCCGCCGGAAAAAAAGCCTCGACGGCCATTGACTCGGCATTGGGGAAAGAGTAATGAATATTCAAGTAGCCCACGTGCTCGGATGATCCTGCTATGACCAGAAAACAGCAACGACTCGCCGAAAAACCCGTGCAGCTCCTAACCTTCGTGCCGTCGGATGGAAAACCCGCGGGCCCCAATCCGTTCGCGCCTTCCCGTCTGCGCACCGCCGTTCGGAACGTATTCGTGAAACTCGAGGATATGACGGAGCGATTCGAAGATTGGTGCCACCATGGGCGGAGCGAAGAGCGGGCTCTGCAACCCGTCGGGCAGCGGGTGCGGCAGTGGCTGGGGGCCCTTCCGGAACGGTACAACGATCCCAACAACGCCAACGGGACGGCGCTGGTTCCTTCCCGGCGCTGGGAGGGCTCGGTCGGAGAGGTCATCTTCCGCATTCGCGACCGCGCTGGGTACGTCCAGCGGGCACTCATGGCCCAGGCCCGTGAATTGAAAGAATGGATGGTCCAGTACACTCAGTCCACGCAGGCTGAGCTGGATCATTTGCGGGAGGAGGTGGCCTCCCAGCGTTCACAGGTTGAACAACTGACGGCTCAACTTCAGGAGCTCCGTGCGCTCGTGTCGTCACAACAGCAGGTCTTGGTCTACATCGGGCAGGAGTTGGACGGAGGACATCCACCGGGAGCCGAGGGCCCGTCGCTTCAGGCCCGTCTGGCGACCTCCCGCTCGAAAAGCGCAGCGGCTGACCGTCGTGACGCTTCGTCCGATCCCGCTCAGACTTCCTACATCAACGCCTGATCTCCGTTTCGGCTACGTTCCGAACCTCAACCCTCATCGGGCGCTCATGCGTCCGTTGCCGGTCCTCCTTGCCTGCGAGGCTCCCGTTTCGACAGATCCCGAGATGCCATTCTGAGGCTGGCATCTTCACCGCGGGACTGCTAATTTGTACCTCCATTTAAGCGGAGTGTCTGATGCGACCGGTGATGGAGCGCCACAGGATCGTCGTGGGGCTCTTCTGTGCCCTGGGGACCTGGTGGGCGAGCGAACGAGCGGCCATTGCCGAGCCCAGGCTGTTTGACAACCTCGGCTCGCTGCATCACGAAATCACGACCGATTCGCCCCGTGCCCAACAGTTCTTCGATCAGGGCTTGCGATTGGTCTTCGCCTTCAATCACGACGAAGCGATCAAATCCTTCGAGGAAGCGGCCCGCCAGGATCCGCAGGCGCCGATGCCCTACTGGGGTGTGGCGTTGAGTCTGGGGCCGAACATCAATGCCGCAATGGATTCCAAGGCGGAAGCGCGCGCGGCCGAGGCGATGCAAAAGGCGCTCGCCCGTTTGGCTCGCGCGACGCCGCGTGAACGGGATTACGTCGAAGCCCTGGCCACGCGGTACTCGCTCAAAAAGGGGTCCACCCGGAAGCACAAGGACGAAGCCTACGCCAAGGCGATGCGGGCGGTGGCGCGCGCCTATCCGGATGACGTGGATGCCCTCACGCTTTCCGCGGAAGCGATGATGGTGCTCCGACCGTGGGACTACTGGCGCACCGACGGCCGGCCGCAACCGGGGACGGAGGACATCGTGGCAACCCTGGAAGCGGCGCTCCACAGGGATCCGAATCATCCGGGCGCCTGTCACTACTACATTCATGCCGTCGAGGCATCGCGTGAGCCGCAGCGGGCTCTGGATTGCGCCAAGCGGCTGGCCACCCTCATGCCGGGCGCCGGCCATTTGGTCCACATGCCGGCCCATATCTATATGCGCGTGGGTTTGTATCGGGCGGCCTCCGAGCACAACGCCTCGGCCGCCGCGGTCGACCACGAGTATCTGGGGCAGGACGGACTCCCGAGCAGTTATGCGGTGGGGTACTACGCGCACAATCTGCACTTTCTCAACGCATCGCTTATGATGGAGGGCCGCAGCGCCGAGGCCCTTCGAGTGGCACATGAACTGCTCACCAGACTGGTAGTGTCGGAGGTGAAGGGCGACCCCGCCGTGGAGTTCTACGCGCCGACGTCCTTGTTCACGCTGGCCCGTTTCGGTCATTGGGGCGACATCATTCGTGAACCCCCTCCCGACCGCACGCGACGGTTGACGACCGGGATCTGGCATTTCGTGCGGGGTTTGGCGTTTGCCGCGACCACCCGGTTCGGCAGCGCCGAGGGTGAATTATCGAATCTGCGCAAAGTCCTGAAGGGCTTCGCCAAAGTCAAAACGATCGAGGGGAAGACGAGCCGCGATATCCTCAAGGTAGCCGAGCGTGTGCTGGTCGGCGAGCTGGCGGCGCGGCGCGGGCAATATGATGGAGCGATCCTGGCCTTGCGCGAAGCCCTCAAGCTGGAGGTCGCCTTGCCGTACAGTGAGCCGCCATTCTGGTATCAGCCGGTCCGCCACAACCTCGGTGCGGTTCTGCTGGCGGCCGGTCGTCCGGCCGAGGCCGAGACGGTGTATCGGGAGGATCTGGCGACGAATCCGGAGAACGGCTGGGCCCTCTACGGCCTGGCACAGAGTCTCCATGCGCAGCATAAAGACGACGAGGCGGAGCAGGTCGACGCCCGCTTTCAGTCCGCGTGGTCGGGGGCGGACGTCACGTTGCTCGCATCTCGATTCTAAACGAGGATCGACCATGCTCAGGACAGACTATGTGTTTCACGCCGTGGAGGAGCAACGGGAATATGAGCGGCTCCAGACCATCGAACGCATCTTTGACCCCGGGACGCAGCGCCGTTTGCTGGCAACCGGCCTGACGACCGGGTGGCGGTGCCTTGAAGTCGGTGCCGGCGTCGGCTCCATTGTGCGATGGCTGGGACAACGCATCGGTCCCTCGGGGAAAGTCGTCGCGGTGGACACGAACCCGCGCTACCTCCGCGGCAGCGGGACATCCACGATCGAGGTGGTGCAAGGCGATATCCGCCAGGTCGAATTACCGTCGGAGGCCTTCGACCTCGTACATGCCCGCTACGTGCTGATTCACATTGCGGACTACCGGACCGTCTTCGAGCGGATGCTCCGTTGCGTGAAGCCCGGAGGATGGGTCGTGATCGAGGAGCCTGATTTCGGAGCGGCCCGGGCGATCGTCGGGACGGACGAAGCCAAAGCGGCGTTCGGCCGCATCACGGACGCCATCGAGCGAATGTTCAGGTCGCTCGGTATGGACCATGCGGTCGGGGCCGCGCTGCCGGCCCTGTTCCAGCAACACGGGCTTGGGGCGCTCACGGTGCAGCATGAGGGGCACCTATCGCCGGGCGGAGGGTTGGTGCCTCATTTGATGAAGCTGTCGGCGGAACAACTGCGCGCCAAGTACGTGGCGACCGGTATGGTGACGAATACGGATATCGACGCGTATTGTCGCTTTGCCGACGATCCCGATACCTGGGCCATTTACTATGCAACCGTCGCTGTGACAGGATGGTGGCAGCCGCAGTGCGAGGGCCGAACGTAGAGATCCAGGATGCGATTCGTCGTCGGGGTCATGGGCCCCGCCAAAGCCAGGAAAAAGGACATCGAGAACGCCCGGATGCTCGGCGAGTTGATTGCGCGCCGGGAGTGGGTGGTGCTCACCGGCGGGCGCGACGTGGGGGTGATGGATGCAGCCAGCCAGGGTGCCAAGCGAGTGCCTCGCAGCCTGACCGTCGGGATCCTGCCGTCGGGCCGCGAGCGGATTTCAAAGTACGTGGATCTTGCCATCATCACGGAAATGGGGAGTGCGCGGAACAATATCAACGTGATGTCCAGCCATGTCGTGGTGGCCTGCGGTTTGACCGGGTCGGGCACCGTATCGGAGGTCGCGCTGGCCCTCAAGGCCGGTAAGCCGGTCATTTTAGTCGGGGCGACGCCGGTGGAGGAGAAGTTCTTCAAGAAGCTGGGCGGCAAACTGCTCGCGGCCGTGGAGAGTCCGGAAGAAGCGATCAACCTCATCATGAAACAATTCGAGCAGCAGCAACCGGAGTCCGTTCAGGGGGCGCGCTCATGGGGTGGAGTCTGACGAGTCGGGCCGGCCGGCCCCTCCTCCTTGGCCTGTTGGTGCTGCTCGCGGCCTGCACCACGAATCCCTACACCGGTCGCTGGCAATTCCTAGCCATCCCGGCCAGCTATGAAACCTCCCTCGGCGAGCAGTCCTACGCGCAGGTTCTCAACGACCGCAAGAACCCCATCTCGACCGATCCACGCGAGGTCGAGCCGGTGACACGGGTCGCCGAGCGGATCATTGCAGTGGCCAAGCGATCCAAATATGCCGACGCCGCCAATGCCTTCCAATGGGAGGTCAACGTCATCAAGAACGACAAAACCGCCAACGCGTTCGCTCTCCCCGGCGGAAAGATCGCGGTATACACCGGTTTGTTTCCGATCGCGAAGAACGAGGCCGGTCTCGCGGCCGTGATGGGGCATGAAGTCGTGCATGCATTGGCGCGCCACGGCGGGGAACGGATGAGTCAGGGTATCCTGACGCAGATCGCGCTGATCGGGGCCTCGATCGGCCTACAGACATCCGGCATCGATCCCAACTCCGGGCAGGTTGCAATGCAGGCGCTGGGGCTCGGTGCGCAGGTGGGGGTCTTGCTGCCTTTCAGCCGGAAACACGAATCGGAAGCGGACTACATCGGGCTCTTATTCGCCGCGGAAGCCGGCTATGATCCTCAGGAGGCGGTGCGCATCTGGGAACGAATGGAAGCGGCGGGCGGCAATCAACCGACCGAGTTTCTCTCCACGCACCCCAGTCACGGCACCCGCATCCAGCAGCTGACGGAGTGGATGCCGGAGGCCCTTGCGCTCTACGACGCAGCCCCCAAAGCGCCGAATCACGAACTCCCGCCGATCGGCGTCCGGCGCTGACACGCGCTGATTACTGGTTCGTGGAAGGTCCGGAGAGCTGCCCCTTCTCCAGGAGCACGCCGGAATTTTCGAAGGGGAGGCGGCCGTCGCTCGTGTGGAGGACGCCTTTGATGGTGTAGGTCACCGGTTTGTCGGCGGCGAACGCGAGAAACTGGCGGACCACGTCGAGGGTCGACGTGCTGGTTTCCACGGACGTGACGGCGTCGCTCAATCGGGGAATGACGACCGGCTGGTTGCCAAGCCCTCGGGCGAGTCGATTCCCGTTCAGGTCGAGGCGGAAGTCCATCCCCGTGACCTTCAACTCGTAGTCGTTCGGGTTGCGGATGCGCAAGTCCACCTTGAGCCGCTGTTCGAACGCGCTGGCCTCCAACGGGGTCACGTTGGTCACGAGGACTTCCGGCGGTTCGCCTCGGGTGAACCAAGACGCGCACGCCGTGAAGCTCAGTATCGCGACGGGCAGCAGACGAGTCGCCGAGCGAAGCATGGTCCGCGATCATACACAAACATCCACGGGAAAGCGATCTTCGTGGATACGTAGAGGGAATCCAGCATATCCTGGGGGTGGGAGTTCGGGTGTACTGTAAGGGACCGTCGCTGTGGACGACATAGGGCCGGGAGGGCCAGCCGATGATTGGGAACAGACTCATTGTGGGTATGCTGCTCTTCGGGATGACTCTGAGTGGCGTGGCCGTGAATGCGCCGCTGCATGCGCAAGACAGGCCAGGCATGGCCAAGGCCTACTTCGCCGGAGGCTGCTTCTGGTGCATGGAGGAAGTGTTTGAAAAGGTGCCGGGCGTCTCCTCCGTGATCAGCGGGTATATGGGAGGACGGGTTGCCAATCCCAGTTACGAAGACGTCTCGGCCGGCGGCACCGGCCATGCGGAATCCGTGGAGGTGATCTACGATCCGGCCAAGGTATCCTACCGGGAGCTTTTGAACGCTTTTTGGAAGAACGTCGATCCCCTGACTCCGAATGCCCAGTTCTGTGACCATGGATCGCAGTATCGATCGGCGATTTTCGTTCAGAACGAGGAGGAGCGTAGGTTGGCGGAGGAGTCCAAGCGTGCGATCGAGGACAGCCGTCGTTTCAAGGAGCCGGTCGTCACGCAGATTGTGTCGGCGGCGCCGTTCTATCCGGCCGAAGAGTACCATCAGGATTTCTATAAGAAAAACCCCATCCGGTACAAATTCTACAAATACAACTGTGGCCGCACGCAACGCCTCGAGGAACTGTGGGGACCGGCATGACGGTGGCCGCACCCTCGCCTGAACTGCTGGAAACCATCTTCCGCGACTGCCGTACGATCGCCGTGGTCGGACTGTCTTCCAATTCGGCTCGGCCGTCGCATCGTGTGGCCAGTTATATGCTGGAGCAGGGGTACAGGGTCATTCCCGTCAACCCTCATGAGATCCAGGTGCTCGGCGAACCCGCTCGCCCCTCTTTGGCAGCGGTGCCGGGCCCGATCGACCTTGTCTCCGTCTTCAGAAAGTCGGACGAGGTCGAGCCCATCATTGCGGACGCGATTCGATTGCGCGTGAAAGCCGTTTGGCTTCAGGAAGGGGTGATTCACGAAGCGGCTGCGGAACAGGCACGCAAGGCCGGACTGTACGTGGTCATGGACCGCTGTTGGCTGAAGGAACACATGCGCTTCCGTAGGTAGAACTCCACACCGCAGATCGAATTCGTACTTCCATCGCAGCCTCGCCTCCGTTCTCGTCGTGAGCGACAAAAGTTGCCATTCCCTCCTGGAAGTGGACAGAGACTGGGCGGCGACTGTTCGTCAAGCAAGGCCGGAATTCCTCACATCATCATGTACTTAGTTCGAAGGGTGCCTGGCATGAAAGTTGAGCTTTCTCTCGTCCATGACGACTTCACCGACAGGCATCAACGGACAGCATCAGGAGCGTCCCGGCGCGACGGCAGAACCCTTTTGGTGTCGCTCCTACGTCCGGTCAGGGCAAGTTGGTGTGTTCTCCTGCGCCATCGGCATGGTGATCGTCGGAATCCTCGGCTGGGCCTCTCCGACGAAATCGGATTTCGATGATCGGCCTCGATACTCCAAGCAGGAGATCCAACGGGCGATCGGTTTCTACGCCAAACGCTATCGTCTCGAGCCGGCCCTGCTGCGGGCCGTGATCAAGGCGGAGTCCGATTTCCGCCCCGATGCGGTGTCCCGAAAGGGCGCCGTGGGGCTGATGCAGTTGATGCCCGAAACCGCGGCGCATCTGCGGGTTCATGACCGCTACGACGCCCTCCAGAATATTCGCGGCGGCGCGAAGCAACTCTGCCACCTGCTGCGACTCTACGATGGAGATGTCCGGCTCGCCGTGGCCGCCTACAATGCGGGAGTGCACCGGGTGAATGAGCGTCGGTCGATTCCCCGGATCCGCGAGACCCGCCGGTACGTGCAGAAGGTGTTGTATTACTACCGCACGTTCAAGGCCCAGGAGGAGCGGCGGGCACGGCGGCCGGCGCCTCACGGTGTCGGGGCGTCCGCTGACACTCAAGCAGATCCGCGCGGTTGAGACTCGCCTAGAAACGAGATATCCGTCTCCTGCGTACTTCTACGCTTTTCCTTGGCGATTCGGCCCTCACATGGGAGAGTGGCTCTGCGTCCCTCGAGAGGAGCGGGATGGACCTCAACCTCCGCTCCGACCCGTCGCGTCGTTCGCGGCGATGGTAGGGGACCCAAGACACCGTGAGCCACGACCATGTACGTTCCTCAATGGAATCCTCGATGGATGCCTTTGGTACGCACCCTCGCCGCCCTGGGGGTGGCCGTGGGGTTGAGCGTCGCCACGCCGTCCGTGACGCGCTTAGCATTTGATCCTAGCCTGACCGAGGTTCCGTCCTCCAAGCCGGTCGAACCCCTCGCCGCGTTGATCGCGACCTACGCGCAACAATACCGATTGGACCCGGCCTTGCTGCACGCGGTCATCAAGGTGGAATCGAATTTCAACGCCCAGGCGGTGTCACCCAGGGGTGCTCTCGGTTTGATGCAGCTCATGCCCCTCACTGCGGCCGCGCTCCACGTCATCGATCCGTTCGATCCCGACGACAATATCCGGGCGGGGTCCGCGCTGTTACGGCGACTGCTCGATCGGTTCGACGGCGATCTTGGATTGGCACTCGCGGCGTACCACGCCGGTGAGCGTCGCGTCAGCCAATCCATAGGAATGCCGCCGATCCGCAGCACCCAACTCTATGTGGAGCGAGTGCTGCACCACTACATGAGCTTCGCGTCCGAGAAACGCCTGTCCGAGCCGGCACGCTTTCTAGGCGGGGGTTCTCGGCCGCAGCGGCCGGACCGTGCTCACCCGAACTAGCTCGTGATCCCATCGCCGATGTCTCCGTCCCAGCGCCCGTTCGTGCGTCCAGAAAAAAGCGAATCGGCTTCATACTGGCTGCCTGCAGTGCTGTCGGTGCGGCACTCTATCTGTTTCTGCCTGTCCCGGTCGGGTCGATACCCCTTGATGAGTCCATTCCGGTGTGAGTCCAGGCCCACACGGCGAGGGTTGATAAGGTTGGAGCACAGCCGGTATTCCACATGTCGAAGTTCGACGTGATAGGCATCAGTCCAGGCCGAACGCCGATTGAATCGGACGATGCCCGGCAGCTCTTTCCAGGCCTGCAGACTACCAGTCCAGCGATGCTTGTACGGCTGCGATCGAAAGGACCGGGGGATCTTCAGTTCTACCGGGAGGTGGCGAGGTTCCAGGTGTGGTCGCGCTCACGGCCTCGGATCTGGTGGTGGTGGCAGGACTACCGTTCCGGAAAGGCGAGACGGAGGGAAGAGGGAGCCACGAAGAACCAGGACTAGGACGGTTCGGTATGGTGCCTGAACTGCAGCCCCTATGGGGATGATTGCGGCGGCGTCAAATTCGATGGCCTTTGTGGTCACGCAGCGCGAGCCGCAGTACGCCGTGACCGGCAGGAGCTTTGTTCGATGAATTGCTCCAGGCGTGTCTGTTCCGATTCGTCAATTTTCAGGATCTCCAAGCCGAAGTTCGATCCATTCACCCATCGCACCGCCACCTGCTCGACAGAAACCCATTTCTTCTCTGTGTCGAGAAACAGACAGACTGCCATCTCCATTCCGACCATGACCGGCTGATTTCCACTGGCGCGCCATCCCGACGTGGAGAGATCCCACACGGTTCCTTCGGCCACACTCCCGTCGACAAAATATTGGAATTTGCATCGAACTGCGTATCGAGCATGAGCCCGTTTTGTGTATTGCTTGCCCATCACCCTGCTCCCTGGTTGATGCCTGGTTGACGCTTACGTCCGTGGGGGCGTCGGTCACCTTTCATGGCTCGTGAGATAAAACCTACCAGGATGAAGGAATATTCCTATGCAGCCTTGTGGGTACCACCAAGGAGGGGGAGTCTCCGAGCAACGGCAGGAAGCCTCAATGTTTCAGTAGGTTATGAGAGAAAACGGCTAAATTCCGAGCACGACCCGAAGCGGTGGGTCTTTTACGCCGGTACCGAATAGCAGCGGTCGTGAGACCTTGGCCGGGTCGAGATAGGTTCCAAACATTCGGTCCCACACCGTCAGCAGTGACCCCAGATTCCTCACATTATGCGCCGGATCCGCGCTGTGGTGAATGTGGTGGTATCGCGGGGTCACGAAGATCCACTCCAAGCGAGTCGAGCCCCAGGCCACATTCATGTGCATCCAGGCATTCCGTACCATGTGTTCTACCATGATGACGAGGAAGATCGAGGGCGGTGAGAAGTAGAGGAACGGTAGCGCCGAGATGAACGCGAGGTTGAACAGAATTATGTGTGGGATGGTGGCGCGGACCGCGGAGAGCCAATACAGCTCGTTGGGAGCGTGGTGCCATTTATGGATCCGCCAGACATGCTTCGTGTGCATGAGGCGATGAGCCCAATACAGGCCGAAATCCTCAACCACATAGAACATCGCGAGTTTCAGCCAGAGGGGAAATTGGAAGATGATGGTAGGTACATAGTTGGGTACGGTGAGGCGGTCCGTGAGGCTGACTGCCGCTCTGAAATAGACCATATAGAGCGCGAGAGCGCCGAGGTCGGCGAGCAGGACTCGGCGGTAAGGGATTGCGCGTGCCGGGAATGCCAGTTCGAGCGTCGTCGCGATCAAAGCGATGCTCAAGAACGCCGCGATGGCGACGGTATCCTGTTGGGAAAGCATAGACGATTGGGAGACCTTCAAGATCGGGCGGTCAGAACCTCCCTGGATACCGGAATGCAGGCTAACACGGGGGGTGGAATCTGTCTATGAACTTTCGGGAAGTCCCGATTGGACCACTCTGTGAAACTCCTCTCAGAGCAATGACTTAGATTAGTTCCCGTGCGAGATGAGCGGGACACCGAGTCGGTTGAGATCGGCCTTGCTGGGGGTGACGCCTTGCCGGGGGCCGGATAGGCGGGATACTATCGTCTCCCTGCCGACTGGGAGCAGACGAACCTCGCGGGCGCCGTTCCGTTTGAAGGAGGGACACGTTCATGGTGAGTTGTCTGACAGTGAAACAGTTGCGGGGACCTGTCGCGTACGGACGAGGCCTTGGTCTGGCGTTGGGGATCATGTGGCTCACGCTTTCCGGTTGTCTCTCTCCGATTGCCATGCACCGGGCCGTGTTGGAATACGATCGAACGGCGACCGAACTCGAAGCGGAAATGCTGCTCCTGAACATCGCACGAACCAGTCACTTCAGGCCTCTCCATTTCACGACAATTTCCAGCGTGGCCGCAACGTTTGATTTTTCCGCTTCCGGCGGCTTCAACAGCCTTCTCTATCAGCGGGTCGAACCGCCCAATCAGACCTTATTCATGACTGTCGGAGGCTCGGTGGCCGAGCGGCCGACCGTAACGATCATCCCGATTCAGGGTGAAGAATTCACCAGCCGTATCCTGACGCCCTTCGATGAAACCAAATTGGCGTTCTTGTTTCAACAGGGCATCGAACCGGGCATCTTGCTGCGATTGATGGTGCGGGAGATCGTGGTGACGAATGGGGGACACCGTGGCCTGCTGCGAAACAATCCTTCTCGGCGCGAAGAGTACGAAGAGTTTCGTCGCCGCGTTTACCATCTGGCCTCGCTGCATAATAACCGGTCCCTCTATGTGTCCCCTATCGTATTTGAAGAACCGCTCCCCATCACCATCGATCACAAGCTCACTGAAGGCATGATGTCGACGGTCATGGATGCCACGGAAAAGCAGTACCGCTGGACGGCGGCCAACGAGAAGACACCACTGACGTTCACCAAACGAATGATGGGGCGAGTGGTCATCACGAACTACGATTTGCATACACTGACCAATGAAGAACGCCGTCAGTTACAGCGCGAGGCCGAGCGCAACCCTCCGAACACGGTGTTGGTAGACATTCGCCCAACGTATCCCGGCGGCGACTATCCCCTCCATGGCATGATCCTGCTGAGGAGTTTCAACGCGATCCTGCGGTTTCTGGCCCTAGGGATTACGACCGGTCCGGAGTATCACGTCGAACGGGACCCGCGTTCGCCGGAAGGGCCGCAGAATCCTCCCAGTACGATCCAAATCGATGAAAGCGACAAACGCCCGGGTGACAGCGATTTTGCGGTCGAATATGAGGGGAAATGGTACTCGATCAAGAAGGCGCCGCGGACGCCAGGGGCGCGTGCCCCCTGGAATCAGGAAGCGTTCAGAGTGTTGGCGATGCTCTACCAGGTGACGGTCACGGATGTTTCCAGGGTGCCTACCCCGGCGATTACGATTGCCAAGTAAGGCGTCGCATTAGGCGGGGATGGCTTCGAGGATGCGATAGAGAAATTTCTCGTGATCCCATGCTTCCGGCCGACGCGTGAGGCCGAGACGTACCACGACCAAGTGCCGTGACGGGATCACGCTGATGAATTGCCCCTCATAGCCGGCTGCGTGGAAGGAGCATGGGAGGTTCGATGGACGGGCCGTGGGTGGCCGCAATTCTTTTGGAATGCGGAGCCATACATGGGCGGCGTACCCCGCTTCTGCGGCCTCGGGGGTCTGCCTGACGGTATAGTCCACCCAGCCTTCGGGTAGGATGCGCTGTCCCTCCCAGACCCCGTCTCGCAAATACAGCAACCCAAGCCGAGCCCAATCCCTTGCCGTCGCGTACATGAATGAGGAACCGACGAAGGTCCCTGAGGCGTCAGTCTCCATCACCGCACTGTCCATCCCCAGCGGGTCAAACAAGGCGCGACGGGGAAATCGGAGATACTCCTGCAGGCTGCCCATTGCCTCGCGCAAGCTCCGGGAGAGTATGTTCGTGTTGCCGCTGGAATAATGCCAGGCGGTCCCCGGTCGGCTGTGCAGCGGCTTCTGAGCGGCATAGGCGGCGGCATCGGGACTTTCCAGTAACATTTTGACAACGTCCTTAAGCGGGCTTCGATAGTCCTCGCGGAATTGCAAGCCGCTAGTCATCCTCAACAGTTGGTCCGCAGTGATTACCCTGCGAGGGTCGGACTCGTCCCGCCACAGGGAAAGCGGAAGCCGATCAAAGAGGGAGAGTCGACCTTCGCCTACCAAGATGCCGGTCAGTGCGTTAATCACCGTTTTCGTCATGGACCAGCCTAGCAGCGGCGTGTCAGGGTTGAGTCCGCTCGCATACCGTTCGGCGATGAGTCGTCCTTTGTAAAGGACGACAACCGCTCGTGTGCGGGGATGAGATGAGTCAGACGATCCGGCGAATGCGTTATCGAGGGCGCGCAAGAGGAGTGCCCGATCGATCTCCGCCGGGACGATCGCCTTGTCCATGCTGTCGTACCGAGGAGTTATCCTGTGGGAGCGAGGAGGAGAGATACCTGTCTCTTGAATGGTTACCAAACCCGCATCTGGAGTGCCTGTATACTGCAGCGCGCAGCCTCCGATCGGGCGGCAAGCCACCGTGCGGCTGATCAATCCCCACAAAGAAACGGTGACAGTCCGAGCTGAGGCGTCGATGGTCCAGGAGAAGTGCCGGAGTGGCGCGAGGTCGTCCGTGCCGACATCGGTCGCGAGGATGTCCTCCGTTTTCCGCTTGGAGATGAACAGGGCGGAACACAGAATTTTGGCTTTGTAGGCGCAACCGGCCGACGCCAGCGGCCGGCCAACGAGGAACAACCAAGCGATCGCTGCGGGGGCCACGAGGCCGACCACCAGCCACACCACGCTCACGTTCCGCTACTGCTCGGACCGAAAATGACGGGCATCAATTGATCGGTTGTGAAAGGAGTCGGCAGCCTACACGTTCCTGCCTGGGAGTTGCTACAGAAAAGAAATCCAATCAGTCAAGTCGGTCAAGGAAGGCAGGGAGGTGCGGGTCGTTCCGGGGAGCCCTAGCAGGCTGTTGAAAA
>JRYJ01002222.1_pt1 | contig 42799 bp, 47 predicted proteins | sample 235371 | NCBI WGS metagenome assembly JRYJ01 (sample SAMN03074219, study PRJNA261477) | activated sludge metagenome | biome: Wastewater Treatment Plant; feature: Wastewater; material: Activated sludge; isolation source: activated biomass of a wastewater treatment plant treating hydrocarbon... ... | reverse complement strand
ACAAGCGTCTGATCGACATCATGACCGCGCTCTCCTTCCAGGATCTGGTCGCCCAGAGCGTCAACAAGCTTGTGACCATTCTGGACGAAGTCGAACACAAGCTTCTGCAGTTGGTAGTGGTGTTCGGACCGTACCAAAAGCAGGCGGCCAAGAACAGTCAGGACAAGGCCAGCGAGATGCTTCGCCAGCTCGAGGCCACGAAGAATACGTCGATGAACCAGGATCTGGCGGACGAAATTCTGAAGCAGTTCGGATTCAACTGAGGCGGTGACAAGTGACGGGTGACGAGGTCAGGCGGCGCAGTCGTGTAGCGGGCTTCCTGCTCGTTACCCGTCACGCATGACTCGCACGGGCCTTAGCGGAGGACACTATGAGTGATGAAATGCAGGAAATACTGAATGACTTCCTGACCGAGTCCAACGAGATGCTGGAGGTCCTGGATCAGCGCTTCGTTGCCTTGGAGTCGGACCCGAACAACAAGGACCTGTTGAACGAAATTTTCCGGGCGATGCACAGCATGAAGGGGTCCGCCGGGTTCCTTGGGTTTACCCATCTGGTGGATGTGGCGCATCGCGGCGAGAACATTCTGAACAAGCTGCGCCAGGGCGAGATGGCCGTGGTGCCGGAGGTGATCAGCATCGTTCTGGAAGCCGTCGACGTGATCAAGGCCCTGATGGCCGACATCAAGGACACGGGAACCGATAATAACGTACCGACGGTGGCGATCGCAGCCAAGCTTGACGACATCCTGAACGGAAAAGCCGGAGCATCGGCGGCCCCCGCGGCGAGTACGACAGCGTCCGCGCTGGCCACGACCGCCCATGCCCCTGCCGAGCAAGCACCGTCCGCCCAGGCTTCCGCGACACCTGCTGCGGCGTCGACTTCATCTGCCGCACCCACGTTGGGCGAGATTCTCGTCAACGAAGGTTTGGCGACCAAGGAGCAGGTCCTCGATGCGCTCAACGCTCAGCAACACCAGCCGGATCCCAAGCCGCCGTTGGGAGAGATTCTGCTCCAAGCCAAGGCCATTACGGAACGGGCCTTGGACCATGCGCTCCAGAAGCAGGAAAAGCCGGGAAAGCCGGCCGAGGAAGATGCCACGATCCGGGTGGAGACCAAGCGTCTGGACAGTGTGATGAACCTGGTGGGGGAGTTGGTGCTCGGACGAAACCGGTTGATCAAAATCGGCACGCAGCTTGAGCAGCGGCATGAATCGGATCCTCAGGTGCGTGCCCTGGGCGAGACGCTGGCGCAGCTCAACCTGGTGACGACGGATCTGCAACTGGCGGTCATGAAGACGCGCATGCTCCCGATCAAAAAGGTTTTCGCAAAGTTGCCCCGGATGGTGCGCGACTTGTCGCAAAAACTGGGTAAGCAGGTCCGACTGGAGATGCGCGGCGAAGAAACGGAACTGGATAAATCCGTCGCCGATGAGATCGGCGACCCGCTCGTGCATATCGTGCGAAACGCCATCGATCACGGCATCGAGACCCCCGCCGAGCGGGCCCAAAAGGGCAAACCGGGAGAAGGGACGCTGGTCATCGCGGCCAGCCAGGAGGGGAACAGTATCGTCATCCGCATCAGCGACGACGGCCGGGGCATCGCGGTCGACAAGGTGAAAGCCAAAGCCCTCGCCAAAGGTCTCGTCAGCGAAACGGAATTGGCGACGATGGAGCATCGCGAGGTGCTCAACCTGATTTTCCTGCCCGGTTTCAGCACGGCCGAAAAGGTGACGGACGTATCGGGTCGCGGCGTCGGGATGGATGTGGTACGCACGAACATCCGAAAGATCAACGGCAGCGTGGATTTGGAATCCGAACAGGGCAAGGGCAGTCAGATCATCATCAAACTGCCGCTGACGATCGCGATCATTCAGGCGCTGATGGTCGAGGTGCAGCGGTCGATCTTCGCGATTCCGCTCAGCTCCGTCATCGAAGCCGTCAGGATCACCAAATCGGACATCAAGACGATCAATGGCCGGGAAGTGTTGCACCTGCGCGACCGGGTATTGCCGTTGATCCGATTGGCGCAGGAGTTCGAGGTTCCGCACGAGATCGATCGCGACCGCTTTTATGTGGTCGTGGCCGCGCTGGGAGATCGACGCGTCGGCATCGTGGTCGACGAATTGCGTTCACAGGAAGAAGTCGTCATTAAGTCGATCTGGGATTATCTGGAAACCGTGAAGGGTGTCTCCGGAGCGACCATTACGGGCGAAGGCAAGGTCGTGCTGATCCTGGATACGTCCGAACTGGTGCAAAACGCTCAGGCATGGCACGCCTCGGCGGCGGCAGCGTGAAATCACGCGTGAAGCGTACGACTGAATTCATGAAATACGAAATACGAACGACGAGATACGCTTCACAACATACGAGCTACGAGCCAGTTGGAGGATACCATGTCGAATCTCATTCAAGAAATTGACGCACGGACCAGGTTGGCCGGAGCCAACCAGATGGAGTTGCTGTTGTTCAAGCTCGGAACCAACGAGATTTACGGCATCAACGTCTTCAAGGTCCGCGAAGTCATGAAACTACCGGAGTTGACCCAGATCCCCGAGGCCGACAGCCGGATCGTCGGAATGGCAAACATCCGCGGAACCATGGTTCCGGTCGTGGGGCTCAAGCGCAGCCTGGGGTTGGGTGCCGAGGCCGACCTCTACTCCAAGGACTTGGACCGTCAACAGCCCTATCTCATCATCACCGAGTACAACAACAGCCTGCAGGGATTCTTGGTGGCGGGAGTCGATCGCATCATTCGGTTCTCTTGGTCGGCCATTCGCACTCCGCCGGCCATCGTGCGGGAGAACAACAAGGGAGCGGTGACGGCCGTCACGATGCTCGAAGACGGGCGGATGGTACTGATTTTGGACGTCGAAAAGGTGCTGAACGACATTTGCCCGCGGTCGGACGAGGAGGTCTTCGCCGGCCTGGTCGAAACTCCCGCGATGAAAGGCAAGTGCCTGCTGTTTGCGGACGATTCGTCCGTGGCGAGAACCCAGCTTCGGAAGGCCCTGGATCGACTGGGGCTGTCTTACCACATTGCGACGACGGGCGGAGAAGCCTGGAGCAAACTGCAGAGCATGGCCGAGCATGCCACGGCCGAAGGCAAAGCGCATGTGGAGCAGATCCATGCCGTCATCAGCGACATCGAGATGCCGGAAATGGACGGGTTCACCCTCACCAAGAACATCCGGTCCGATCCGCGTTTGGCCCATCTGCCGGTCATCCTCCATTCGTCCCTGACCGGGACCTGCAATATGGAAAAAGGCCGTACGGTCGGCGCGACCGATTACATCACCAAGTTTGATGCCCGCATGTTGCGGGACAAGTTGAACGCGTATCTCGTCGATCGTCAGAAAGAGGATCAGAAGGCCGCCTGAGGGAGCGCGCGCAGAGCAAGAGGTAAATGGCGAAGGGCAGGGAAGACCATGCGGTGGGTCTTTTCATCAGGACGGAATTGCCGGTTCTGATCGGGCGCTTTGTTGGAAGGCGGAAATCGCAGAGCTCAACAGCGCCGCATTGGAATTGGCCAGGATCAGGAGTGACCTTGATCCGACGATCGGATCATTCAAGCTTTTTGCGTAGGAAACCGATGAGCATCGCAGGATCTATGAGCGCTGTCTCCCCGTCACTGAAATCGGGATCAAGCCCCGTCCGGGTGCTGGTTGTCGACGACTCCGCCTTCATGCGGAAAAGCCTCACGACCATGCTGGAAGAGGGAAAAGAGATTCAAGTGATCGGGGTCGCGCGGAACGGCGAAGAGGCCGTTCAGCAGGTGCACCAGTTGAAGCCGGATGTGGTCACCATGGATGTGGAAATGCCGGGCATGACGGGGCTCGAAGCCCTCAAGCGCATCATGGCCGAACGGCCGGTGCCGGTGTTGATGGTGAGCTCCCTCACCACGGAAGGCGCCCAGGAGACGCTCCAGGCCCTGGAATACGGCGCGGTGGATTTCGTGCCGAAGCAGTTGGATGGGGTCGCCACCAAGATTGCCGAAATCCAAAAAGAACTGGTGGCCAAAGTGATGGCGGTGAAAGACGCGGCCTGTCGCATGAAGAGAACCACCGTGGTCGGTATGGCCAAGCCGGTCGTCGCTTCGACGAAAGCCATCAGCAGCCATTCGGTCACGGCGACCAGAGGGACGAAGATCGTGGCCATCGGCTGTTCGACCGGCGGACCACAGGCGTTGTTCGAAATCATGCCGTCGATCCCGGCGGACTTCCCGGCCGGCATCGTGATCGTCCAGCACATGCCCAAGACCTTTACCAAACCCTTTGCCGAGCGGTTGAACAACATTTGTTCACTGGAAGTGCGGGAAGCCGTCGATGGAGACGAGATCAAGCCGGGGCGTGTGCTGGTCGCCCCGGGCGGGTCGCAGTTCCGAGTGGTCAAGAAAACCATCACCAGCAACGTCGTGAAGCTATCTCCCAATGTGGAGAATCATCCGCACGCGCCGTCGGCCGATATCATGCTCCAGTCGGTGGCGGCGCTGTACGCCGAGCGCAGCATCGGCGTGATTTTGACGGGGATGGGGCATGACGGATTGGAAGGCATGAAGGCCATCAAGGCCGCGAAAGGCCGTACGGTCGCCCAGAATGAGGGGTCTTGTGTGGTCTACGGGATGCCGAAAGCAGTCGTCGATGCGGGTTGTGCGGAAAAAGTCGTGGCCTTGAACAAGGTCGTCGGCGAAATCATGAACATGGTGTAACAGGGAGCGTTCACTCAACCGTTCACAGGGAGCAGCGAGGAGGCGTTATGGGTACGTTGATGAAGAATATGACCATCGGACCGAAGTTCATCATCTTGATCAGTGCCGCGGCGTTGGTCGTCATCCTAGGCGGTCTGTTCGTCCTGTATCAGCAGGAAGAAAACAAGATGGATCAGATGTTGGAGACCAGGGCGAAGCTCCTCTCCCAACAGATCATGATCGGCCGCGCCTATATCGCAGCCAACTATGCGGGAAAGATCAAGAAATCCAAGGTGGGGGCGGATATTCAAGTGCTGAAGGAGCATGCAGGCAACCCGGACGCGATTCCTGTGCCGGCCACCGCCGTTCGTGAAATGGGTGAGGAGGCGACCAAATCCGGGCTGTATACCGCACGGCTGGTCAGCCAGAACCCGCTCAACCCAGCGAATACGCCCAAGGACAATTTTGAGAATGAAGCGATGCGGGCCATCATGACCGGGGCGGAAAGCTATGCGCGTCGGGACGACGTCAACGGCGTTCCCACCTATCGTCGTGCGATGGTGGACAAGGCGGTCAGTGCTGCCTGCATTACCTGCCATACGACCAATCAGGTGGGCGATACCTTGGGCATGTTGACGGTGTCGATGCCCATGTCTCAAGCGATTGCCTTGTCGAGCAAGTCCATGTGGCAGACCGGTGGGTTGATGGGGGCGATGGTCTGTATGATCATGATCGTGACCTACTACATGCTGCGCACGATTGTGCTCCGCCCGCTCAGCAAGATGGCGGATATCTCCCGCGACATCGCAAAGGGCGAGGGCGATCTCACTAAGCGTGTGCCAGTCGAAGGCAATGACGAGATCGCAAACCTGGGTGGCTATTTCAACGAGTTCATCGAGAAGCTGCAGAAGATGATCAAGAAGGTCGCCCATGTGACGGACAAGGTGGCCTCGGCGTCGGTCGAACTGTCCGCCACGGCCGAGGAAATCTCCAAGGGAACCGACAACCTGACCTCGCGCGCCTCACAGACCGCGGCTGCCGTGGAGGAGATGAACGCGACGGTGGGTCAGGTGGCGCAGAACTCTGGGAAAGCCGCAAGCCTCGCGCAGGATACGGTCAAGACCGCCCAGGAAGGCGGGGCCGTGGTGTCCAGCACGATCTCGGGCATGCAGCAACTGTCCGAGGCCGTGTCCAACAGTGCGACGATCATCGCCGAGCTCGGCAAGTCCTCAGATCAAATCGGCGAAATCGTGCGGACCATCGAAGACATCGCTGATCAGACCAACCTCTTGGCGTTGAACGCAGCAATCGAAGCCGCCCGCGCCGGAGAACAGGGTCGTGGGTTCGCCGTGGTGGCCGACGAAGTGCGGAAATTAGCCGAGCGGACCACCAAGGCGACCAAGGAAATCGGCGACATGATCCGCCAGATCCAACATGATACCCGCGGTGCGGTGGAGTCGATGCAGCAAGGGACCCAGAAGGTCACGGCCGGCGTCGACCTCGTCAACAAGACCGGCGAGGCGTTGGCGAAAATCGTGACCATGGTGTCCGAAAGTGCCGACATGATCCGGCAGATCGCCGTGGCCTCGGAGGAACAGTCGGTGGCGACCCAACAGATCGCCAGCGACATCGAGAACGTCGCCAAGGTGACCAAGGATTCGTCGTCCGGCGCCCATGAGTCGGCCAAGGCCAGTCAGGACCTCAGTCAACTGGCGGTCGAACTCCAGGGCATCGTCGGCGGATTCAAGGTGTGATGCATGGAACCTGTCGGGAAGGAGTGCATCATGAGCCTGGCGGAACAACACAAAGTGACTGCGTCGGTCGGTACGGTCAGTGTGCCGTACCGACTGACGGAGGGCGGCGGTGACGATTTGCTCCAATTCGTCATCTGTCGGATCGGTGCCGAAGAGTTCGCCGTCGACGTGCTGAGCGTACAGGAGATCAACCGCATCGTCGAAGTGACGCGCGTCCCGAAGACCCCGGGCTATGTCGAAGGGGTGATCAATCTGCGGGGCAGAATCATTCCCGTTCTGGACCTCCGGAAACTGTTCGGGTTGGCCTCCGTCAAGCAGACCTCACAGACCCGCATCGTCGTGGTGTCGGTGCAAGGGAGACTCGTCGGGTTGGTGGTGGATTCCGTGGAGGAGGTGCTGCGGATTCCGAAGAGTTCAGTGGAACCGCCGCCCAACGTGGGCACGATGGCTGGAGCGGAGTTCACACAGGGGGTCGGTCGGATCGAAGATCGCTTGCTGATCCTGCTGGATTTGAACCGGCTGCTCTTGAATCGCGAAGCTGCAGCTTAATGGGACGGATCGGGCCGGGAAGAGTCCGGAGAGGCCGACGGGGGCGACTGGCGATGGGCGCGGGCCTCGATGACGCGCTGCAGGAGTTCCAAGGATTCCGTCAGGACGTCCGACGCACAGGACAGGGTGACGTGGAATTGTTGCATGGCTTCCGGCCACCGACCGTCCTTCTGAAGGGTCTGAAACTTTCGATGCTGCTCGTCCAGAATGGCCTGCTTCGCATCGAGCATCAAGCTGTCGATCGGACCCACCACCACACCTCTCGTTGGAACGCCCTGCTGTGAAGGTGCACCGTACCAGAGCGATTCCGGAAGGCGCAAGCCCATCCTCCGTCCCTTCCGGCACTACTTTCGGGGGAGTCCGTGTCTGCCGTTCGCGTATGAGGTGAGCACACCGTGGATATCGCAACCATATTAGGCGTCGTCATCGCGATCGGATCGATTCTGGGCGGACAGGCGCTCGAGGGCGGACATGCCGGCTCAATCATGCAGTTGACCGCCTTCATCATCGTGATCGGCGGGACCATCGGAGCCTGCTGCGTGCAAAATCCCCTTCCGGTCGTCATCAAGGCCATGGGCTCGCTCTCCCTGGCGATCGCAAGCCCCCACCACGACGTCAAGGGAACGATCGCCCAGATTCTTGATCTCGCCAACGTGTCCAGAAAGCAGGGGCTGCTTGCCTTGGAGAGCAAGATCAAAGACCTCCACGATCCTTTTTTCCAGAAGGGCGTGCAACTGATCGTGGACGGCACCGACCCGAAGGTGGTGCAGGAGATTCTCGAAATAGAAGTCGAACATCACGAAGAGGAAGGCGTGATTGCCGCCAAGGTCTGGGAGGCTGCAGGAGGGTATGCGCCTACAGTCGGGATTCTCGGGGCCGTGCTCGGCTTGATTCACGTCATGGAAAACCTGGCCGATCCCTCCAAGCTGGGCGGCGGGATCGCAGTCGCGTTCGTCGCCACTGTGTATGGGGTGGGCGCCGCCAACCTGTTCTTTCTCCCCATTGCCAACAAGATCAAGCTGAAGCTCAAAGAAGAAGCGGGAATGCGCACGATGATGATCCTCGGGTTGGTCGGGTTGGCGCAGGGGGAAAACCCTCGCCTGCTGCAAGAGAAGCTCGAAAGTTATCTGCCGCCGAACGAGCGGACGAAAGAAGAGAAGAAGTGAAGCGTCGTTCGTGAAGCGCATTCCGTGTCCTGATCCTGACGCGTCATGAGATACGATCCACAAGCCTACGATGGCAAAAAAACATAAACACGAAGAGCACGAGAACCACGAACGGTGGCTGGTGTCCTATGCGGATTTCATCACGCTGCTCTTCGCTTTTTTCGTCGTTATGTACTCGGTGTCATCGGTCAATGAGGGCAAGTATCGAACGGTCAGCGATTCCATCAAGGCCGCGTTGAATCCAATCACGAGCACCGCCTCGACCCGCATGCCCTTCAACATCGGCAACACCAAACCGCGTCTGATCAATCCCGAACTGATCAGCGCCAACGAGCCCGTCATCCGGCGCATCCGCCAAATCCTGAAAAAGCTGCAGGCCGACCTGAAGCCGGAACTGCAGGATGTCAGCATCATGGAATCCGGCAACGGCACCATCGTCATCAATCTTCCGGAAAGCGTGCTCTTCAACAGCGGAGAAGCGCGCGTCAAATCCGAGGCCTTACCATTCCTGCAGTCGCTGTCGGAAGTGCTGATAGAAATGGATCGGCACATCCGGGTGTTGGGGCATACGGATAATGTGCCGATCAGGACGGCACAATTTCCCTCGAACTGGGAACTTTCTGCCGCCCGGGCGGTAATGGTTGTCAGAATTCTGTCGGAATTGAACAACGTGCCCGCCAAGCATTTGTCAGCGACGGGGTTTGCGGATTCCCGGCCACTGGTTCCCAACGATACCCCCGAGGGGAGAGCGAAAAATCGACGTGTGGAGATCGTGGTCCTTGAACGGCCACCTGTGGACGAGGCTCCCAAGGTCGCCGGTGAACGGGAAGTCGTTCCCGGGGTGACGCTTCCGACGGCAGGAACGTCTGGCTTCCCGGTGGTTGCCCCAACGGGGGAGCCAGGAGCCGGGCCACCGGTTTCCAACCAGCCTGAATCAGCGCCGCCTCAGCCCGGCCACGCGAGTTAAGAACCTATCTCAAAATCGATTGCAGGCCAGGATGCCGATGACCCGCACAGACGTGAGTGATCGTGAAACCATCATTTCCTTGGGAATTTTGCGATCCACTAGGTGAACCTGGCCGCTGAGAGCTTCGTCGCAATACTGCTTTTTCAATTTTGAGATAGGTTCAAGCAATCATCTCCTGGTACCTATAAGACACTTATGGTACAGACACGTACGTTCGAGCAAGCTGCCAAGAGCACCTTGTTCCCACTCAGGCCCATCGGCGATCTCACGATCTTCGAAACCGGAGTCCTCTGCGATGCCATCAAGCAGGCTCTGGTGCAGTATGACAGCCTGTCTCTGGATCTTAGGCAGGTCACCAAACTCGACGCCTCGGCAGTCCAGTTGCTCATTGCGACGCACCGCACCGGCAAGGTGAGGCTCACCGGGCTGGCGAAGGAATTGCGGAGCCATTTCGCCGAGATAGGTGCGCGTACGGACATGTTCTCATAACCGCGTCGGAATCATCCGACATTGAAGGCAGGTTCATGAGCCTAGAGTGGGTATGGATCGGTGCAGCCTTCACGGCCGGTTGCGCGCTGGCGTGGCACTGGTGCCGGCGAAGTCGGGCCGCTGACGACGATGTTGTGCGCACACAATTCGATGGGATGTTGAAGGCCGAGACCGAGCGGACCCGCGTGTGGGAACAGCTTGGCCACTGCAGCATTCCACTGATTCCCATCCTGAACGCGCAGATGCGCTCCGTGATTCAACAGACCGAACAGGCGGCGACGGAATTGGGAGTTCGGTTCAGAACGATTGCGACGCGCGCATCGCATCAGTCTCAGGAGTCCACGCAACTGTTTCGCGCGGACGATCTGAGCATGGAAAACCGCACTAGTTGAGGAGACGACCTCGGCCAGTCAGTCGATGAAGGATCAAGCCAAGGAGCTCATGCGACAGGTGGAGGTCTTCAAGGTGCCGGCCGATGCGTCACAGGGCGTCGACCATCCGGCCTCCCATCGCACCGTGTCGACTCCCAAACCGACGGCAAAGCCCGCCGGAAATGGGGTGGTCGCCAAGCCGACTCCCAAGAAGCCCATGGCGGCATCCAAGGGCGCCGATGTGAAGGCTCCGGCCGGTGTCGGTGGGAACGGCCACGATCGCCGTCGTAAAGACGACGATTTCGAAGAGTTCTAGCATGACAGGGAGCGGGTGGGCGGCCGACGCCCACCCGTCGCATCCCTTACCCCTACGGGACACGGTATCCGCCCTTCCCACCCTCGTAGTCTCCCTCAAGATTCCTCCTGCGCCGACCGATACAGGGCCGGGGAACTGTTCCACGTCACCCTACGCAGTCGCCGGTTTACGGCTGCACCTGCAAGATTACGGAGGGGAACATGGACCTCAAATCAATCCTCTGGTGCGTCGTGCTCTCGAGTTTGACCGCCGCCTATCTCATCATCATGGCGGGCGTGCGAGCCGCCAAGTCGCACGATGTTCCCCACCACTCTCATCGGATGGTGGTGGGCTGCACCATCGTCGGGCTCTGGCTGGTGGCCTATGTCTTGAAGCAGGCCATCTTCGGACGGGAGACCTTCCACGGCACGGACGCGGAGTACTGGTCGTTCTATGTCCCGGTGTTCACGACTCATATGCTGCTGGCGGTGACCACCATCGGCCTCGGCGCCTACAACCNNCGCCACCGGTTAAAGTACGGAAGCGTCGGTGCGATGGCGGCGGGCATGACGACCCATCGCCGGATGGGCAAGGTGCTGGTCTGGACCTTCAGCGGCACCATGGCGACGGCTTACCTCGTTTATCTCATGCTCTTTGTCTGGTTCTAGGAGTCCATCCGTGGAATACGCCATCACCCCGGACGTCTATCGCAAGTTCTGTCAGCTCGTCTATGCGGAGTGCGGGATCTCGCTCGGGGAGAACAAGCAGTCGTTGGTCGTCTCGCGACTGACAAAACGCCTCCGGGACCTGGGGCTCGGTTCCTTCGAAGAATACTACGACTTCGTGACCACGGACCCCGGCAACGAAGAATTTACCCGGCTGCTGGATTTGATCTCCACGAACAAGACCGACTGCTTCCGCGAACCGAAACATTTCGAGTTTCTTCGGGACCAGATCCTTCCGACCCTTGGGAATACCAAACGCGTGCGTATTTGGTCCTCGGCCTGTTCGACCGGAGAGGAGCCCTACACCATCGCCATCACCCTCTATGAGTCCGTCGCCAATCCCGAACAATGGGACTTCAAGATTTTGGCATCCGATATCTCCACGCGGGTCCTTGCCAAAGCTGCATCGGGCGTCTACGAAGAGGATCGAGTGAGCGAGGTTCCGGCCGCCGTGGCGAAACGGCATTTTCTCCGTGGTCGTGGAGGCTCCGCCGGCATGGTCAAGGTCAAGCCCCATCTGTCGCAGATCATCAGGTTCAGGCGCATGAACCTGATGGACGAACGGTTCCCTATCAAGTCGCCGCTCGATGTCATTTTCTGTCGCAACGTCATGATTTACTTCGATCGACCGACGCAGGAGCGACTGGTCAACAAGTTCCACCTATACTTAAAGCCGGGCGGCTATCTGTTCATCGGGCATTCGGAAAGCCTGCAGTGGATCGACCATGCCTTCGAGTCGATCGCGCCGACCATCTACCGGAAGGAAGAGTGAAGCCGATGCCCCAGATCGATGTCGACAGTTTCGCCCATATCCGACGCATGCGGGATGCCCGGTTTCCGTATGAAATTGCATCGATCCTTCCGGGTGAATTCTTCGTCAGCCGCGAGCCGATGGTCGTCTATACCGTGCTGGGCTCGTGCATCTCCGCCTGTATTCGGGATCCAATCGCCGGGGTCGGCGGGATGAATCACTTCATGTTGCCGGCGCCGCGTGAACATTCTTCAGCCGATGCCTGGGGCGGGGAATCCACCCGGTACGGCTCCTTCGCGATGGAGCAATTGATCAACGAGATTCTGAAGCGAGGCGGTCTCAGGCAGCGGTTGGAAGTGAAACTGTTCGGGGCCGGGAAAATCTACGAGGGGAATATCGATATCGGCGCGCGGAACGCCGAATGGGTGTTGCACTATCTGAAGAACGAAGGCTTCTCGGTCGCCGGCAGCGACCTCGGCGATGTGTATCCCCGCAAGGTCTATTACTTCACCGATTCCGGACGGGTGCTGATGAAGAAGATCGAGCGGATCAAGAACAAGACCATCTTCGATCGGGAGAGCGAATACCAGCATCGCATGGAAGAGCAGGGCAAACAGCAGCAGGGCGATGTGACGCTGTTCTAAACGTGAAACGTCGTTCGTATGTCGTATCTCGTCTTTCAATAAAGCGAGCTTCGCTTCACAAGCGAGGAGGGACGAGGTTCATCGATGCCAAAAATCCGTGTCTTAACGGTGGACGATTCGGCCCTGATGCGTCAGGTGCTGGCTGAGTTGCTCTCCCGCGATCCGGGCATTGAGGTGATCGGAAGTGCGTCGGACCCCTACATCGCCCGGGAGAAAATCAAGGCCCTGCCCCCCGGACGTCCTCACGCTGGACGTGGAAATGCCGAAGGTGGACGGGTTGACGTTACTGGAGAAACTGATGCGCGGCCATCCGATGCCGGTGGTGATGGTGAGCTCTCTGACCGAGGTGGGATGTCAAACGACCCTGCGTGCCTTGGAGTTGGGAGCGGTGGATTTCATCACGAAACCGAAAATCGATCTCCGCGAGGGCACGGACGAGGTCGCCCAGGACCTGATCGATAAGGTGAAGGCCGCCGCCATTGCGAACGTGAAACGTCGGGCGCCAGACGTCAAACGAAAAGACGCCCCTCTTTCGTCTCACGTTTCACCTCTCCCGTCCTCCAAGGCGATGATTAAAACGACTGACACGATTATTGCGATCGGGGCGTCCACAGGGGATGCCGAAGCACTGAAAGAAGTACTTGAGGTATTGCCTCCGAATACACCGCCTGTCCTCATTACACAGCATATGCCTGAGCATTTCAAGAAAACTTTCGCTGATCGGTTGAATAGCCTCTGCAAAATCTCGGTCAAAGAGGTGGAAGACGGAGACAGCGTCCTCCCCGGCCATGCGTTGATCGCGCCGGGGAACTACCACATGACCCTGGTCCGGAGCGGGGCCCGCTATTCGGTGCGCCTGAGCCAGGACCCTCCGGTAAATCGCCATCGGCCGTCGGTGGATGTGATGTTTCACTCGGTAGCGCAATATGCTGGGACCAACAGCGTGGGAGTGATTCTCACCGGGATGGGCGGGGACGGGGCGCGCTGCCTGTTGGAAATGAAGCAGTCGGGGGCGTTCACCATTGGCAGGATGAGGCCTCATGTGTGGTGTTCGGCATGCCCAAAGAAGCGATCAAACTCGGTGCTGTGGACAAGGGATTGCCCTTGCAGGACATTCCGTCCGCCGTGCTGGCCCATGTGAGTCGGATGTGAGGGGAGCGGCGATCAACGAAGAGGAGGGAGCATCATGAAGATTGTCGAGGAAGTGTATCAGCAAACCGCCACGCTGAAACTCGAAGGGAACTTCACATATACGCAACGGAAACCCTTCCAGGATGCCGTCAAGAGTGCCTGCGCCAAGAACGCGCAGCATGTCATCGTCGACCTCTCACAGGTCGCCTTCCTCGACAGTGCCGCCCTGGGATTGTTGATGGTGACCCACCGTCAACTTGTCGCGGACAAACGCAAACTGTCTCTGGCCAAGCCGCAGCCGACGGTCAAGCAGATTATTGAGCTGGCAAATTTGCACAAGACGATTCCGCTCATCGAGTCCGAAGTGGCTCCATTGGTGCGGAAAACCGCCTAACCGCCCGCCCTTCGCCCGGGGTTTGATGAAAGGAGTCGTCCATGCAGATCACGGAACGTCGTATCGGTACGGTTACGATCCTCGACTTGGTCGGGGAGCTGACCTATTCCAATCGTGCCAATTTCAAGGAGGCGGTTGAGCGGGCCCGTCAGGCGGGTTGCCGCAGTCTCATCCTGAATATGGAGGGGGTGCGGTTCCTCGACAGCTCGGCGCTCGGGATGCTGGCCTTGATGTCGCAAAGTTTCAAGGCTCACCAAGGGGTCGTCAGTCTTTTGAAGCCGCAGAGTTATGTGCGGGAGATCATCAGTCTGGCGAACGTGCATCGCTTGTTGGCTGTCTACGACACGGAACAGGATGCCATCGCCGGCCGGGGTTTGCCTCTCGCGTGCTGAGTCGGAGTACCAGTCGTGGCGCTACCCGCAGAACAACCGCTCCCCGACAAGCCGGTCGGCCTCTCGCCTGCACCGGTCCCGGTGATCCTCCTCGTCGACGACGACGATATCACCAGGATCAGTATGGCCGGCCGACTCAAACGCCTGGGGTATCGCGTGATCGAGGCGGCAAACGGCGACGCCGGCTTAGATGCGACGCGGACCCATCGCCCCGATCTGGTCATCCTTGACTGGATGATGCCGGGGTTGGATGGGCCATCCGTGTGTGAGGCCATTCGAGCCGACCCGACGTTGAAATCGAGCCAGGTCGTCCTGATGACGGCGCACGACCGGCCCGACCAGATTGCCGAGGGGTTGTCCCGAGGGGCGGACGACTTCCTGAGCAAGGCCGCAAGCAAACAGGAGGTGTTGGCCCGAGTTCAGGCGAACCTCAGGGCCAGCGCGTTGGTTCGGGAAATCGAGCGAACCAGAGACGATCTCGACCGAACCAATCAGCTGCTTTCCGTCAAGCAGGAGGAGCTTGAGTATGAACTGCAGTCGGCCGCCGAATTTGTCCGCTCACAGCTACCGCCGCCTGGGAGTCCCGCCGCCGGGCTGATCATGGGATGGGCCTACCAACCGTCGCTTGCCCTGGGCGGCGATCTTTTTCACGTCAGTCAATGGGCACCGGACACCGTCGGACTCTATATCCTGGATGCGTCGGGTCACGGCGTCGCCGCCGCGTTGCGCGCCATCGCGCTGATGAGTTTCCTTCGTGAGGAGAATCTGGCCAAGGTCGTGGGCACGTACGATCCCGGGACGATTATCGCCGAGGCCAATCGACGATTCCCGCTGACTGCCGACGGCGAGTATTTCACGCTGTGGGTCGGCCGAATCCATTTGCCGTCTCGTTCCCTGCTGTACGCCGCGGCCGGCCATGGCGGGGCTCTCCTGCAGACGCAGGGCTCCTCCCACTGGCTGTCGACATCGAGTCTGCCGTTGGGATTCGACCCCGAGGCGGAGTTTCACAGTGAATTCACTCAATTGCACCAGGAGGATCGGCTGTATCTCTTCAGCGACGGGATCTATGAGGCTCCGTCGGCATCCGGCGAACTGTGGGGGCGCAGCCGGCTGCAATCGACCCTCAAGGCCAAGCGGCACCTGTCGTTGGACGAAAGTATCAGCGAGACGCTCGCCGCCGCCCGGCTCTGGCTTGGTGGACAGACCTTCCCCGATGACGTGGCGCTGGTCGGGATCGAAATGAGGAACCCGCCCCAGAGTTCTCCTGGAGACAAGGGATGAATCGTTCCGCCATGGATTTGTCAGCGGCCCTTGAACGGATCGACGGCGACCGCGATTTATTCCTGACCCTTGCGGAAATGTTCATCGAACGGTCGGCGCAAGATCTGGCCGCGATTCAGCAGGCGGTACTCGTCCAGGATGCCGCAAATCTTGCGAAACAAGCGCACAAGCTGAAAGGGTTGGCGATGGAGTTCTGTGCGCAGGAGGCCGTGGCCGCGGCCAAGCAGCTGGAGGAAACGGCCCGACAATTAGACTTGGGGGATGCGGCGGCGCTGTGCCAACGGGTGGAAGCGGAGCTGATGCGCCTGACCGGCGAATTGCAGGAGATTATCGCGAAAGGATTCCCGTCATGAGGCAGCCCGGATCATCCAAAACATTGCTGGTGGTAGATCCCTGCGCGGAAACTCAGGCGCTTGCTCTCGAACAGGCCAAGATGCGTGGGCTCTCGGTGATCACGGCACCGGATCCTCATGTCGCCACGACGATGCTGGACATGACCGTTCCCGATGTGGTGCTCACAGATCTGTTTCTGCCGGACATGGGCGGACTCGGGCTTATTCGTCAGGTCCGCGCGCGGTATCCCCATGCCTCTCTGCTTCTCATGGCGGAAGAGGGGAACGAAGTCACCATCGTCGAAGCTCTCCGGGCCGGGGCCGTCGACTACCTGCACAAGCCCGCGATCGGAGACGAATTGGGCTCGGCGTTCGACCGAGCATTGCATGCCATTCCCCGGACGGTGGAAGACGCGCCGGGCGTCGAACAGCTGGAGTACCGGTTGGTCATCGGTACCGACCCGGGCTACGTCGAAACCTGTGTGACGTGGCTGATTCAAGGCACCGCGATGATGTTTCCAGAAACGCAGCGGTTGCATCTCCGTGCCACGTTGATCGAGCTTATCGTGAACGCCGTGGAGCACGGCAGCCTGGAGATCTTCTACCAGGAGAAGCACGAAGCCTTGGCGAAGGACCAGTATGAAACCCTGATCTCCGCACGGCGCCGCGATCCGCGATTTGCCAAGCGCCGGGTGGTCATCCGCGCCTGCTACGACAAGACCGCGCGGATGCTGCGGTATACGATCACGGACGAAGGGAAGGGATTCCGCTGGAAGAGCTTTCTCACGCGCGCGGACCAGCCCTGCGACAGCCGTGATGCCAATGGGCGGGGCGTGTTCCTCGCACGGGCTTTTTTCCCGGACCTGACGTACAACGATCGTGGGAATGAAGTCAGCTTCTCCGTTCCGCTCCCTTAGGTGAGCCCCGCGCTTCCCGGCGATGCCTCTCTTCGGGCCGGCTTGACGGTTGCGGGAACCGCGTTTTATCCTTCTCCCGCATCAACGGCGCCCACCATCCCAACCGAGAGGAACGGCATGAGACAGCCTGCGTCCATCGCCCTGGCATTGACCGGTCTTTGGTTCCTGACCTCCTGCAGCACTTCGGAGTGGCGGCATCCCACCAAGCCCAAGGACGAGTTTGCGCAGGATTACAACAAGTGCCAAACTGATGCCTTACGCGATCCGAAATTACAGCAAGGCATCCAGTTGCTGCTGATTCAGGCGACGGAACGGTGCGTCCAGCGAATGGGGTGGCGGTTGGTGGAAAAAGAGTAGCGGGGCTTTCCCTGCGCAACCGTTCCGTCTCGCTCCTAACGGCCTATGCCGGATTGGCGGATGTTTGACAGTAGCCGCGATGTATGGCCGTTCGTACCTATTGCACAAATCGAACAGCACACGAATCCCCGGCCGTTCAATACCTAGTAGAGGAATTTCCCTTCATTCGGCAACCTGTCGCGGATTTTCGCCCCGGCTGGCCTTCGGGTGTGAAGCAGGTGTTGTACAATGATGTTCTCATTGAGCCCTTTCTCCCACACCGTATGCTGAGCCGGTCTGCTCGTCTCTCTACATAACTCCTCAATTATTCTGTGCGAGGGCGTTTCAACGGCGGCACCCCGTCTCGAGGCCTGTCCGTTGCAAGTCCTCCGGCCCCAGGATCGTGCGATCCGACCCTACGGCTATATCCTCATGGAGTCTTGCAGCGTATCGTCATTTATACGACAGCGTCCTCGATGGGGGAAAGATTGTCCGAACGAAGACGTATAGCAATTATCCAGCGTGAGATACCACATTATCGAATCCGGTTTTTTGCGGCTGTCGATGCGGAGGCCCGGCGTCACGAGTATTCGGTCACCCTATATTCCGGGACGGAGTTTCCGGCGAACACGAGCCTACCGTTTTCGCACCGTCGGGTCGAGATTCGCTACGTCGCCGGGGGAACCGGCGGGCCTTATTGGATGAAACACCTTGATTCCGCCCTGGCGGGATCGGGAATCATCATCGCACCGCACCGGCTTGGCTCGGAACGAGACGGGCACGCCTAGCTCAACCGTTGGCACGAGAAAAAGCTTGGTGTGCAGGAAATCCTGCTGCCAAGCTTTTTCGCGAGAGGTTCGTCCTGGTTTGGCCTACATGATCCCGCATTGCTACGTAGAGCTCAGAAAATTAACTCGCAAGGATTGACCTTCTCGCGCAACGAATGTACTCTCCAATATTGTGAGCTCCTACCCCTAGTCGTCGGTCAGATTCACATTCATAGGCTCAGTCGTTCTGGTACAAGTATGAAGCAGGTCATCCAAAATTTCCGGTCAGGTGTCTTAAGAGTCGAAGACGTTCCTCCACCGGTGCTGCGCGAGGCAGGTGTGCTCGTCTTGAACCGGGTCTCGCTGATCAGCGCCGGTACGGAGAAATCCACCGTTCAAATCGGACAGAAGAGCCTGGTTGGCAAGGCCATGGAGCGGCCGGAAATGATCCGGAAGGTCCTGGCCGCCATCCAGAAAGACGGATTGCAGGATACGTTGAAGCGTGTGTTTGATCGGCTCGATTCTCCAGCGGCACTCGGTTATAGCTGCGCCGGCCAAATTATCGCCGTCGGCCGGGAGGCCTCCGAGTTTTCAAACGGGGATCGCGTGGCCTGTGCAGGACAGAACTATGCCTCGCACGCGGAGGTCGTTTACATACCCAAACAGCTCTGCGTGAAACTCCCCGACGCCATCGATTTCGGGGACGCCGCTTTCGTTACTCTCGGGGCCATCGCCCTGCAGGGGGTTCGGCAGGCTAAACCGCATCTCGGCGAACGAATCGCCGTCATCGGGCTTGGACTTCTCTTGGTCAACTTACCGTTCAGATGCTCAAGGTCTCCGGCTGTCGCGTACTCGGCTCCGATCTCGACCCGGCCAAGCTCGCTCTGGCGAAGCAATTGGGTGGGACGAGGTCGCCACTCCTTCCGACCTGCTCTCGGTCGCCGACGGATTTTCGGAGGGGCACGGCGTCGATGCGGTGATCATTACCGCGAGCACCAAGGACAACGGCCCGATTGAAACGGCGGGAATGATCGCTCGCAAGAAGGGAACAGTCGTGGTCGTCGGGGCGGTCGGAATGAATCTGCCGCGTGAGCCCTACTTAAGAAGGAGTTGAACTTCAAACTGTCCATGTCCTACGGGCCGGGCCGTTACGACCCGGAGTATGAAGAGAAGGGGCACGACTATCCCTACGGCTACGTGCGTTGGACCGAAAACCGGAACATGGCGGCGTTCATGGATCTGATGAATGCCGGGGCCGTCCGGGTCAAGCCCCTGGTCACCCATCGTTTCTCGATCGAGCAAGCCGATGCCGCGTACCGATTGATGATCGAGGGGCAGGCTCCTTATCTAGGCATGTTGATCACCTATCCGGCGCAGCAGGAGACGGCCTGTGCTCCGAAACTCGACGTTCGCCCCCATAAACCGACGGGGCCGGTGATGCTCGGTCTTATTGGAGCGGGCAACCACGTCAAAGACATGCTCTTGCCGCATCTTCAGGCATTGTCCGGTGTCTCGATCCGTGCTGTCTGCACCGCTTCCGGAATCAATGCAAAGGCCTTAGCCGAGAAAATTCAGGCTGCGTATTGCACCACGGATTACCAAGCTGTGCTGGCGGATCCCTCGATCAACACAGTCCTGATCGGCACCCGGCACGACACGCACGCCCCCCTCGTCATGAAGGCCTTGGAAGCAGGAAAACATGTGTTTGTCGAGAAGCCGCTCTGTCTGACGGAGGAAGAGTTGGATGCGATCCGCGTGCGGTATCAGGACAAGGCTCCGGAAGGCTTGTCGCTGACCGTGGGCTTCAATCGCCGGTTTTCGCCGCATGCAGAGCGTGCCCGTACGTTTTTCTCCCAACGCCACAATCCACTCGTCATGGTGTACCGGGTCAACGCCGGGAGAATTCCGGCTGACCATTGGATCCAGGATCCGACCCTCGGCGGAGGTCGGTTGATGGGGAGGCGTGCCATTTTGTCGATTACATGCAGGCCCTGTGTGGGGCCCTGCCAAGGTCGGTGTATGCACGGCGGATCGGCCGACACAGCGACGGCATGACGGATGATCAGGTCGTCCTCACGCTTACCTTTGCCGACGGGTCTCTTGGATCCCTCATCTATACGGCCGGAGGGAATTCAGGACTGGCCAAAGAACATTTGGAAGCGCATGCCGATGGCAAGTCCTTGTGTATGGACGATTTCATCGAAACCCATCTATATGCCGGAACACGGCACGAGGTGTTCAAGACCCCGAAACGTGACAAGGGGTTCAGGAACGAAATCGCGCAATTCGTGAGCGCGGTTGAACACGGGACGCCCGCAGCGATTTCGTTCGAGGAGTCGTGGGCGGTCACTCGTGTGTGTCTGCTTGCCGTCAAAAGCCTCCAGTCCGGCTCGGTTTACGACGCGTTATCATGATCAGCATGAATTTTTCCGTGAATACCAAGGTGCTTCCGCGAGGATTGGCTTGGTACGCCAAACGGCTCAGCGTCATGGGGCCTGGCGAGATCATGCATCGGGTCCGCAATGGGCTGGTGATACAGTCCCTCCAGCTGCGCCATCGATTATCCCGCGTTCCATCGGGAGTTCAGTATGCCGAAGCGGATCTCGCGGCGCACGAGTTTTGCCGTGGGCTGAGTTCCTGTCTGCCGGAGCTTCCCTGGGAGTTCCGACCGAGCCGGGAAACTGTGGACGCTCTGCTCACCGGGACATTGTCGGTCCTCGGTCATCGATGGATTTGGCGTAACGACCCTTCCGTCTGGCATGAGGCCCCCGATACCAATCGCCAGTGGCCGCGCGTGTTCTTTCATCGGATTCCCTACCGGGAAGGCAATCCCTACGGCGATATTCGAATCGCCTGGGAACCGTCCCGGCTCCAGCAGTTGGTCGCGCTGGCGCTGTATGCGAGAGCGGCGGACGAGAGCGGCCGTCGCCGGGCCGTGGCACTGATCGAACAACAATTCCTTTCCTGGATCGAGGCGAACCCGCCGCTGACCGGCATCCACTATGTGTCGGTGATGGAATGTGCTCTTCGACTGATCGCCGTCTGTCACGCGATGGACCTGATCCGGCCATGGATTATGCGTCAGGAAGAAATCTGGGCTGGCGTGCTCAACCTGGTCCACGAACATGCCGAGCTGATTCGGAAGCGCATTTCGGTTCATTCCTCGGCCGGCAATCACACGATTGCCGAGGCGGCGGGTCTGGTCTATGCGGGCTTTCTCTTCCCTGCCATGCCGATGGCCGAGCACTGGCGTGTGTATGGTCTGTACCTGCTCGAGCAGGAAGCGACGCATCAGATCCGCCAGGACGGGGGCGGTCGAGAAGAGGGGCTCTGGTACCTGCAATTCGTCTCCGATTTGTACGGCTTGGTGGTGATGTTGTTGCGCCATCTGAATCACACCGTGCCTGCAAAGCTGGAACTGGCGTTCGAGCGGAGCTGTAATTTCCTGCATGAAATGATGCGGCCCGGCGACGGGTACCTTCCCCGGATCGGCGACGGGGACGATGGGTACGCCCTGTCTCCTTATCTCAAATTCGTGTCGCCCCCGAAGGAGCCCGAACCGGGACTCATCTCTTTTCATTTGTCGGGCTATTCCATTCTTCGGGGACCGAACCAGGAACGCATGATTTTCGATCATGGCGAGTTGGGGATGCCTCCGTGTTTTGCTCACGGTCATGCGGACGCACTGGCCGTGACGCTCGACATCGGCCGGCAGTCCGTGCTGGTCGATCCGGGGACCTTCACTTACATGGGGCACCAGACGTGGCGCCGGTATTTTCGCGGTACACGGGCCCACAACACCGTGACTGTGAACGGTCAGGACCAGGCCGTACAGGAGACCGCGTTTCTGTGGTCGCAGCCCTTCGAAACACATTTGATCTACCGGGAACAAACGCCCGATGGAAAAATCACGGTCCTCGCGCGCCACTACGGGTATGTCCGGCGGTTCGGGGTGACACATTGGCGTGGCGTCGTCTATCAGCCTCCGGGTGCCTGGTTGATCTGGGACTGGCTGACGGGCTCCGGGACGCACCATCTCGAGCTCAATTGGCATCTGGGGGGCGACATTACGGAGCGGGAGGGGAGATACCTGTGTCTGGTGGACGGAGAACCTTTACAGCTGATGGTCGAAGGTGGTCGGGCTTCGGTGCATCGCGGCCAGGAATTGCCCCTGCTGGGGTGGCACGCTCCTCATTACGGAACCAAGCGGGCCATCCCCACGGTGCGTGTGGAACACCACGGTACCCTTCCGCATGAATTCATGACCCGTATCTGGCGTGGAGCGGGCGAACCGCCCCCGCTGCTCCAAAGTTTTGCGATCACCGGAGCGCGACATGGAACCAGTGCGTGTTGAAGTGCTGAACGTGCCGGTCTCGTCCGTGACCACCGAATGCCGTTCCCTGCTTCATGCCGGCCACAGGTAGCCGGGCTGCGTTAGCCGTACTCTCTGAGGACCTGGATCGGTCCGTCCCCGGACCGGAATCATAAGCCCAGCTCTCGAATACCATACGCTCGCATCTGGTTCCTGATGTCCCAAATCTGGCGGACGAGAGCCAGAAGCGAATGTTGTTGACGTAATTCCGAATGTCTCGTAAGTAGGAACTATGTACGAATCGTTCTACGGTCTGAAGACCAAACCCTTTACCTTGGTACCAAACCCCGAGTTTCTGTATCGGGGGGAAACGCATCGTCTCGCCCTGACGACCCTGGAGTACGGCATCCTCAACCAAGCCGGGTTCGTCGTGCTGACGGGTGAACCGGGGATGGGGAAAACCACCTTGCTTCAGCAGATTCTGGCCGAGCATCACGACCATTTCACGATCGGGCTGATCACCAACACCCATGGAGAGATGGAAACCCTGCTGCCCTGGATCCTCCTCGCCTTCGGACTGACCGAAAAGCACCAGGCGAAGCTGGAAGCCTTCCATGCTTTCCAGCAATTCATCGAGAAGGAGGCGGCGGCCAACCGTCGGGTGTTGCTGATCGTCGATGAGGCACAAAACCTGGGCGTCAACCTGCTCGAAGAACTCCGGCTCCTCTCCAATATGAACAAGGACAAAGCGCCGGTGCTCCAGATCATTCTGTCCGGGCAGCCCGACCTACGGATCCTGCTTCAACGGAAGGATCTGACGCAATTCGCGCAACGGGTGATGGTGGACTACAGCCTGGAACCGTTTAAAGACGAAGACACGATCGGATACATGGCCCATCGTTTACATGTGGCAGGACGCGACGAGCCCTTGTTCACCTATCAGGCCAGCATGATGGTGCACCGGCTGACCGGGGGCATCCCTCGCCTCATCAATCAACTGTGCGATACGGCCCTCACGTACGGCTTTGCCGAGGAGGCCGCGTATGTTTCCACCAAGATCATCACCCAGGCGGCGAAAGATCGAAGCAAGGGCGGCATCCTGCCCCTCACGGAAACCGAGTCGATTTTCACCCTCAGCAAGGAACAGGACGAAGCCGAGCAGAAGCAGTTGGCGGCCTTTGCCGCGAAGAAGGCCGCCGGCCCGGCCGTAGCGAAAGCCGCGGAACCCGCTCCCGGCTCCTCGGCGACGGAGCCTCAACCCAAGCCGGAAGCGGCGGAGTGGTATGAACGGGGACTGGCACTGAAGAAAGTCGGGTTGTTCAAGGAAGCGATGCAGCAGTTTTCCCTGGCAGCGCAAGATGCCTCACTGACCTTCAAGGCCATGGCACAGGTCGGGATTTGCCTGAAGTCGGCCAGCCGACCGGAGGAGGCCGTCACCGCCTTTCGCAAGGCCCTCCAGGCGCAGCGGGTGTCTTCTGCCGATACGATTCAAGTGCGATACCTCCTCGCCCGTACGTTGGAAACGTTGGGGCGCATCGAGGACACGCTCGAAAACTACCGTTGGATTCGTCGTGAAGATCCAGGCTTCAAGGATGTGGCAGAGCGGATCGACCGGTTGAGCAGTCGGCGATCGACCTCCGGGAAGGGGGGCGATCTCGCGGATGACGGCTCATCCTGGGTGTCCCAGCTCCAACGTATCCTCGGCTCGTCCAAGTAAGCCACGCTGGCTATCCATTCCACTTCCCGCCCCCTGCAGGGATCGGTCCCTCAAGTTTGCTGGCCCTTCCGCCGATCTCTGGTAGAGGGGTGTACCCTTGGGACTCGAAATCATCCAAATCATTGAGGACGATCCGAGCCAAGCCAAGCTGCTGGACCAGATTCTCCGCCAGGCTTCCTTTAGGACCAACGTCGCCTTCGATGGTCCCTCCGGGATGCAGGACGTATGGCGGATCAAGCCTGCCCTGGTCATGACCGACGACAATCTGCCAGGGATGACAGGCCGTGATCTCTGCCAGCGCTTGCGGCAGGATCCTGCGACGAAACACCTGCCGGTGATCATGCTGTCCGGTTACTCGTCCGAGGAGAGGCGGGTCGAGGCCCTCGACGGCGGAGCAGACGACTTTATTCTGAAGCCGTACAGTGCGACGGAACTGGTGGCCCGCGTGCGTGCAGTGCTCCGGCGGTGCCGGCAAGGAGCAGTGCAGGAAGAGGATGTCGATGAGGATCTGACAGTCGAGGACACCCTGTTCGTGGTGGACTATCGCGAAACGAAGATGACGCTGAACAGCAGGGAGTGGAAGGCCTTGCGGCGATTTGTCAGTACGCCCGGCAAAGTTATTCCACGTGAAGAACTGAAATCGCTCCTGTGGGGCGACGACCATCTGCTACACGATACGGAGCTTGATCGATGCATTGTGCAGTTGAATCAGAAGCTGATCGGGGAGAGCGGACCGGTCGGACAAATTCTAGGCGTGCCGGGGGGCGGTTATCGTTTGATAACGGGCGCTCCCGAACAGGCCGGTTCGCTACACGGCCACTAACGGTACGTGTTTCTCACTTCCAGCCCAAACGTGCCCTGAGACCAAGGCATCGACCAGCCAGTCCAGTTCTGCCGGAATGGCACGAGCCCGTTTGCGAGCCCGCCTCCAATCTTTGATGATCCGGTCCCGCACGGTGAGGTCAAGATCCTCTGCCCAGTGCCGGAATGCCGCCAGCTCCTCATAGCGACCGAGGACATCCTGTACGGCTTTCAGTCGGGATACCAGGGTTTGTTTGGACGATCCCTGGCTCGGCAAACATTCCGTTTGATAGCGTATATCTTTGATCATGAGACGGAGGGCGTGAAGCCGCTTACGGCGAGGATTGGAGCCGGCTTCCGTGATGATCTCTTCGAGACGTTCCCCGTGGGTTTGCCGAAGGACGGCCAATCGTGACGTGAGAGACCCATCCAGGTCAGGGCCACTGGGGAGACCGTGTTTCCAGATGGCCCGCTCGATCTTCCGGTACACCGTATTCCGTCGAAGCTTGTCCTCTTGTTCCTCGATCCAGGACTCCACGGCACGAAGGTCCCTCCGTGGAGCTCCAAGCTTCTTCAGATAGCTCCGGAATACGTGCAGTGCCCGTATCCTGCTCAAGCGGCGTATGGCGCGAGCAACTGCCGCCGCCCGGTCCTGGTCGCCGGCGAGTTCGAGCAGAGCTTGAAGTCGGCGACACTGCGTCCGCACCAGATGGACCGACTCCTGGGACAGGTTGCCAGAGCCGAACGTACGGACGAGTTGGAGAATGCTCGTCTGATAGCGAAGGGCCTCCTGAGTGAGTCCTTGCGAAATCAGCGGGGCCCCTGTATGAGTAGCGCGCGCACTGTGTGTCATACGCTCACTCGCCGGTGTGGTGCTGAGACCTTATCAAACCATGAAGCGTGTAATCAATTTCATAAATATATGCTTATAAATCAGTATCTTGCATATGTTATATAAAGTGTATGATTAGGTGTGTGTGATCTATGAAAGTCCTGTTATTCCGGCATGGCATCGCAGTCGAACCAGACGAATGGGATGGGAAAGAATCCGACCGTCCGCTGACCGAGAAAGGGAAAAAACGGACCAAGCAGTCCGCCGAAGGCCTGGCCATTGCGGGGGTCGGACCGAGCCAGATCCTGACGAGCCCGTTGGTCCGGGCACGGGCAACAGCGGATATACTCCAGAGCGTGTTTCATCTACGAACGCCAGCGCGGCTCGCTGACGAGCTGATGCCGGACGCTCCCCCAGACAAACTCCTCCCGCTTCTGGGAACGCTGCCGCCGGATGCCGTGGTGGTGTGTGTGGGGCACGAACCGCATCTGGGGGCGGCGGCCGGCCTCCTGTTGGGCGGGAAACCGACGATGGGGCTGTCGTTGAAAAAAGCCGGCGCCTGCTTGATCCTGTTCGAGGAGACTCCACGGGCAGGAAAGGGACAATTGGAATGGTGGCTCCCTCCGAGCTTGCTTCGCGGACTCCGCTGAGGGCTGAGAGCACGAGAGTCTGGCTTCAGACCGGGTCGGGTGCGCTCATCGTGGCGGTGCTCACCGGCGGCGCATCCGAGAGGAGCGGCTGAATCTTGGCCCGCAGTTCCTCCTGAATCTCATCCGGCGACTTCCTCGCGTCGATCACCTGGAAATTGAACTCTTCCGCCATCTTGTCGAATTCTTCGATCAAGAGGCCCTGGTACTTCTTGAAACTGTCGTACAGGTCGCCGCCCAGCCGTAAATCCATTCCCGATTCCCAGTAGTTCATGCCTTTGCTCTCGATGACCCGCAAGACCAGCGTATCCACGTCAATGCGCAAATAGCAGACCAGGTCCGGGATCAAGGCAAAGCCGAACACGTCCCGGATCCACCTCCGGTCTCCGCTGCGGACGAAGTCCCGCGCAAAGGCCGTATAGATGTAGCGGTCGGCCAGTACGATAAACCCCGAGCGCAGCGCCGGAATGACTTGATGCTCCAGCCGGTCGGCAAAGTCCGTGGCATAGAGCAGGCTGAAGGACCAGCGGTCGAGAATGTTGCCCTGCTTGGCCATTTCGATGGTTTTAGACATGAGGTTGGAACGGGTCCATCCGGTGGTAATCACGCCATACCCTTGCACCTCGAGCCACTCCTGCAGCGATTCGATGTGGGTCGAACGGCCGACGCCGTCGGTCCCCTCGATGGCGATGAGTTTCCCCTTCAGGTCACTCGGATTTAGGTACGTCAAACCGTCGCCAAAATAGCGTCCGCCGACCATGGGTTCCCCTTCGTGGTTTGTAGTGGGCAAGTGCCGTGCTCACGACCTCCCGCATCTGAGCCTGCTGCGTCGCGATGTCCTTGGTCGCATCCATCACGGTTAATCCGAATTCATCGACGATTTTGTCGTACTCGTTGAGGATCCGGGATTGAAAAATACGGAAACTCTCGTTGATGTCCTGGCTAAGTCCCAAATCCATCCCGGCTTCATAGAACTTCAGCTGCGCCCGTGTGCCGCCCAAGAGGCGGGCAATGGCCACATCGATCGGGACCTTGAAGTAGAAGGCCAGGTCGGGACGAATCGCGAAGCTATAGAGCTTACGAACCCAGGCGGGAGAGACACCGCGGACGACGTCACGAGCAAAAGCCGTGTACATGTAGCGATCGGCCAACACCAGCATCCCCGCCTTCAGCGGGGGAAGGATCTCATGATATAGCCGGGTGGCGAAGTCGGTCGCATGCAGCAGGCTGAACGTCGTCGGTGTCAGGCTTTTGCTCTTCTTGCCTTTCTTCGTCGTGTCCTTCACGAGCTCCGAAGAGTTCCACTCGGTGAAGAAGACCTTGTGCCCCTGGGACTCGAGCCACTTTTGCAACAGTTGGAGCTGGGTGCTCTTCCCCGATCCGTCGATCCCCTCGACGATGATGAGTTTGCCGGGGTAGGGATGCGGCGTCTTCTGCGTGAGCGTCGGATCGGTCATGCGGCCCCTTCTTCCTGGGTGAGGACGACGAACTGGACCGGGCGCTTGAAGACTTTCTCGAAAAGATCGCTTCGCCCACGGGCCGCCCAGATTTCCAATTCAGCGTCACCCAAAACATGCAAGGTCATGATGACCGTTTTCCCGAGCTTCACGTCCACACTCTGGACCACGGCAAATTGGCTCCGGTCCAACCCGTCGGCAATTCGGAGCAGGGCGGCGAGAATTTTGATGACCCGCTGCGAGCCAGCCGGGAGCGCTTCGAACTCGTCGTGTTTCTTGCTGGGCAAGGCTCGTCTGTGGTAGCGGGCAATGCCGGCGATCAGCTCGATCTCGTCGGCGGCAAAGCCCGAGATGTCGCTGTGCTTGATCAGATAATACGCATGTTTGTGGTGCTGTCGGGAATTGATGAGGTATCCGATATCATGGAGAATCGCCGCAAACTCCAGCCATTCGCGCTCGCGTTGCCCGAACCCGTGCAGCGGCTTGGTCTGATCGAACAGCCGCAGCGCGAGCCCCGCGACGTGCAACGCATGCACTTCCGAAGCATGGCAGCGGCGGGCCAAGGCGAGAATGTTGCGCTTTCTCACATCAGGGATATCGCGTTCGGCCTGGATGCCTTCCCGGTGCCGTTGGATGAAATCGTAGATCACGCCCTCGCGGATCGCCTTGTCGCAGATGGTCAGCTCATCCTTTCCCAGAATGTGGAGAAGCGTACGGAACACCGTGGCGGCCGGCAACAGGGTGTCGACGCGCTTCGGATCCAGCCCCGGAATCGCCAATCGGGCTTTCAGGGGTGCCTCCGCCAGCCGCCGCTCGATGCCGGTAATTTCCTTCGTTGAGACTTTGGCCAGATTCAATTGGGGCAGGGGACGATCGGTCCGCTGCAGATAAATGATTTCGGCCAGATTAGCCGCCATGCCGGACGTCGCAATCACCGCCTCCACCCGTTTGGTCCTGTACGGTCCCAAGGCGGTCCGCAGTTGCTGATCGACGGCCTGTTCCAGCTCGCGCAGCATCGACTTGGAAGGAGGCGTTTTCATCAGGTAGAGGTCCTTCATCCGGATCGCGCCGAGCTTCAGACTGCGGGCGTGGAAGATCCGCTCCCGGTTCCCGACGATCAACTCCACCGATCCGCCCCCGACGTCGATCACCAAGGTCGGCTGGTCGGGCAACGACACGCTGTTCTGCACGCCGAGAAAGATGAGCCGCGCCTCTTCGGCGCCGGTAATGACGCGCACGATGAGACCGGTCTGTTGCGCGACATGGTCGAGAAATTCTCCGCCGTTTCGGGCCTCCCGGACGGCGCTGGTCGCGACGGCTTCGATCCGCTCATAGCCTTTGTTGCGTGCCAGCGTCACCAGGTTCCTGATCACTTCCAAGCCGCGCATCATGGCCTGGTCGGACAAGCGACGGGTGGTGAACACCCCGTCGCCCAGCCGCGTCATGTCTTTGAACCGGTCGAGGATTTTGTACGAGTAGTCCGGCTGGACTTCGGCCAGGACCATATGGATGGAGTTGGTGCCGATGTCCAGGACGGCGAGTTTGGGCATAGGGCGGCTAGGCGCTCACGGAGGGGGCGATGTGCCGGATATTTTTCCCTTCGACCATGTAAACGACCAGCTCGGCGATGTTCGTGGCGTGGTCGGCGATCCGTTCCAGTGATTTGGCCACGAACGTCAGGCGAATCGCCCGGGTAATCGTTTTCGGGTTCTCCAGCATAAAGGAGAGCAGCTCGCGAAACAACTGTTCGTTCACGTCGTCCACGAAATCGTCGTCGGCGCACACCTTGCGGGCGAGAACCGAATCCGAGCGGACAAAGGCATCCAGACACTCCTGGACCATGCGCATGGTCCAGTTCGCCATGCGGGGAATGTCGATATAGGGCTTCAACTGGGGCTCGCTGTTCAATTCCAGCGCCCGCTGGGCGATGTTGTCGGCCAGATCGCCCATGCGCTCGAGCTCGGAGGAGATCTTCATGGCCGTGGTGATGAAACGCAGATCTCCGGCGATCGGTTGCTGCAGTGCGAGCAACTTCACGCAGGTGTCGTCGATATCCACATCGAGCGTGTTGACCTCGTGGTCCTGCTCCACCACCAGGGCGGCCAGGTCGGAATCCCGGTCGACCAGGGCTTGCAGGGCCCGCTGGATTTGGAGTTCGACCAGCCCGCCCATGCGGAGGAGGCGTTCCTTGAGTTGTGCGAGATCTGCATCAAAATGACGTTGCATCGGTGCCGTCCCTCCGGCTCCCTCAGCCAAACCGGCCCGTGATGTAGTCTTCGGTCCGTTTGTCCCGTGGAGTGGTAAAAATGGTCTTCGTATCGCCGAACTCGACCAGTTCGCCCATCAGAAAGAATCCGCATTGATCCGACACACGCGCCGCTTGCTGCATGTTGTGGGTCACAATGACCACCGTGTAGCGCGCTTTCAGCTCGAATATCAACTCTTCGATCTTGGCCGTAGCGATGGGATCCAGCGCCGAACAGGGTTCGTCCATGAGGATGACTTCCGGCTGCACGGCCAGCGCACGGGCGATGCAGAGTCGCTGCTGTTGTCCGCCCGACAGCCCGAGCGCGCTGTGCGACAGGCGGTCCTTCACCTCGTCCCAGAGGCCGGCTCCCACAAGGCTGGTGCGCACGATTTCATCCAGCGCGCGTGTTCCGGTCGTCCCGTGCAGCCGAGGACCATAGGCGATGTTGTCATAGATAGACTTGGGAAACGGGTTCGATTTCTGAAACACCATGCCCACTCGCTTCCGCAAGGCCGTCACGCCGACCTCGGGTCCGTAGATGTCCATCCCGTCCAGTTCGATCCGCCCCTCGGCGCGCGCCCCTTCGACGAGGTCGTTCATGCGGTTCAAGCACCGTAGCAAGGTGGATTTTCCGCACCCCGAAGGCCCGATAAAGGCCGTCACGGCATTTGCACGGATGGTCAGGTTGACTCGGTGCAGGGCCTGCCGCGGTCCATAGAAGAAATCCAGCTGGCGGACTTGAATCTTCGCCCCGAGTTCAGCCTGCTGCTGGAGCGCTCGATCCACGGAGGGGGTCATTGCGACTCCGGAAGGATGAGCCACTGTGATATGGGGAACGGTGGGTGCCACTCCTGAGGGACCTTCCATGAATGCGCTCCTTCATCCGCCTACACGGGGGAGGTGCCGAACCGACGGCGGATCCGGTTCCGTATGTGCGCGGCGACGAGGTTCAGCACAACCACCACCACGATCAAGGTCAGGGTGGTCATGTAGACCATCGGTTTGGCCGCTTCGACGTTCGGGGACTGAAAGCCGACGTCGTAGATGTGAAATCCCAGGTGCATGAATTTGCGGTCCAGGTGCAGGAAGGGAAACTGCCCGTCGAGCGGGAGGGCCGGCGCCAATTTTACGACGCCGGTAAGCATCAAGGGCGCCACTTCTCCCGCGGCGCGCGCCATCGCCAGAATCATTCCGGTGAGGATGCCGGGCAGCGCGCAGGGCAGCACGACGTGCCAAATCGTTTCGAACTTCGTGGCGCCCAAGCCGATCGATCCTTCACGGAACTCACGGGGCACCGCGGAGAGGCCTTCTTCCGTCGCCACGATCACAACCGGCACGGTGAGCAGGGCCAACGTCAGCGACGCCCAGAGCAGGCCGCCGGTACCGAACGTGGGGTTCGGCAAGACGTCCGCATAGAACCATCGGTCGATGGCGCCGCCTGCCGCATAGACAAAGCAGCCCAACCCGAACACACCGAACACGATCGACGGGACGCCGGCCAGGTTGTTGACAGCGATCCGGACGAGCCGCACCAGGAGCCCTTGTCGGGCATATTCACGCAAGTAGACGGCGGCCATCACGCCGAATGGAATCACCGCAAGGGTCATGAGAAAGACGAGCAAGACCGTTCCGTAGATCGCCGGGAAAATTCCACCCTCGGTATTGGCTTCCCGCGGTTCGTCGACCAGGAACGACCATAGGCGCGAGGCATAGAGCCCGGCCTTCTCATGCCAGGACAAGGTATTGGGCCGCAGGACTGTAGCGATGTTCCGTACGGGGATCCGGAGCGATTGTCCGCCTGCTGCGTGGAGCACGAGGGTATGCCGGTCGGCTGCCAGGGTGAGCGATTCGATCGAAGAGGCCCGCACCCGGTAGGCTCGTTCCAACTCGGCGATCTGTACATCGAGATCATGCAAGGATTCGGGATCCGGACTCACCCTCTTCGCATCCGGCGCGTCTGGGCGGTGCCGAATCTGGAAGTGGGCCAACCTCTGATTGATGCGGGCCAACTCGCCGCGCTCGATCGAGCGGATGGAAGCGAGCAGTTCGCGAGTCCGTGCTACCACGGCCGGGAGCGCCGTCCAGACATCGCCATCCTGCGCGATCGGGCGCCCGTCTTCTTCCAATGTTGCCGCATAGCCGTAGGCCGGCCCCCACTCCGTCCGCTCGACCACGACCACGTCGGTCGGTGCGGTCCGATTCCGAATTTCGGATTCCGCAATCCATCGAAAGTCGACTCCGAAGAGGTCCCGATTCCCCACACGCACTCGGAAGCGCCGCTCGTTCCCCTGCTGAGCGGAGCTTCCCTCGCGGGGGATTACCTCTTGGCCCACGACTTGGCCGATGACCGTCCGTTCTCCAGCTAACCGAAACTCTTCGACCGGACTGATCCAAAACTGCCCCAATCCGGAGAGAGCAATGAGCACGAGCAGGCCCCCGATCATCGAGAGGCTCACAGCAACGGCCGCTCCCGTCATCCACACGAACAGCTGCCCGCTGCGCCAGTAGTCCCGCATCATGGCCATGCGCTATCCGGACGCGTACTTGTCCCGCAATCGCTGCCGAACCAGTTCGGCCGCGGTATTGATGATGAATGTCACGATAAAAAGCAGCAGAGAGGCCAGAAACAGCACGCGGTATAGAGCACCGCCGTAGGGGGCTTCCGGAATTTCCACCGCGATGTTCGCCGACAGGGTTCGAAAGCCGTTCGTCCAACTCCAGTCTAGGATCGGGGTATTGCCGGTCGCCATCAGCACGATCATCGTTTCGCCGATGGCCCGGCCGAAGCCGATCATGATGGCCGAAAAGATGCCAGGGCTTGCCGCGAGCAGGACCAGATGCACCGCGGTCTGCCATCGGGTGGCGCCGAGCGCCAGGGAGCCAGCGATCAGGTTCTTCGGCACGTTTGAAAGCGCCTCTTCCGCGATACTGTAAATGATCGGGATGATGGCAAAACCCATGACCAAGCCCACGACGACGGCATTTCGCTGGTCGTACTGCACGCCGAAGCTGTCGGACACCCACCTTCGAAAGTCGCCACCGAAGAACTGCGCCTCAATGCTGGTATTGCCCACCAGGCAGAGCAGCGCCAAGGCGACCAACGGGGGAATGAGGAGGAGGCTCTCGCCTCCCGGACGGATCAATTGGCTGAACCGACGGGGCAGCGCGTGCCAGGCCCAGGAGACAGCGACGATCAGGAGCGGCGCGAGCATGGCAAACAGAAGGAGGGCAGGAAAGACCCGCTCGAGCAGAGGCGCCAACCACAAGCCTGCGACGAATCCCAAGACGACAGTGGGGAGCGCCGCCATGATTTCGATGACGGGTTTGATGCTCGCTCGTAACGTCGGATGCATGAACTGCGACGTGAAGATCGCCCCGCCGATGGCCAGGGGCACGGCCAGAAATAGCGCGTACAGCGTGCCTTTCAGCGTCCCGAACGCCAGCGGCATCAAACTGTACTTCGGCTCGAACTCATCGGAGCCGGAGGATGACTGCCAGACATAGGCCGGTCGGTCGTAGCCTTCATACCAGACCGGGTGAAACAGGGTTCGCCAGGTGATCTCCGGGTAAGGATTGCGCACCTCGAAGAAGCTGAGACGGCCGAGCGCGTCCAAGGCCGCCAGTCCATCCGACTTCGGCGCATAGGATACGGCAAGGACCGGAACATTCCCCGCATCAAGCCGCAGCCAGGTCTGCTCAGCCGTGGCATGGTGAACAGAGATCTGCCCTGTGGCATCGGCCGTGACGAAGCTCTTGTCGCGGCGAGATGGCCCAAACGCCGTGATGGCGGACCGATGAGAGAGCAGGCTGTGCATGCGCGCCAACGAGCGCCCTTCAACGCCCCTCGGATCTTTGATCAGGCCCCATATGGAGACCTGGCCTGATTCGGTCGTTACCACCACAGAACGGTCACCGTTCAGAAAGCCCAATCGCGTTACCGGGGATGGAGAATCGTGGATTCGGACCGAGTGGACGAGACGCGGAGCGCCGGTTCCTGCAAGGGTCACGTGATACAGCATGCCCTGGTCCGTTCCGACATACAGGCTTGAGAGGGACGCATCCAGCACCAGAGCGGTGATCCGCCCCGGGACGCCGCGAACCTGCTGGGGGACGGCAGACCGACTACCGGTGTCATCGACCGGTAACTTGACGAAGAGCAATGCGCCTGAGTCCGTCACCGCCGCGATAGCTTGACCGCTGTCTCCCCACCGATAGGCGAGAAGCCGAATCGCTTCCTTCGCGAAGGGAAGAGGAGCGCCGGCGGTGAAATGCGGACGCTTCTCGCGATGGCCATCTTCAAGAAATAGCGTGGCAATCCCGACTTTCACAGGCGCAACCAGCCCCTCCGCTGTCCCAATCAGGAAGCGACCGGTACTTCCCCCGGCTGATGCGAGGGCTGTTATGCTCACGTGTCCGAGTTCCGACGGCAGCGGCAGGAGGCTGGTCTTCCCCGACGCGAGCTCTTGAATCACCACTCCGGCCGTTCCCAACACAAAGCCTAGTTCTCGATGCTCATCCATGCCGATCTCTACGGGACCTTGTGCGACAGCGAAGGACGGGATGGTGTGACGGGACAGCAACCGTGCGGTTGGAACGGTGGCGAGCGGGGTGACTTCGCGGAAAATGAAAAAGAAAATCGCCAATATGCTGACGATGACCGCAAGCCCCCCAGCGGTGATGATAGAGCGCCCCACGTGATCGACGGCTCGGCGCACGGGCGAGGGATTCCTCACCGGCGCACCTCGCGCCCCGTGTGAAGCTGGGTCACATATCGTTCCACAAGGGCGGCATCCAGCGGATAGTAGCCGTCTTTGAGCACGTCGGATTGCCCGTCACGACTGTAGATGTAGGCGAGAAATTCACGGACCAACGGAGAGAGCGGCTTGCCAGGCGGCTGATTCACATACACGTACAGATACCGCCACAAGGGGTAGGAACCGTCTTTCGTGTGGGCCTGGGTGGGCGTCACGAATGGCCGACCGGCTTCTTCGGCAATCGGAACCGTCCGAACCCCGGAGGTCATATATCCTACCCCGCTGTACCCGATCCCGAACCGATCTTCGTTCACCCCCTGCACAACGGAAGCCGAGCCCGGCTGCTCTTTCACCTCATCCTTGAAATCGCCGTTTCGCAGTGCGTGCTCCTTGAAGAATCCATAGGTCCCGGATGCGGAATTACGTCCGTACAGGCTTACGGGGGCTTGAGCCCAAGACCCCGACAGCCCCAGTTGCCCCCAGCGTTGCAGGTCCTCGGGAGCGCCATGGCGGCGGGTTTTGGAGAAGAGCGCATCCACTTGAGGGAGGGACAATCCGGCGATCGGATTGTCCTTATTGACGAATACGGCCAGCGCGTCAATGGCGACCGGATAGGCCGTGGGCGGGTACCCATAGCGTGCCTCAAACTTGTCCATTTCGGTGGGCTTCATCTTGCGGGACATCGGCCCCAGTTGGGCGGTCCCTTCGATCAAGGCGGGGGGTGCCGTGCTCGATCCCTTGCCTTCCACTTGAATCCGAATCCCGGGATGCTGGCGGCGAAACCCTTCGGCCCAGAGGGTCATGAGATTATTCAGGGTGTCCGAGCCGATGCTGTTGACGGTCCCGGACAGCCCGCTCACCTTCACGTATGGCTTCAACCCGGGGTCCAACGTGGCAGGCTCCTCGGCCGCATGGACGGCCGATCCCACCAGGCAAACCGAAAGCGTCGCCATCCAAAGCACGTGTTTCATGTCAACCACCTCCGTTGTGAGCCAGCGTACCCCCGGACAATCAACGATATGTCAGAGGATCGTTAAGAATCTGTTAACTGTCGCGAAGCGGCGCGCCGCGCACAGGTCGTCAGGTGTTACACAGGGCTGATCCCGGGATGACTCCCCTGTAATGCGTCACGGCTACAATCCCGAGCCCATGAGCCTGGAATTGATCCAAATCATCGAAGACGAACCGCTCCACGCGAAGCTCCTGGACCACTGTTTGCGTCAGGCGCAGTTCCGTACGAATATCGCCTCTGACGGTGAGACCGGTCTTACGGACGTCGCACGTTTGAAGCCTTCGGTGATCCTCCTCGATCTGATGTTGCCGGAAATGAGCGGATACGAAGTCTGTCGTGAGGTGCGGCGCAATCCGGCGTTGCAGTTGACGCCGCTGATCATAATCACCGCTCTCGACACGGAAGCCGACTGCCTGACGGGTCTCGATCTGGGCGCGGATGACTACATCACGAAGCCGTTCAGTCCGCGCGAGGTCGTGTCGCGCGTCCATGCCCTCCTGCGTCGCAGCCGCGCGCGTCAGCCCGAGACGGGCGAGGTGCCCGGCTCGCCGCTGACCGTGCGAGGGCGGTGCGTCGTGGCGTCGTTGCAGGGGCGTGAGCTCACGCTCTCGTCCGACGAACTCTGCATGTTGAGGGTCTTGACTGCGCGACCGAATGAGGTCGTGGCGGAAGAGGAACTCCTCGCCCACCTGTGGAGCGACGGCCCGCGCCTGCTCGACCGCAAGCTGCTGCACGCCGCGCAGGCGCTGCGCCGCAAAGTGGAGAACGCCGGCGCCGGAGCCATCGAGATTCTGGCGGGAATCGGGTACCGCTTCCGTCCTCAGGGACGTTAGGGGACCGGAGGCAGCTTCAAACCGACCCTTCGACGTACTGGGGTTGGGCTTCTCGCAGGCAGATGATGAACCGAGCCCGCGAGAGGCCCTCGCTCGCTCCCGTCAATATCCCGCGCAACATGACAGTGTTCGGCACATCCGTGATCGCTGAGGTCTTCACGAGAAGGGCCGGCATCACGATGGAACTCTGCCGGGCCTGCAGGGTCTGAAGCAGGCGGTCGCAGAGTTCCTGGATGTGTGGTCTGTACCACTCCAGCCATGCGAGCGCAGAAGGTGTGCCGTACAGCACCTTCATGGAGGGGGAGAGCACCAAGGTTCCCTGAGGGGAAGATGCTCCATGACGCGATTCGAGAAAGGCGGGGACCGTATATTCTGCTGACATAGCAGGCCTCAGGCACGTGGCGTGGCGACACCACGCGAGCCGTGTGTGTCCTGTCAACCGGAGCAGGAGACGGGCTGGGTTCTCTGTGGCGACAACACCACTTCGTACTCGAAGCCGCGTCGCAGGAGAATGATCTCTCCGCGCCGGCTGAGTTGGTCCACCGTCGTGAAGATCTGGTTCCAGGTCAGTTCCGGGGCCATCGCCACGACTTGTTCCAACCGGAGCGACCTGCGCAGGCGCAAGAGATCGAGGATGATCGTTTCGCTGGATCTGGCCGCAGTTCCCATCACGGCACCTCCCGGGTGGATCGTTTTCCGCTTCCCTTGCTCCCCGGGACACAGGTGCCGCCGGGGAGTTGGGAGGCGAGCACTGACGAGACGGATTCAGCTTGTACCCTAACCGCCTCCCATGATCGGAACATCATGGGATCGTTAAGTCTGCGTAAATCCTTCTGGCCAGTCCGACCTCGTGGACTCACAACCCATCCGGTTGGCAGAGTTTTTCGTTGGCCTCTGTGGGACTGGGCGAGCAGCGCACCGCGACGATTCGCATGGCTCCGAGCGTGAGCAGGATCGCGCCCAGGATCAGCAGCTTCTGGGTGTCGGCGTCCTTGAACCAGACCGAAATGATCTCGGTCAGCATCACCACGATGATGGTGTCGACAATAAACGTGACCTTCACACGCCCCTCTGAAAAGTAGGTCAGCGTGGTCTTGAACACTTCCACGACCGCGAGCAGGATCAGGGTATCGATGATCACCTGACGAAGCCCGACCTCGACCGGGGCACCAAAGAGGAGCCGGATATCCAGGAAGGTTTTGACGATCCCGGCAGTCAATGCGATCAGGATTGTGAGGATTAACAGACTGAGGACGGCCTTGATGCCTTTGACCCACAGCATCGTGAGGTCCAGCGATAGCATCCTGGCACCTACGCGGGACCACGACCTCACGGTCAACGGAAATTCAGAGATCTGGAAGGTCACAAGCGATGCTCCTTTCTCAAGTAGGTCGATGGGGCTACCGGTACCGGCTGAGGTACGCGGCCACGAGGTCGATGTACAGCACCAATGCATAGGCCCAGAGCACGTGACTCACGTTCCCCCCCAGCGCTCAACTTTCTTTCGGAGCACTTGAGCTGGATGTCCCTCTGGTTCGAAAGGCCAAGACGATCGCCAGCAAGGCGCTGAACACCACCATCCCTTCCACCATCATCAACACCAACTGTGCTGCTTCACGCCACATATTCCTCCTCGCTGAATGATTATTCCGGGCACGGGGGGCCGTTTCGTTACGATCCGTGCCGGATCCTTCGCACGTTCACTGAGCGCGACTCTACCGTGACGGCGTTTCCGGGAGGCGAAACGCACGTCAAGATCACGTTACATCTGGGCAATGCAGGTCACTCCAAGCCCAATTAACACAGTCTTAACATTCGACAGATACGCGCATAACAGGCCCCTGGTATTGTGCTTGTCCGGATTCAGAGAAGAGCGCAGCCTAGATCAGAACGCAGTTACTTCACTTGCAGGGGAGGACAACACATATGGAGCGTAGGACCGCTAGGCAGAGACGGGAACGCAGGGGGTTGTGCGTTGGAATTGCAGGAGTGAGCCTTCTCCTCGCCGGTGGCTTGGTCGGGCAGACCGGGGCAGAGACGGCCGTGGCGGCGGCGAAGCCGGTCCTGGATTCGGCCGTCGGGGGCTATCAGACCGGTTCCGCCGTCACCGGACGGATCGTAATTGCGGGATCCGATACCATGCAGCCCATCATGGTCAAACTGGCAGCGGCCTTCTCCCAATGGCAGCCCGGCATCAAGGTTGCCGTGCAGGGTGGGGGATCCTATGCCGGCGTGAAAGGGTTCGTCCTTGACCAGAGCACGATTCGCCGTGGAGATGCGCAGGCCAAAGGCCACCTCGTGTCGGGTCATGTGGCCCTGTTCGCCTCTTCCAGTCCGATGACCGAGGAAGACCGAAAGGATTTCAAATCCCGGTACGGGTACGAGGTCACCGAGGTGCCGATTGCGATGGATGCGGTCGCCATTTATGTCAATGCACAGAATCCCCTCAAAGGACTCACCCTGGAGCAGGTGGATGCCATCTTCGGGAAGGATCGGAAACGGGGAGCGCAGACGGACGTGACGAAATGGGGAGAATTGGGGCTGGATGGGTGGGAGTCCCTGCCGATTCATCTCTACGGCCGAGATAAGAAGTCCGGGACCCGCGCGTTCTTCATCCGGGAGGCGCTGAACGAAGGACGCCTCAAGTCGGAGGTCATCGAAGAGCCGGGATCGGCCACGGAGATTCTCGACATCAGCCGGGATCCCCTCGGGATCGGCTACGCCGGCATCGGATTTCAGGCCAGCACGGTCCGGGTGGTACCCCTGGCGAAGACCGCCGGCAGCGAGTTCGTCCTGCCCACAGCCGACACCGCGACCAGCGGCGCCTATCCCTTGGCGCGATTGCTGTACCTCTACGCCAAGAAAGCGCCTGGCGCTGCTCTCGCCCCGGAAGTGCTGGAGTTTCTCAAGTTTGTCAACAGCCGTGAAGGACAAGAAGCCGTGGTGAGGGCTGGCGTGTTCCCGTTGCCTGCCGCCCAGGTGGCGAGAAATCTGGAGGCGCTCTCCGGACCATCCCTGTCGGCGATTCTCATCAGTCAGGAGAAATAGTCTCGCTTTCAGGCTGCAGCGCGTCGGCCCTGTACGGGGCCGACGCGCTGTCGATTTCTGGCCCCTTCTGGTATCGTCATCTGATGACAGGAGAAACGGAGGTTGCCGAATGGGAGAGCGCATGCCCTTGACACGAGGGTATATGACCCTGGCCATCGCCGGGCTGTTGTGGGCAGGCTGTGCGGTCGATCCTCCGCCGATCGTCATTCACGAGGAAAAGCCGCTTACCGTTTGGCTCAAGTTCGATCCCGCCAACGGAACAGGTCACAGCCATCCCACCTCGGTTTCACGGGAGCAGATGACGGCCGTGCTCAGGGGGTTGGGTGTCCGCGGCCGTGACACGATCACGGGGTTCGGCCTCCTCGGTGAAACGGACAGCGTGCCTGCCTTCACGTCGGCAGAAGTCTCGACCCTGGCACCCCTTTTGACGGAAGCGTTGGCCAAAGCATCGCCCAAGGACATGGTCACGTTCTATCTAATCACGCGTGATCAGCAGCGAGACGAATTGGTCACGTCGGGAGGTCTGTTCGTCAGGAATCGTCACCTCTATGTGATCCTGGCCAACGCCAGGACTTCCAAATACGCTCCGCAGTACGAGAACCCGTCGACGATCGACACGAGGGACCAACCGCTGTTGCCGATCGCACGCTATCGGTTCACGACGGTGTTCACCCCCCGGGAGGCCTGGATTCCCAATACAGCCGTCCGTGGCAAGGACGGGTACGATCGGTATCTGGATGAGTCAAAACTGGTCGTGATCGATCTCGACCGCATCGCTCCGGTTACCAACATAGGCCGGCCGCCGACGGTCAGCTGGCCGTAACTGAACGACTACAACTGACTGTCTGCGCGGGCGGATGAGCTACCGTGGTTGGGAGAGGCGTTGCGCCGTCCGGGGATCGGCGAACTGGGTATTTACGTGCACGATGGCATGGTTGATGGTCCGGTAGGGGTACTGCTCGGTGATCACAGGAAGCTGGTCGGCGTCAGCCTGTCTCGTGATGACGGCCATGGCCGGTACATAGCGGTGGGCGGGGATCTTCACCCCGATGATCTTGGCCCCCGGCTCGACGACCACATGCGGACCGACCTCTGAACGGAACACCAGCGCCTGCATGCCGATGAAGGTGTCGTCTCCCACCTTGGCCGGGCCGTGTACCTGAGACTGATGGGCGAGGGACACCCGGTCACCGATGTGCACGGAGTACCTGACCCGCTCTACTTCCACCTGGTTCTCAGCCACCTCGCGCCCGTTGTCGAATGTTTCCAACCCGTGCACCACCACGCCGTCCTGAACGTTGCTGTCGGTACCGATATGGATGTTCTGCCCTTCATCACCACGAATGGATGCAAACGGTGCGACAAAGACGCGGTCGCCGAGTTCCACCGAGCCGATGACGGACGCCAACGGATGGATCGTGGAGGTGGACGACAACACAGGACGATCGATGGTCGGATTGAAGGAGGTCCGCGAATTGGGCCCCACCCAACCGACCAGGAAGCTGGTGCACAGAAGAAGGTTGAAGCTTAGGCTCAGTGTGATCGGGTATTGTCGCATACCTGTACTCCTCGCGCTCGATTGTTGAAGGCACGGCGGGCACGGAACCGTTCCCGCGCCCGCCTTTGGTCGCACACCCGAATGGGGCTCAGTTCCAGAACCAAATCGCTTGGAACCGAATCAGGTTGGCGTACTGCTCCTTCTGAATTCCAGGAACCGTCGCACTGCCTGTGTCGGTGGTGAACAAATTCATGCGTTGGGACATCGAGTAGGCCACGGTAAATTCCCACTGAGGATCCGGCTGCCAGGCCACACCGTTTTCCCATTCGTACATTTTCCCGCTCGGGGCTCCGGTCTGGAACTTAATACCGCCCCGGTATTCTTGATACCGGCTGTAGAAGTTGGCGAGCCCGATGTCGCTGTACTTCCACTGATAGTGCAGCTGGACGTACCCGCCGTAGAGCGCACTGTTATCCACCCGGCCGTTCGCCTGTCGCTCCGGTGTCCGTCCGAGGGTATACTCCGCAATGAACCCCCACGGCTGCGGCGGATAGTACATATAGAAGTTCAGCCGCTCGTCCCGGTAACTGCGTGCGCTGGTGCTGCCGCTCTGGTTGAACGAAAAGAGCGTGGTGCCGGCGGCCGCTGTGCCGTGATTGACGACGAATTGCCCCCGCATGGCATTGGCGCCGACTTCCAGCAAACGCCCTCCTGGCAGCTCGAACGGCCACGCCAGGCGCATCCCCACGTGTTTGTCGGCGTTGGCTTCTTGGGCATTGAGGCCCTGCCCGTTATAGACTGCGATATGAAAAACACCATAGTCACCTGGGCCGTACATGTAGTCCAGCATCTGTTTGAACCGCTGCTGGGCTACTTTCGGGGTCCACATGAACGAGACGCCGAGGTCGCGCTCGCTGTTCTGACAACTATTCGTGGCATCCGCGCGATCAATGGCCATCCGAACCCGGCTCGCCTGCCAGTTGTCGAAGGAGCAGGGGACGCGCTGCAGACCGAGCCGCAGCCGGTATTCCTTGTCCTTGTCGAAATTCCAGTCCCCGAACGCGTCGCGCATGGACAGGACATGGGTGTTGCCACTGATATTCGACGCCAAGTCCGGTTGAATAAAGAATGACACGTGATCCGAGACCTGTCCGGTGATCACCCACCGGATGCGGCGGAAGAAGAACCCGGGCTGAGCCCCGCTGTTTTTGTCGCCGATAGATGCGTCCTGATAGGAACGGAACGCTCCGTTCGATGTGTTGTTGTATCGCAGCATCCCGTACCCGAATTGCGTAATACGATCGAACCATCGTGCGCTGCCCGTGTACTCCGCCACCACGGACCGCTCGGCATTCTTCTGCTCTTCCTCCGCCTTGATTCGAATCCAATCATCCAGGGTGATCAATCCCTTCTCCAACATGAGGTCTTCGAGCGAGGTGCTCTCCAAACCCTTATCGCTCCGGCGGAGCGTACCGCCACCCGGAGCAGGGCCTCCGACCGGTGCCACCTGCGCCGATTGGGCGACGGCCGTGTCCGGAGTTGTCGGTTCTTGCGCCCCCGCCGATGCCCCTGCGAGGAAGCAGCCAACGATGAGCGAGTAGGCCGCCCATCGAGATCCCACCGCTTGCCCGTCGATACGTACTGTGCCGCGTCTCTCCACTGAGTCCTCCCTTCACTGTGGGTCTGTTATAGG
>JRYJ01001527.1_pt1 | contig 43309 bp, 43 predicted proteins | sample 235371 | NCBI WGS metagenome assembly JRYJ01 (sample SAMN03074219, study PRJNA261477) | activated sludge metagenome | biome: Wastewater Treatment Plant; feature: Wastewater; material: Activated sludge; isolation source: activated biomass of a wastewater treatment plant treating hydrocarbon... ... | reverse complement strand
CACCGTCGCCATGCGGGACGACGGCACCGGGGGCGACGAGATCGCGGGCGATGGGGTATACTCGGGGCGGCTTCCGGGGCAGACGGCGGGGCGCTTGGCCGCCTTTCGCATCCTCGCGACCGATGACGCGGGGCTGGTCTACGCGGTCGACGCGACGGCGCGCAGGCTGGTGGTGTACGACGCGATCGGCCTGTACCAGCGCGCCGTCGACGGCGCCGGCCTGTGGGTGCGCCCCACCGGCGTGGCCGTGAGCCCCGACGGCAGCGTGATGCACGTGGTCGACACCGGCGGCGTGGACAGCGACGCGCATCGTGTGCACGCCTACGACGCGCAGGGCCGGCTGCTGCGCACGCTGGGCCGGCGCGGCGAAGCCGCCGGCGAGTTCAACCTGCCGGTGGATGCCGCGGTCGCGCCCGACGGCACGCTCTGGGTGCTGGATGCCGGCAACTTCCGGCTGCAGGCCTTCGACGGCGACGGACACTTCCTGCGCGCCTTCGGCTCGCCCGGCAACGGCCTGGGCCAGTTCGGCCGCCCGCGCGCGCTGGCGATCGACCGCGAGGGTCTGCTGTACGTGAGCGACGCGAGCTTCGCCAACGTGCAGGTGTTCCAGCCCGACGGCCAGCTGCTGATCGCGCTGGGCGGGCGCGGCGTCCGCGACGGTCCCGGCCGCTTCGCGCTGCCCTCCGGGCTGGCCTGCGACGAGACCGGGAGGCTCTACGTGGCCGACCAGTTCTTCCACAAGATCGAGGTGATCCGCAAGCTCGGACTGCCGGCTTGATGTTCGTCAGGAGGGTTCCCGCGGCTGGGAACGCGCGGCTCGGTTTCGGGAATCGCCGCTCCCGCATGGCCCGGTGCCGGCGCGCGGCCGGGGCCGGTACGCGGCTTGCAGCGCGCCACGCATGAAGCGCCTCGACTCCGCCCGGCTGGCCGCGCTGCTGCTCGCGTTCGGCACCGGCACCGCCGCCTGGGCCGGGCCCGATCCGGCGCCCGGCACGCCCTCCAAGTTCAGCAACCGCGGCAGCGTGGCGAACACGCGCCACAACCTGACGCAGCGGCCGCCGGAGGCGGGCCCGGGCGGCACGATCAACGCGGCGCTGATGGATACGCAGCGCAACAACTACGGCGAGGTCTGCGTCTACTGCCACACGCCGCACGGCGCCAACCAGACGATCGCCGCGCCGCTGTGGAACCGCACCACCAAGGTCAACACCTACCAGACCTACGACCTGCTGAACACCGCGTCGATGACGCAGCCGGTGACGCAGCCCGGCGCGAGTTCGCTCACCTGCCTGAGCTGCCACGACGGCAACACCGCCGTCGACGCGATCGTCAACATGCCGGGCTCGGGCCGCTACAACACCGCGCGCATCAGCTCCGACGCGCCGGCGCTGCTGAACGAATGGCCCAACGCGTCGGTCACGCACGTCGGCCTGCAGGGCCCCGACCAGGGCTGCCTGGTGTGCCACAACCCGAACGGCGCCGGCGCCGCCTTCCCGACCGCCTACGACTTCAGCGCCTTCGCGATCGGCACCGACCTGCGCAACGACCATCCGGTGGGCGTGCGCTACCCGCCCGCGGGCACCGGCACCGACTTCAACGAGCCGCCGCGGCGCGAGACGCGGCTGGCCTACTTCGACGTGAACGGCAACGCCCGCCCCGAGGCCAACGAAGTGCGGCTGTACAACACCGGCGACGGCTACGAGGTGGAGTGCGCCTCCTGCCACGACCCGCACGGCGTGCCCTCGGCCGGGCCGGGCAGCCAGTTCAATCCGACCTTCCTGCGCCGCCCGAACACCGGCAGCGCGGTGTGTCTGACCTGCCACAGCAAGTAGGCGCGCCGCGGCGCGCTCAGCCGCCCTCGCGCCGGAAGAAGGCGCGCGTCACGTAGGCGGCCACGGCGTCGATCTCGGCCGGCTCGAGCACGTGGCGCCAGGCCGGCATCGAGGTCTCGGGCAGGCCGTCGCGGATGGTGTCGCGCAGCCGTGCGGCCGGCATCGCGGCGGCCGAATACAGCGTCAGGTCGCGCGCCTTGGGCTCCATGAACTGGCCGATCCAGTTCTTGCCGGTGCCGTCGGCGCCGTGGCAGAAGGCGCAGTTGGCCTGGAACAGCGCCTCGCCGCGCTTCTCCTTCGGCGTCAGGCCCTCGATCACGGGGGCCACGTCGTGCTTCGCGTAGACGCTCGCGCTGGACACGGCGTCCACCTTGGGCGGACCGTAGTCGCCGGGCTCGAAGCCCATGCGCGGATAGGACAACGGCCGCGCGCTCCAGGCCGGGCCTTCGTCGACGACGCGGGCGCGGTCGTGGCAGGTCACGCAGGCCTCGAGGAAGAGGGTGCGGCCGGCGCGCGCGCGCTCGTCGAGCTGCTCGAGCGGCGTGTCCAGCGCGATCGCGCCGGTGGCGAAGGGGAAAGCGATGGCATGGCGCTCGTGGCCGGGCCAGCCGTTCTCGGGCGTGTGGTATGCGGTGTTGCGCGCCTTGCGCCGCACGAACTCGTGCTCGACGAAGGCGGCCACGGCGCGCATCTCGGCCTCGTCCAGGATGCCGGCGAAGGACTTCATCGCCGTGCCCTCGCGGCCGTGCCTGAGCGTGGCGAGGATGGCGTCGGCCTCGATCGGCGGGCCCTGCGTGAAGTCGCGCGGCCGCGGCTCGAGGTAGGTGGCCGCGAGCGTCTTCGCGTCGCCGGAGTAGCCGTGGCAGAAGTAGCAGCGGAAGTTGTAGACCTTGCGCCCGGCCTCGACGAGCTGCGCGTCGTCGCGCTCGGCGCAGCCGGCCAGCCACGCCGCCGCGGCGAGCACGAGCGCGGCGGCGCGCCTCACTTGGCCGCTGCCGTGGCCGCGGGCGTCGGCACGATGAAGGTGCGGAACACGTACTCCGACACGTCGGCCATCTGCTGCGGCGTGGCCACGTGCTTCCAGGCGGGCATCTCGCTGGCCAGCCGCCCTTCGCTCACGGCGGCGTACAGCGCCACGCGGTTGAAGCGCGCGCGCGAGGCCGGCTCGATGAAGTTGCGCGGCTTCGGGTTGATGAAGTAGGCGCGCGGGCCGGCGCCGTCGCCGCGCGCGCCGTGGCAGGTGGCGCAGTTGGCCAGATAAAAAGCACCCCCGCGCTTCGGGTCTCCCTTCAGACCGTTGGGGAGGCCGGCCGTCATGTCGACCTGCACGGGGGTGGAAGCGGTGTCGGCTTCGCGCCCGCCGTGGGCCCGCGTTCCCGAGATGCCTGCCGTCGCCGCCGGCGCGCCTGCGCCCGGCGCCCGGTGGATGAAGGTGGCGAGCACGTGGTCGGCGAGCACGCCGATGTCGGCCTCCGACAGCTGCGTCTTCCATCCCACCATCGCCGTGCCCGGCCGCCCGTGGGCGATGGCCAGCACGATGCGCTCGCGCGAGAGCTCCTGGCGGCTCGCCTCGCTGGTGAAGTCGCGCGGCGGCGTGGACAGCGAGCCGGTGGCGCGGCTGCGCCCGTCGCCCTTGTCGCCGTGGCAGACGGAGCAGTAGTTGTGGTACAGCACGGCGCCGCGCGAGGCGTTGGGGCCGGGGGCGGCGGCGCGCGCGGCGCAGAGCGTCAGCAGCGCGGCGAACAGGCACGCGGCGAGGCGCAGCACGCGGGCGATGGGCGAAGTCATCGTGGGCTCCGGGACGATGTCGTGAACGAGGCGCAGGCTGCAACTTCCTTGCCATTGGCGCGGCGCGTGGCACGGCGTTTGCACTTCCGGGGCAGCACGAACGCATCACCACGGAGCGGCGCTCATGAATTTCGCAAGAACGGGACTGGCCTTTCTCGCTTTCGGCATCGCCGCCGCGTGCGGCACCGCCTTCGCGGCCGACGGCAAGGCGGTCTACGACAAGACCTGCGTGGCCTGCCACGCGAGCGGTGTGGCCAACGCCCCCAAGCTCGGCGACAAGGCGGCCTGGGCGCCGCGCGTTGCCACCGGCCGCGACGCGCTGGTGGCCTCGGTGGTCAAGGGCAAGGGCGCGATGCCGCCCAGGGCCGGCGCCGCGAACCTGAGCGACGACGAGATCAAGGCCGCGGTCGACTACATGGTCGGCGCAGCGAAGTAGCGGCACCCCGGAGTTCCACGGCATGAGGCGCCCCGCGCCCGCTCCCTGGATCGCTGCCGCGCTGGCGCTGCTGCTGCAGGCCTGCGCGCAGGCGCCCGGTGCCAGCGCGCCCGCGGCGCCTCGCGAGATCGTCTTCCCGCCCCCGCCGGACGAGGCGCGCTTCGTCTTCGAGCGCACCATCCGCTCGAGCGCCGACATCCTGCCCGCCGAGGCGGGCAGCGAGCTGCGCAAGCTCGTCACCGGCGAGCAGGGCGGCGGCGAGCCGCTGTCCAAGCCCTATGCGGTGGCGGTGTTCCGCGGCCGCATCTACGTGTCGGACACCGTCGCGCGCTTCGTGCGCGTGTTCGACGTGCCGCAGGGCCAGCAGCACAAGATCGGCGACGAGGAGGGCATGGGCCAGCTGATCAAGCCGATCGGGCTCGACGTCGACGCGGCGGGCAACCTCTACGTGGCCGACATCAGCGCGCGCGCAATCAACGTGTACGGCCCCGACCGACGCTTCCTGCGCCGCATCGGCGGCGAGAAGTGGTTCTCGCGCCTGTCCAGCGTGACGGTGGACCCGGCCGGCACGCGCGTCTACGCGGTCGACCTCGGCGGCGTCAGCTCCGAGCAGCACCAGGTGCGCGTGTTCGACGCGGTCACCGGTGCGCACCTGCAGGACATCGGCAAGCGCGGCTCGGGCCCCGGCGAGTTCAACCTGCCGCGCGACCTGGCCATCGGCAAGGACGGCCGGCTCTACGTGGTGGACGGCGGCAACTTCCGCGTCGTGGTGTTCGACCGCGAGGGCCGCTACCTGCACAGCTTCGGCAGCGTGGGCAAGCAGTACGGGCAGTTCGCGCGGCCCAAGGAGGTCGCGGTCGACCGCGAGGGCAACGTCTACGTGGTCGACGCCGCGTTCGGCAACTTCCAGATCTTCAACGCCGACGGCGATCTCCTGATGTACATCGGCGAGCGTTCGGAAAAGGACGGCGCCGCCCGCTACATGCTGCCTTCGGGCATCTATGTCGACGAGGACGGCCGCGTCTACATGGTCGACCAGTGGTTCAAGAAGGTCGATGTCTTCCGCCCCTACGCCTTGCCGGCCGATGCCGGATTCCTGGGGATCAAGCCGAAGCCCGTGGCTTCCCGCTGACCCCGCCGCCGCTTCCCGCGGCTGGGAAAGACGTGTTCCTGAGCTTGGGAAATCCCCTCTTCCGGGAAGGGGAAATATGCCGTCGGCCAGGCCCGGCCAGGGTCGGGCCTGGCGGCGAAGATCCTCACCCAATGGGCGGTCTGGCCGATCTTCCCGGCCCCGTTCCGGCCCTTGGCATGGTTGCTGCGTAGGGCTCCCGGGGCGAGGAGCTCGTACTTGATCAACTTTAGGGATCGGGAGTCATTTATGGATATCAACTTCACCAAGGGGCGGTCGGCCGGGCGTCTGGCCAGGCTGTTCGCCGCGGCGGCGATCATGCTGGGGGCCATGGCCGGCCAGCAGGCGCTGGCGGGCATCGCCGACACCAAGCACAACCTGGGCGCTTCCAACGGCAACAACACCAACTTCATGACCAGCGGCACGACGGAAATCTGCGTCTTCTGCCATACGCCGCACGCGTCCAACACCAACGTCAAGGCGCCGTTGTGGAACAAGCCCACCAACGGCGGCGCGTACACCACCTACAGCACCGCCACGTCGTCCACCATCGATGGCTCGGTGGACATGTCGGGCGTGTCGCTGGCCTGCCTCTCCTGCCATGACGGCACCCAGGCCATGGACACCATGATCAACAAGCCCGGCTCCGGCGGCTACAACGCCTCCGGCTCCACCCTGGGCGGTACCTGGACCGGCGCCAACCAGGACGGCACCGGCAAGATGATCGGCCTGGCCAACCTCGGTACCGACCTCACCAACGACCACCCGGTGGGCATCCAGTACTGTGGCGGCGGCGTCAGCACCGGCAGCGCCTCCACCTCGGCCGCGAGCACCGGTTCCTGCCGCGATGGCGATTTCTTCGCCCCGGCCAACGGCACCATCGCCGGCACGCGGGTGTGGTGGGTGGACTCCAACGGCGGCACCACCGGTACCCGGGAAAAGACGGACATGATCCTCTACGCCCGCGCCCCGACCCTTTCCGGGGATTCGACCTCCGGCTTCTTCCAGCCCTTCGTCGAGTGCGCCAGCTGCCACGATCCGCACTCCAGCAACACCACCTTCCTGCGTATCCAGAATACGCAGAGCGCGGTGTGCCTGACCTGCCACAACAAGTAAGGCATCCGCGCAATCCCCGAAACTCCACGCTCAACCAGGCGGGCCGGGCCAACCAGTGCCCGGCCCGCCTTTCTTTTGAGGATCCGATCGTGCATAGCCCATCGCATTCCCTTCGCCGCCACGCCGGGGTCCGCCTCCTGGCCTTCCTGATGGCCCTGCCGCTGGGGGCGCTCGCCGAGGACAGCCAGGCGGCGCCGGCGCCCTCCCCGGCCCGGGAGGCGCCGACGGCCGATTCCCATTCGCGGACCTTCGCCATCGTCAATGGCCGTTCCATTCCGACCCAGGAGTACGAAACCGCCTTCGCCAGCCTGGTCCGGCAAAAGTTCTACCACGGCCAGGTGCCCGAGGCGGAGCTGGCCGCCGCCCGGGAAGAGGTGAAGAGCCGCCTGGTGCAGCGCATCGTCCTCCTGGACGAAGCGAGCCGGCGGGGCATCGCCCCGGACAGCGGCCAGGTGGACAAGACCATTGCCGGCTACGAAGCGCGCTATGCCGGCAGCGCCGCCTGGCGGGAGAACCGGGAGCGCCTGCTGCCCGGGCTGCGGCAGCAGCTCGAGGAGCAGAGCCTGGTATCCCAGCTGGAGGGCCAGGTGCGGGCGCTTCCCGAACCCGGCGACGAGGAGGTGCGCGCCTTCTTCGCCGCCCGGCCCGAACTGTTCACCGAGCCGGAGAAGCTGCGCCTGTCCGTCATCCTCCTCACGGTGGACCCGTCCTCGCCGGCGACGGCATGGGAGGCGACCCGGGCCGAGGCCCAGGCCATCCACCAGCGTCTCCTGGCCGGCGCCGACTTTGCCGAAACCGTCCGCCTCCATTCCGGCGCCTACGTCGAAACCGGCGGCGACATGGGCTACCTCCATCGCGGCATGCTGCCCGAGCAGCTGCATGAGCGCATCGACAAGTACGAGCTGGGCAAGGTCAACGCGCCGGTGGAAACCCTGCAGGGCATGGCCATCTTCCGCCTCGACGAGCGCGTGCCGGCCAAGAAGCGGGAATTCGCCGACGTCGCCGCCCGCGCACGGGACTTGCTAATCCGTGAACGTCAGGACGCCGCCTGGAAAGGCCTCGTAGACAGGCTCGTGGCGGCGGCGGACGTCAGGTTCTTTCACGGAGTGACTGGGGGAGCAGGCGAGGGCGCCGGAAAATAGCGCCCGCCTCGCCGGGCGTGCATGGTGGGTAGACAGAGAGCAATCGTCGGCAGCAACGCCTCCGCGCGGCTGGTCAGCAGTTTCGCGGGGGTTGCCTTCTTTGCCCTGTCCCCCCCGGCCCTGGCGGTGCAGGAGGCCTTCGCCGGCGAGACGGCAGTGGCGGAGGAGGCCGCCGACGAATCCCCGCCCCTGCGGCTGGCCCAGGCCCTGGGCGAGGTAGGGCCGCCCGGCGGCAGTCCGGCCGGGGGCATTCTCCCGGACACCCCCCTCGGCCTGCAGCCGGCCCGCGGCCTGCGCATGCCCGGTGCCGCCGGCGGTGGCCGCCCTTCCGGCACCGCCGCCGCCGTCCTGCCCCCGGCCTCGCCGCCGGCGGCCGCAGCCGGGGCCGATGCCGATGCCGGCGACGGCAAGGCGGCGGCCGGGGATTCCCAAAAGGGAGAAAATGCCGAAGACGGCCTGCGCTGGACCATTCCCCCCATCCGCTGGGGCGGCTCCTCGGGCTACGCCATCCAGCGCAGTTCGGCCAGCGGGGGGCAGAGTTCCGTTTCCCAGGCCATGTTCACCAACCTCAACGCCGCCAGCTACATCTACGCGCCTTGGGCGGCCACCGTCGCCGGCCGCATCGGCCTGACCACCACCTCCTCCGGCAGCTCCGGCGGCAGCGCCGGCGGCCAGGACAGCAGCAGCCGCAATGCGACGGTGGTCGGCGGCGGCGAACTGAACGTCTTTCCCGTCAGCCGTTTCCCTTTCCAGGCCTATTTCGACCGTTCCGACAGCCGGGCCAGCGGCAACCTGGTCACCAACGACTACGTCAACACCCGCTTCGGCCTGCGCCAGACCTATCGGGGCGAGGACGGCTTCACCAACGCCGGCGCCCAGTTCGATCACAGCACCGTCGATTCCAGCCTGGGCGGCAAGGATACCCTCACCGCCCTCTCCGGCAATTACGGCACCGAGATCGGCATCGTCCGGCACAGCGCCAGCGGCCGTTATTCCCTGGGCCGGCGCACCCTCACCGGCGAACAGGCCCGCCTGCTTGGCTTCAACACCGCCCACAACGCCACCCTGGACGACAACATGAGCGTCTCGGGCAACGTCAATTTCGTGGACAACAGCATCACCGGCGGCCGCGGCCCGGGCAATTTCGGCGACACCCGTTCCCGCTTCCTGCAGATGAACGCCTTCGGCACCTGGATGCCGGAATTCGAGGAGCGGGACGACCTGCCCCTGACCTTGAGCGGCAGTGTCCGCTACGCCAGCCTGCGCAACGAATTCTCCGGCCTGGCCATCGATTCCCAGAGCATGGGCGGCAATCTCAACGCCCTCTACCGTTTCTCCACCAATTTCACCGTCGGCGCCAATGCCGCCATCAACCAGGTGCGCACCGTCGGGGCCCCGGGAATCTTCATCACCCTGGTCGGCGCCAACGCCAATTACGTGGGATCGCCTCTCAATTTTGGGAAATATTCTTATAACTGGAACGTGGGCGGCAACGTCAATTGGCAAAGCGGCAGCGGGGAGATCCCGGCCAACCTGACCACCGGCGCCCAGGCCAGCCATTCCATCGGGCGCTTCTTCCCCCTTTCCGACAGCGAAACGCTCTCCCTCACCGTGGCCCAGTCCCTGCTGGCCAACCAGAACCAGGGCATCGGCAATTCCACCTCGCTGTCCCACAGCCTGGCGGCCAGCTACGGGCTGCGCTGGGGAGAGCAATTCACCGGCAACGCCTCCCTTTCCCTCTCCGACATCCTCACCAACGGCGTCAATGCCCAGCACTACCGCATGCTCAGCCTCGCCTTCAACGGCATGGGCCAGTTGTCGCCGCTCTCCTCCGCCAACGTCAATCTGCAGTTCAACTGGAACCAGCAGACCACCGACACGCGCCAGACCTTCGGCTTCTCCGATACCGGGAACGGCAATTACAACACCCAGCACATGACCCTGCTGGGATCGGCCTCCTACACCCATACCCGCTTCCTCGGCGTCCGCGGCCTGCGCTACAGCCTCCTGTTCACCGCCGACACCCGCCTGCGGGACGAGCGCCTGCTGGGCAATATCAACGGCGAGATCGACCGCACCCGGTGGACCATCAACAACCGCCTCGACTACCGCATCGGGTTGCTGGACTTCCGGGCCAACGCGGCCATCAGCGACGTAGGTGGCAAGAAAAATGCTCTGCTCTTTTTCCAGGTGACCCGGCAGATCGGCGCGTACTGAGCGCCCGTGCGCCCGGGGCGCCGGTAACCGACTCGAACCTGAGGAAGCAAAATGAAAAAACTCCTGAGCCTGAAGGGTGGGCTGATCGTCGGCCTGGTGCTGGCGCTCTGCGCGGTGCTCTTCGTGGATATCCCCGACGCCCGGGCGGAATACGGCGACGTGGTCATCAACAATTACTCCGACGGGGCCGGCATGCGGCCGGCGGTGTTCCCCCACTGGTTCCACCGCATGCGCTTCCGCTGCAAGGTCTGCCACGCCGACCTCGGTTTCAAGTTCAAGGCCGGCGGCAACGAAATCAACATGGTGAAGATCATCGACGGCCAGTTCTGCGGCGCCTGCCACAACGGCGACATCGCCTGGTCCGTGGAGAACTGCAATCTGTGCCACTCCGGCAAGCCGGGGACCCCGACCCAGGTGCACGAAAGCACCATCCAGAAGCTCGCGCAGCCTGCCGGCGCGCCCAAGAAATAAAAAGGTGCAACCATGAAACGACTCAGCATGATGGTGCTCCTGGCGGCCGGTGCGGCGCTCTCCGGCCCGGCGTCCGCCCAGCAGAGCGGCAAGGATGTCTATGCCAAGGTCTGCGCGACCTGCCACGCCACCGGCCTGGCCGGGGCACCCCGCTACGGCAACGGCGGGGACTGGGCTCCGCGGGCGGCGGGCGGCACGGCCCGACTCTACCAGAGCGCCCTCAACGGCACCCCCAAGGGCATGCCGGCCAAGGGCGGTTATATCTCCCTCTCCGACGCCGAGGTCAAGGGCGCGGTGGATTACATGCTCGCCGCCGTCAAGGATGCCGTGAAGCCGGCCAAGGCCGAGCCGGAACCGAAGAAGGAGGAGCCGAAGAAGGCCGAAGGCAAGAAGGAGGAAGTGAAGAAGGCCGAGGCGAAGAAGGAGGAGCCCAAGGCGGCCGCCCCCGTCGCCCCCCCGTCTTCCATGCCGGTGGCGGAAGCCGCCGCCGCGGGCGCCTCGGCCGTTGCCGCCGCGCCGGCCGACGTCAATTCCTTCAACCGGCTGCTCAAGCCCGCCAACAAGCGCAACCTGCCGCCGCCGGAAGACGGCATCCACGATCCCGGCAACGACGGCACCCATGCCCTGCAGCCGCCCCTGTCGGCCTTCGCCCAAATGCCGAAGAGCAACGCCGGCAACCGCATCAACTGGGTCGAGGCGCTCAACCAGAAGAAGATCGCGCCGCGCTACGACCGGCTCGATCCGAAGGCGGAGCCGGTGGTCATGGACCTCAACATCGTGCGCGAAGTGAAGGGCTCCATGCCGGACGTGGTCTATCCCCACAAGCAGCACACCGAATGGCTGGACTGCTCCAACTGCCATCCGGCCATTTTCGTGCCGCAGAAGGGGGCCAACGCCATCAGCATGGCGGCCATCCTGCTTGGCGAGAAATGCGGCGTCTGCCACGGCAAGGTGGCCTTCCCGGTGTCGGAATGCCGCAACTGCCATTCCAAGAAAAAGGAACTGCTGGCGCCGGCGACGGCGGCGGCGAAATGAGGATTTTCCGATGAATCGCCTTGACTGCAAACTCCTGCCGGGCCTCGGTCTAGCCCTCCTCCTCGCCGTTGCCGGCCCGGTGGCGGCCCAGGCCGCCGATCCCGCCATCCCGCCCCAGAGCGCCGCCGCCAGGCTTTCCGCCGTCAAGGTGGACAAGGAGCAGCTCGCTTTCAACATGGATTCCGTCGGCAAGCTGCTGGAAAGCTCCTCCGCCGCCCGCCAGATCGAGGCCAGCCAGGCTCCAGAAGCCCTCGCCCGGCGCGACAAGGCGCGGGAGACCTACAAGGCGGCCCGGGCCGCCCTGCAGGCGGGCGATCTGGACAAGGCCTCGGCCCTGCTCACCGAGGTGCGTTCCACCTTCTTCGAGGCGGTGCGGCTGGCCGCGCCGGAGGAGGTGACCGCCAAGAAGCTGGAGAACGACTACCGGGCCCGCCTGGAGAGCGTCAATGCCCTGCTGGGCGCCTACAAGCGGGTGGCCAACGAAAAGGGCAGCGCCGCCAAGGCGGTCAACGACACCGTCGCCCAGATCGAGAAATCCGTGGTCGAGGCCGCCCGCCTCGCCCAGGGCGGCAAGTACAAGGAAGGGCGGGCCGAACTTGACCGGGCCTACCTGGTGGCCAAGGCCGGCATCAGTTCGCTGCGCAGCGGCGACACCCTGGTGCGCTCGCTCAAATTCGCCAGCAAGGAAGAGGAGTACCAGTACGAGATCGACCGCAACGACACCCACCAGATGCTGATCAAGGTGCTGGTGGAAGAAAAGCGGGCGGCCAATCCGGCCCTCGACCAGCAGGTCGCCGCCTTCATGGCCAAGGCCAAGGAACTGCGCACCGCCGCCGAGGGGGCCGCCGGCCGCAAGGACCACGCCCAGGCGGTGAAGCTTCTGGAAGATTCCACCGCCGAGCTGGTGCGAGCCATCCGCAATGCGGGCGTCTACATCCCGGGCTGACGCCATCTGCGGCTTCCTTGCAGCGACCAGGCGCCTCCTCGGCGGCCTGGTCGCTTTTGCCTTGGCGGGCGCCGCCGCGGCGCAATGGCAGCCCCTCGCCCGGGACGGCATCCACGACCCCCGCTCGCCGGCGGTCAAGCAGCTGCAACAGCCGCGGGAGGCCCTCTCCAAGCTGACGCCGGACACCGCCGGCAACCAGGTGCGCTGGGTGCAGGCCCTGGACAAGGGGGAGATCACCCCCCGGGAGAAGCTCTTCCCCAGGACCGAGGTCAGAAAGCTCGACCGGGACATCATCCTCGACGTCAAGGGCGGCATGCCGGCGGTCCGCTTCCCCCATCGCCAGCACACCGAATGGCTGGACTGCAGCAATTGCCACGACGGCATTTTCAAGAGCCGCACCGGCGAGACGAAGATTTCCATGTTCCTCATCCTGCAGGGCGAGCAATGCGGCGTCTGCCATGGCGCGGTGGCCTTTCCCCTCACCGAATGCATGCGCTGCCACAGCATCCCCAAGACCCCGGGCAAGGCGCCGGAGCTGCCCCCCGGGGCCAATCCGCGGATGCACCAGGCGGGCGGGGGGGCGCCGTGAAAATCCGCCGCCTCCTCGCCGGCCTCGCCGCCGGGCTGCTGCTCGGCGTCGTCCTGCCGCCGGCCTACGGGGAATACGCCGACGTGGTCATCAACCGCCAGTCGGAAAAGAACGGCATGCGGCCGGTGGTCTTTCCCCACTGGTTCCACCGCATCCGCTTCCGCTGCAAGGTCTGCCACGCGGAGCTGGGATTCAAGATGCGGGCGGGGTCCAATCCCATCACCATGACGGATATCATCGAAGGGCGCTTCTGCGGCGCCTGCCACAACAACGACATCGCCTGGTCGCCGGAACGCTGCGATCTCTGCCATTCCGGCAAGCCGGGTTTGCCGACGGGGGTATATGGTGGACACGAGACATCCGGTCCCGGGCGCTGGTAAGCCCGACAATCCGGCGCGCCGGCGCCTGTTGCTGGCGGCGGCCCTGGTGGCCGCGCCTGGCGTGGGGGCGGCGGGGCAGGTGATCGTGCCGGCCCAGAGCTATGTCGGGGCCCGGCTGCTGCAGCGGGTCAACGCCGCCGGCATGCCGGAGCCGCGAGCCGACGCCTTCGGCCCCATGACCCAGTTCGTCTTTCCCGTCGCCGTGGCGGCGACGCCCCTCGATCTCTACATCGCCGACGCCGGCCTCGGGGGGCTGTTCCGCTACGACCCGACCGTCGATGCCATGGCCCCCATCCCCGGCGTTCGCATCACCCAGCAATCGCGGATCGCCGCCCTGCCCGACGGCTCCGTGGTGGTCGCCAACGGCGGCAGCGTCCCGGCCCGGCGCTACGCCCGGGGCGGCCGCGTCATGCAGAATCTCGACCCCCAGCTTGGCCCGGCCTTCTACGACGAGGTCGTGGCGGACCCCAACAGCGGGCGCTTCTATGGCCTCGACCGCGTCCAGGGGCGGCTGGAGGAAATCCTGCCCCACGGGCGGGGCGCCACCGTGCTGCCGCCGGGGCTGCTGCCCGACCTGCCGGCGGCCATGGCCATGGACCAGCGGCGCCTCTACGTGGCCGGGCGCAGTTGCGGCTGCGTGGTGGCCATCGACCTGTTCGGAGGGCGGGGCAAGGAAGTGATCGCCGACGACCTGGGCAACGTCACCGGCCTGGCGGCGGGCGACGGCTGGCTGGCGGTGGCCGACGGCGTCGAGCGCCAGTTGCGGGTGTACCGGGAGGGCGCCCTGCGGGCCGACCCCGGTTTTGCCGAACTGCGCCTGACCAACCCCCTGGGCCTGGCGCTGGCGAATCATCAACTTTACGTCGCCGACCCGGGCGGGCGGCGCATTGCCAGCTTCCGGCTGCGCCCGTGAAGGCGGCCGTCCTCGCCCTTCTTTTCGCCCTGCTCGCCGGCTGTGCCGGCGAACGGGCGGTGCTGCACCTCAATCTCTCGCCGGCGGCGGAAACCCGCCGTATCCTCTACCCCCCCGAGAGCGACGGCGAGGTGCCCCGCTACGTCTATGTGGGCGAGCTGGTGGGCGAGCAGAACTTCGTGGTGCCGGAGAACAAGGAGGCCAACGCTTTCGTCCGCATCCTCAAGGCCATCGCCGGCTGGTTCGACAACCCCGATCCGGTGGTCCTGCAGCGTCCCCAGTCCGGGGTGGTGGACGAGGAGGGGCGCATCCTGGTCACCGACGTCAGCCGGGGCGCCGTCTACGTCTTCGACGAGCGCCAGGGCCAGCTCGACGTCTGGGAATACGCCGAGGGCTTCCGCCATTTCGCCGCCCCCTCGGGCATCGCCCTGGGGCCCGAAGGGCGGGTCTTCGTGGCCGATGCCGACCTGCGCCGGGTGGTGATGCTCGACCGCACCGGCAAGGGAATCGGCGTCATCGGCCGCGACCAGTTGCTGCGCCCCACGGGCGTCGCCTGGGACGCAGGGGCGGCGCTCCTCTACGTTGCCGACACCCAGGCCCACCAGATCAAGGCTTTCGACATGACCGGCCGCCTGGTGCGCAGCATCGGCCGGCGGGGGGAGGGCCCGGGGGAATTCAACTTCCCCACCTACCTGGCGTTGTCCCGCGACGGGCTGGTGGTGGCCGACACCATGAATGCCCGCATCCAGGTCATTCCCCTCGAGGAAGGCGGCACGCCCCTGGTCTTCGGGCGGCGGGGCACGCGCCTGGGGGATTTTGTGCGGCCCAAGGGGGTGGCGGTGGATGGCGAGAACAACATCTACGCCGTCGAGTCCTACCACGACCACCTGCTGGTCTTCGACGAGCGGGGACGATTCTTGCTCCCCATCGGGGGGACCGGCAAGGCCATCGGCAGCTTCTACCTGCCCGGGGGCGTCTGGGTGGACGCCCGCAACCGGGTTTTCGTGGCCGACACCTTCAATGGTCGCATCGTGGTATTCCAGTTCTTGGGCGGAGGTCGGGAAAGTGAGCAGTAATTCGGCGGCGCGGCAGCTCCTCTGGGCCTTGCTGGCACTGGCGTCGGTGCTCGGGGTGATGCTCCGCTTCGGCGCCGATCCGGCCCTGGCGGCCCGCGTGTCCGACATCCGCGGCACCAAGCACAACCTTTCCGCCGCCGCCGATGGCTCGCCCTCGGGGAGCGGCACCGTGCCCACCCGCAACATCAAGGCCGCCAGCGAAACCCAGATCTGCGTCTTCTGCCACACCCCCCACGCCGCCACCAGCGGCACCACGCCCCTGTGGAACCGCAAGGTGGCCGGCCAGGGCTACACCCAGAGCTACGTCATGTACGATTCGTCCACCCTGGACGCCAAGCAGATCCAGGGGGCGCTGAACCAGCCCGGCGGCAGTTCCAAGCTCTGTCTCTCCTGCCACGACGGCACCATGGCCATCGGCAGCGTCAATGTCCTCAACGGCCAGGGCAGCGCCAGCACGCCGGGTACCCAGTTCATCACCACCACCTCCGGCGGCGTCACCGACACCGCCGGGGCGCCCAACAAGATGCCCACCGGCGCCGGGGCCAGCACCGGCTTTACCCGCAACCTCGGCACCGACCTCTCCAACGACCACCCCATCTCGGTCACCTTCGACGCCACCCTGGCCAGCCGCGACGGCGAGCTGCGCACGCCGGACGGCGTGGTGGTCGGGGCGCGCTCGGCGGGCGTGAAGCCCAGCCTGCCCCTGGAACGCATTCCCGAAATCGGGAATCAGCCCCAGGTGCAGTGCGCCAGTTGCCACGACCCCCACATCCGCGAACAGAACGAGGCGACCGTGGGCAACCAGAAGTTCCTGCGCCTCAACCGCTTCCAGGAAAAAAACCCGCCCAGCGCGAGCAGCTTCGACCCGACGGTGAACAGCGGCGACATCATCTGCCTGGCCTGCCACGACAAGAACGGCACCAACGGGGCCTGGGCCTACTCGGCCCACGCCAACCCCCTGGTGGCCAGCCAGGCCTACACCGCCGCCGCCGCCTCCCAGCGGGAGTTCCCGACGGGCATGACGGTGTGGAAGGCGGCCTGCCTCAACTGCCACGACACCCATACCGTGGCCGGTTCCCGCCGGCTCCTGCGGGAGGGCACCGACAGCGCCGCCTCCCCCAAGTCCGGCGGCAACCCGGCCATCGAGGAAACCTGCTACCAGTGCCACGCCAGCGTGGCCCAGAGCATCGTCACCCCCACCACCACCGTGCCCAACATCAAGGACGATTTCGCCCTGGCCCGGCGCATGCCCATCCGTTCCACCGACCAGCCGGCGGGGAGCGAAAAGCACGACATCAGTTCCAATTTCAACGACGGCACCTTCATCGACTGCACCCTGGCCACCAGCCGCTGCGGCAAGGATTTCCTGGAAGCACGCGCCACCCTGGGGGTGGGCAACCTCAACAACCGCCACGCCGAATGCACGGACTGCCACAACCCGCACCGGGTGGTGAAATTCCGCGACTTCCGCGGCGCCGGCGGCAGCGGCAGCCTGGCCGGGTCGCCCGATGCGGCCGGTACCCACCGGCACACCGACGACGCCACCACCACCCACTCCAACATCGCCTCCGGCGTCCTGCGGGGGGCCTGGGGCGTCGAGCCGGTCTACGGCTCCGCCTCCTTCACCAGCCTGCCCACCAGCTACCTGGTCAAGCGCGGCGATCCCGGCAACAGCACCGACACCAGCACCAGCGCCAACCACGTGACGCGGGAATATCAGATCTGCCTCAAGTGCCACTCCGACTACGGCTACTCCGACAACAACACCTACCCCGCCGGCAACCGGCCGACCCTGGGCGGTTTCACCGGCGGCACCCCCACGGGCACCAACAACCTCACCCAATACACCAACCAGGCCAGGGAATTCCAGGCGCCGACGGCCCACAAGGGGCAGACCACCACCACCGACAGCGGCGCCGGCTCGGCCTATTCCACCAACAACCACCGCTCCTGGCACCCGGTGATGGACAGCACCGGCCGCACGCCGGCAGTGCGCAATGCCAGCGCCAACAACTGGAACTACCCCTGGCGCAACGCCGTCGGCAGCCAGACCATGTACTGCACCGACTGCCACGGTTCAGGCGTCGCCTCGGGCACCACCTCGGTCATCCCCACCGGCGGCGAAAACGGCAGTCCCTGGGGCCCCCACGGTTCCAACAACAACTTCCTGCTCAAGGGGCTGTGGAACACCGCCACCGGCACCGGCCAGCAAAACGACGGCCTCTGCTTCAAGTGCCACAGCTACACCCTGTACGCTACCCGGGGCGGCGGTTCCAGCGGCTTCGGCGGCAGCAAGGACGCCAACCTGCATTCCTACCACGCCGACAAGATCGGCCGCATGCGCTGCAACTGGTGCCACGTGGCGGTGCCCCACGGCTGGAAGAACAAGGCGCTCCTCGTCAATCTCAACGACGTGGGCCCCGAGGTGGGGCAGGCCGCCGGCACCCAGGTGCGCAACAACACCACGGCCGCCTACAACCAGGAGCCGTACTACATGAACGCCATCAACAAGATCCGCACCTTCGCCACCAGCGGCAACTGGTCGGACACCAACTGCGGTTCCAAGGGGGCGCCGGGGAACGGCCAGAGCGGGCGTTCCTGGATGCGCGACTCCAACGAGAACTGCACCAATCCGCCATGACCGCCCTCGGCGTTTCCCCGGCGCCGGTCCCGTCGCCGGGCCGGGCGATGCGGCTGCTCGAGCGCCTCGCCTCCCTGCGCCTGACCCTGGCCATCCTCGCCGCCCTGGGGCTCGGCGTCGTCGTCGCCTACGTCAGTGAGACGCGCACCGTGTGGGCGCTGGTGGGGCCTCTGGCGGCCTGCGCCGTCAACCTCCTGGCGGCCATCGCCAGCAATCCCGTCTTCCGCCGGCAAATGCCGCTCCTGGTGTTCCACCTCTGCCTTCTCGCCCTCGTCCTCCTGGTGGCGGCGGGGCGGCTGACCTACCTGAAGGGACAGGTGGAACTGACCGAAGGGACCTGGTTCGAGGGCCGGCTCACCGCCGCCGAGGCCGGCCCCCTGCACGGCGGGCGCCTGGAGCGGGTGCGCTTCGCCAACCTCGGCTTTCGCATCGACTACGACGCCGGCCTGCGCCGCGGCCCCACCCGCAACGCCGTGCGCTACCTCGACGCCGCCGGCCGGGAGCAGTTGCAGGTGATCGGCGACCAGACCCCCCTGGTGCTCCAGGGCTACCGCTTCTACACCAGCCACAACAAGGGCTTCGCCCCCACCTTCCGCTGGCGCCCCGGGGGCGGCGGCGAGGCCCTGACGGGTTCGGTGCACCTGCCGGCATATCCCTTGCATGAATACCGCCAGGCCCAGACCTGGCAGTTGCCGGGCTCGGACATCGCCGTGTGGACCCAGCTGCAGTTCGACGAAAACCTCCTCGACCCGGATCGGCCCGACGAGTTCAAGCTGCCGGCCGAGCACCGGCTGGTGCTGCGCGTCGGCGAGGGGCGCTGGGAACTGCGGCCCGGAGACGGCGTGGACCTGCCGGAAGGGCGGCTGGATTACCAGGGGGTGCGGGCCTGGATGGGTTACACGGTCTTCTACGACTGGACCATCCCCTGGCTGCTGGCGGCGGCCCTGGGAGCGGTGGGGGCCCTGGGCTGGCATTTCTGGCGCAAGTTCGCCGGCCGGCCGTGGAACGGAACACTGGAGCAGAACAATGTCGGCAGCGCTTGAAGTTCAACTGTTGTGGGCCGCCGTCGTGGCCTACGTCCTCGCCGGGTCCGGCGCCATCGGCGGCGTCGTGCTGCGGAAGAACTGGGGCCGGCTCATCCTCGCCCTGATGGTCCTCGGCCTCCTCTGCCACACCGCCTCCCTCGCCCTGCGCTGGGAGCGCCTCGGTCACGGCCCCTTCATCACCCTCTTCGAAATCCTCTCCAGCAACGTGTGGAGCCTGATGCTGGCCTTCACGATCGCCTACTGGCGGCTGCCCGCCATCCGCCCCAGCGCGGCGGTGGTCATGCCCATCCTCTTCCTCATGATGGGCTGGCTGCTCATGACCAGCCCCAAGGCCGGCCACTTCCCGCCCACCTACCACACCACCTGGCTCTACATCCACATCGGCTTCGGCAAGGTCTTCCTCGGCGCCGTCCTCGTCGCCGTCGGCCTCGCCGGCGTCGTGCTGCTGCGGGGCACCGCCCGGGGCGCCGGCGCCTTCCAGCGCCTGCCCGCCGACGACCGGCTGGATGAACTCGGCTACCGCTGCATGGCGCTGGGCTTCATCTTCGAGACCCTCATGCTCATCGCCGGCGCCATCTGGGCCCAGGACGCCTGGGGCCGCTACTGGGCCTGGGATCCCCTCGAGACCTGGGCCTTCATCACCTGGCTGGTCCTCGGCTTCGCCCTCCACGCCCGGGTCACCTACCGCCTGGCGCCGCGGGCGAGTTCGGCCCTGGTCATCGCCGTCTTCGTCATCGCCTTCCTCACCTTCTTCGGCGTGCCCTTCATCTCCACCTCTCCCCACAAGGGGGCGGTATGAGCCTGCTGCCGCAGACCTCCGCCCGCAGCCTGGCGCGGGCCTGGTTCGCCCTGGCCCTCTTCGCCCTCGGCGCCTCGGCTCTCCTGGCCATCGTCCTGGTGGCGGCGCGCACGCCTTTCCTCGGCCTGGGGGGCGGTTTCTTCCGCACCGCCCTGGTCCTGCACGTGAACCTGGGCGTCGTCGTCTGGTTCCTCGCCGCCGCGGCCGGCGCCTGGACCCTGTTGCGGGAGCGGGCCGGCGGGGCCGGCTGGGGAGCCCTGGCGGTCGCCGCCCTCAGCGTCGCCGCCATGGTCCTGGCGCCCTTCCTCGGCGGACCGCCGCCGGTCCTCGCCAACTACCTGCCCGTCCTCGACAGCCCGGTCTTCCTCGCCGGGCTGGCGGGATTCCTGATCGCCGTCGTCGCCACCGGCCTGCTCTCCCTGTCCGGCGGCGGGCGGGCGGCGACGGCGCCCGCCCTGGCGGCGTGCTGGGCGGTGCTGGCGGTCGTCGTCGCCGCCGCCATCTTCTTCATCGACCAGGAGCGGGCGGCCGCTTCCCGCCTCATCCTGCCGGTCACCCTGGACGACCAGCTCTGGGGCACCGGCCACCTGCTGCAGTTCGTGCATGGCCTCTTCATGCTCGCCGCCTGGCTACTGCTGGGCCGGCGCTTCCTGGCCGCGGTGCCCGCCCTCGGCCGCCTGCTGCCCTGGCTGCTGGCGGCCACTGCGCTGGCCACCCTGGGGGGGCTCCATTTCTCCCTGCACGAGGACATCGGCAGCGCCGCCCACCGCCAGGGCTACACCGACCTCATGCGCTGGGCCACCTGGCCGGCGCCGCTGCTCGTCGGCGGCGGCCTGCTCCTCGGCGCCTGGCGGCACCGCCGCGATGCCGGCTTCAGCGCCGCCGAGGGCGGCCTCTTTGCTTCGATGGCCCTGTACGCCCTCGGCTGCCTGGTGGGCACCACCATCCAGGGCAACGCCACCACCTCGGTGCCCGCCCACTACCACGGTACCGTCGGCGCCGTGACCCTGGCCTACCTGGCCATGGTGGTGCAGGACGGCGGCGCCTTCTGCGCCGGCTTGCCCGCTGGCCGGCGCTGGGCACGGCTGCCCCTGGTCTATGGCCTGGGGGTCGCCATCCTGGTGGCGGGGCTGGCCTGGTCGGGCTTCCTCGGCGTGCCGCGCAAGGCGCCCCACGCCGAATTGCTGCAGGGCGACCCGGCCTACCTGGTGGCCATGGGGTTGGCCGGCATCGGCGGTTTCCTCGCCCTGGGGTCGGTGCTGCTCTTCGTCGGCCGCGCCTTCGCCGCCCTGCGCCGCCCCCGGGACGACGGCGGCAAGGCGGCGCCGGCCCGGCGCGACGTGCGCTTTCGCGCCCTGGCCATCACCAGCAGCGTCGTCCTCCTCGGCGGCCTCCTGCTGGAGTGGCTGCCGACCCTGCCCGCCGTCGGCACCATGAAGGCGGACGGCCACGTGGCGGAAAAGCGCAAGGCGGAAATCGAGCTGCGCTTCGCCCAGGGCGTCGTCATGCTGCACAGCAAGGAATACGAGCATGCCCTGGCGGCCTTCCACCGGGTCATCGAGCTGGCGCCGCAGATGCCCGAGGCCTATGTCAATGCCGGCTTCGCCCTCCTCGGCCTGGGTCGGCACGCCGCCGCCCGGGATTTCTTCGACGAGGCCACCACTCTGCGCCGGGACCAGATCAACGGCTACTACGGCCTGGCGCTGGCCCTGGAAGGACTCAATGACACTTTCGGCGCCATGCAGGCCATGGAAACCTACCTGCACCGGGCGGCCCCGGAGGATCCCTACCGGCGCAAGGCGGAAGCCGCCGTCTGGGAATGGCGCGCCAGGCTGGACCAGGAAAAGGCCCGGGTGGTGAAGGCCCGGGCCAGCGGCAAGGCGGAGAAGACGGAGAAGGGGCGTTCCTGAGAACGTTTCGCCGCGCCGGCCTCGGGCCGGACATGCCGGCCGCCCGGCGGCTCAGTAAGCGGGAAGGATGCGGTTGAGGCGGACCAGCGCTTCGATGAGGGGCAGCGCGCTGCCGACGATGGCCGCCATGAGGAGGATCGATCCCAGCATGGGACGCCGTCCCAGCCAGCCCGCCAGGCGTCGGCGCAGGCCGTCGCCGCCGGCGGGGGGCGCCAGGGCGACGCCTTCCGGGATGGCCATGGCGCGGGGAATGCGCCGGATGCCGTTGAGCATGGCCAGGACGTAGTTCTCCCGGTGCAGGCGGGCGGCCCAGAGGACGCCGGCCAGGTGCAGGGCGACGAGGACGGCGGTGGCGTGGCCCAGCCAGGCATGGATGGGCACCAGGGTGTCTTCCCAGGCATCGGGGACAAGGGCCCCGAACGGCCCCAGTTGCTGGCCGGCGCTGTAGGCGAGCATGCCCAGCAGGCAGTTGGCGAGGAGGGTGGCGAGGAGGGCATGGACCATCGCCGCGCCCAGGGGGTTGTGGCTGAAATGGTATTCCGCGTGGCCCTGGAGGGCGTTGGCGAGATAGCGCAACATCGCCCGCGGCGAGAAGCAGAAGCTGGAGAAGCGGGCGGCGCCCGGCCCCCGGAAGCCCCAGAAGATGCGGAAGGCGACCACCGCGCAGACGCCGTAGCCGGCATAGGGATGGAGGGGGAATTTCCGGTATTGCAGGTAGAGGGTGGCGAAGGCGAAGGCGAGGAGCCAGTGGCCGACGCGGACGGCGCGGTCCCACACAACGATCTGCGGGTCGCGGCGCTTGCGCCGTTCGGTATTTTCCAGGGTGGGGGGCACGGTGGCGTTCTTGTCGTGGTGAGTCGGGCTAGGTCTTGAAGCGTCCCAGCTCCCGTTCCAGGCTCTGGGCCAGGGCGTCGAGCTCCTGCATCGAATGGTTCATGGCGTCGATGGCCTGGGTGTTTTGCCGGGCCAGGCCGGCAATGGCGTCCACCTGGGCCGAGGCCAGGCCGGCGGCCTGCTCCTGCTGCTCGGTGGCGCCGTGGACGTCGGTCATGCCCGTGGCGACCTGGTCCACCAGTCCGGAGGCGGCGTCGAGGACGTTGGCGACGGTCGCCATGGAACCGTGGCTGGAGGAGAGCACGTGGAGGCCGCTGCGGATGGCGTCGCGGACGTGCTCGGATTCGGTGCCCAGGGAGCGGGTGATGGAGTCGATCTGGACGGCGGAGCGGTTCGATTTTTCCGCCAGTTTGCGCACCTCGTCGGCGACGACGGCGAAGCCGCGGCCGAGGTCGCCGGCCCGGGCCGCCTNNGCCGCCTCGATGGCGGCATTGAGGGCCAGCAGGTTGGTCTGGTCGGCGATGTCCTTCACTTCCTGGGTCATCTTGACGATGGCGCCGGTACTGGTGACGAAACGTTCCACGGTCTGCGCAATGTCGCCCACCGCCTGCTCGACCCGGCTGATCTGGTTCTGCAGGTTGCCCAGGCTGTCCATGCCCTCGCCGTTACGGCGCTGGCTTTCGCGGGAGAGGCTCTGCACCTCGGCGCAGGCGTGGCTGACGCTGGCGACGGCGGAGGCGATTTCGTCCAGGGAGTGGGCGGCGTTTTCCGATTCCCTGGCCTGGGCATTGGAGCCGCGGGCCACCTCGTCGCTGATGGACCTGAGGGTGCGGGCCGAGTCGGCCACCTGGCGGGCGGTGCCATTGACGTGGGCGATCAGGCCCTGCAGCTTGCCCATCATGGCATTGAAGGCGGCGGAAGCCTCGCCCACCTCATCGCTGCCGTGCACCGGCAGGCGGCTGCGCAGGTCGCCCTCGCCGCCGGCGATGGCCTTGAGATTGTCCGCCATCACCGCCAGGGGGACGGTGACGAAGCTGCGCACGAAGACGTAGATGAAGATGAGCAGCGGCACCGAGATCATCACCGTGGCGGCGAGGAGGCTCATGCGGGAGTCGCGCACCGTCTCGTCCAGGTCGGCCAGGGAAATCTTCATGGACACGGCGCCGAGGATGTCGCCTTCCCTGGCTTCCTCGTGACACTCCAGGCAGTCCCGGCCCAGGTAGTTGTGGGAGGCGACGGCCGGAAAGATGGCGATCAGCACATGGCCGTGCTGGGGATCCTCGGCCTCCCGGTAAAGTGGCTTGCCGCTCTGCAGGACCTGCTTTTCCAGCGCGTTGGGGTTCATGGCGATGTCGTCGCCGTCGCCCATCTCGTGGACCACGACGGGGCCGCGCAGGATGCGCAGGTCCTTGACCGCCTCCGACTGGCGCACCTGGTCGTAATAGATATGCCGCTTCTTGATGGTCTTGGTGACCTTCATGAAGAGGAGGTTGGCCATGGTCATCTGGTTCACGCTGGCCGCCAGGTCGTGGGCCTGGTGCAGGGCCAGTTCCCGCTGCTGGTGGGCGGTGAGGGCGATCATGCCGCCCCAGGCCAGGCAGAGCATGGCGGCGATGCAGCCCACCAGGCGCACCCAGATCCTGACGTTGTACAGGCGCGCCAGCAGGGGCCAGATCCGCTTGCGATAGAAGGCAGGCATGGGGGAGTCTCCGGGGCGTCAGCGGAAAGCGTGGCTGACGGACAGGCCGATGAAATGGACCTTGTCCTCCGGCCGCTGGTAGAGGTAGGTGCCGTCGGTGTAGACGAAGGGCCCGGAAGCGGGGGTGCCGTTCCAGGTCCAGTCGTCGTTGCGCCGATGGTCGAAAACGTAGTCGATGCGCAGACTGGTGTCCTTTTCTATGGCGTAACGGCCGAAGAAGCGCAGGGTGGCCTGGTCGTAGCGGATGTCGGGCAGGGAGGCGGCGGCGCCGGCCAAGCGGTGGACGCTCTTGTCCCGGGAGACCATGGCGTCGGCGCCGATGTCGATGGTGCCCGTCACCCTGCCGCGGACACCGACGCCGATGGCATCGACGTGGTTGGTGAGGGCCGCCGTCCAGTAGCTGGCGGTGGAGCAGACGGCGGTGGCCGAGGCCGGCGCCACGCAGTCCGCCTGGTTCATCCAGGTCTCGCTGCGGGAAACCCAGGCGTTGGCCCGCCAGCGCTCGCTGATGGTCCAGCTGGCGTCCACGGAGTAGAGGCGGGCGCCGCCGGAGCGGGCGCCCAGGTTGCTGGCGTCGCGGCCCCGGCCGTAACTGTCGCGGGAGTCTTCCAGGGCGAACTGCAGGGTGAGCGGGTCCGCCGGCGTCCAGTCGGCGAAGAGACGTACCCGGTCACGGTCGCGGTCGGCGATGTAGAGGGGCTGCAGGCGGTTGGAGTAGGAATTGGCGACCGGGCCGCTGGCGTTGATCCGCTGCAGGGGGCGGTAGGCGGAGCCGGTGCGGTCGCTGTGGATGTAGGCGATGGCGCCGTTGACCGATTCGGAAATGGCCCGCTTCAGCTCCAGGCGGTAGGAGGCCTCGGTGGTCCTGTCGCGGTAGCCGACGACACGGACGCCCGCCACCGAGCGTTCCTTCTCCTCGTTCTCCAGCCCGGCGGTCAGGCGGTAACCCTGGGGCAACTGGTAGCTGGCCTCCAGTTTGCCGGTCCTGACGGTGAGGGAGCGCGGCTCGTTGAAGCCGTCGGTGCTGGCGTTGGGGGGAAAGGTCACGTTGATGTAGCGGGCGACGGCAGTCTGGTCGTGGCGGTCCTCGTAGCGGTAGCTGCCGAGGAGGAAGAGGTCCTTGAGGGGGCGGGAGGTGAGCCCCAGGTTGACCAGGGTGGTGTCCAGCTTGCCGCCCAGGTTGCTGCGCCCGGACAGGTTGAGGCCACCCGCCGGCAGGCCGCCGGAGGTCGGCGCCGGGACCGAGATGAAACTGTCGAACTGCCGGGCCTGGGTATAGGCGACGGTGAAATTGCCCCGGGTGGTGTGGGTGAACTGGTAGCCCCCCGTGACGTCGATCTGATGGGCGAAATTGTCCGGGGGCAGGGCGATGGCCGAGAAGGGAAGGTTCGGGCCGGCGGCCAGGCGCAGGGACGAATTGCCGCCGGCGACGTTCAACTGGCTGTCGGCGTTCTGGTACCAGGAGCCGTAGTAGGCGCCGGACAACTGGAAGCGCTCGCCGGTGTAGTTGAGGGCCACGTCGAGCTGGCGGGTGACCGAGTTGATCGGTTCCGCCAGGAATTCCTCCACCGACGGCGTGCCGCGGCCGAAGAGGCGTTCGCCCTTCTTGTCCACGTTCTGGAACAGGACCCGGATTTCCAGTTCGGGGCTGAACAGGTGGGTGAGGCCGAGCCGGGCGCCGAGGCGCTCAGTCTTGACGTCGGGAAGCCGTGTGGTGGCCCGGCTCTGGGCCCCGGCCGTCGCCGGATAGGCAAGATCGTTGCTGCCGAAGCCCTGTAGGCGGCTGTAGACCTCGTAGGGGGAGGTCCGGGTCATCTGGTCCAGTTCCAGGAAGTACTGCCAGTGGCCCTGCCGTTCGTGTTCGAGACGCAGCTCGGCGTTGTCCCGGCCCATGCTGCGGCCCTGGGCGCGGAACCAGGTGCCGCTGGCGTCGTCCCGGTTGACGATGGAAAAAGCGCCGAAGCCGAGGGTGCCTTCCCCGCCCTGGCCGCCGTAGATGCCGAAATGCCGGCTGTCGCCGCTGACATGGCCGAGGCCGAGGGTGACGGAGCTCTCGGGCTGGGTCAGCCGGGCCACGGCATCGTTTTCGTCGGCCCGGGCGGCGCCGGCGAAGGCCATGGCCAGGGCGAGGCCGAGGGCGGTGGGGGCGCTGCCGCCGAAGTCTTGCCGAATGTGCTTGTGCATCGCGTTCTCCCTCGATCAGCGGCGGAAGGTCCGCTCGTTCCCCACGTTGGCCGGATTGTTGGAGCCGTGGATGTTGGTGTGGCAGTTCAGGCAGGAGCGCCCCAGGGTGATGCCCTTGTTCAGGTTGGCGTTGCTGGTGCCGTTGGTGAAGCCGGGAACCCGGCCCTGGTGGGTCGACGGTTCGTGGCACTGCTGGCAGAGGAAGGGCGGGCGGGTCTTCAACAGGTTGTCGATGGCCGAGCCGTGGGGGTTGTGGCAGATGGTGCAGTCCTCGGCCGGCTCGTGCTTGCGCACGAAGGGACCGCGCTTCTCCATGTGGCACTGGAAGCAGGTGTCGGCGACACTCTTCCGTTGCATCAGCTTGGGGCCGGCGGAACCGTGGGAGGCGTGGCAGTCGGAACAGGTCACCTTGCCCTCGACGATGGGGTGATGGGACGGCTTGTTCACCAGGACGCGCTGATCCTTGTGGCAGGTGAAGCAAACCTCGGGCTGGTTCTGCCGGTCGCGTACCTTGTCATGTTCAGTGTGGAGCTGGTGGCAGGAGGTGCACGGCACGTCGCGGGCGGCGTGGGTGCTGCCCGGCCAGTGGATGAACTTGCCGCCCTTGTGGCAGCTGTTGCACACCTCGTTGTGGCCGTTGATGTCGTTGGCGGTCAGCTTGCCGAAGGGGAAGGCGGGCTTCGGCCGCTCTTTCTGGCCGGCAGGCTTGTTGATATGGGTCTCGCTCTCGCCGTGGCAGCCTACGCAGGAGGGCAGGCGGCCATCGGCGCGGGTGCCGTGGCGGGTTTTCCCGATACTGAGAACGGGGTTGCTTTCATTCTCATCATGGCAGCGCGTGCATTTGGCATCGCCCTCGAGGACGATGCCGCGCCTGGAATCTCCCTTCCCCTCTGCGGCCTGGGCCGGGGCGGCGATCGTCAGGGTCGCCGCGGCCAGGGCCAGCGCCCCGACAAACGTCATGAGAGCGCTTCCCAATCCCGGGACGCCTCCCGCCAAAATCCCCCTGGTTGCTTTCATTCCTGGTTTCCTTGATCGGTCACATTTCTAACGGCTGAGAATCCACTGGACCACGTTCCTGATTTCCCCGGCGTCCTTGGTCTTCAGTTGTTCGTGCTCTTCCTCGTTGCCGTCCACCTTCACCTTGGGCGAGGTCGTCACGTGGGTGATCAGCTTCTGTTCGGCGTCGCCCTTGCCCTTGTATTTGGCGGCGATTTCCTTGTACGGGGGGCCATCCTTCTTCTTGTCGATGGCATGGCACTTGAAGCAGCCGCTCTTGCGGGCGAGGGCTTCGGCGGCGGCGTCGTCGGCCGCCCGGGCGCCTGGCGCACCGCCGATGGCGGCCAGCGTGGCGAGGAGGATTGCGGGTTTCACGTCGGGGCTCCGTGGGCAAGTGGGTTCGCAAAAATTCCCGGCGCTTTCGCAGGTTGCGTGCCAGTAAATGCCTGTCATGGCGGCTGAAAGCGGGGGGTGCCCGCGCCGTCGGGCCGGGCGGCGCGCCGACTTCCCGCCGGGGCTGACGAGTGGAATCGATCTTGCTAGGTCGGGGGGTATTCCCTGCGGAGACGCTTACATGATTCCTGAACTGGGCCACTTCGCCCTCATCGTCGCCCTCGGCGTCGCCCTGGTGCAGGGCATCCCCACGCTCGTCGGCGTCGTCCGCAACGACGGCCGCCTCATGGCGCTGGCGCGCCCGGCGGCCCAGGCGCAGTTCGCCTGCGTGGCGCTGGCCTTCGGCTGCCTGACCCAGGGCTTCGTCACCAGCGATTTCTCGGTCCGCTACGTGGCCGAGCACTCCAACACCCTGCTGCCCATGCTCTACAAGGTCGCCGCCGTCTGGGGCGGCCATGAGGGGTCGATGCTGCTGTGGGTCTTCATCCTCACTCTGTGGGCCATGGCGGTGACCCTCTTCAGTCGTCGCCTGCCGAAGGAGACGGTGACCGCGGTACTGGCGGTGATGGGGCTGGTCAGCACCGGTTTCCTGGCCTTCCTGCTGTTCGCCTCCAACCCCTTCGAGCGCCTCCTGCCGGCGCTGCCGGAGGGGCGCGACCTCAACCCGCTGCTGCAGGATCCGGGCATGGCCTTCCATCCGCCCATGCTGTACATGGGTTACGTCGGCTTCTCGGTGGCCTTCGCCTTCGCCATCGCGGCGCTCATCTCGGGGCGGCTGGATGCCGCCTGGGCCCGCTGGTCGCGGCCATGGACGACGGTGGCCTGGGTGTTCCTCACCCTCGGCATCGCCCTCGGCTCCTGGTGGGCCTACTACNNTCCGGCGTGCTGACCTCGGTGCACGCCTTCGCCACCGATCCCCGCCGGGGCATTTTCGTGCTCAGCTTCCTGGCCCTGGTGGTGGGGGCGTCCCTCACCTTGTTTGCCTGGCGGGCGCCGAAGGTGGGCCTGGGCGGCTCCTTCGCCCTGTTCTCCCGGGAGACCCTGCTCCTCGTCAACAACGTGCTGCTCACCGTGGCGGGCGGGGCGGTGCTGATCGGCACGCTGTACCCGCTGTTCCTGGACGCCCTCGACCTGGGCAAGATCTCCGTCGGCCCGCCGTACTTCGAGGCGGTCTTCGTCCCCCTCATGGCCCCCCTCGTCCTGCTCGTCGGCGTCGGCCCCTGGATTCGCTGGAAGGCGGGCCGCGCCGCCGACATCCCGCGCGCGCTGTGGCTGACCGCCGCTGCCGTGGCGGCGCTGGCGGTGGCGCTGCCCTTCTTCTTCGGCCGCTGGTCGCCCCTGTTGGTGTGCGGGCTGCTGCTGGGATTGTGGTGCATCGGTGCCAGCCTGGCCCAGGTGGCGGTGCGGGCCGCCGGCGGAACGGCCGGCCTCGGCGCCCGCCTGGCGGCCATCCCGAGGGCGCAGTGGGGCATGGTCCTGGCCCACGCCGGGGTGGGGGTTTTCATCCTCGGTGTGAGCATGGTCAAGACCTACGAAACCGCCCTGGACGTGCGCATGGCCGCCGGCGACACGGCGACGGCCGGCGGCTACACCTTCACCTTCCTCGGCATCGAGGAGCTGAACGGGCCCAACTACATCGCCGCCCGGGCCGGTGTCGAAGTGACCCGGGACGGCCGCAAGGTCACCGTCCTCTACCCGGAAAAACGCATCTACACCGTGCAGCGCATGCCGATGACGGAGGCCGCCATCGATTCCGGCGTCTTCCGCGATCTTTACGTGGCCCTGGGCGAACCCGTGGATATCAAGACCTGGGTGGTGCGCATCCAGCACAAGCCGCTGGTCGGCTGGATCTGGTGGGGTTGCGTGCTGATGGCCCTGGGCGGCCTGCTGGCCGCCAGCGACCGCCGCTACCGGCTGGCCCGCCGGCGCGAGGCCGCCGCCGCGGCGCCGCGGGCGGAGGTGGCCTGAACATGCGCCGCTTCATCCTGCCCCTGGCCGTGTTCGCGGTGCTGGTGGGGTTCCTGGCGGCGGGGCTGGGGCTCAATCCGCGGGCGGTGCCGTCGCCCTTCATCGGCAAGCCGGCGCCCGCCTTCCGCCTGCCCCAGCTCCATGCCGCCGACCGCACCCTGGGCCCCGAGGATCTGCGCGGCGAGGTATGGCTCCTCAACGTCTGGGCGTCCTGGTGCGTCTCCTGCCGGGCCGAGCATCCGGTGCTGCTGGGGCTGGCCGGGCGCCGGGAACTGCCCCTGATCGGCCTCGACTACAAGGACGCCGCTGCCGCCGGCCGGGCCTGGCTCGCCAGCAACGGCGACCCCTACCTGCTCTCGGTCAGCGATGCCGATGGCCGGGTGGGCATGGACTACGGCGTCTACGGCGTGCCCGAAACCTTCGTCATCGACAAGGCCGGCATCGTCCGCTACAAGCATGTCGGCCCCCTGACCGACGACATCGTCGACAAGAAGATCATCCCCCTGGTGAAGGAGCTCAAAGGTGCGTAGCCTCATCGTCATACTCGGGCTGGCCGGCTGGCTGGCCGCCGCCGAGGCGCGCGACGCGGCGCCGGTGGCCGACAATCCGGCGCTCGAGGCCCGCGTCCAGGCGCTGGCCGAGCAATTGCGCTGCCTGGTCTGCCAGAACCAGAACCTGGCCGATTCCCACGCCGAGCTGGCCATCGACCTCAAGAACCAGGTGCGGGAAATGCTCAGGCAAGGCAGGACGGAGCGGGAAGTCATCGATTTCATGGTGCAGCGCTACGGCGATTTCGTCCTCTACAACCCTCCCCTCAAGACCACCACCTGGCTGCTCTGGGGCGGCCCCTTCGTGCTCTTCGCCGGGGGGCTGGGCATGCTCTTCGTCAAACTGCGCCGGCGGCGGCCGGCGGCGGCCACCCTGACGCCGGAGGCCCGGGCCCGGGCCCGCCGCCTGCTGGAGGAAGGCGAAGGGGAGTCGGCATGAACGGTTTCGTCATCGTCGCCGGCATCCTCCTGGCCGGCATCCTGGCCTTTCTGCTCCGCCCCCTGCTGGGCCGGCAAAGCGACGTGCCGGAAGAAGGGCGCGCCCGGGCCATCAACCTGGGCATCCTGCGGGAGCAGAAGGCCGAACTCGAGCAGCAGCGGGCGGGCGGCCAGATCGACGAGGCGGCTTACCGCCAGGCCTGCGAAGAATTGGAGCGGCGCGCCCTGGAAGACATCCCGGACCCGTCGGCGAAGGACGCGGCCGGCGGAGGCGGGCGCCGCTCGCCGAAACTGGCCCTGGCCCTGGCCGGCGGGATGGCGGCGACCGTGGTGGGGCTTTATCTGGTCCTCGGCGAGCCGGGCGTGTTGGCCGGCAAACCCGCGGCGACGGCCAAGGACGGTTCCCACGCCCTGGGCCGGGAGCAGATCCTGGCCATGGTGGAGAAGCTGTCCGAGAAGCTGCAGGCCAATCCCAACGACGGCGCCGGCTGGCTGATGCTGGCCCGGTCCTATTCGGTGCTGCAGCGCTATCCCGAGTCGGTGGCGGCCTATGGCCGGGCGGCCGGCCTGATGCCGCCGGACGCCCAGATGATGGCCGACTACGCCGACACCGTGGCCATGGTGCAGGGCCGCCGCCTGCAGGGCGAGCCGGAGAAGCTGGTCCGCCGCGCCCTGGAAATCGATCCCAACAACATGAAGGCCCTGGCGCTCTCCGGCACCGCCGCCTTCGAGCGCCAGGACTACCGGGGGGCCATCGCCGAATGGCGGAAGGTGCTGGCCCTGGTGCCGCCGGAATCCAACGTCGCCCGCGGCATGCAGGGCAGCATCATGGACGCCGAGAGCCGGCTGGCGGCCGCCGGGGGCAGCGCGACCGCCACCGCCGGCGGCACCCGGGTCAGCGGCATCGTCGCCCTCGACCCCTCCCTGAGCGGCAAGGTGGCGCCCACCGACACCGTATTCGTCTTCGCCCGGGCCGAGCAGGGGCCGAAGATGCCGCTGGCCATCCTGCGCAAGACGGTGGCCGATCTGCCGCTGCGTTTCGAGCTGGACGACAGCATGGCCATGTCCCCCAATTTCCGCTTGTCGCGCCAGGCTTCGGTGGTGGTGGGGGCGCGCATTTCCCGCCAGGGCGATGCCCAGCCCCGGGCCGGCGACTGGCAGGGGCTGGCCGAACCGGTCGCGCCGGGCAGCGAGGATGTTAAGATTGTCATCAATTCCCTGATCCAGTGACCCCGGCCGCGGCCCCGCGGCGAAAGGCAAGGTGCACGCCATGAACTCCCCGTTCTCCCGCAAGATCCGGCCGGCCTTGCTGCTCGCCTTGCCCCTCGCCTTTGCCAGCGGCGCCGCGGCGTCCGATGACGAGTTGCGGCGCCTGACGGAAGAGGCGCGCAAGGCCTCCCTCCAGATCCTGTCGCAGATTCGAGGCGAAGTGACCAAGGAGCTGGAGCGGACGGGGCCGGTGCGGGCGATCGTGGTCTGCAAGTACAGCGCCCCGGAAATCACCTCCGTCGTTTCGCGCCAGACCGGCATGCGGGTCACCCGCGTTTCCCTGCGGGCCCGCAACCGCGCCCTGGGCGACCCCGATCCCTGGGAGCAGAAAGCCCTTCTCGATTTCGAGAAACGCCTTGCCGGCGGTGAGAAAACCGAGGCCATGGAAACGGCCGAGATCGTCAATGAGCCCGCCGGCCGGATGTTCCGCTACGTCAAGGCCATCCCCATGGGGCAGCCGTGCCTGGCCTGCCACGGCCCGACCGGGCAGCTCTCGGAAGCCGTCAAGGCGCAACTGGCCAACGAATACCCCTTCGACCGGGCCGTCGATTTCCAGGTAGGGCAGATCCGGGGTGCGGTTTCCGTCAAGAAAGCCCTGTGAGGCGGCGGGGCGCCGTCGCGCCCTGTACTGGCTGGCCGGCCTTCCCCTGGCGCTGGCGGCCTGCGGCCGCGATGCCCGCCGCTCCCCGGCGGGCCAGGCGTTGCCGGATCTGGAGTTTCCCGACTTTGCGGGCCAGGCGCATCGCCTGCGGGAATATGCCGGCGGGCCGCTCCTCATCAACGTCTGGGCCACCTGGTGCCCGCCCTGCCGCGGCGAGATGGCCGGTCTCGAACGCCTCTACCGGGAACTGCGTCCGGCGGGGCTGGCGATCGTCGGCATCTGCGCCGACAGCGACCTCAACCTGGCCCGGGAATACCTGCGCCAGGCGGACCTTTCCTTTCCCATCCGGAGCGATCCCGGCGGGCGGGCCATGGCCGCCCTGCTGGGAACGCCCGCCATTCCGGCGACGCTCCTGGTGAGCCGGGACGGCGTCATCCGCCGGATCGAGATCGGCGAGCGGGAATGGGATCGGGGGGAGGCCCGCGGGTGGGCCAGGGAACTGCTCCAGCCTGGAGCTTAGCGGCTGCTGGCCTCAATGGAGGCGAGGGCCTTCTTGGCCTCGGGGTGGCCCTGGGCGGCGGCCTTGCGCATCCAGCGGGCGGCTTCCTGGCGATTGTCGATGACCCCCTTGCCGGCCAGGAAGAGCAGGCCGAGGTGGTACTGGGCTTCGGCATGGCCGGCGCTGGCGGCCTGGAAGTACCAGGTCGCCGCTTCCCGGTCGGGGTCGGGTACGAATTTTGCGGTCTGGGAACCGAAGAGATAGGCCGAGCCGAGCTGGAACATGGCTTCGACATATCCCTGGGCCGCCGCCTTCTTCCACCAGTAGATGGCCTGCTTCTCATCTTCGGGAACGCCCTGGCCGTTGTAATGCATCATGCCGAGCCGGTACTGGGCGAGGGGGCTGCCGCTGTTGGCCAGGGGCAGGAGAAGCTGGGCGGCCTGGCCATGGCGTCCCGATTCGAGCGCCCGCAGGGCGTCGCTGAGCGGGTCGGCGCTCCAGGCCAGGCCGGAGGCGGCGAGCAGCAGCGCGGTGAGCAGGGTTTTTTGCAGCATGTCGATTACCCGTTTGGGGCCGAATGTCGGCGGACGCGGTGATTGGTGAGCCACCGTGTCCGGCCGATAATGTCCGGACCGGTCGTTGATTGCAGATTGACCAGATAGCAAGTTTCAGGCCTTGTGGGAAAAAATGGCGGCGGAAGGAATGGAAGAAGGAATGAACGAGAGCGAGGCGCCGGAAGGCCGCAGCCGGCCGGCCCGGGCCCTGGGCCGCCTGGGATTCTGGACGGTGGTGGTTCTCGGCGTCTATTTCATGCTCATCTCGGCGATCATCGCCTTCGAGCGGGACACCATGCTGGGGGCGGTGACGCGCCTGCAGGAGGTGCACGAGCGGGAGGAGCGGCTGGTGGCCCTCAATGTCGCCGTGTCGCGGACCATTCTCGCCATCAACGAGAATTACTTTTCCCCCGACGTCAATGAGGCGGCCAAGGTGGTCATCCTGGAAGTGGAGGCCATCCTTCCCGGCCTGCGCCGGCTGCAGGCGGCCTACCCGATGCTGGAGGGGGATCTCCAGGCCCTGCGCCAGTCCATCGACGAACTGGCCACGGCACCGTCGCGGGGCACCATCGCCGAGCTGCGCAGCGTGGTCCACCGGCTGGTCATCGAACTGGACGTGATCACCGCCGACACCCATTCACAGAAGCAGCGTACCGTCGAACGCTACCAGTCCACCTTCAACCGGGTGACCATGGAGTGGCTGCTGTTCGGGGTCGTCGGCTTCGCCATCCTCGGCGGCCTGATCATGGTCTTCTTCCGCCGCCTGGCCCACGACATCGACCGCGTCCGCGAGCGGGCCGTGGCCATCGTGCGCGGCTACCGGGACGATCCCCTGGAACACCAGCGGCAGGATGAGCTGGGGGCCCTGATGGACGCCGTCAACCAGATGCAGCAGGAACTCCGCCAGCGGGAGTCGGAAATCGAGTTGTCGCGCCAGCAGCAGTTCCACAAGGAGAAGATGGCGGCGGTCGGTTCCCTGGCGGCGGCCGTCGCCCACGAGATCAACAATCCCCTCTCGGCGATCGTCGGCGTCGCCCAGGCCATGGATCAGCAGTGCCAGGTCGAACAGTGTTCCCATTACGGCGAGGACTGCCATCCCTCGATGATCCTCGACCAGGCCAAGCGGGTGATGCAGATCACGCGGCGCATCAGCGAGTTCTCCGTGCCCCAGTCCCAGGAGCCGGAACTGCTCGACCTCAACGGCCTCTTGCGCAGCACCTGCAATTTCGTCGCCTTCGACCGGCGCTTCCGGCTGCTGGAACTCAAGACCGACCTCGACAGCAATCTCCCGGCGGTCTGCGCCATCGCCGACCACGTCGTGCAGGTGGCAATGAACTTGCTTATCAATGCGGCGGATGCCCTGCAGGATCGTACCGAGCCGCCGCCCTGCATTGCCGTGCGCACCCGGCAGGAGGGCGGGAATGTCGTCGTCGAGGTTGCCGACAACGGGACCGGCATCGAGCCTGAGCATATCGACCTGGTTTTCCGGGAGCACTTCAGCACCAAGGGCCCGGGACGGGGCAGCGGCCTGGGCCTGGCGGTGTGCCGCTCGCTGATCCGCGAGGCGGGGGGCGACATCACCATCGCCTCGGTGTGGGGCGAGGGGACGACGGTGACGGTGAAGCTGCCGTTGCCCTTCATGGGGAGCGAATCGGCCGCCGAAGCGGCTGAAAGGACGTGACATGCATGTACTGGTAATCGACGACGAGGCCGCCATCCGCCAGATCCTGGCGGCGGCGGTGAGCAAGGCAGGGCATTCCGTGGATACCGCGGCGACCGTGCGCGAAGCCTCCGCCAAACTGGTGCGGGGCGACGTGGATATCGCCCTGTGCGACATCAAGATGCCGGACGGCAACGGCGTCGAACTGGTGCGCAGCTTCAAGGGTTCCGGCATCGATACCCATTTCATCATGGTGACCGCCTTCGCTTCCGTGGAAACGGCGGTGGAAGCCCTGCGGGCGGGGGCCACGGACTACATCGTCAAGCCTGTGCGCAGCGAAGAGCTGATGCACCGCCTGGAGCAGATCGGCTCCATGCGCGGCCTCAAGGCCGAGAACCAGGCCCTGCGCCAACTGGTGGCCGGGGACCGGGGCGTCTTCCATTTCAGTTCGGCGTCGATGGTCGAGACGGAGCGCCTGGTGTCCAAGGTGGCGGTCACCGACAGCACCGTCCTGGTGACCGGGGAGAGCGGCACGGGCAAGGGTGTCACCGCCCGCTCCATCCACGAGATGAGCCCGCGCAGCGAGTTTCCCTTCATTCCGGTGAACTGCGGCGCCATCCCGGAAAACCTCCTGGAAAGCGAATTCTTCGGCCATGCCAAGGGCGCCTTCACCGGCGCCGACCGGGCGCGCAAGGGCCTCTTCTCCCAGGCCGACCGGGGCACGCTCTTCCTCGACGAGATCGGCGAACTGCCCCTGCACATGCAGACCAAGCTGCTGCACGTCATCGAGGACAAGGAAGTGCGTCCCCTCGGCGGCGAGCAGGCGCGCCGAGTCGATGTGCGCATCGTCGCCGCCACCAACCGCAACCTGGGGGAAATGGTGAGGGAGGGGCGCTTCCGGGAAGACCTCTATTTCCGCCTTTCCATGTTCCACATCCACATTCCTCCCCTGCGGGAGCGGCGGGACGACATTTCGCGGCTCATCCGCTTCGTCCTCAACGGCCTCGGGGGCAACGGCAAGAAGCAGCTCGAACTCGATCCCATGGCCGAGGAGATCCTGGTGGATTACGCCTGGCCGGGCAACGTGCGGGAACTGGAGAACGTCATCAACCGGGCCTATATCCTGGCCGACGGCGGGCGCATCTCCCTGGCCGACCTCCCCCCCGACATCGCCCGCCAGAGCCCGGGCCGGGAGCGCAGTGGCATGGATGTTGCTGCTTGCGGAGGACTGCGCGAGCAGTTGCGCCGCGTCGAGGCCGACATCATCCTCCGCACCCTGCGGGAGTGCGGCGGGGACCGTCGAGGGGCCGCGCAGAAACTGGAAATCGGTCTGTCCAGCCTGTATCGCAAGCTCGAGGAATTCGAGGCGCTGGGCACGGTGAAAAACGAATCGTGAAACAAGGAAGCCATGGGGCGACATTTTCGTTGGGGGGCCGGGGCTCTGCTGGCCGGCCTGCTCGTCTGCAGCGGGTCCTGCCTGGCGGGGCCTGAGGAGGATTACCAGGCAGGGGTCAAGAGCTACCAGGCCGGCGACGTGGTCGGCGCCATGCCCGGGTTGCGCAAGGCCGCCAACGCCGGACACGCCAAGGCCCAGGTGCTGCTGGCGGAGCTGCTCGACCGCGCCGAGTTCGACGAGGAAGCCGTCGCCTACTACCGCAAGGCCGCCGACCAGGGCGACGCCGACGGCATGTTCGGCTACGGCGTCATGGTCGCGGCGGGCGAGGGGGTGAAGAAGAAGGATCCCCTGGAGGGCCGCCGCTGGATCCGCAAGGCGGCGGAGCTTGGCCACAAGCAGGCCATCAACGTCCTCGGACAGGCCTATCTCAACGCCGAACTCGGGTTGGCGGAAGCGGATCGCCAGAGCCGGGAGGCGCTGCGCTGGGTCGAGCTGGCCGCCCAGAACGACTACCTGCCGGCGGTGGATGCCCTGGCCGAGGCCTATCGCACCGGCAGTGGCCTGCCGGTGGTCGCCAACGCGAGGCTGGCGGAGGAATACGTCGCCCAGGCCAACCGCCTGCGTGGCATCGATCCTGCTAAGAAAAAGAAGAAGGGGCGCCGGCTTCCCGCCCCGCCGGCCTAGGAGAGCGCCATGAATAGAGCCTTACGCACCGGGGTGGCCGCGGCCGCCGTGGCGGCCCTCGCGGCCGGCAGCCTGCCGGCGTTCGCCGCCAACCTCATGCGCGGCCAGCAGTTGTACCAGATGCACTGTGCCGCCTGCCACGGCATGCGCGGGGAGGGCGTCGTGCCCGACGCGCCGAAATTCCGCCTGGGCGAGCGGCTCAATCAGCCGGACGTCCAGCTCATGCAATCCGTGCGGACCGGCAGCAAGACCATGCCGCCTTTCTTCGGCATCCTGAAGGACGGCGAAATCCTCGACGTGTTGGGCTATGTGAGAACCCTCCGATGAAAATCAGAAACACCCTGCAACTGCTGGGACTGGCCGCCCAGATCCTCCTGCTCGCACCGCTCGCCCAGGCGGCCGACAAGGGGGTGCGCGTCGTCGACTCCTTCGAGGTCGGCGACAACGTCTATGTCCGCGCCCTGACCGTGGACAAGGCGGCCAACGCCCTGTGGGTCGGCACGTCCGTGGGCGCCCTGGAAATCGACCTGGCCACCTCGCGCCCCCGCAACACCTTCACCCGCCAGGAGGGCCTGGCCAACGAATACGTCTTCGCCATCGGCATCGACTCCCAGGGCTACAAGTGGTTCGGCACCAACGCCGGCGGCGCCTCCCGCTACAAGGACGGCAAGTGGAAAACCTATTTCCCCATGCACGGCCTGGCGGACTACTGGATTTACTCCTTCCAGAACGACCGGGAAGGCAACCTCTGGATCGGCACCTGGGCCGGGGTCAACCACTTCAACGTCAAGACCGGCAAGTTCAAGACCTACGTCAAGGAGCTGATCAACGAGTGGGTTTATGGCCTGGCGATGGACGGCAACGGCCGCATCTGGTTCGGCACCGAGGGCGGGGTGACCATGTACGACGGCAAGCGCTGGCGCTCGTGGACCCACAAGGACGGCCTTGGCAGCGAGAACCCGGAAAAGCTCCAGGCCAGCCCCAACACGGGCCTGGGCACGCGCTCCCGCCATGACCTCACCACCCAGGTGGACGGGCTGCCCTCCTACAACCCGAACTACGTCTTCTCCATCCACGCGGCGCCCGACGGCGTCATCTGGGCCGGTACCTGGGGGGGCGGGGTGAGCCGCTACGACGGCAAGCGCTGGACCAATTTCACCAGCCACGACGGCCTGGCCGGCAATATCGTCTATGCCATGGTCCAGGACGACAAGGGCGTCTTCTGGTTCGGCACCGACAAGGGGGTCTCCCGCTACGACGGCAAGACCTGGAAAAACCTCGGCCCCAAGGAGGGGCTCTTCGACCAGAACGTCTACGCCCTGGCGATCGCCCCCAACGGCGACGTCTGGGCCGGCACCAAGCGCGGCGTCGTCCGCATTGCGCCCCAGTAAGGGCGCGGAGAAAGGAAAATCATGAACATGTTGCGCCCGGGCAAGGCCCTTGCCCTTGTCCTCCTCTCCCTCGGCGCCGCGGGCCTGGCCGGCGGCGCCGAAAGCGAACCGCTGCTGCTGGCCCAGGCGGCACCGGCCCATCCCCCCGTGGCGGGGATGCCCCAGCATCCCGCCGTGGCGCCCCAGGAGCGGGAGGGCAAGGTCAGCGTCGATCCGGCGGCCAAGTTCACCCATTTCCGCGTCGGCAACAAGAACGTCAAATCCATCTACGCCGAGGGCAAGGTGGTCTGGGTCGGCACCTCCGGCGGCGTCGTCCGCTACGACACCCGGGACGACAGCTTCAAGCTTTTCGACGTGCGCAACGGCCTGCTGTCCAACGGCATGTTCTTCGTCGGCAAGGTCAAGGGACAGATCGCCGTCGGCACCTACGGCGGCGGCCTGTCGCTCCTCGACGAGAAAAGCGGCAAGTGGAAGACCTACAACATTCCCGAGGGCCTGGGCGACGCCTTCGTCTACGACGTCATCACGGCCAGCAACGGCGACATCTGGATCGCCACCTGGTCCGGGGTCAACCGGGTGCGGGGCGGCCACTTGGACGACCGCAGCAAGTGGGACCTGTACACCGTCGAAAACACCAGGGGTGGTGTTCCCAACGACTGGGTCTATGGCCTGGCCGAAGGCAGGAACGGCGACATCTGGCTGGCCACCGAGGGCGGCATGGCCCGCTTCGCCAACAACCGCTGGGAGAACTGGAATCATGCCCGGGGCCTGGGCGCTCCCTATGAGAAGGTGAAAAATGACATCGCCTTCAAGAATGATCCGGGCAAGCAGTCCCTGCACCACGCCAAGCAGAAGCAGGAGATGGGGCTGGGCGACGTGAACGTCGCCTACAACCCCAACTACGTCGTTTCCCTGGAGGTGGACAAGCAGGGCAACGTCTGGGCCGGTACCTGGGGCGGCGGCCTTTCCCGTTTCGACGGCAAGAAGTGGGTCAGCTATACCACCGCCGAGGGATTGCCCGGCAACCACGTTTTCATGCTCCACCAGGACGACAAGGGCCGCCTCTGGGTCGGCACCAACAACGGCCTCACCCAGTGGCAGGACGGCAAGTTCGCCAAGGCCCTGACCACCGCCGACGGCCTCTTCGCCAACAACGTGTTCGCCATGGCCACCACTGGCGATGGCGACCTGTGGATTGGCAGCTACGGCGGCGTCGCGCACCTCCGGCCGCCGGCCAGATAGCCCCGCGGCGGCGGGGAGCGGCCCTCAGCCCCCCGTGCCGGACGGGCCGGGGGCAGCCGTCGCCAGGGCGGTGAGGTGTTCGTCGAGGAGTTCCATTCCCGTCGGCAGGAGGCGATCCCCCTCCGGTTTCCGGCGAAAGCGCCCGGTCAGCGGAAAAGACTCCGCTCCGTCGGCGCCGGCGTCGTCGGAACGGCGGGGCGTACCGGCTTCGCTGCGCAGCGTCATGATGCGGCCGGCCCCTTGGCGTGGGCCCGGTGGCTGCAGATATCGCACTGGCGGCCGGGTTTCTCGCCGCACAAGGCACGCTGGCGAACCTTGCGGAAGGGCAGGTTGGACCAGGCGTCGGCGAGTTTTTCCTGCTTGAGGTCGGCCATGAACGAATAGCCGGAGTGGTCCTGGGCGCAGGCGACCAGATGGCCGTTGGTACGAACGTGGGCGACGGTGAAGGGAGCCCAGCAGTGGAGTTTGGCCGGGGCGGTGCCGTGGGCCGGGGTGTGGCGGCTGACGCCGGCCAGGGAGGCGCATTCACGGAAGGCAGCCTGCAGCAGCATACCGTGGGCCTGGCCGGTCCGGTCCAGGGAAATGAGACAGCGGTGGCCGCCGTCGGCGGCGATGCGGTCGCGATACGCCAGCAGCCGTTCCACCAACTGGCGGAAGAGGGCGCGGTCCACGGCCAGGAGGTTGATGGCGCGGGTACGCCACAGGCGGCTGGCCATGTTGAAATCGAGGACCAGATGATCGAGTCCATCCGCCATCACGTCCGCCAGCAGGTCCGGGTTCGCCGCCAGGGCGTCGATGTGGACGACGACCTGGCCGAAGCGGCATTGCTTCTTGGCGAAGCGGACGCCGGCATGCAGCCACGAACAGGTGTTGGTGGCGCCAAGGTCGGCGATCTCCAGTCGCTTGATGCCCAGGCAGCAGGCCTCCTTGGCCAGGCAACGGAAGAGCCCCCAGTCCATGGTGGCGTGCCCGTGCTCCCCTTCGCCCTCGCCGCGCATGGCCCGGGGCGCGCTCACGTCGATGCGCACGGTGTCGGGCAGGGGAGGGTTCTCCAGCAGGCGGTGGCCCGGCTGCTGGGCGCCGTGGTGGAGGGAACGGTGATAGCGGCCGGCTTCGTGATGACGGTCCCGGCGATCGCCCTGGGGCGGGCGGTGGGGCGTGGCCGAACGGTTGCGCGGGTGCCTGCCGGCAATGCCCCAGACGTCGTCCGGGGGCAGGTCGTGCAGGGCTGCCGCCCGGTCGCCCCGGTCGATCAGCTCCAGCGCCTCGCCCAGGGTGATCTGCAGCAGGGGGGCCGATTCCTGGGCCCGCACCAGGCGATTGATCTTGGTCAGGAAAAGGAGTTCCTCCGCCACTTCGACAGGCAGGCCCTGGCGGCTACCGTCCCGGGAATCCATGATCAGGCGATGGACGAAGGTGTTCAGTTCCCGGCTCTTCCACAGGGCCGTCAGCTTGTCCACGAGATGGGGCATGGCTTCCAGGGACGCTGGGCCGGGCAGGGGGCCGGTCTTCCGCGCCGGGGTGCGGGCTGCGAGGGCAGGCATCAGTTCTGGAAAGGGGACTTTGGGGTCGCCGGCCATGGCTGCCGCCGGAATCGTTCCACTAATGCGATCGCTGCTCACAGTGTTCCTCCTGCTTCGGGGACGGATAGCGCCGCGATGGCGGCGGGTTGCCGGCAAGGGTCTGATACGGATGCGAGGAAGCGAGGAAGGGCTTGAGCTTCATGTCCTCGTTCCGGATGTGGGTGGACCACCAGCGGGTCAGGTAGCCCAGCAGGTCGCCGACGGCGATGATGCCCAGGGTGGCGCCGTAGCTGGCTTCCGCGATCACCTCGCAGTACTGCTCGTGTTCGGCCCGGTGCTCGTCCAGCCCGGGAAAGCCGAGGGCGCGCATGAGCGCTTCCTCCTGCTCGAAGTGATAGGTCGCGTAATGGGCCAGCTCGGTCAGGACACCGTGGGCTCCCTCGGCGCGGGCGGCGTCACCGGCGAGATCGGCCAGGCGGTTGATCAGCCCGGCCAGATGCCGGTGATGGGCGTCCAGCTCCGGGGCGCCGACGCTCAAGGCGTCGTGCCATTCGATGGCGCCCGCCCGGTGGGAAAGGCGGCCGCCGGGGCCGCCGCGCCACTCCGCGTTCATCAGGCCTTCTTGGCCCAGGCCACGCAGTAACCTTTGGGAGACACTTCCGTGTCGCCGGCGAAGATCTTGCAGCCGCCCAGGTCGCTGGGGCTCTTGCCGGGGACGAACTGGATGCAGGTGGCGCAGGCCTTGTCGCCCTCGGGCGAATCCTTGTACTTCATGGTGGCGCGCATGGCGTCATTCTTGGCCGCCAGGGCCACGACCGGCATGGCGGCCAGGGCGGCGCCTCCCAGCTTGAAGAGGCGGCGGCGGCGAAGGTTGACGGGGCTGGACATGGTCGATCTCCTGTAGTCGATGGTTGCCGGGAATCCCGGATGCCACCACCGACGCAAACGCTGTGCCTGCCCGGGAAATCGCGGCTGGCAGCGGAAATCGGGGAGAAACCGGGGATTGCCGGAGGGCCCGAGATTGCCATTTCCGGGAAGGGGGCTCTCGCCGCTGGGAAAGTGGCACTCCCTTCGGGAAGGTCGCGGGGATGACGTATTTTTCTGGGGGGCTCTTGAAATCCCCCGGGGCGCCCCCTATTATTAGCACTCTCCGGCGGTGAGTGCTAACCGTCTGCCGCTGCTCCCGGGGTTGCCCGGCCCTTTTCCATACTCTGTCACTTCATAGACTAGGAGACTGCTTTATGAAAATCCGTCCTCTCCACGACCGCGTGATCGTCAAGCGCGTTGAAGCCGAGCGCACCACCGCTTCCGGCATCGTCATCCCCGACACCGCCGGCGAAAAGCCGGATCAGGGCGAAGTCCTGGCCGTCGGCCCGGGCAAGCGCGACGACAGCGGCAAGCTGAACGCCCCGGACGTGAAGGTCGGTGACCGCGTGCTGTTTGGCAAGTACGCCGGCCAGACCGTCAAGGTCGACGGCCAGGAAGTCCTGGTCATGCGCGAAGAAGACATCATGGGCGTCCTGGAAGCCTGAGCTTCCCGCACCCTTCCAAGAACCGATACAGGAGAATTAAATGGCAGCTAAAGAAGTCAAGTTCGGCGATTCCGCCCGCGCCCGCATGGTCGAAGGCGTCAACATCCTGGCCGACGCCGTCAAGGTCACCCTCGGTCCCAAGGGCCGCAATGTCGTGCTCGAGCGTTCCTTCGGCGCCCCCACCGTCACCAAGGACGGCGTTTCCGTCGCCAAGGAAATCGAGCTGAAGGACAAGTTCGNNGCGGCATCGACAAGGCCGTCGCCGCCACCGTCGAAGAGCTGAAGGCCATCTCCAAGCCCTGCACCACCTCCAAGGAAATCGCCCAGGTCGGCGCCATTTCCGCCAACTCCGACGCCTCCATCGGCAAGATCATCGCCGAGGCCATGGAGAAGGTCGGCAAGGAAGGCGTCATCACCGTCGAGGACGGCAAG